>Ga0116135_1000522_pt1 | contig 21280 bp, 18 predicted proteins | sample June2015DPH_20_1_FD_89738 | JGI IMG/M metagenome (GOLD analysis project Ga0116135, IMG submission 89738) | Peatland microbial communities from SPRUCE experiment site at the Marcell Experimental Forest, Minnesota, USA - June2015DPH_20_10 | ecosystem: Environmental > Terrestrial > Soil > Wetlands... | reverse complement strand
CTGGTCGATGCATCCACCTTCGCATGGTTGCTGCCGTTCGCGATATTGGGCCTGCCGGCCTATCTGGCGCTGTTCACCGCCTTGGGCTTTGCGCTGGCGCGTCTGATCTGGACCCGGGACGCTTCGCGGGTGATCGCCCTTGCGGCAAGTCTGACACTGGGCGAATGGCTGCGCGGCCATGTACTCACGGGCTTTCCATGGAACACGTTCGGCTACGCCCTGACCGAGCCGCTGGCGCTGGCGCAGACGGCGTCGCTGATCGGCCTGTGGGGCCTGACATTTCTGGCGGTGGCGATCTTCGCAAGCCCGGCGGTGCTGATCGATGGACGTTCGCGCGGACGCAAGCCGTGGATCGCGCCTGTCATCGCGGTGTCGTTGCTCATCGCGATGGGAATTTTCGGCGCCGTTCGCCTGAGCCTGCATCCGACCACGATGGTTGCAAACGTCAAGCTGCGAATCATGCAGCCCAATCTGCAGCAGGACGTCAGGTTCAATTACTCCGCCAAGGCGGAGGTGATGCAAAAATATCTGACGTTGTCGGATCGCGCCTCCGGGCCGCAATCGACCGGCGTGCGCGATGTCAGCATATTGATCTGGCCGGAATCGGCGTTCCCGTTTTTTCTGACGCGTGAAGCCGACGCCATGGCGCAGATCGCCGAGCTCTTGCCCAAGGGCACCGTCCTGATCACCGGGTCGGTGCGCGCACCCGATGTTCCCCCGGGCGTGCGGATCACCCGCGCCTACAATTCAATCTACGTGATCGACCACGACGGCAGCGTGCTGTCGATTTACGACAAGCTGCATCTGGTGCCATTCGGCGAATTTCTTCCGTTCCAGGACTGGTTGGAAAAAATCGGCCTGGAGCAGCTCACCAAGGTCCAGGGCGGATTTATTCCGGGCACAAGGCGGCGCACCATGGACATCCCGAATGCGCCGCGCGCGCTACCCCTGATCTGCTACGAAGCGATCTTTCCCGGTGACGTTGCGGAACGCGACGACCGTCCGGGCTGGATCGTCAACCTCACCAATGACGGCTGGTTCGGAATCTCGACCGGCCCGTATCAACATCTGCAGCAGGCACGCCTGCGTGCCATCGAGCAGGGGCTGCCCGTGGTTCGTGCTGCAAACACCGGCATTTCCGCGGTTATCGATCCGATCGGACGGTTTGTGGCACGGCTTGATCTCGGGCTCGAAGGCGTGCTCGATTCCCCATTGCCGTCAGCGATCCCGCCGACAATCTATTCGCGTGTCGGCGATATTCCCGCCGCCATCATCATCGCCGCCGCCCTGGTGTTCGTGATCAGGCGCCGCGTCGCGAAGCGAACTGCCTGACGGCCAACTACGGAAATCCACTAGTTGACAGACCGGCTGCGCCATTCGCATTCTGCGCAGCAAGATTGCTCAAGAATAGACCCGTCAGTATATTGCTCAAATTGTCTGCATTGATTCTTCATCGGCCCTCCGAACAGGATTTGACGGCCTTGCTGCCTGAGGCATACTTCGCTTTCGTTTTGCTTCATCCCACAAACATAGTCCCGAGGAGTGTTGGCGATGTCGACCAAAGCGCCCAATCCTGTTGACAAATATGTCGGCAGTCGTGTGCGCATGCGCCGCATCATGCTGGGCATGAGTCAGGAAAAGCTCGGTGAAGCGCTGGGCCTTACATTCCAGCAGGTTCAGAAATACGAGAAGGGCACCAACCGGGTCGGGGCAAGCCGCATTCAGCAGATCTCCGAAATACTCCAGGTGCCGGTATCGTTCCTGTTCGAGGGAGGACCGAGCGGCATCATCAGCGCCGAAGGCTTCACCGAAGGAACCTCGCCGGCTTACGTGTCCGACTTCCTGGCGACATCGGAGGGTTTGGCGCTCACCCGCGCGTTCACGCGCATCTCCGATGCCAAGCTTCGACGCAGCATTGTCGATCTGGTCGAACAGATCGCCGCGCGCGAAGGACCTGACAAGCGCTGAGCCAGATCGTTTAGGTTTGAGATAGCTTGAAATCTGCAATAGCCTGAAATCTGCAATATGTCGTCGTTCCCCGACGTGCTATGGCGCGTCTGAGGGCTCGAGTGAAACGAGCGAACCCTCAAATGACAGCTCTCGTATTCAAGCCAACAGCATGCTGACGACAACCAACAGATTCGATCCGCGATGAGTGCCGCGATCCGTGATCCCGAGTATCGCGATACATCCCCCGACGATGCTGCCGCGGTTCACCCGCATGGCTCATTCTTCGGCCGGCGCAAAGGTCACCGGCTGCGCTCGCACCAGTCCGACCTGATCGCGCACCTGCTGCCGCGGCTTGCGCTGGAAATCGGCAGCTCGCATCCGCCCAGTCTCGCCGGGCTGTTTGATGCGCCGGTCGACGATATCAGACTCGAAATCGGATTCGGCGGCGGCGAACACCTGATCGCGGAGGCGCGCGCCTTTCCAGCGACCGGTTTCGTCGGCTGCGAGCCCTATGTCAACGGCATGGCCAAAATTCTGGCGCAGATCGAGGCCCACAGCATCGGCAACATCCGGCTGTTCGCGGGCGACGCCGCCGAATTGCTGGCATGGGCGCCGCTGCAATCGCTGGCGCGAATCGATCTGATCCATCCCGACCCATGGCCGAAACGGCGACACTGGAAGCGGCGCTTCGTGCAGGACGCGACCATCTCGGCCATGGCGCATGTTCTCAAGCCCGGCGGCGAATTCCGCTTCGTCAGCGATATCAGCGATTATTGCGCATGGACGCTGGCCCATCTTTCGCGCTCGCCCGATTTCGTCTGGACCGCGGAGAAGGCCGATGACTGGCGTCTGCCCTGGACCGATTACACGATGACGCGATACGGCCGCAAAGCCGAGCGCGAAGGCCGGCGCGCGGCGTATCTGCGGTTTCGCAGGATCGGCTAGAGCATGATCCGGAAAAGTGGGAACCGGTTTTCCCTCGCGACAAACGCCAGAGGCGTTTGCGCGGAGATCATGCTCAAACCAGAAGATCGACGACGAGCATGATTCAACTCAGTTGAATCATGCTCTAGCCGGCAATCACCGTTTGGAGTCACGCCGACTGGCGGGTCTGCCAGAAGTTCACCACCCGCTCCGCGGTCACGGGCATCAGGCGGGCGAAATTCACCCGCACATGCTCGATGTCTGTCGGCGACGGCACCCGGGCTGGACCCAGCCGCAGCAGGATCAAGGCGCGCACGGTGGCCCATTCGAGTCCGATCGCCTTGCCGAGGATCAGGATCGGATCGTGGCGGTCGCCGGCGATCAGGCGGTCGAGGGTTGCGATCTTCACCCCCGACATCGCGGATAGAGTGGCAACCGATTCCTCATATTTGTGGCTCTTGGCAAAGCCAAGCAGCGCGGCTTCGTTCAATTCGCCATCGCGATGCAGCGCCATCACCTTGCGCTGCGCCGGTGCGAAATCGCGGCGGCCTTCAACCTTTTCGGGGATGCCGGAAATCTCGCTCATCGCCTGCTTGATGGCGACCTGCCTGCCGGGCTTGACCACCTCGAACAGCCGGCGGCGGAGAATATCGATCGATCCCGCCAGCAGTTCCTTCAACTGCGGATCCGTTAGATCGTCGCGTTGGCCGACCTTGAGGGTCAGAACACCGTCCTGGCCGGCGCGCTTGATCAGCGTCGAATATCCGGTCCGCGAAAACTGCGCGCCCGCATTGCCGGCGGCACGCCTGACCACGTCGCGGTCGCCGCGTCGCACGATGACATCGGTAAGATCGGGCGAGAGCGTCGATCGCTCCGACATCGCCAGCAAATGACCTTGGCCCCGGAAGCGCGCGATTTCGATTAAGGCCTTCTCATCGATGACAGGCGATCGGCGCAGCAGGGGGCCGGCGATCGAGATTTCCTCCTCATGCGCGAGTTGCCCGACCAACGCGCGCGGCGCGTTGGCGAGGACGGAGAGCCGTTCTGCCAGCCCGGCGCGCGCGGCGATTTCGGTATGCGGAACGAGATCGACGAGGACGCTGTCAAACAAAGCAACGTGATCGGAGCGGAAATTTGCCGCCCCCTGCAGGAACAATTCAGCTATCCGGCGGGCCGCATCGGACCGGCGCCTGGGATCGCCATGTTTGACGATCTGTTCAAGCTCGGGGATCAGCGACGTGCCAAGGGACATGAAACACACCCAAACCCGGCGCAGCGGCGGATTTTGCGGTAATTTAGGGTGGCTTGGTGAAGGAAGGGTTAGGTTCGAAGGCGCGCTCGGGCCCACGTAAATTAGCGGCTTTGGGCCTCGCGGCCCTTGCCGGATCAGGTCAAAACCGCTATATCGGCCGCAACTTATGGTTCTCATACGATCGCGTATTGAGAGTGGGCCCCTTCCGGACCCGCTCTTTTTTATTACCTGAACGAGCCCGCAAAGCGACGACGGGCCCGGCTCGGGTAGCACAGCCGGACCGGCTTTAGGCCCGGCCTCAACCCAATGCACGTCAGACCACCCGAGTAGACCAAATTTGACCCTGGATATGACCGATCCAACTGCTGATTTGCCGGATATCGACCTGCTTGCCGAGCCCCGTCTGGTGGTCGAGCCGGGCGTGGCGGCGCGGGTATCGGCGGTCGCGGGTCCGGTGCTGCAGGGAATGGGCTACCGGCTGGTGCGGATCAAGATTTCAGGCGAATCCGGCTGCACCGTCCAGATTATGGCGGAGCGGCCCGACGGATCGATGCAAATCGAGGATTGCGAAGCGATTTCAAAGGCGCTGTCGCCGGTGCTCGACGTCGCCGACCCGATCGAGCGGGCCTACCGGCTGGAGATTTCCTCGCCCGGGATCGACCGGCCGCTGGTGCGCCGCACCGATTTCGAACGCTATGCCGGCCATCTCGTGAAGATCGAAATGGCGCTCGCCTATCAGGGCCGCAAGCGTTTCCGCGGCACGCTCGGCGTCGTCGAGGGCGATAGTGTGCGCTTACATCGTGATGACATCCGCGCGGGCGAAGATGCCGACGTGGCACTGGTCATGGAGGATATCGCGGACGCAAGGCTGGTTCTGACCGACGAACTGATCGCGGAATCGATGCGACGCGGCAAGGCCGCCGAGCGCGAGTTGCGCCAGAATCTCGGGCTTGAGCCGCCGCCGCCACCGCACGCAAAAAAAAGCGACCCATCGAAAAGCAACAAACCGAAGCCGAAATTGAACGTTAAGAAGCAAGGCGCCCCGAAAAATACCAAGGAACACCGTCTCGCCGCCGAAAGACTGCGAAGAGGCGACATCGATCCCACTGAAGGAGACTGAGCCATGGCAGCTGTCAGCGCCAATAAACTAGAACTGCTGCAGATCGCGGACGCCGTCGCGCGCGAAAAATCGATCGACCGCGGCATCGTGATCGCGGCGATGGAAGATGCCATCGCCAAGGCGGCGCGGGCACGCTACGGCAGCGAGACTGACGTTCATGCCGAGATCGACGCCAAGAAAGGCGAACTGCGGCTGTCGCGCCACATGCTGGTGGTCGAGCAAGTCGAGAATTCGTCGAACCAGATTTCGCTGGTCGATGCGCAACGCGCCAATCCCGGCGCCCAGGTCGGCGATACCATCGCCGACACCCTGCCGCCGCTGGAATATGGCCGCATCGCCGCGCAATCCGCCAAGCAGGTGATCGTGCAGAAGGTGCGCGAGGCCGAGCGCGACCGGCAGTACCAGGAATTCAAGGATCGCATCGGCGACATCGTCAACGGCATCGTCAAGCGCGTCGAATATGGCAGCGTCATTGTCGATCTCGGCCGCGGCGAAGCCATCGTGCGGCGCGACGAGATGCTGCCGCGCGAGGTGTTCCGCAACGGCGACCGCGTGCGCGCCTATATTTTCGACGTGCGGCGCGAAACCAGGGGTCCGCAGATTTTCCTCTCGCGAACCCATCCGCAATTCATGGCCAAGCTGTTCGCGCAGGAAGTGCCGGAAATCTATGACGGCATCGTCGAGATCAAGGCGGTCGCCCGCGACCCCGGGTCGCGCGCGAAAATCGGTGTGATTTCAAGGGATTCGTCGGTCGATCCGGTCGGCGCCTGCGTCGGCATGCGCGGCTCGCGCGTGCAGGCCGTGGTCAATGAATTGCAGGGCGAGAAGATCGACATCATTCCCTGGTCGCCCGACATCGCGACCTTTGTCGTCAATGCGCTGGCCCCCGCCGAAGTCGCCAAGGTCGTGATCGACGAAGAGCGCGAGCGGATCGAGGTCGTGGTTCCCGATACCAATAACCAGCTGTCGCTGGCGATTGGCCGCCGCGGACAGAACGTGCGCCTCGCCTCGCAACTGACCGGCTGGGACATCGACATTCTCACCGAACAGGAAGAATCCGAGCGCCGCCAGGCCGATTTCGAAAACTCCACGCGGGTATTCATGGAAGCGCTGAACGTCGACGAAGTCGTCGGTCAATTGCTGGCGTCGGAAGGCTTCACCTCGGTGGAGGAACTGGCGCTGGTCGACATCAAGGAGCTGGCCGGCATCGAAGGTTTCGATGATGAAACCGCGAACGAGCTGCAGAGCCGGGCCCGCGAATATCTGGAACAGCTCGAAGGCGAGCTCGAAAACAAACGTAAGGAGCTCGGTGTGGAAGACGCTTTGAAGACGGTGCCCGGCGTGACCTCGAAAATGCTGGTGAAATTCGGTGAGAACGAAATCAAGACCGTCGAGGACCTCGCCGGTTGCGCCACCGACGACCTGGTCGGCTGGACCGAGCGCAAGGAAGGCGGCGAGCCGACCAAGCATCCCGGCATTCTCGATGCCAATGAAATCTCGCGCGATGAGGCGGAAAACATGATCATGCAGGCGCGCGTCATCGCCGGCTGGATCACCGAAGCCGATCTCGTCAAGAAGACCGAGACCACCGAGGCCCCCGAGGACCAGCCGGTCTGATGCGGGTGTTCTCAACAGATGCCGGACGGTTTTGCGCAGCCGCAATGCGCAGATGTTAGGAGAGATGTCACACGCATGCTTGCCCTCGCTGACCCCGATCTCGACAACGGACCGCGGACCGACAGGTCCGCGACGATGCGGATGTGCGCGGTCACGCGGCAGGTGCAGCCGATCGACGAGCTGATCCGGTTTGTCGTCTCGCCCCAGAGCGAGGTGATGGCGGATCTGAAGCGCAAGCTTCCCGGCCGGGGTTTGTGGATCACCGCCTCGCGGCAGGTGGTTGCGGAAGCGGTCCGGCGTAACCAGTTTGGCAAAGGCTTCAAGCGCGACCTCCGCGTTGCACCGACGCTGGCGGCCGATACCGAAGCCCTGCTGGTGCGCGGCGTGATCGAAGCGCTCGCGATGGCCGCCAAGGCGGGGCAGGTCGTCGCCGGCTTCAGCAAGGTCGAGGGCGCCCTGGCCCAGAGCGCGATCCACGCCCTGATCCACGCTTCCGACGGCGCGGCGGACGGAATCCGGAAATTGGACGCTCTCGTCAGGCAAAATGCCGGAAATGGCGATGAATCCCGCCCGTTCCCGGTGGTCACGGCGCTGACCTCGGAACAATTGGATTTGGCACTGGGCCGGTCAAATGTGATACATGCTGCCCTGCTCGCGGGCCCGGCGAGCAAGAGCTTCCTGTCGCGCAGCCATATCCTGGTCCGATACCGGATGGCGGATGACGACAGGACCACGGGCAATACGGCCAAGACTCCGCCTGTCAAGACTTCGCCTATATAGAATTCGCCGAACCAGACTTCGCCGATACAGACTGTGCGGACACGCACGACGCAACAAGATTAGGACTTGCTGAATGGTTGATACGAAAACTCCTGGCGACAAGACACTCAGTGTCCCGACCAAGACCTTGACGCTCAAGCCGCGCGTCGAGACGGGCACCGTGCGCCAGAGCTTCAGCCACGGCCGGACCAAGCAGGTCGTGGTCGAGAAGCGCGGCAAGCGCCGGGTGGGCGGCGACGCCCCCGCGCCCGAAACGCATGCGCCCGAGCCGGTGGTCGCCAAGGCGGCCCCCGTCGCCAAGGCGCCGGTTGCCCGTACCGCGCCCCCGCCGGCGGCGCCGCGCAGCAATTCCGGCGTGGTGCTGCGCACCCTGACCGAGGATGAGCGCAGCGCGCGTGCCAGTGCGCTGGCCGATGCCAAGGTCCGCGACGTCGAAGAGCGGCGCCTGGCCGAAGAAGAAGCCAAGCGGCGCAACAGCAAGGAAGGCATCGAGCAGGCCGAGCGCGAAGCCGCCGAAGCCCGCCGCAAGGCCGAAGAAGAACGCCACCGCCAGGACGAGGAAGCCAAGCGCAAGGCCGAACTCGAAGCCAAGAAGCGCTTTGGCGAGGCCGAAGCCCGAGCCGCCGCCGCAACTCCGGCCGCAGCCCGCGCCGCCGCGGCTCTGCCCACCGCCCGGGCGCCCGGTGTTGCCGCCGATATCACCGACGAGGACGAAGGTCCGCGCCAGATTCGTCGCGGCCCCGGCGGCGTTGCCCGCCCGGCCACACCTCCGAAAACCACCGCCAAGCCGGCACCGGCCAAACAGCGCGGCCGCCTGACGCTGGTCACGGCGCTCAATGCCGATGACGTGCGCGAGCGCTCGATCGCGTCGTTCCGCCGCCGCACCCAGCGCCTCAAGGGCCATGCGTCGAACGAGCCGAAGGAAAAGCTCATTCGCGAGGTGATCATCCCGGAAGCCATCAATATCCAGGAACTCGCCAACCGCATGTCCGAGCGGGCCGTTGACGTGATTCGCCTGCTGATGAAGCAGGGCGCGATGCACAAGATCACCGACGTGATCGATGCCGACACCGCGCAGCTGATCGCCGAGGAACTCGGTCACACCGTCAAGCGCGTCGCCGCGTCCGACGTCGAGGAAGGCCTGTTCGACGTCGTCGACGATTCCTCCGACACCGAGCCGCGTTCGCCCGTGGTGACCGTGATGGGCCACGTCGATCACGGCAAGACCTCGCTGCTCGATGCGCTTCGTCATGCCAACGTGGTCTCAGGTGAGGCCGGCGGCATCACCCAGCATATCGGCGCCTATCAGGTGACCTCGCCGGAAAGCGGCAAGAAGATCACCTTCATCGACACCCCCGGCCACGCCGCGTTCACCGCGATGCGCGCGCGCGGCGCCAAGGTGACCGACATCGTGATCCTGGTGGTCGCGGCGGATGACGGCGTGATGCCGCAGACCATCGAGGCCATCAATCACGCCAAGGCGGCGAAGGTTCCGATGATCGTGGCGATCAACAAGATCGACAAGCCGGACGCCAAGCCGGAACGCGTGCGCACGGAACTGCTGCAGCACGAGGTTCAGGTCGAATCGCTCGGCGGCGACGTCGTCGATGTCGAGGTCTCGGCCAAGAACAAGACCAATCTCGACCGGCTGCTGGAGATGATCGCGCTGCAGGCCGAACTGCTCGACCTCAAGACCAATGCCGAGCGTCCCGCCGAAGGCACCGTGATCGAAGCCAAGCTCGATCGCGGCCGCGGTCCGGTCGCTACCGTGCTGGTACAGCGCGGGACGCTACGCGTCGGCGACATCATCGTGGCCGGCGCCGAGATGGGCCGCGTCCGCGCGCTGATCAACGATCAGGGCGTCACCATCGACGAGGCCGGACCGTCGGTTCCGGTCGAAGTGCTCGGCTTCAACGGCCCGCCGGAGGCCGGCGACCGCCTCGCGGTGGTGGAGAACGAAGCCCGCGCCCGCCAGGTGACGAGTTACCGCGCCCACCAGAAGCGCGAGAACGCCGCCGCCAGCATTTCCGGCATGCGCGGCTCGCTCGAGCAGATGATGTCGCAGCTCAAGACGTCGGGCCGCAAGGACTTCCCGCTGATCATCAAGGCCGACGTGCAGGGCTCGCTCGAGGCCATCCTCGGATCGCTCGACAAGCTCGGCACCGACGAAGTCGCCGCCCGCATCCTGCATGCCGGCGTCGGCGGCATCAGCGAATCCGACGTCACGCTGGCGGAAGGCTTCAACGCCGCCATCATCGGCTTCAACGTACGCGCCCACAAGGAAGCCGCCGCGGCGGCCAAGCGCAACGGCATCGAAATCCGCTACTACAACATCATCTACGATCTCGTAGATGACGTGAAGAAGGCGATGTCCGGCCTGCTGGCGCCGACGCTGCGCGAGACCATGCTGGGCAATGCCCTGATCCTGGAAGTGTTCAACATTTCCAAGGTCGGCAAGGTCGCCGGTTGCCGTGTCACCGACGGCTCGGTGGAGCGCGGCGCCAATGTCCGCCTGATTCGCGACAACGTCGTCGTGCATGAAGGCAAGTTGTCGACGCTGAAGCGCTTCAAGGACGAAGTGAAGGAAGTGCAGTCCGGCCAGGAATGCGGCATGGCGTTCGAGAATTACGGCGACATGCGTGCCGGCGACATCATCGAGTGTTATCGCGTGGAGACGATCCAGCGTAGCCTGTAGGACCAGGCTTTTTGTGAATCCAAGCCTTTGCAAGTCCAAGTCTTGCGAGCGCACGGATTTTTGAACTGAAAATACGGCGTCATGGCCGGACTTGTTCCGGCCATCCACGCCTTACCTGATTCAACAAGAAAGACGTGGATGCCCGCGACAAGCGCGGGCATGACGATTTTGAGAAAACGATAATGCCCGGCCATCACAAGAAGAGTTCCGCTCCCGGCGGCTCGCAGCGTCAGTTGCGCGTGGGCGAAACCGTGCGCCATGCGATTGCGGACATTCTCTCACAAGGCAGCGTTCACGACCCCGACCTCGAGGGGCACATCATCACCGTGCCCGAGGTGCGGATGTCGCCGGATCTGAAGCTGGCGACCGTTTATGTGATGCCGCTCGGCGGGCGCGACATCGACAAGGTGATCGCGGCGCTGGAGCGCAACAAGAAGTTCCTGCGCGGCGAAGTGGCGCGACGCGTTAACTTAAAATTTGCGCCTGATCTTCGCTTCCGCGCCGACGAACGATTCGATGAAGCGGAACGAATAGAGAAATTACTGCGAACACCTGCGGTGCAAAGAGACCTCGCACCAGATTCGCAAGATTCGGAAGAGTGAACTGATGATCGTGACCACCGCCAACAGCCTGATCGAGCCGCCAATCGGCGATTCGGACGCGCTTGAAAAAAATATTTCTCCGGACCCTGGCCGCGACGGGAATCACCCGCGCTCGGGCAAGCAGCCGCGCCAGAATAACCAGCCGCGGCGCGATAAACGCGACGTCCATGGCTGGGTCGTGCTCGACAAGCCGATCGGCATGACCTCGACCCATGCGGTCGCGGTCGTGAAGCGGCTGTTCCAGGCCAAGCGCGCCGGCCATGCCGGCACGCTCGACCCGCTCGCGTCAGGCGGACTGCCGATCGCGTTGGGCGAAGCCACCAAAACCGTCCCCTTCGTGATGGACGGCCGCAAGCGCTATCGCTTCACGGTGTGCTGGGGCGAAGAGCGCGATACCGACGACACCGAAGGCCGGGTCACCCATAGCAGCCCGATCCGGCCCTCCATGGAGGCGATTTCCGACCTGCTGCCGCGGTTCACGGGCGTCATTGAGCAGATCCCGCCGCAATATTCGGCCATCAAGGTCCAGGGCGAGCGGGCCTACGACCTGGCGCGGGACGGCGAGACCGTCGAGCTGAAGCCGCGGCCGGTCGAGATTCACCAATTAACGTTGGTAGAACAGATAGATAGCAGTCATTCTGTGTTTGAGGCCGAATGCGGCAAGGGAACCTATGTGCGGGCGCTGGCCCGCGACATTGGCCGGCTTCTGGGCTGTTTTGGCCATATCTGCGCCCTGCGGCGGACCCTGGTCGGCCCATTCGGTGAAACCGACATGATTCCGCTGGAACAGTTGGAGGCTTTATGCGATAGAGCCGCGTCTGGCGAGGGCAGCCTCGCCGACGCGCTTTTGCCCGTTGAGACCGCGCTGGACGACATCCCGGCACTGGCCGTCACACGGGCTGATGCGGCAAGGCTCCATCGGGGCCAGGCCGTTTTGTTGCGCGGACGGGATGCGCCCAATTGTAGCGGCACAGTCTATGTCACGGTGGCAGGCCGGCTTCTGGCCCTCGCCGAAATTGGCAATGGCGAACTCATCCCCAAGCGCGTGTTCAACCTGACCGGACTGACTGCCAGTCCGGCTCGCAGCAATGAAAGTATCTGACGATGTCGATTACCGCCGAACGCAAAGCGGAAGTCATCAAGACCAATGCCAACAAGGCCGGTGATACCGGCTCGCCCGAGGTTCAGGTCGCGATCCTGTCGGAACGCATCAACAACCTCACCGGACATTTCAAATCCCACGTGAAGGACAATCATTCACGCCGGGGCCTTTTGAAAATGGTCGCAACGCGCCGTTCGCTGCTCGATTATATCAAGCGGAAGGACGAGGCGCGTTACAAGACGCTGCTCGAAAAGCACAACATTCGCCGCTGAGTACAGTTCACGCGCGCATTTTACGCGCGTTTTTGCGCGCGGACTCGACAATGTCCGCGCGGCGTATCCAGTCGCAATCCGGCGGCTGGGTGTAACGGGCAAGGTGCCCGTACCATCGGAAGGATGGACGCCATTCGAAACACAAAGACCATGGCAGGATCGCTGGATGCTGATCGCGCGATGCGCGCAACATCCCGCAATCTTGCGCATGGTCTTTGCGTTTTGGGGCGACCCTGCTTTCGTGAAACCATGAAAGAAGACCGCAATGTTTAATATTCATTCAGTCGAGATCGACTGGGGTGGCCGTCCCCTCAGGCTTGAAACCGGAAAGATCGCCCGCCAGGCCGACGGCGCCGTGCTCGCCACCTACGGCGAGACCGTGGTGCTCGCCACCGTCGTCGCGGCGAAGACGCCGAGGGAAGGCGTCGACTTCCTGCCGCTGACCGTCGATTACATCGAAAAGACCTATGCCGCTGGCCGCATTCCCGGCGGTTATTTCAAGCGCGAAGGCCGTCCCACCGAAAAGGAGACGCTGGTCTCCCGCCTGATCGACCGCCCGGTCCGCCCGCTGTTCGTCGATGGCTGGCGCAACGAAACCCAGGTCGTCGTCACCGTGCTTTCGCATGACATGGAAAACGATCCGGACGTTCTGGCGGTGGTCGCTGCCTCGGCGGCACTGACGCTGTCAGGCGCGCCGTTCAAGGGCCCGATCGGCGCCGCGCGCGTCGGCTTCGTCAATGACGAATACGTTCTCAACCCGACGCTCGACGAGATGGTCGAAACCCAGCTCGATCTGGTTGTCGCCGGCACCGCCGACGCCGTGCTGATGGTGGAATCGGAAGCCAAGGAGCTCAACGAAGACATCATGCTCGGCGCCGTGATGTTCGGACACCGGCACTTCCAGCCGGTGGTCAACGCGATCATCGAACTCGCCGAGAAGGCCGCCAAGGAACCGCGCGACGTCAAGATCGTCGACGAAAGCGCGCTGGAAAAGGAAATGCTCGCGCTGATCGAGACCGACCTGCGCTCGGCCTACGCCATTCCGGTCAAGCAGGACCGCTACGCCGCGGTCGGCAAGGCCAAGGAAAAGGTGATGGCGCACTATTTCCCGGAAGGCCAGGAACCGAAATACGACAAGCTGCGCATCGCCGGCGTGTTCAAGGAACTGGAATCCAAGATCGTTCGCTGGAACATTCTCGATACCGGCAAGCGCATCGACGGCCGCGACTCCAAGACCGTGCGCAACATCATCGCCGAAGTCGGCATATTGCCCCGTGCCCACGGCTCGGCGCTGTTCACCCGCGGCGAGACCCAGGCGATGGTCGTGACCACGCTCGGCACCGGCGAGGACGAGCAGTACATCGACTCGCTGTCGGGAACCTACAAGGAGCAGTTCCTGCTGCACTACAATTTCCCTCCCTACTCGGTCGGCGAAACCGGACGCATGGGCGGCACCAAGCGGCGTGAAATCGGCCACGGCAAGCTCGCCTGGCGCGCCATCCACCCGGTACTGCCGCCGCACCACGAATTCCCCTACACGGTGCGCGTGGTCTCCGAGATCACCGAATCGAACGGGTCGTCGTCGATGGCATCGGTCTGCGGCGCCTCGCTGGCGCTGATGGATGCGGGCGTTCCGCTGAAGCGCCCGACGGCGGGTATCGCCATGGGCCTCATTCTGGAAGGTTCGCGCTTTGCCGTGTTGTCGGACATTCTCGGTGACGAGGATCATCTCGGCGACATGGACTTCAAGGTCGCCGGCACCGACCACGGCATCACCTCGCTGCAGATGGACATCAAGATCGCCGGCATTACCGAGGAGATCATGAAGGTCGCGCTCGGCCAGGCCAAGGAAGGGCGGATCCACATCCTCGGCGAAATGTCGAAGGCCCTGACCGCGGCACGCGCCGAACTCGGCGAATACGCGCCGCGCATCGAGACCTTCAAGATCCCGACCGACAAGATCCGCGAAGTGATCGGCACCGGCGGCAAGGTGATCCGTGAAATCGTCGAGAAGACCGGCGCCAAGGTCAATATCGACGACGACGGCACCGTGAAGGTGGCCTCCGCCGACGGCGAATCGATCAAGGCCGCGATCAAGTGGATCAAGTCGATCGCTTCCGATCCGGAGCTTGGCCAGATCTATGACGGCACTGTGGTCAAGGTGATGGAGTTCGGCGCCTTCGTGAATTTCTTCGGCGCCAAGGACGGCCTCGTCCACATCAGCCAGCTCGCATCCAGCCGCGTGCAGAAGACCTCCGACGTCGTCAAGGAAGGCGACAAGGTCAAGGTCAAGCTGCTCGGCTTCGACGATCGCGGCAAGACGCGTTTGTCGATGAAGGCGGTCGATCAGGTGACCGGCGAGGACCTCGAGGCCAAGCAGAAGGTGGACGCCCCGCGCGAAGCCGCCGGCGAGTAACCGTCCCGGAAATCTCTCGTTGCGAAAGGGCGGCCTCTCGGCCGCCCTTTTTGTTTGCGCGCATTCTGTGAGATATTGGCCCTCATCCACAGGATCCATTCGATGCCGCCGCCCACGATCCGTCCCGCGCGAACCGACGAATATGACGCGATCGCCCGGGTCTGGATGAACAGCTGGGTCTCCACCGGGCTGGCGGAGGCTAGCAATTTCCTGCTGGCGCAGTTGCGCGCACGCCTCCCGCATGAGCTTGAGCGGGGTTGGAGCCTCTACGTCGCCGACGATGGCGGCGTGCTGGCGGCCATGCTGGCGCTGCATCTGCCCAAGAAATATCTCGACCAATTGTTCGTGGCGCCGGAATATCAGGGCCGCAGCCTCGGGCGGACGCTGCTCGCGTTCACGCGACAGCATCTGCCCGACGAGATCGAGCTGCGCTGCGTTCGCGAAAACGACAAGGCCTGGCGCTGGTATGAGCGCGAGGGTTTTATGTTCGAGGAAGAAAAAGTCGAGCCGATGACCGGATACGTCATGAAATATTATCGATGGAAAAATGAGGAGACTGCCTGATGATGAAACTCTATTGGTCGCCGCGCTCGCGATCGTTTTCCGCTTTATGGCTGATGGAGGAAACCGGGCAGCCTTACGAGCGCGTGCTGACCGACATTTCCAAGGGCGCGCAGAAGACACCCGAATATCTGGCGATCAATCCGATGGGCAAGGTTCCCGCGTTGCAGGACGGCGACGCGACGCTGGCCGAAGCCGCGGCCATCTGCGCCTATGTCGCCGAGCGCTATCCCGAGGCGAAGCTGGCGCCGCCGCTGGGCGATCCCCTGCGCGCGAAATATCTGTACTGGCTGTTTTTCGCGCCCGGTTGCATCGAGCCGGCAATGGTGCAGGTCGCGACCAAGATCGAGATGAATCCGGTATCGGCGGGCTGGGGCGATGCGCAACGGGTATTCGATGTGCTCGACGCCGCCTTGGCCAAGGGACCGTGGATTCTCGGCGAGAACTTCTCGGCCGCGGACATTGCCATCGGCGCGGGGCTGAATTTCGCGGTGCGGCTGTTCAAGATGGTGCCGTCACGCCCGTCCTTCGATCGTTACATCGACCGCTGCGCGGCGCGTCCGGCCTTCCAGCGCGCGGGCGTGCTTGCGGCGGGATGACGGAATTCCACAAAATGTAGGGTGGGCAAAGGCGCTTGCGCCGTGCCCACCGTCTCCGTCATACGCTGTGTTGTGGTGGGCACGCTTTCGCTTTGCCCACCCTACGGCTTTCGCGGGTATGACGACCTTTGTTGAGGTGGCGCGGTGCGCGGACCCTGATTGCGCGCTCTACTCCGCCGTGTCCTTCAGGTCTTCCGGCCGCGGCATCGAAATGACGTTGTAGCCGGAATCGACGAAATGCGTTTCGCCGGTCACGCCGCCCGACAGCTCGGAGAGCAGATACAGCGCCGAGCCGCCGAGTTCATCCAGCGTCACCCCCCGGCCGAGCGGCGAGTGCTTCTGCTGGAACGCAAACATCGTGCGCGCATCGCCAATGCCCGAACCCGCAAGGGTGCGAATCGGACCGGCCGAAATCGCGTTGACGCGAATGCCGCGCGGACCGAAGTCGGAGGCGAGATACCGCACCGAGGCTTCCAGCGCGGCCTTGGCAACGCCCATCACGTTGTAATTCGGCATCACCCGCGTCGAACCGCCAAAGGTCAGCGTGATCATGGTGCCGCCGGAGGCCGGCATCATCTCGGCCGCGCGCCTGGCAAGCTCGGTGAACGAAAAGCACGATATCAGCATGGTGCGTGAAAAATTATCGCGGCTGGTGTCGGCGTAACGTCCCTTCAGCTCGTTCTTGTCGGAGAAGGCGATGGCGTGGACCAGAAAATCCAGATGGCCCCATTTGGCGCGCAGCGTTTCGAACACCGAATCGACGCTGGCGAGGTTCTCGACGTCGCAGGGCAGCACCAGCTCGACGCCGAGCGATTGCGCCAGCGGCTTGACGCGCTTGCCGAGCGCATCGCCCTGATAGGTGAAAGCGAGTTCGGCGCCCTGCGCCGCCAGCGTTTTGGCAATGCCCCAGGCAATCGAATGATCATTGGCGACGCCCATGATCAGTCCCCGTTTGCCCTTCATCAAGTCTTGCATCGTTCCGGTGCTCCACTAATTCCAATGTTGTCATCACCCGCGACCGGTCCGGCCTCCGGCCGGCCGGATGACAAGCTCCACCGGTTGATCCAATATTGCGAAGCGTTGCGATGAATAGCCGGGGCCGCGGAATACTGGATGCCCCGCTTTCGCGGGGCATGACAGAAACAAAATCTCACGCATCCATCCGCTTGAACACCAGCGTGGCGTTGGTGCCGCCGAATCCGAAGGAATTGGACAATACGGTTCCGAGCTTGGCGTTGTCGATACGCTTGCGCACGATCGGCATGTCGGCAAAGGCCGGGTCGAGTTCGGTAATATGGGCGCTTTCGCAGATGAAGCCATTGTTCATCATCAACAGCGAATAAATCGCCTCCTGCACGCCGGTGGCGCCGAGCGAATGGCCGGTCAGCGCCTTGGTCGCGGAAATCGGCGGACATTTGTCGCCGGTCCCGAACACCTTGCGGATCGCCTCGATTTCCGGCGGATCGCCCGCCGGCGTCGAGGTCGCGTGCGGATTGATGTAATCGACCTTGGTGTCGACCGTCGCCATCGCCATTTTCATGCAGCGTTCGGCGCCCTCGCCCGAGGGGGCGACCATGTCGTAACCGTCGGAGGTGGCGCCGTAGCCCACGATTTCGCCGTAGATCCGCGCGCCGCGCGCCTTGGCATGTTCGAGTTCTTCGAGAACGACGACGCCGGCGCCGCCGGCAATGACGAATCCGTCGCGGCTGACGTCGTAGGGGCGCGAAGCGGTCGCGGGCGTATCGTTGTATTTCGACGACATCGCGCCCATGGCGTCGAACAGAACCGACAACGACCAGTCGAGCTCTTCGCAGCCGCCGGCGAAAACAATGTCCTGCTTGCCGATCTGGATGGTCTCGTAGGCGTTGCCGATGCAATGGTTCGAGGTGGCGCAGGCCGACGAGATCGAATAGTTCACGCCCTTGATCTTGAACCAGGTCGCAAGCGTTGCCGACGCCGTCGACGACATCGCCTTCGGCACCGCAAACGGTCCGACCCGCTTCGGTCCCTTGGTGCGGGTGATATCGGCGGCCTCGACGATGGTGCGCGCCGATGGACCGCCGGAGCCCATGATGATGCCGGTGCGAATGTTGGAAACTTCCGTGGGCTCCAGACCTGAATCCTGGATCGCCTGCTCCATCGCGACGTGATTCCAGGCGGCACCCTCGCCGAGGAAGCGCATCGCGCGCCGATCGATGATTCCCGACGGATCGAGGGTGGGCGCGCCCTGCACCTGGGAGCGGAAACCGAGCTCGGCATATTTGTCCGCGCGCGTGATTCCGGATTTCGCCTCATGAAGGCTCGCAAGCACTTCCTGGGTGTTGTTTCCGATGGACGAGACGATGCCCATCCCCGTGATGACAACCCGCCTCATGATCGCCTCGCCCTGTCGTTACGTTATTGTGACCGTCGTCAACCCGAATGCCGTCTCGTTCGCCGGAGCGCGCAACCTACGTTCCCGGTTGCAATGCGGCATCCTGCTTGAACAGCCCGACCTTCAGATCCTTCGCGCGATAGATAATCTCGCCGTCCATGGAAAGCCAGCCATCGGCGATGCCCAGCACCAGCTTTGAGCGCATCACGCGTTTGACATCCACGTTGTACACAACCTTGCGGACGTTCGGCAGCACCTGTCCGGCTAACTTCAGCTCCCCGAGCCCCAGTGCCCGGCCACGGCCCGCGCCGCCGGTCCAGCCCAGAAAAAACCCGACCATTTGCCAGAGCGCATCGAGGCCAAGACATCCGGGCATCACGGGATCGTTCTTGAAATGGCAGCCGAAAAACCAGAGATCCGGCTTCACGTCGAGTTCAGCCCGCACCACGCCCTTGCCGTATTCGCCACCGGTCTCCGAAATCTCGCTGATACGGTCGAACATCAGCATCGGCGGCAGCGGCAACTGGGCGTTACCCGGGCCAAACAGCTCGCCGCGGGCGCACGCCAGCAGATCCTCGTATTCATAACCGCCGCGCCGATCCAGCATGATGCCAGCCTTTTTCAAAACCCTGATGAAGCGTTTTCGAGCAAAATGGACCCGTTTCGCGTGGGAAGCGTGCCAATTTTGGCAGATTGGCGCTGAAACCGCAGATCAGGATGAGCCCTGCGGCAACCGGTGCTCGCCTTTGCTAAAATCGCAAGGCAGCATCCGCGCGCTCTCTATCATAGGCCCCGCGGACGGCAAAGCACCCCGCCGGGGCAAATAGCCGCGTTCTCCCCGCAATTGCGCTTAACCCTGGGCTGGTTCTAGTTGCGAAAAACTTGCATCTAACGGATTTCCTTCTTATATTCCGCTGCGATAGTGGTGAGATAGCGAGTGCGGTGCCGGACGTGGAAATGAACGACAACGGTTCGATGTTGAATGACGATGCCGTGGCTCCCGTGGCCCGTGTTGCGGGACACCAGCCGGCGCTGACCGGTTGTCCGTGGCACGACGTCAACGAGATGCTGCAGGCCGCGGGCCTGCGCCCGACCCGTCAACGCATGGCGCTCGGCTGGCTGCTGTTCGGCAAGGGCGCGCGCCATCTCACCGCGGAAATGCTTTACGAGGAAGCGACCCTCGCCAAGGTCCCGGTGTCGCTTGCCACCGTGTATAATACGCTCAATCAGCTCACCGATGCCGGCTTGCTGCGCCAGGTCAGCGTCGACGGCACCAAGACCTATTTCGACACCAACGTGACGGCGCATCACCACTTCTACCTTGAGAACAACCACGAACTGGTCGATATCCCGGATCCGCACCTGGTGTTGCAGAAAATGCCCGAGGTGCCCGAGGGCTACGAGATCGCCCGGGTCGACATGGTCGTCCGGCTGCGCAAGAAGCGCTGAGCGGCAACAGCTCGTCGTCCCCGCGAACGCGGGGACGACACGCAGATGCAGCTCGCGCTAACAGGCCGCGAAATCAATCCACCTTCTCGTCGGCGTAGACGCCCCACAGCCGCTGCTGTTCGATCCAGCCATCAAAGCCGTTGCCGGCGACGTGACACCAGCCGGCCGTGCATTTCTTGACCTGGGCCACCACGCCGGCCTGCAGGCGGGCCGCGATGGCGCTGGTTTGATCCGCGCTATCGTAGAGCGGCGCCAGTTCGTCCTTGCTCTTCATGGTGATCACAGCCGTGCGGCGCCCCGACAGCAGCGAGTGATAGACCCAGCCCTCGGCGCCCTCGGAATCGCGCACCCGGCGCCAGTTCTCGAATTCGGCGGTGATTTCAACCGGCAGACCGGAGCGGGTATAGACCCATGCGACGTCGTTATCCTTGGTCGGACCGGCCCGGACGTTCACATGGTCGGATTTGAGGCTGACATAGCGCGGCACCGGCAAGCCGCTGGTGGTGAGCGCCGAATCCTTTGCCGAAACCGCCGTGCTGGCCGAGGCACCCAGCAAGCCACCCGCGAGCACCACCACAGAATAGAAACGCCTCAACGCCATCAACTCGTCTCCTGCCGAGAACCCAGCTCGAATTCTTCGAACTGAAACACGTGCGACCACCAATCCCTCAGCCCCCTGTACCGATGCCCCTCGGTCCGTGAAACCCCGGTTCCCGCCAGGGTTCTTGTCTTGGCCCGGTCTTCTGCTAGAGAGGACGGAACGCCGAGAACCAAGAAAAGCCCGAATGTCCCCTTCGCAAATCCAGGGAGACGTCGGGGGGAACCCAAGAAAACCTGGTTCAAACCTAGTACAAACCTGAAGCAAACGCCGGGGTCACGCGGCTGCCGCAGTGTCGAACAACCGGGTTAATGAGGTCTGAACAACCTCGCGAGAGCAGGACATGTCGGTCAAGAAAAAGCCGCTCGTTGTCGTCACGCGCAAGCTGCCGGACTCAATCGAGACCCGCATGCGCGAATTGTTCGACGCCCGGCTCAATCTCGACGATACCCCGCTGACCCCGGAGCAAATCGCCGAGGCCGTCCGCACCGCCGACGTGCTGGTGCCGACCGTCACCGACGAGATCACCGAAGAATTGCTCAGGCAGCCCGAATGCGCGCTGAAGCTGATCGCCAATTTCGGCAACGGCGTCGACAATATCGATGTCGTCGCCGCGCATGCGCGCGGCATCACCGTAACCAATACGCCGAAGGTTTTGACCGAAGATACCGCCGACATGACCATGGCGCTGATTCTCGCGGTGCCACGCCGGCTGATCGAAGGCGCCTCGGTCCTCACCGACGGCAAGCACTGGCCAGGCTGGTCGCCGACCTGGATGCTCGGCCACCGCATCGGCGGCAAGCGGCTCGGCATTATCGGCATGGGCCGCATCGGCCAGGCCGTGGCCCGCCGCGCGCGCGCCTTCGGGCTGCAGATTCACTACCACAACCGCCGTCCCGTCGCGCCGAAGATTGCCGAGGAACTGGGCGCGACCTATTGGGAAAGTCTCGACCAGATGCTGGCGCGGAT
>Ga0116135_1000520_pt1 | contig 21328 bp, 24 predicted proteins | sample June2015DPH_20_1_FD_89738 | JGI IMG/M metagenome (GOLD analysis project Ga0116135, IMG submission 89738) | Peatland microbial communities from SPRUCE experiment site at the Marcell Experimental Forest, Minnesota, USA - June2015DPH_20_10 | ecosystem: Environmental > Terrestrial > Soil > Wetlands... | reverse complement strand
GGGCGCTGTGCGCGTCGGAGGCGTGGCCCTTGCGCAGGTCGACGCCGACGCGTGGCGGCGGCAGGTCGCCTTCATGCCTCAACGGCCGTACCTGCCGCCCCGCTCGGACGTGGCGCAGGCGGTTCGCTGGCTTGCCGCTGGAGCGGACGATCAACGCGTTCTGCGGGCGCTCGACCGGGTCGGTATCTTGCCTTCGCTCCAGCGAGGAGGGCGCGATCCGCTGAAAGTGCGGGTCGACACGCTCTCGGTCGGCGAGCGGCAACGCATCGCGCTGGCGCGTCTTCTGAGCCGCGACGCGAGTCTGTTCGTTCTCGACGAACCGGACGCCAACCTCGACCGCGCCGGAATCGCTCTCGTCGCCGACGTGCTCCGAGAGCTCGCCCGGGAGCACGGGGTCATTTTCGCGGCCCACACTCCGGAGCTTTTGGGCGTTGCTGACCACGTCGTGACGCTCGAAGGCGGGCGCGTTGTCGGAAACACCCGTAGAACGGCGGTTTAGGGCGAAAAGGGCGGGGGGATCGCCTCAGGGCATCGACCCAAGCGAAGCGAGGTCTGGTATCCCGGTGAATCGGTGGGCCGAGTCGCCGCGTGCGTTGCGTGCTTCGTCGTTCTGATGGCGGGTCGGTCGGCGCGCGCCGACGACGCGGGTCCGACCGTCGCGACGATGACGTGCGAGCACGTCCAAGGGCCGGGCCGGGTGCGTTGTGTCGTCGACGCGCGCGTCGCGGACGGGGAATCCATCTCGTGGGGAGACGTGATTCTGGTCGTCGTGCCGACGTTCCTGACCGCTCTTCGCGGTCGCATCGGACCTCACGACGCGACGGTCCAGGAGGCTACGCACTGGCGTTGGGGGCTAGCGCTCGTGGCTCACGCCCCCGCGAGCGGAGTGGTCGAAGGACGGGTGCGCTTGGTCGTATGCCGCGGGGCGCTGTGCGAGCCGCGGCAAGTGCCGATCGCGGGCGCCGTCGTCGTCGGCGAATGACCGGGCGACGCGTAGCGGCCGGGTCCGTCGCCCGGTTCGGGGGCCCGGCGGCGCGAATTCCGCGGCGCCCCGCTTCCGCGAACTTGGCCTCGCGCCGCAATCGGTCGACAATGGGTCACCATGCAGCTCCAGGGTCGTTTGCGGTCAACGACACTCGGCGATCTTCTCGGGGTGTTGCACCGCGGTGCGGCCACCGGCTCGCTTGAGCTCGTCGAAGATCGAGGGCGGGTTCACCGGGTCCACCTGAGCGCAGGCTTGGTGTCGGCCGTGGAGATCGACGGGGCAAGCCCGTCGCTCGCGGAGTTTCTGCGCGTCGAAAAGGCGTTGGACGAGGACGTCTTGCGGCGATCGCTACTTCGCGCGTTGGTCTCGAAGCGGCTGCACGGTCAAGTCCTGGTCGACGAGTTCAACCTCGCTCCCTGCGTCGTCGGCCGCGCCCTCCGCCGTCAGCTCTGCGCGCGCCTGGTCGCTCTCGAGCAAATCAAGGATGCGCGGGTCGCGTTCCGCGTCACCGTGCGCCCCCCCCGAAGCGCCCTCCTCGGAACGCGGCACGGCCGGCGCGGTCCCGACACGTGGGACGTGCCGCTCGGCGCGCCCGAATTCCTGCACGGCCGCCGGCGTGCGCGCGAACGAACCACCGTCGTGGATGCCGCTCCCGTCGAGTCGAGCGCGTGGGACGTGCTCGGTCTGGCCCCGGGCGCCGCCGTGACCGAGGTGAAGCGCGCCTACCGGCGACTCGCCCGAGCGGTCCATCCTGACTTGCACCCTGGGGTAAGCGAGGTCGAGCGCTGCTCGCTGCAAGTCCGGTTCGCGAAGCTCACCGACGCCTATCGCTCTCTCGTCGCGTAGGGCACCCGATTCGCCCAGCGACTTTTGGGGCGACGATCACTCCGCCCATCCACCCGCCTTCGGGATGACCTTCGCGTCATCGACGAATCGAGGTGCCTCGATGCCTTCTTCGAGGATGTCGGTCGCGATTCGCCGCTCTCTGCGAACGAGAAGATCGAAGTGCTCCCCCGAGACGACGAACGGCGACAACGTCGGTCCCCCCGCGAGCTCGACTTCGACCGCGTCGGATATGGCTTCAGCCCACTCGTCGCGCGTCAGCCCGTCGACCACCACCGCAACGTCGATATCGGAGTCCTCGGTGGCTTCGTGTCGCGCCCACGATCCGAAGAGGCGAACGAAGCGCAGGCGACCCTCGAAACGCAAGGAGAGCCGCCGCGAGTACGACTCGATGGCGCTGCGAAGGTCGGCAGGCAAAGCGCGCCCGTTCACGGCCCTCGAAAGGCTAGCACGTGTCCGGAGGTCCGGAGCCGGTCCCACCGGCGACTCGCGCGAGGCGCGCGGCGGCGTCGCAAATCCTGTCGCCTACGGCTCCCCCCACCACTCGGCAAGATCGATCTCGACCGCGTCGAACGGCGCGGCGCTTACCTTCTCGCGATCCCCATAGACGCCGACTTCGAGCCAATGTCCTTCGTGGAGTCGACTCACGGAGAGCGTCCGTGCGTCGGCATCGACGTACCACAGCCACTCGACGCCGATCTCGGCGTAGAAAGGCCGCTTGACGCGCAAATCGAATCCGCGGGTCTTCGTCGATTGGATTTCGCACAGCCAGTCGGGCGCGAGGGAAAGCCTCCCCTCGGGTAGCTGCGGCAGGCGTGCGCGACGCCACCCGGCCACGTCGGGCGAAAACTCAGGCGATCCCGGCAAGCCGATCCCGGGCTCCGGAAGAATCCACCATCCTCCTGGGCCGCCCCGGCCGCGTTGATAAGGTGTCGTCAGGTCGCCGACGAGCAGCCCTTCGATGCTCATGTGGCGCGCCAGGGGGCGCGGCGTCGTGTAGAGGGTCCCCTTGATGATCTCTCCCGTCACGCCGGGGGGTAGCGCATCAAGCTTCGCCAGCAGGTCATCGAGCGGCGGTGTCGGCTTCGCGGCCATCGAACGAAGCCTGTGCGTTGTGCGGCGAAGTTGCAACCATCAGGGTGCGCATCGGGGTCGAGCCCGGGGCCGTATCGACGTTCCTTTCACGGCCGCCGCGCCGGCGATTCGCCGCGATGGCCGCATGCTAAGATGGGTGTTGTGGACCCCGACGCGGAGATTCGTCGACAGCGCCGAGCTGGGTGCATAGTGACGGTGGTTCGGCACGGCGACCCAGAACAAACGAACGACGACGATGCGCTCTACTGGGACCGGATTCCCGTCGACGAACGAGCCGGAGTCGTGTGGGAGCTCAGCCAAGAGGTCTACGCACTTGCCCCAACCGACGCACCCGCTAAGCCCGGACTTTCGCGATCTATTGTGCGCATTGTCCGAGGCTGATGCGAAGTATCTCGTCGTCGGTGGCTATGCGGTCGGCGTTCACGGCCACCCCCGAGCCACCAAGGACCTCGACGTCTGGATCGAGGCGAGCCGCGAGAACGCGCCCAAGGTCATCGCGGCCCTGGTGAAATTCGGAGCGCCGTTGATGGGACTCACGGAGAGCGACCTTCATGCGCCTGGCGTTGGCCTGCGCATCGGGGTCGAGCCTGGCCGTATCGACGTCTTGACGAAGATCACGGGAGTCGATTTCGCCTCCGCTTGGGCAGGCAAACTCGACGCCGTCTTTGGTGATGTGCTCGCCCACGTGATCGGATGGACCGAGCTCATCGCGAACAAGCGCGCGGCAGGTCGCGCACAAGACATCGCCGACGTGTTGGCCCTCGAGCGGCTGCGGCTCGCCCGCTTGCGCAGTCCACGCTGAGAGGTCGCGGGTCGTCGTAAACGCCATGCCATGGACGAGGCGGTCGCCAGCGCCCCTGGCTCGGTCTGAATCGCAGAAATGGGTCTCCAGTGACGTCTTCGTCTGGAAGACCACCGCCCCGTTGCCAGCCGGCCTCTGGCGAATCCCGATCCCTGAGTGGGTCGCGACGAACGGCGTTGGGCAAAGGCCGCCGCTGAGTACGAGGCACTCCTCTCGCGCGCCGTACGGGCTGTGCTGGACGTGCGGCCCGGGGCTAGATTCCGATCAATGGGTGATCCGGCCAAGCGGCGCGCGACGTTCGAGGATCTCCTCGCGATCCCGAGAAACCGCGTCGCTGAGATCATCAACGGCGTTTTGGTCACGCAGCCGCGGCCGGCCTCTCTTCATGCGTTGGCGTCGTCGGTGCTCGGAAGCGAGCTCACCGCACCGTTCCACCGTGGCAAGGGGGGTCCCGGCGGGTGGATCCTGCTCGACGAGCCTGAGCTGCACCTGCACGGCGACATCCTCGTGCCCGATCTGGCCGGGTGGCGTCGCGAGCGCATGCCCGAGTTGCCGGATGCCACGGCGTTTGAGCTGGCGCCCGATTGGATCTGTGAGGTGCTCTCGCCGTCGAGCGCCGCGAGCGATCGCGCCGACAAGATGCCGATCTACCTGCGCGAGCGCGTTTCCCATGCGTGGCTCGTGGACCCGCTCGCCCGCACGCTCGAAGTCTTCCGTCGGGAAGGCGAGCGCTGGTTGCTGATCGGGGCGTGGCGAGACGAAGCGAAGGTGCGTGGAGAACCGTTCGATGCACTCGAGCTCGAGCTCGCGGCTCTCTGGGAGAAGTAACGCCAGCGGTTTGTGTACCCCGCCGGCAACGGGCCCACGGCGTGCCGCATCGTTTGACTTCGGGACATCAGAATAGCAGAATATCAGACATCACGGAAATCGCGCATGGGGCAGTACAGCGAAACAGGCAAGAGGGGGTCTTCACGATTCCCTCGGCGTTGCGCAAGCGCTTCGGCTTGCGTGACGGCTCGCTCGTGATCGCGGAGGAGCGCGACGAGGGCATCCTATTGCGCCCCGCCGTGGCGACCGCGCTTGAGATGTACGACGACCGGCGCGTCGCGGAGTTTCTGCTTTCCAACGCCGTCGACGCGGCCGATTACGAAACGGCGCGCGAAGAGGTACGTGCGCTGAGTCTCGATCCGGACACCATATCGCACCGCAAGCCTGCGTGACGCGGGTCTTTCTCGATGCGAACGTGCTGTTTTCGGCGGCGTGGCGAACCGGCTGCGGCCTGACGCGGCTCTGGCACATCGAATCCAACCGTCTGGTCACATCGCCCTATGCCGCCAACGAAGCGGAGCGCAACCTCGCTCGCAAACGCTCCGATGCCCGACGTAAAAAGGGCCGCGGCTACTCACGCGACGTGGCGATGGCCCCCCCCGCGTCGAGAACCATCGTCAGGCGGCTTCGTCCTCGTCATCTGTCCGGGACACGACTCGCCGCGCCGCAGAAATCGTGCCCGTTCCGAGTCGAGCCGGTTGCCCCTTGAACGCGCTCGCCCACTCGTGTACCCGACGCACTGTTGAGCAAGCGAAGCCGCCGCGAGCGCAGGGCCCATCGGCACGAGCGGGCGCTCGTCCAGGGTGACCTCTCGGTTCTCGAGAACGAGGTCGAGCGCAGCCCGCGCTCCGCCGTCGCGCTCCTGACGCGCGCCCTTGCGAACGGCGCTCCGCCGGACGCCGGCGATGCGGCCCAGGGGGATCGCGGCGCCCAACTCGACGCGATCGCGGTGCGGCTTTCTCGGAAGCTGCGCCGGGCCGGCGAGCCCGTGCAGGCGCTCGCCGTCGCCGCCGCGGGCGGCCGGCGCACGCCCGAACTCCGAATCGAAGAGGCCCTCGCCGCGTTCGCCGCGGGAAACGACGAGCTGGCCGCCCAGCTCGTCGCCGGCGACCCCGGCGTCGCAACGGCGATCGGACCGTTGCTGCAGGCCGTGCGTGGCGAGGTCGCTGCGCCCGCGACCCCGGCGGCGCCGCTGCGTGCGCTGCACGCCGTGGCTCGCGCGGTCGGCCACGCGGTTCGCGGCGAAGTCGACCTGGCGAGAGCCGTCGTGCGTCATATCCCGAGGGCCGCGCGATCGCAGATCTTCGCCGAGGAGATCGGCGCTGCCGCCGCGCTGCAGGCGCCCGAGGGCGCGATCGAGGCCCTGGTCACCCTCAGTCGGTCGCCCCGCGTGCCGCGCGACGCAGAGGCGCGCCGACGGATGGCGGCCGAGGCGGCCCTCAGCGCGGAGCAGCTGGCCGCGCTGCCCCCGGTGCTGATGGCGGATCCGCATCTGCGCGCGCGGGTCGTGCCGGCGCGCCTCGCCGCGGCGACCTCGCCGGGCACGGCCGCCGCGATCATCGGCGAGGCCGGCATCGATCTCTTCGACCCGAGCGAGCGTCCGGCCGCGGCGCTCTACCTCGGCTTCACGCAGATCCGCTCGAATCCCGCCGCGGCCTCGCGGAGCTTCGATCGTGCGATCGCGCTCGGCGCGGATCTGATCGAGGCGCTGCGCGGCAAATGGCTCGCCGCGTGCGAGAGCGCCCACGGGCGGGGCGCGAAGCCGGGGCGCCAGGCGTACCGCGATGCGGCAGCGGCCTCGGATCGGCTGGCGCATGCGCTCGAGAAAACGGCACACGCGGGGCCGCTCGCCGCCGCGACCGGCAAGGTCGCCGCCCTAGGATGGCTCGAGGCCGGCGACGCGAAGGCCGCCCTCGAGTCGGTCGCGCGGGCGCGTCGCCTCGCGGTCGGCAAGTTCCGAGACTCGCTCGACCTGATCGAGACGGAGGCGCTCGCTGTGCGCAGTCCGGCCGATGCCGAGCGGCGTCTCGACGCTCTCCTCGAGCAGGCGCCCGGCAACGTCGACGCGTGGAAGCAGCGCGTGGCGCTCGCCGCAACCCAAGGAGACACGGATCGGGCCCAGACGCTTATTCTGGCCGCCGCGGAAGCGACCCAGGATGCGGAGCTCGCCGCCCGGGCGCGGCAGGTCCTCGGCAATCGCCGGCGGATCGCGCCGTTCGAGGGGATGGTGCCGGGAGCCGCGACGGCCGGCGCCCTTGCGTGCGAGCTCGCGCGCACGGCCACGGAAGACGATTTTCCCCTCCCGCTCGCTGCGACGTTTCGCGATGCGCTCGGTCCCGGCGCGCGCCTCGCGTTCGACGGCGCCTCGATCGTCATCGCCGCGACGCAGGCCGCCGACGACGTGGCGCGCGAGCACTTGCGCGCCACGCTGGTGGCCTGGCGCACATCGCCCCGCAATGTGGCCAAGCTCTCGGCAGTGGCCGTATTCGCGGGCCTTGACGACGCGCTCCTCGTCGCCTCGCGGGATCTGGATGGGGCCCACGATCTGCCGGCCCTCACCGCGATGGCGGAGGCGCTCGCGGTGGCCGGCAACGGCAAGCTCGCGGCGAAGCTGCTGCCGCGCATCGCGCCCGGCCTTTCGCGCGACCGCATCGCCTTCTTCAAGTCGCTCGCGACCGGCACCCGACCGGTGGAGATTGCCGGGACACCCGATCCCGACCAGGCCGCGCGCGACTTTGATTTGGTGCTCGCGCCGGAGTTCAGCATGGTCACGTTCGTCAGCGAAGAGGACGACGACGATCCGGATCTCGGCTTCTCGGATGCGGAGCAGGGACTGTTCGCCAGGCTGCTCGACACGCTCGAGATTCCGCTCGACGAGATGCTGGACATCGCCCCGGACAAGCTGCGGCGCCTCGAGCAGAGGCTCGGGGACATGATCGCGCGTCTGCCGCCGGGCCCGGCGCTGATGCGGGCGGTCGCGGACCTTTTGAACGAAAGCGGGATCGCGCCCCGCCCCGGCCGCGCGCGGCGACCGAGCCAGCGGCCATGAGTCTCGTCAGCCCGTTCGAGCAGGCCCGATCGGCGCTGGGGATCGGCGACGAAGAGAACGACCCTTCGGTCATCAAGCGAGCCTATCGACGCGCCGTGATCGATCACGCTCCCGACACCGATCCCGAGGGCTTTCGGCGGGTCCGCGACGCCTACGAGTTGCTGAGCGACCCGTGGGCGCGGGCCGAGCAGCTCTTGACTCGGCTTTTGCCGGAGATCCCGCCCCCCGCACCGCCCGCTGCGCCGCCCGCGGCGCCTCCCGGGGCGACGGCGGTGGCGCTCTTGCGGCTGGCGGCGATGAACGCCGATTCGGAGCTGTGGTCGGTCGCGACGCCGGCCCGAGCGCGCCGGACCGCGAAGGCCCCGGGGCCGCCCAAGGGGGTTCCGTGAGCGATCCGACTCTGGAAGATCTGGCTGTGCGCCTCGACGATTTGCTCAGGGAGGTACGGCGGCAGGGGCGTGCGGCGATTGCAGCTCAGGCCGCGGCCGAGTCCTGCCTCGATGCGCTCCGTGCGCAGGCGGAAGAGGCCCGAGGCGAGGAGATCGAAGACATCGACGAGCCGGCGACTGCGGGGGCCGACGACGGGGAGCGCTGGCTGCGGGCGCTCATCCCGGTCGCCGACGCGATCGAACGTGTGGTGGCAGAAGCCGCGGCGCTCGACCTGCGCCGCCGGCCCGCGGAGCGTGGGCTCCTCGGGCGCGTGCTCGCGGTCGCACGGTCGGTCGACACCGGCGCCCAAGGATCCACCGGCGCCCAAGGATCCCTTGGCAGGGGCCTGCGCGTGCTTCAGTCGCAGTTCGAGGGCGCGCTTCGCGATCTGGGGGTCTCGGTGGATCGGCGCACGGGGGGCCCGGTCGACGGCGAGCGGCAGCGCGTGGTCGAAGTGCGCGCGCCGGCTCCCGGAGAGCGCCGGGGCACCGTGGTCGAGGTGGTGCGGCCGGGCTACGCGATCGGCGAGCGGATCCTGCGCGAGGCGGAGGTGGTCGTCGCGGATGCCGACCGCGCGCGCGGCCCAGGAGCCAATCGGGACGGCAGTGCGTTGGGTGCGACCATTCCCCGATAACAGGCAAAGGCGGTCGGCGAGGAGATCATGAATAGCGAGCAGCTTCCGGTCGGGATCGATCTGGGCACGACGAACTCTCTCATCGGCGCGGTGGTGGACGGAAAAGCGAAGCTCTTCTCTGACGGATCCGGCGCCGAGCTTTTGCCCTCCGTGGTCGGCGGCGGACCGGCGGGCGAGCTGTATGTGGGGCGATCCGCGAAGAACCGTCGGCTGCTCGATCCGGCGGGCACGGTGGTCTCCGTGAAACGACAGATGGGCACCGACACGCGCCTGGCGGTCGGGACCAAGCTTCTGTCGCCACCGCAGATTTCTGCGCTCATTCTCGGTGCGCTGCTCGATCGAGCCGAGGCCTCGACCGGGCGCCGGCCGACCCGGGCCGTGATCACGGTTCCGGCGTATTTCGGCGAGGCGCAGCGGCAGGCGACGCGCGATGCGGGCGCGATGGCAGGGCTTACGGTGGAGCGGCTGGTGAACGAACCCACCGCCGCCGCCCTGACCTACCAGTCCGGTGCCGAAGAGCTGGTCGTGGTCTACGACCTGGGTGGCGGCACGTTCGACGTTTCCATCCTCGAGCGCGACGAAGGCCTGCTCGAAGTGCGCGCCAGCCGCGGCGACACTCACCTCGGCGGCGACGACATCGACCACGCACTCGGCCAGTGGGTGCTCGGCCGGCTGGGCGGGCAGCGTGCGGCGGTCGAAAAGGATCCGCGGGCCATGACGCGCCTGGCGGAGGCCGTCGAGCGGGCGAAGATCGCGCTCTCCGACAAGGAGGAGGTGCGCCTCTTCGATCCCTTCCTGGCCGGCGAGGGGGCCGACGCCGTGCACCTCGATCTCGCGTTGACCCGCGAAGACGTGGAAGCGACGGCGAGGCCCTTCGTGCTGCGCACGCTCGAACACATCGCGGCGGCCATGCGCGATGCCGGCATTACCGCCGCCGACGCCAGCCGCATCCTGCTGGTCGGCGGGGCGAGCAAGATGCCGCTCGTGCGGCGGATGGTGGCCGCCCATTTGGGCCGTCCGGTGCACGTGGATCTCGATGCCGACCGCGCCGTCGCGCTGGGCGCTTCGATCTTGGCCGGGCGCATCGGCGGCGCCGAGATCGACGAGGTGCTCGTGGACATCACGCCGCACACGCTGGCGGTTGGGGTCGCCGACGAAGACTACCTCGAAGGCGAAGCCGAGGATTTGGCGGTGGCGCCGGTCATCCCCCGGGATACCGTCGTGCCCGTGGAGCGGACGCAGACGGTCTTCACCGTCGTCGCCGACCAGAGCGCCGCCGAGTTGCCGATCGTGCAGGGCGAGCACCCGCGGCTTCCGGGCAACACCCAGCTCGGCACCGTGCGCGTCGAGCCTCTGCCGCCGGGTCCTGCCGGCGCTCCGGTCGAGGTGACCTTCAAGCTCGATCTGTCGGGGGTGCTGCACGTCCGAGCGCAGCACCTGCCTTCAGGCCAGAGCGCCGACGTGCACATCGCCGACAGCCCGTACCGACTCACCGAGCAGCACCGCCGGCGCGCCGGCGCCGAGGTCGAGGCGATGCGGGCCGCGGCTCCCGAAGCGGCCGAAGGCCCGAGCGATGGCGACCTGTCGCTGGCGCAGGCGATGCTCGGACGAGCCGCTCGTGCGCTCGACAAGGAGGGCGGCAACGAGGCCGGCCGAGAGCGCGTGCGTGCTGCCGCTGCCGCCCTGGCGGCCGCGATCGAGGTGAGAGCCGTCGAGGTGATGGACCGGAGCGACGATCTCTCGGATGCGCTGCTCGACCTCATCTGAACCCGAGCCCCCGCGGTCACGCTCCCGGACGAGGTCCCAGTTGGGCCTGCGGAGATCATCGTGCTCGTCGAGGAGTCGACCGCCGTCGGGATTCCAGAAGTTGACGCGTTTCGCGGACGCAAACGTCAGCCCGCACGCCGCAGCCATCGAGCAGCGCCATTCGCTTCGGCGGCGCCCCGGAGTAGGTTGAACGGGAGCCCTGCCGCAAGAGGGGCTCGATTGGACGTTGCGCTTCGATTCCGTCGTTCGACGAACGACGCCCGAGCCCCTCATGAACCATCCGCCCACGCGCGTCGTTTCTCTGCTCGCCAGTGGCACCGAACTCGTCTGCGCGCTCGGAGCGGGGGACCGGCTCGTCGCCCGGTCGCACGAGTGCGACTCCCCGAGCTGGGTCACGCGATTGCCGAGCGTCAGTCGCCCCACGTTCGACGTCACCGGATCGAGCCGCGAGATCGACGAGCGCGTGCGCACACGGCTGCACGCCGGTCAGCCCCTCTACGAGGTGGACGAGGCGGCCATCGCGGCGCTCGCGCCGGACGTGCTCATCACGCAGACCCACTGCGAGGTGTGTGCGGTTAGCCCCGCGGACTTGGCCCATGGCGCGAGGGCGGCCGAGCTGCTGAGAAATCACGTCGTCGCCCTCCATACCGGATCGCTTGAGGCGATCCTCGATGGGTTTGTCGCCGTGGCACGCGTGCTCGAGTTGGCCGCGGCCGGCGAGTCGCTGGTGGGTAGCATCCGCACCCGACTCGCCGCTCTCGCCGAGACCACGCGCGCCTTGCGCCGACCGTCGGTCGTCTGCTTGGAGTGGATCGATCCCATCTTCGCGATGGGAAACTGGGGACCCGAGCTGGTCGACTGGGCGGGTGGGACCCCCCTGCTCGGATCACCGGGCGTGCATTCGAGGGCGGTCCCCTGGGAGGACGTGCGCCAGGCGGACCCCGAGGTCCTCGTCGTCGCGCCGTGCGGCTTCGGCCTCGATCGCACGATGGCGGAGATGCCGCTCTTTGTCGAACGCGCGGGCTGGCGCGACCTGCGCGCCGTGCGTACCGATCGCGTCTTCGTCGCCGACGGCAACCGCTACTTCAACCGATCGGGTCCAAGCGTCTTGGACACGGCGTATATCCTCGCGGAAATCCTGCATCCCGATGCCTACGCCCCGCGCCACGAAGGTGCCGCGTGGCGCAGGTGGGCGGCACCGGCGCCCGTCTGAAGTGCGGCCGGCGCCACTCGGATCGAGGGTGCGCGCAGCGGTTCGCGGCGGCAACGCCTGCCGACGACGAGGTCGCGTTCCGGGGAGGGGCAGGGGTGCGGCGGTCCGTTGACCCGACCGGGCTGTGGACTAGGCTCGTACTTCGCGTGACCACCGGACGAATCGCCCATCGCGTGGCTCCGACGATTCCTCGCGGAGCGCATCCGGGCAGCTCCCGGCAGGGTCGGCAGGTGAGCCACCGAAGCGTCGATCGCGACAAGCTTCGAAGTGCCCTGCGAAAGATGACGCGCCGCGATCTGCTCGTCGTTCTCGATCGGGCGATCGGGCACGTGCCGAAAGCCCGCATCGACGAGGTCGTCGACGGCTTCGTGGCCTTCGAGGATCTCGCCGCCAGGGGCAAGAAGCGCTCGGGGGTTCCGGACCAAGTGAAAGCGTTCGGAGACGCGATCCACCGTGGCGTATCCGGCGCGTCGTTCCGCGTCGGCTCGAAGACCGTTACGGAGACCTCCGAGGCCACCGAGGAGTGGATTGCCGAGTGCGAGCAACTGATCGAGGACGTTCTTCGCTTCTCCGGCGACGGAGACCCGGGTGAGGCCCGAGAGGCGTTCGCGATTGTCTTCGCGCTTCTTCGGCGAGTCGCCCACAGCGGCTCCCGGCACGTGAACGTGGACTGGCCCAAAGTTCTGCCGGCGTACGTGCGGTGCCTGTCCGCGACGTCCTCCCCGGACGAAACCGCTCGGCTCGTGGACGCCCTCATCCAGGATTTCGCTCTGGCCGATGCGTCGAAGCCCGTGTCGAAGGTGCGAAGCTCGGCGTCCAAGCGGCGGAAGGGGGCCAGGGCGACTGTGGCGGGCAAGGAGAAGGCGCGGCGCTAACGGGTGGGTAGGGATCGCGGCTCACTCCGGCGCGCGTCAAAAGGCGGTGGGCACGCCGCCCCGCTCCCCGGGGGCAGGCTAACGGCATCAGCGATCGTCTTCGATGACCGACAGTGCCGCCTCGAGCGCCGGCAGCGCTGCACGGTCCGTCGGGCGGTCCGCGGCGCATGCAGCTAGTGATTGATCATGAGCGTCTGGAGCGCGAGCTTCGCCTCGGGGGCAAAGTGAGAATCGGGGAATCGCCGTAAGAGTGTCCGCCAGGTGTTCTTGGCGTCGTCGTACGACTCGATTTCCGTTTGGCACCACGCCAGAAGCTCGAGCGCGTCGTCCTGGGCGTCGCGGTCGGTCGTCGAGTCGGCGAGCTGCTCGAGCAATGGAATCGCGTCCTTCTGCCTGTGAAGTTTGCGGTACGCGTTGCCGAGCCGCAGCTTCGCTTGAGGCGCGACGGCACTGACGTCGGAGTAGCGCAGCGATTCCTCGAACGCGGTGGCCGCTTCCTGCCAGCGCTGCAGGTGCTCGCTGTCCAGGCCCTGCACGTAAAGCAAGGCTGCCTGTTCGCTTTTGGCCTTGTCCACGGCGTCCGCCAGAAACTGCGCTTCCGCCTTGCTCAGGGGCTTCGAGCGCATCGTCTCCCATCCCCGGATGAGCTCGGGGCGCTTGCCTTGTTTGGCGAAGTCGTAAAACTTCGCCGCTTCGAGCTCGGCGGCCTGCCGTTCCGCTTCGCGCTGGCGCAGCGCCTCGAAGTCCGAGCTCAGCCGTCCATTTTCGTCGCGCAAATGCTTGCTCGTCGCCTCAATCGCGTCGACGCGCGCATCGACGGCAAACTTGAGTGCGGCGAAGACGACGACGACGAAGACGATGTACGCCGTGGCGCTGTTCCACCCGAGGCGCCGTTCGTAGCCCTGCTGGCGCTTGGCGATCGACTTGATGTCGGCGCTGAGCGCGTTCGCCAGATTGTTCGTTTTGATGACGAGCCCGCGCGACTCGATGATTTCGCGTTTGATCTCGCGGAGCTCGTCGTCGATTTCATGCATCGCCCCACGCTCTACGCCGCGGTCGCGCCCGCTCGCAAGCGACAACCGCGAGGCGCGCAACAAAGTCGCCGGGTCGGCCGAACCGGAGGGCATGCGCAAGCGGGTTTGGCTGCTCGGCATCGTGCTGGTCATCGCGTGCGGGGGCGCCCCGCGGCGAGCCCCGACCGGATCGGCGACCACGCCGCTGCTGCAGTGCACGGCGGCCGGGGTCGAAGGCATCGATGTCTTCGACGGCCAGGGACCCATCGACTGGCGCGCCGTCGCCGCCGCAGGCGTCACGTTCGCGATCATCAAGGCGACGCAGGGCACCTACGACACCCAATCGAGCTTTGCGGCCAACTGGGAGCAGGCCCAGAACGCGGGCGTCGTTCGGGGCGCGTATCACTTTTTCGATTCCACGCAGGACGGGGTCGCCCAGGCGCAACGCTTTCTATCCGTCGTGGGTCCGCTCGGCCCGCGCGATCTATCCCCCATCCTCGACATCGAGTGTCCCGACGGCGATGCCGACTGCTTGTATCCGGGTGGGTCCGGCGCGGCGTCCGCCGCCGACATCGCGAGGCGCATGCGGGATTTTCTCAAAACCGTCGCCCAGGCGACAGGCCGAACGCCCATCGTGTACACCTTCGGCAGCTACTTCGAGACGAACGCCATCGACACGACGGGCCTCGGCGGCTTTCCGCTCTTTCTCGCGAATCCGACTTCTCAAGTCTGCTTCTACGTTCCCGAACCGTGGGCGGCGGCAGCGGTGTGGCAGTACTCGTGGCGAGGCGAAGTGGCGGGCATCGCTGGCGCTGTCGATCGCGACCGGCTCCTAGGGCCCCTGTCGACGCTCATGGCGCAAGGGGCCGCGACCCCGACCCCGAACGCGACCCCGACCCCGACCCCGACCCCGAACGCGACCCCGACCCCGATCGCAACCGCGACCCTGACCGCTCCCCGATCCCTGTCTCTGCTCGCACCGCTTGTCGCTTGCGCCTGGCTCGGTCTGATCGCGTTCTTTCGGAAAGCGCCGGTTGCTGCGCAGTACGAGCGCGTGCTAGCTGGGCCTTTCACGGAAAGCGGGCCATGCAGACGACCGACATCCGCAAAGGACTCAAGCTCCAGATCGATGGCGTGCCGTACGCCGTCGTCGAGCACCAGTTCGTCAAACCGGGCAAAGGGCAGGCCTTCACGCGTGCCCGCATCAAGAACCTGCAGACCGGCGCCGTGATCGAACGCACCTGGAAGTCCGGCGAGTCGGTCGAAGTGGCCGACGTCGAGACGCGCAAAATGACCTTCTCCTGGGACGAGGGCGACAGCCTCGTGTTCATGGACACGAACACCGGCGACCAAGTCCACGTGATGAAGGAGGCCGTCGGCGACGAAGTGCGCTTCATCAGCGAGGGGCTCGACTGCGAAGTCACGATCTACAACGGCAACCCCATCGGCATCGAGTTGCCGCCGAGCGTCGTCCTGCAAGTCTCCGAAAGCGAACCCGGAATAAAGGGCGACACGGCGAGCGGTGCCACCAAGCCCGCCAAAGTGTCCACGGGAGCGACCATCAACGTCCCGCTCTTCATTAAGGAGGGCGAGTGGGTCAAGGTCGATACGCGCACAGGGGACTACCTCGAGCGCGTCAACAAGTAGCTACGCGTAACGCCGGGGACTGCCTCGCGCGCGTCAAGAAGTAGCTACGCGTAACGCCGGGGACTGCCTCGCGCGCGTCAAGAAGTAGCCGTGGTGCTCCCGCGGCGCGGTTGCGATCGGCGCCGAAACCGCCCAAGATACGGGTCGACCCGGTTACCCCCCTTCGGGTCGTAGGAGCGAGCCATGGAGTGGACGGCCCCGACATTCGTCGAAATCAAGATGGACGCAGAGATCGGCTCGTACCAGGCCGACGATGAGCCCACGTTCCCGGTCGACATCGACCGCGAGGAGCCGCCGCCCGCCGCCGAGTAACGCGGCGATGTCGCCGTAAGCGGCCGGGGCGACGGCCGCCCACTTCGCCCCGAAGGCGGGCGATCGCGGCGGTCGCGCCTGCCCGCTCAGGGCCATCGAGCCTGAGTCCCTCGGCGAGAACGCGATCCCGGAACGCCGGGGCCAAGCTCCTCGAGGCGCAACACGTCGACGTCGATGTAACGTCGATGTCGAGCGCGTCGCTCAGGTGCGCGCCCAGAGCACCGATGCGCGCCGGGTCCGCACCGCGGCACCGCCGTCGGAGGTCAAGCGCAGGGATCCATCACCCTCACGGCCCTCGCGCTCCTGGCGTAGTCGAGAATGGCCCCGTCCCGCGTGGCCAGCACGGCGTTCATGAAGCGAGCCGACGCTACAATCAAGCGGTCCGCCGGATCGCGATGGTCCCAGTCGGGTAGCTCCACGGCGTCCACCGCGACGGCGGGTTCGAACGCAACCACGGCCGTTCGTGTCTCGCGCAGAGCCGCAACGACGAAATCCAGCACCGGACCGCTGACCCGGACCTTGCCGTTCCGGACGAGCATCGCCACCTCCCAGGGAGTGATGGCCGCCACGTAGAGGCAAGCCGCGCTCGCCGCAGCGTCCAGCTGGCGACGTACGCGCATCGCAAACCGGCTCGATCGGCCGAACGCCACGTCGAGCCAGATGTGCGTATCGAGAAGCACCACCTCAGGGCGCGGCATCCCAGACTTCGCCCGTCGACAAGAGCTCCTCGTCCTCGGCGAGGAAGAGGATGCGATGCGCCGCGGCCCCAAAGATGCTACGCGGCGGGCTGTCGTCGTCCTGTGCGGGGACGAGCCGCACGAGGGGCTTGCCTCGCTTGGTGATCTCGATGGGCTCACCCGTGGTCGCCACACGGTCCATCAGCTTCAGACAGATCGCTTTGAAGGTCCCGGCCGCCACGCGCTTCATATGACCATGATAGCATGGTTACGAATGACTGAACCGGTGACGATCCGCCCCGCCCGTTCGGACGACGTGCCCGCCATCGCGGGGCTCATTCGCGAGCTGGCCCGTTACGAGCGGCTCGAGCACCAAATCGCCGGCGGCGAGGCGGAGCTGCGCGAGCACTTGTTCGGCGCGTGCCGGTACGCCGAGGTCCTCTTGGCGGAAGAGCAAGGCGCGGTCGTCGGCTTTGCGCTGTTCTTTCACACGTATTCGACGTTTCTCGCCCGGCCGGGTCTCTATCTCGAAGATCTCTTTGTCGACGCCGCTCACCGGCGCCAAGGCATCGGCCGTGCGCTTCTCGTCGCCGTCGCCCGCATCGCCGCCGATCGCGGGTGCGGCCGGATGGAGTGGTCGGCGCTTCACTGGAACGAGCCGGCTATCGCCTTCTACCGCGCGCTCGGCGCCGAGAGGATGGACGAGTGGCGCATCTTCCGAATGTCGGGGCGGGCGCTGTCGGAGCTCGCCGCGTCCGAAGGGCCTCGAACGTAAACGGCACCCGGCCGCCGAGCGACCGGCCAGGCGCGGGCGCGCGCCTGCGCGCGCCTCCGGTCCGCTCATCCCGCGAGGCCAGACAGTCGGCCCGGGGGCGTGCCGCTGCCGCGGCGCGGAACCGGAATGTGTGCTAGGAAAAGACTATTCAAGTTTACGGAAACACGACCGGACTGCCGCCGTCGGCCCTGCGGGCGCTTGAGCGCCTCTACCGACGCCGCGTACCGGCGGACGACATCACCACGCCGGAGCTCACGCGATCGCTGGCCGCGGTATCGCTCGAGACCGGGCGCCAAGTCGGCGTGCTGGTGCACCGTTCCGGCCAGGTCGACACCGTGATCGTCGGCGACGCGTCGAAGCTGATGCTGCCCGACATCGGACGGCTGCGCGCCGCGCAAGGTCGGTTTCGCGGCCTGCGGCTCGTCCATACGCACCTGCGAGGCGAGCCGCTCACGCGTGACGATCTGGTGGATCTGGTCCGCTTGCGGCTCGATCTGGTCGCCGCCATCCAACTGGCGCACGGCGGCGAGCCCCGATGGCTCGTGTACGCCCACAACGTGCCCGCCGGCGACGAGGGGATGCCGCCGTATCGCGAGATCGGTCCGCTGCCGCTCGCTCAGGCGCACGCCGACGTCGGACGCCTCATGGCCGATCTCGAGGCCGAATTCGCGCGGCGGGCGCGGGCGCGCGAAGTCCACGCCAAAGACGGGCGCGCGATCCTCGTTCACGTCGGCGACAAGTCGAAGGGGGTTCGCGCGGCCGCCGACGAAAGCATGCGCGAGCTTCGCGAGCTCGCGCGCACGGCCGGAACCGACGTCGCCGACTGCGTCGTCCAGATGCGCGATCGGATCGATCCGAAGTTCGTGCTCGGCAAAGGCAAACTCGAAGACGTAGTCGTGCGCGCGATCGAACAGGACGCGCGTACCCTCGTGTTCGATCGCGAGCTGTCGCCCGCCCAAGCCAGCGCGATCGCCAAGCACACCGATCTCAACGTGATCGATCGCACGCAACTGATTCTCGACATCTTTGCTCAACGGGCCGAAGGTCGCGACGGCAAGCTGCAAGTGGAGCTCGCGCAACTCAAGTACGCGATGCCGCGGCTGTCGCTCAAGGACGACAGCCTTTCGCGTCTCACCGGCGGCATCGGCGGGCGTGGGCCCGGAGAGACCAAGCTCGAGGTCGGGCGCCGCCGGGCCAAGGACCGCGTCGCGCATCTCGAGCTGCAGTTGAAGCAGCTCGGCAAGCAGCGCGAGCAGCGACGTCGCAAGCGCGCCCGCGAAGGGGTGCCGACGGTCGCCATCGTCGGCTACACCAACGCCGGCAAGAGCACGCTGCTCAATGCGCTGACGGGGTCGAGCGTTTTGGCCGAGGACAGGCTCTTCGCGACGCTCGACACGCGGTCGCGCATCCTACGGTGCGGCTGGGCGGGGTGGGGCGAACGGGAAGTGGTCGTGACCGATACGGTCGGCTTCATCCGCGCCTTGCCGAAGGACCTCTTTGCGGCCTTCCGCGCGACCTTCGAGGAAGCCGCCGACGCGGACCTGCTGCTGCACGTGGTCGACGCCGTCGACGAGGCGCGCGACGATCACATCCGCACGGTCGTGCGGGTGCTCGAAGAGCTCGACCTGATCGACATCGAGCGGCTGCTCGTGTTCAACAAAGTCGATCGGCTCGATCCTCGCGCGCTGCGTACCCTCGAGCGCTTGCATCCGCATGCCGCCTTCGTGAGCGCGAACCGGCGCGAGACCACCCGGCCGCTCATCGACCGGATTGCCCGACAGCTTGCGGCCAAATGGGACGCGAGCGCCAAGGGTCCGACGCTCGCCCCCGTTACCGCCGCCGACGCGCTCGGCCCCTTCGGATCGGTCGAACCGAGCAACGAGTCGACCGAACCAATGCATGATCTGACGACCGTCGATCAGATGCTCCGGGCGGCCGGCAAGCGCGTGCGGTCGGCGCTCTAGCCCGAGGGCGCCCGGAAGTTGGGGTCAGATGGGGACGGCAGCCGGCGATCGATGGGCGACTCTGTGCGCCTTGGCTTTGCTCTTCGGTCCGGCGGCGTGCGCGGGGGCCTTGTCCGAAGGCGAGGACCAGTTCCGGAGAGGACGGTATCCGGAGGCCAAGCAGACGTTTGCGTGGCTCGAGCCCGACGCCTCCCGTTGGGGTGACCCCAAGCGCGCCGAGTACGCCCTGTACCGCGGACTGACCCTCGCGGCGCTCGGCGATCGAGCGCCGTCGGTGCTATGGCTGCGCGAGGCGAAGGCCATCGAAGCGGCGCATCCGGGCGCCCTATCGGTCGAAGACCTGCATACGCTCGACGCCGCGCTCCAAGCCGCCGAAGCGCCCTGAGATCACCCGGTCGCATGGCCGTTTTGCCGCCATGCTAAGTCCGGGTGCGTGACTTCCAGTCCCCCACACGTCGTCGTCGCCACGCACGGTCACTGTTTCGATGGCCTCTGCTCGGCGGTGATGTTCACGCGGCTGTACCGTCACGTGTCGCCCGACGACGGCGCCACCTTCACGTACCACGGAGCGGGCTACGGCCCCGGCCAGAACGGGGTCGAGCCGGGGGTCTTGGTCGGCGACGTCAACGCGATCCTCGATTTCCGCTTCACGCCGCTGCCGCAGCTCACCTGGTACTTCGATCACCACATCAGTGCGTTCGTCACGCCCGAGGATCGCGCGATGTACGAGCGCTCCGCGGCGGACGGCGAACGGCACGGTCAGCGTCGTTTTTTCCATGACGGGGCGTACGGCTCGGCCACCAAGCTCATCGCGGACGTCGGGCGTGAACGCTTCGGCCTCGATCCCGCGCCGACCGCGGAGCTCGTCCGCTGGGCGGACATGATCGACTCCGCGGCGTTTCCGAGCGCTCGGATGGTGGTCGACCGCGCGGAGCCTGAGCTCAAGCTGATGACGCTCGTCGAGCACGCGGCCGACGACGCGTTCATCGCGGCCATGGTGCCGCGTCTGCTCGAACGGCCGCTGTCGGAAGTGGCCCGATCGGACGACGTGATGCAGGCCTTCGAACCGCTTGGGCAGACGCAGGACGCGTTCATCCGACGTGTCGAGCAGAACGCGCAGATGCTGGGCGACGTCGTGCTGGTCGATCTGAGCGACGAGATTCTCGAGGTCGCGGGCAAATTCGTCACGTATGCGCTCTATCCGAAAAGCGCGTACTCGGTCCTCGTGAGCCGTTCGAAGACCCGGTGCAAGATCAGCATCGGGTATAACCCCTGGTCGCCCGTGGCGCGGCGGCACAACATCGCCGCCATGTGCGAACGCTACGGCGGCGGCGGCCACGCGGTGGTGGGGGCGATCTCGCTGTCGGCCGACCGGGTCGACGAGGCTCGCGCGCTCGCGCGGTCGATCGCTCTAGAGCTTTCGGCGTGAGCGTCTGGCGCGACGGTGCGCCGCTGGTCGTCGGACACCGCGGCGGGCGAGGGCCGGGGTGGCCCCCCGAGAACACGCTAGCCGCCTTCGACCGCGCTCGGCTCGAGGGTGCGCGCGCGATCGAGCTCGACGTGCGGACGTGCGCGGAGGGCGAAGCGGTCGTCTTCCACGATCCGACGCTCCGCGCGATGAGCGGGTCGTCCGACATCCGTTCGGTCGCCGATCAGCCGCTTTCCACGCTGCGTGCTCTCGATCTCGGAGGGGGCGCGCGCATTCCCACGCTGTCGGAGGCGCTCGAATGGGCGCGCGGCGTCGGGATGGGCGTCAACGTCGAATTGAAAAGCGACGTGCCCAACCGGCGTGAGCTCGTCCGGGCGACCGCCCGGTCGCTGCGGGCGTGTCCGGCCGACGTTTTGCTGTCGTCGTTCGACCCACGGCTGCTCGCCCGGATCGCCGCATGGGCCCCTTCGGCGCCGCGCGCTCTGCTGACCCACGTCGATCAATCGCGCTGGGTTTCGGTCCTGCAGGAGCTCGTGCGGCCACCGCTCGTGAGCGCGTTGCACCTCGAGCGTTTGCAAGCCGGCGCGCAGGCCGTGCACCGCTACGCGGGCCGCGGCTTGTGGGTCGGCGTCTGGACGGTCAACGATCCGGCCGAAGCCGTCGACCTCGTGCGACGGGGCGCTCGCTGGATCATCACCGATCGCACCGGTCCGGTCCTGCAAGCGCTCCGATCCGCGAACCTCGATCGATCGACGGGTCCGTCTACGGGCAGCTGACCGGCTCGACCGGCATGCCCGCCGAGGCCGGGGGATCGAACGTCGAATCGACGAGCGGGGGGTTCCAGGAGAGATCCTGATACAGAAAGCGCACGTCCGACTCGGGCGCAGGGACTTCGACGTGAATCTTGCGGGGGATCTCCGCGTCGCATGGCGGACCGCTCGGCGGCAGCGGGGGCTCGAGGTTGTCCGGATCGATGCGTGGCCCCGCGGTG
>Ga0116135_1000519_pt1 | contig 21337 bp, 18 predicted proteins | sample June2015DPH_20_1_FD_89738 | JGI IMG/M metagenome (GOLD analysis project Ga0116135, IMG submission 89738) | Peatland microbial communities from SPRUCE experiment site at the Marcell Experimental Forest, Minnesota, USA - June2015DPH_20_10 | ecosystem: Environmental > Terrestrial > Soil > Wetlands... | reverse complement strand
ATCCAAGCGAACACAAGGGCTGCGAACCGTAGGCGTTCAGCGACATCTCGCCGAACGGGAAATGCGTAGAACAGAAAGGTCGGGGTCGGGGTCGGGGTAGTCGAGGTCGGGGTATTGTGAACGGCGGTCACTTCACTGTTCGGGAAGGGTCGTGAGGTCGAGCTCGAAGCGGCCCCGAACGGAGTGCACGAACGTCAGACGGTCCGCCGCTTCACACGCTCAGACTTCGTTCATTTCGAGGAAAATGCGCCGCGGCGCCTCCGCGAACTGCGTCGCCAGACGAAGAGTGGGCGCGGCTACCCCATGAACGATCGCGAGCACAAGGACGGCACCCACAACCAGCGCGGCCATGAGCTTCACGTTGCGCCACCGCCCGCCTCCGCCGACAAGCCGGTCGTGGGATTCAGAAGCCGGCTCCGAACGTGATCTGCTGCCTGGTCTGCCCCAGAGCGTGCACGCCCACGTTGTACGGGTGCCCGTCCGCGGCCTTCCAAACGACATCCGTTCGAGTCGAGACCGCGGCGGGCGCGCTCGCGCCCTTCAACGCGAGCGACAGCGCCGACTGCATCCCGCCGTACAATTGAAACTGCGCGGGAGCCGCGTAAGCGCCGGCTGCGAAGACCCATGCCACCGACGGCCGGATAGGAACGGTGTACGTGACCACCGCGCCAATGCCGGCGTCGATGGGGCAACCGAGCTGGGTGAACACGCTCAAGACGAGGCGAGGAGTCAGCTGCCAATCCGTGTAGTGCTGAACGGGAATGCCTCCCACCGAGTTGCCGACGTCATCTTCGAGGGAGGCGCACTGGGGGAACCCGCCCGCCTTGGGAAAGATGCTGCCCTCGAGTGTCAGGCGCATCGGCGCAGCGAGCACGGAGCCGGAAAAGGGGGGGACGTAACCCAGGTCATCACCGGAGGGCGCCGCTGGCGTCGTCGTCGTCTGCGAGCCGACCCCAGGGGTCTGAGCGGAAGCGGCGTGGTCCGGAAAGAGCGCGACGGCGACCACGAGCCCAATCAAGATCGGTTCGATAGATGCACGTCTCCACGTCTGCATCGGACTTCCGAGCTCCTCTGTTCCATTCGAGCGTACCTCCGGCAGGGCGCCGTGCACCCGAGATCGTATGAGGAACGCCTGGACCGGGACGGCAACGTACGTTCTTGACCCGCGTTACCGCCCCGGGAAGGTGTGTGGGCCCGCCACCCTTGCGCGCCAGGAGCTTTTACCGTCGAAAGCGCCCGGGAGAAAAATGCCATCGGCGACCCTCGTGAGCCCAACGAGCAGTCGCCCAATGCCAGCCTGCTCGCTCGAGCTCCCAGCGCCCTCCGTACCACACGTGACCGTGCGGTCCCCATGCCCAATAGCCGGGGATCCAAAAGTGATTCGGGGAAGGGCGAAGAGGGGCGACCTCCAGGCGGAGGGCTGGCGGCGCGACGTCGATGACTTGAGCGGTCGCAGTCCGCGGGGCCCCCATGCAAACAGCAAACAAAATCGCAGCAACGAAACCGGAACCTAAGGCGCGAGATCCTTGAAAGGCGTTCATGCGTTGAGCTTCAAAGCATGGCCTGTGCCGCATGGAAAAAGGCGCGCATTTCGTCATTTCAGCGACTCGGCGGGACGCGGCGTCCTTATCCGCGAGAGCCTCTGGGGCGTCCGCGCCCGGGTGGCTTCCGAATCTCTCGGCCGAGTCGCTTGAAAGCGCCTCGTACCAGCGATCAAACCGGATCGGGAACCGAGCGGGGGATGGGGTCATCGCTCATCGCCCTCGCTCGAGGATCGGGATCCTCATCCGTGTACGCCCAGACGTGCCCGACCTGCCTCCGTGAGTTCGACCGCCTGTGCGCTCCAGCCCATACCGTGCTGGACGACCTGAAGCCATCCGTATTCGAGCGCGTCTTCCCAGACCGGCAGGCGCGGGCAGGACGTCCGCCAGGCCTCCATGGTCTCGCTGTAGGTTTGCGGGCGTGCGGCAATCCAGGCGAGCAGGTCGAGCACTAGCGCTTCCGGCGCGGTGAGTGCCCCGTTTCCTGTTGCATCGTCGGCCATTGCCATCCCCGCTCCACGTGTAATCCGTGCACACTACCGCGTAGTGCACGCCGGTCAACACTAGGGCTGATAAGGCGGACTCGGCGCTACGTTTCGCGCCATGGCGACGCACGCCCGCCGCTTCGAGCCTCGAATGCGGTCGCACGCGACCGGGAACAAATCACGCGCGCGCGAGTCTGAATTGCCGGCGGTGACTTAGTCAAAATGGAACGACCGGCTCCGATCGCACGGTCGTAGGTTACGCTTATAAGATCGGAACGCAGAGCTCAGGCGAACTGCCTATTGCGTCGCTCGAATCGACAGCGCGTGGTGAAAGACGTCCCTGGGGTCCCATTCCGCCTTCACCCGTTGTAGCCGGGGGTAGTTCTCCTTGTAGTAGAGCGTGCTCCAAGGCACGCCCGACGTGTTCAATGCCGGATCGGCGAGATCCGCGTCGGGATGATTGATGAGGGCGCCGTCGGTGCGCTCGCCCGGCACCGGAACGCCGCCCGTCTCCGCAAACACGTCGCGGTAAAAGTCGCGCACCCACCGGATGCTAGCGGCCTCGTCCTCGGGCGCACCCCAGCCGACGCCGTACGACGTCGTCATGATCGCCCGTCGCTGCGCAAATGCCGTCGCATCAGGCGAGACGGCATTCACGCGCCCCCCGAGCGCCGCGAGACCGAAGCTTCCGCCCGGGACGCCGAGTTCTTTTCGCGTGAGATAGTCGTAGGCGACGGCGAGCTGGCGGTCCGTGTGGCGCTTGCACAGAAGGGCATCCTTCAGCTTGAGCGAGGCGGGGCTCGCCGCAACGCCGCCCGGCCCGATAGCGAACAGATCCGGAAAGGGGTTCAACGCGAAGCCGAGCCACGAACTCCGGCCGCCATCACGTGAGCGCCGGGCCGGGCACCCTTGCTGTACGGCGGCGAGATGCGCTTCGACGAGGGGGGCGGCGGCGGCACCGGCACTCACAACACCGCGCAGCGCGATGTTTCCGCGTGGCGGCCGCCCAATGACGAGCACACTGAAGAGCCGCGCGAACGGCGAATCGGGCTCGCTGTTCTCTTCGCACCATTGCCCGTAGTTGCGCACGAGAGCGACGAAGGACGCTTCGTCGAGCTGCTTCCAATCCCACTCCACCTTGAAGGTCGTCACTTCTTGCGGTGCTTTCGGGAGGAGCTCGGTCGGATCGTTTCCGCTCGCACCCGGCGAGCGGAAGAAATAACGCGTCACGATGCCGAAATTGCCGCCGCCGCAGCCGGTGTGCGCCCACCACAGCTCGCGATTCGGGTCCGACGGCTCGCGCGTTGCGAGGACGCTGCGCGCTTTGCCGGCTGCGTCCACGACCACGACCTCGACGGCGTAGAGACTATCCACGGCGAGACCGTGCTCGCGGTGCACGAAGCCGAAAGCGCCGCCGAGCACATGCCCGCCGACGCCGATGTCCGGACTTTGACCGGCGGGCAACAGCGCGCCCCAACCGACGAAGAGCTTTCGGTAAACCTCTCCGAGAGTCGACCCGGCCTCGATCGCGAACGCGCCGATCTTCTTGTCGTAACAAACGGACGACATGAGCGACGTATCGATGACGACTTGCACGGCCGGATCCGACACCAACCCATCGAGGCAGTGGCCACCGCTCCGCACCGCCAAGCGCCGATTCGTCTTCACGATTTCTTCGAGCGCCTCGACGACCTGCTCCGTCGAATCGACGAGCCGAAACGCCTCCGGCGTCCCGGGGAAACGCTTGTTGAACCTCTTTTGCACGAACGTCGCGTACCGGACGTCGTCGCGAGTGACCTCTGTCGGACGAGCCTTGTTCGTGGTTCGCGGCACGGACATCGTTCTCAGCTAACGCCTAAAGTGGGCGGTGCCAAGTGAGCGCGGTTGCTCCGATGGTCGTGGCCAAGGTTTCCCCAGATTGCCTGGCCATGGTCAAATTCAGTCGGAGGGCGAGCTGCCAGGGGTCCTCGGCGATCGTTGCTGCCGAAATGGCTTGGGTGGGTCTGGGCGGCGAGCCAGGACAGCCCTACGGAAGACCCCCATGTACCCGCGCCCGGTTCCCGCGGTCGTTGTGTTCGGCGTTCTGTCGATCGCGCTTGCTCTGAGCGTACTGTTCGTCGTGGCGGTTCGGTATGCCGCTTTGCGGAGCGGCAGCACGGGCCGCGCGCTATTGAACCAGACGTGGCTCGCCGCCGGGGGCATCACGGGGTGGATCGCTGTCATTGCGTGGGCCGCAATGAGTGGGGTGCTCGCACGGTTCGGTGCCCGGCCGCCTCCGCTCAACCTCATGCTCGTTGCGGCCCTCGGCGGCTCGGTCGCCTTCGCGTCGTCGCCCGTGGCGTCGACCGTGGTCGACGCCGTGCCCCTTTGGGCGCTGATTGGCTTCCAGGCTTTCCGGTTGCCCCTCGAGCTGATCATGCATGAGGGCGTGAAGGCTGGCGTGATACCGCCGCAAATGTCGTTTTTGGGCTGGAATTTCGACATTCTGACGGGCATGTCCGCGTGTTTCGTGGCGCCTGTCGTTGCCTCGGGTCGGGCACCGCGCGCTCTCGTCGTCGCGTGGAACGGTGGGGGCGCCGCGCTCCTTTCCGTCATTGTCGGGGTCGCCCTGGCGTCGACGCCTCTCATTCGCGCCTTCGGCGACGGTGCCGTGAACACCTTCATCGCATACTGGCCGTTTGCGCTCCTGCCTGCCGAGATTGTGCCGTTCGCCCTTGCCGGACACGTGCTCGTGGCCCGTTGGCTCTTGCGCCACCCGCCTTACGTTTCGGGCGGACCCGCTGACCGGCGCAGCACGCGACGCCGTCGAGGCTCGCGCGAATGCCGTCGCGCCAAATGCGCACGAAACAATGGTGCTTGGCGACGAACTCGAGGCTTGGATGCGCGGGCACCAAATCGAAGTCCTCGCCGTCGAATTGTAAGTTCACCGGGATGCGTTCGCCCGGCTGAAGCTCGATGACGAGCGCGCGCTGGTCGTCGTAACCGACGGCAGCTCCGTGCGCGACGTCTGCAAAGCGCACGCGATACGGGGCCGGCGTCGCCGCGCAGGCCGGCAGTGTTGCGGGCGCGCACAAAAGCGCGCACGTGAGCGCGTGCCGACGCAAATACAGCCGCGCGCTGGAGAAGGTCTATTTCGATCGGTCAGAGCTAGATGCCGAAGAGCCGTCCGGCGTTGCCTGCGCTGAACTTGTCGCGCTGCTCGTCGCTCTCGAACTCGGTCAGGAACCGCTGGATCACGTCGCGGGTAGGCTGCTGGAAGGGGTAGTCGGTGGAGAACAGGAGTCGGTCGATGGTGGTGACCGCTAGGGCGTGGCGGAGCAGTGCCGGGTTGAACATGCCGGAGCTCGTGATGAAGACGTTGGTGCGGACGTAATCTGAGACTCTCCGCTTGAGGCCTGCGATGCGGGTAAGGCCATCCGCCCGGTCCAGCCAGAACAGGAGCAACTCGCCCCAGTGGCCAAGGATGATGTTCAGGTCGGGGTGCCGGTCAAAGGTGCCCCGGGCGATTAGGCGCAGCGCGGAGAGGGCTGCCTCGACGTGCCATCCCCATGCGAAGGTCGAAAGCGCCAGGTCGATCATCGGACCCAGCCCCGAATACGCCGCCGTGCGGACCGCATTCGCCGGAATCTGGGGATGGATGAAGATCGGCTGACGCCGCGCCGCGGCCGTCGCGAACAGGTCGTCGTAGCGGCGATCGTCGAGGGGAGTGTCGCCAGTGCGGCCGTAGACCATGGCTCCGACGCACCCGAGGCTGGCGGCACGCTCTAGCTCGGCCGCGACCGCGTTCGGCGCGGCCATCGGGAGGGTCGACAAGGCCCGCAGGCGGGTCGGATGCCGGCGTACCGCTTCGACCGCGATGTCGTTCGCCTCCCGGCTCAGCGCGATCGCATCCGCTGCTGCGAGCGGCCCGGTTCCGGGCGGAGCCATGCCGAGGATCTGGATGTCGATTCCTTGCTCGTCCATGCTCGCGATGCGTCCATGGCCAACGTCCTCGAGCCTGGCGAGCTTGTCGCCCATCTCGTTGAACGCCAGGCTCGCGTCTCGATCGCCCTCGGGCAAGCGCTTGAGCGCTGCGGTCAGCTCGAGTGTGGTCCAGTGCTCTTCGATCCCGATCACAGCCGCTCGGTCAGGGTTCATGCCGAGGAAAGGTAACGTCGTCCGGTGGTTCGGGAAGGCGCACCGAGCGCACTTCATTCGTGCGTCGTACGCCCTGTCGCGACATCGCAGCGTGCGCTCCAGGCCTTCGGTGCCCTGCGACGTGGGCGCTCGCGCCTCTAGGGCTTGGTGCGCGCGATGCGTCTGCACTCCTCACCGCGCTCGACGCCCTCGCTCCGAAAGCACAGTGTCGGGTGAGGGGCGCGCGGATCCAAACTAGCGGGTGAGGACGCGCTTCCCGTTCACGCGTGGGAGCGCCGCGGACTGGGTCACGCTCTGCTCTTGGCAGACTCTATGGACCACGCCGCGCAACCAGCGGTGTACACGATCAGCGTCGAGGCGCGGGTGCCACATCTGCGATACGATGATCGGCGGCGTCGAAACGGGAAGCGCGAAGCTCTGGACTCCACCGCGCCCGCCGAGGGGCTCGTCTTTCCACGCGGTATCGAGGAACGAAGCGGTCAAGAGCGCGACGAGGTCGGACGCGCTTGCGACGGACAGTGCAGCGCGGAAGCCAGGCACTACTGCGACGACGGTGCGCGCGAGGCCCAACGCAGCCAGCGCTTCGTCGACGGGTCCGGTTGCGCGACCCCGGCGTGACACAACCACGTGGCCGCAGGCCGCGTATCGTTCGGGCGTGACCTCGCCCTCGACCAGAAGGGGATGCGCTTCTCGTACGACGCCGATGAAGCGATCCCGGAACAACGGCTGCACGCGTACCTCCGGGCCCGTTGCACCGAGTACGCCAATCTCGAGGTCGACATGCCCCTCGCGCAGTGCGCGCACGTCCTTGTCCGGCTTTGCTGCAAAACGCAAACGCACGCCGGGCGCTGCGGCGGCCACCTCAGACACGAGCCGCGCCGCAAAGGCCTCAACGAACCCATCGTTTGTTCGGATCGTGAAGGTCTGCTCGACGGTCCGAATGTCCAGCGCGTCGTGCGCGGGGCGCAGTACGGCCCGCACCTCGCGAGAGAGATTCTGAACGCGCTCCCGCAGCTCCTTCGCGCGTGGTGTCGGAACCAAACCACGGCCTGCCCGGACGAGGAGCGGGTCGCCCGTCGCCGTGCGAAGGCGAGCGAGCGTTCGACTCATCGCGGAGGAGCTGAGACCCAATCTGCGCGCCGCGCCCGTCACGGTGCCTTCGGAGAGCAAGACCTCGAGCGCGGTGAGCAGGTTCAGGTCCAGTTCCGCCATCCTTGCGGACAACAGCATAACGCGTGGCGCAAAGGCGGGAGAGGGGGAGAACCGGCGAACCGCCATCGTGCATGCGGCCAGTCTCGCAGGCCGCGGCCTTCCTTTCTGGATGCCAGCTTCACGTGTGACGGTTGTCGTCGTCTGGGATTGGGGTCGTGTTGATGGTTTCAATCGGCGAAGCGCACATCGGTCCACGCCTCGCTCTTGGTCCAGAGTCGGTCAGCGAGATCGTGATCCACGATCCACGGGCGTACGCCGCGCAGTTCCCTGGAGTTGGCGGGGACGCGCTCTCCGTTGTCGACGTCCTCGCAGTAGACCCCACCCATTCCGTCGAGAGTCGAGCTCGTCGCGCACCGCGACGCGAACGCCCGGGCGCTTGATCTTTCCCTCAACGGCCCCGATGCTAACCTCCATGACTGGCCGCCCAGCTCCGTCGCATGAGCACGAGGACTCGCCCGAGGTGGCGGCCCTGCGTAAGCGTGTCCGTGGCGAGCCGCTCTCAGCGGCGGAAGACGCCCTCCTCGCGTCCGCGACGCGCAAGCCGTCCGGGCCCGGTGTACCGCACGCCGCGGTGATAGCCGAGCTCGCCGAGCGCGAACGCCGCGGCGAATGATCGTAGTTTGGGACGAGTCCGCCCTCGAGAGTTGGCGCCGCTTGTCGCTGAGCGATGCGTCGGTCGACGTTCGTGCCGCGACCCGATACCGAGAACATCCAAAGCGCCAACCCGATGACTACGCGTCAACGTCCGGAAGTGCGCGGCTCGAAGTCGGCGGGATCGGCTCCGAACCATCCGATTTCGGCGGCCGTGGCCGGCCCCACGGCCAGCTCATCGAGGGTCTCGGGCGGCCGTTCTTCGGTCGCCGAGATCGGCACGTTGCGCGCCATCACCTCCGCGAACCGCTGCGGGAACCTCGGAAGCCGATCAGGCTCCGCCAACCCTTGGGGGACGAGAGTCCGTCCGGCCTCGTCGTATTTGTCGCTTGCGCCGAGCGTATGCAAAAGCTCGTGCGCGACGACGAACAGCGCAAAGTCGGCCATCGACGCATCGAGCTCCACGGAGACGGTACCGCGGCGCCCGCCCTCTTCGCTCTCGCCCTCGACCCTTTCGTGCTCCGCGCGGGCGGGCGGGCGCGCCACGACGTAGATGCACGAGTCGTAGGGTTCGGGGTCGAAGCCCGCTTCGCGGTCGACCCGCGATGTCCAACGCCATATTTGAAAGCTCTGCCGCGCGGCCGTCATCCAACTGTCGTCGGCCGCTCGCGGTGGGTCTTCGGTGGCGTTCGCGGGGCCGATGAACGTCAGCGCGAACGGGTGCAGCCAGTCCGGGCGGTACAGGTGGGATTCATCGGCCAAACGCGACTCGAGCGCCGGGATCCGATCTCGAAACGCGACGACCGCACCGTCGGCGATCGGTGCGCGCTCCACGAGCACAATCGCGACCGACAGGGGCCGCTGCCAGCCGTTGCGCTCCCGACGGCTGTGCACGTCGAGCCACGCCCAGAACAGGGCACCCGCGAGGATCGCGAGCAAGATGGACACGCGCACACGGAAGAAGAGCCGGGAGCGCGCCGAGGCCGGCGACGGCGGCGGATGGGCGGAGCGACGATCCGATCTCAAGACCCCGCGCGCTCCGGAGGCACGGCCGCCGCGTCGCGCAGAATCGCTCCGGTGAACCGCGATCGCAGATACAGGCCCCTCGGGACGGTGGCGATGATCTCTCCGTCGCTTCCGGGCGCCAGCGTTCGCACACGCCCGTGAGCGGCTTTCGGTCGAAGCTGCAACCATCGGCCGACGCGTGCGGTCGTCGCCTCGATGTCACCCGCTCCGACCCGACCGAGGATCTCGTTGAAGTCGTCGCCCAGGACGCGCTCCTGCTCGGGCGTGGGTGACCAGAGAACGGGGTGGCCGAGGATCCGAAATCCTGCCGAGTCGAACCGGACCGGCACCCAGAGCACGCGGGACAACTTCGCGCGCGCCCAGGACCGCTGCCACTCGGCGCGATCCGCGTCGATGAGCGACACGGTGCAGACGAAGGTGGACTCCGTGGGCCGCTCGCGTCCGTCCACGGGAACGGTCTTGAGCTCGACACGAATTTCGGGAAAATCCCACGTGGCCTGGGGTCCTCCCGAAGCGCCGAGGGCCCGCTCGATGAGTGTCCCGACTTTGCCTTTGGTGCGCAAACCCGGACCCTGAATCACAACTCCGAGTCGCTGCGCAAGCGCGTCGATGGAGAGTCCGGCAAGGGCCTCGGCGCGCCGCATGAGCTCAGCTTCGTCCTTGGGCGGGGGCAGTCGCCAAGGGCCGTTGGGCGCGTCGGTACGTCCGTCGGGGACCACGACTCATCCTAGCGCGAGGGGGGCCCAACCCCAGAGTGGGCCGAACCGAAGCGGATCGGATCCGTGGCAAGTCCGGGTGGACGATCGCCCCTTCGAGCGAGCATGGTTGCGGCGTGCGTTCGGCGGGTCCTCATGGTGCGGCCTTGCGGCGAGGCCTCGCAACCCGGCGCGACGTCCTGTGCGGAGCCGCGGCGGCCGCGACGGGCATTTTCGGGGAGTCGTGCGTGACGCTTCCGCCGTCGCGCGTGCCGCATGAGACCCTCGCCGGCGGGCTCGAGGTGCGTGGCACACGTCTATACAAAAGTGGAAAGCCGTTCTTCGTGAGCGGGATCAATTACTGGGCGGCGACGACGCTGGCGCGCGACGGGGACTCGGCCGGCTGGGACCGCGTTCGGCGCGATCTCGACGCGTTGCAAGCGCTCGGCATCAACGTGGTGCGCACGATGGGCGGTACGGAGGGACCCGATACCGAGCCTCTACGCATAGTGCCGTCGATCCAACCGCGCGAGGGCAGGTACGAGGAAGGTGGCGTTCACGGTGTACTGCGGTTCGCCGAAGAGATTCGACTTCGAGGTCTATTCGCCATCGTGGTCTTGAACAATTTTTGGCCGTGGTCCGGAGGCATGGCTCAGTACCTCGCATGGGCAGGGCAGGGAGCGATTCCGTATCCGCCGCCGATCGCCGGCGGTACGTGGAGCCGGTATGAAGCCTTCGCGGGTCGCTTCTTTCGGGTCGACGGCGCTCGGGAGGCGTTCCGATCGTATGTCCGCTTTCTCATCCCCCGGCTGAAGGATAACCCTGCCGTCATCTGGGAGCTTGCGAATGAGCCGCGAGGGACCAACGACGTCGGACCGTACCGTCGCTGGGTCGACCAGACCGCGAGGCTCATCAAATCGCTGGCACCCGGACAACTCGTGACCACCGGCAGCGAGGGTCAGACGGCATCTCCCGAGGCCGCTGGCGTGGATGTCATCGAGGACCACCGGAGCCCAGCCGTGGACTTCGCGACATTCCACTTGTGGGCGCAGAACTGGGGGTGGGTGCAGCCCGATACGCTCGCGGCCGACTTTCCGGGGGCCCTGGCCCTCGCTCGCCGGTATGTGGAGGATCACGCCGCGCGGGCGGTCCGGCTGGGCAAGCCCATCCTCCTCGAGGAGTTCGGATTTCCGCGCGACGGCGCGAGCTTCGACCCGGGCGGCTCAACCCGGTTGCGCGATCGCTACTTTGAAGAAATGTACACTCTCGTGTCTTCGCTTTTGCCCGATACTCCCATGGTCGGCATCATGCCCTGGGCCTGGGCGGGTGACGCTCGCCCACCGCGCCCGGGCGACTTTTGGAGACCGGGCGATCCTTTGAGTGGCGATCCGCCGCACGAACCTCAGGGGTGGTACGGCGTGTATGCCGGTGACTCCACTGTGGCCGTCATCCGACAAGGATCGGCTCGGATCGCGGCCTTTGCCGTTACCTGATCGGGCGCCGCCCGCGGGTGTGCCCGGCGCCACTGTGCCGAACTTCGTGACCGTCGACGCCGCATGCGGCCGTGACCGCATGCGGCCGCGAACGGTGGAATAAGGCAGCCTGCGTGTACCGATGTCGTGCGCCGTGCGCGCCGATTTCGGTAATGGCGCCTTTCGCGACGCCTTCCCATTTGCGATCCTTGTCGGGTGTCCCCAAAAGCGATCTTCCGCGCGATTCTGACTGGACCCATTCTGTTGCTCGCCGGCTCCGCTGCAGCGGATTCCGTCGCGCCCTGGAAGCCGGATGGCACCTCCGGCGGCCTGTGGGTCGAAAGTCGCGAGGTGCAGGGATCGTCGTTCCACGAGATCCGCATCACCGGCATCAGTTCGATCGGCCTCGTACGGATGTGCGACGCGATTTTCGGAAAGGGTCGCGCAGTTCAATCGACCGTGCGGTTCAAGAAACGCGAAGTCTTGCGTGAGACCGATACCGAGCGTTGGACCTACGAGCAGATCGAGGTTCCGTGGGTGGCCGACCGCGACTACGTGATGCACACCAAACTCGAGCAGCCCGCGTCGAGCGGCCGATGCGAAGTCTCTTTCGAGACCCAGAACGATTCGTCCCGGCCGCCTGTGGCGGGGTTCGTACGGATCCCCAGCATTCGGGGTCACTGGTGGCTGGCCCCTACCGCGGACGGCAAACTGTGGCTCCGTTATGAGGTGTACAGCGAGCCGGGGGGCGGAATTCCCGCGTTCCTCGCGCGAGGCGGTCAGCGCAGCTCCGCGATCGACTTCGTCAAAGCCGCCATCGGGCGCGCCGGTGTACCCGAGACGGTGGCCCGGGGGACCGGCCCGTGAACGAATTTGCGCTTCGCGAGAGCCTGGGCATTCCGGCCGACGCGCGGCGCGTCCTGCTCTTTTGCGAGAGCAGCCATTGGGACACCAATTGGCTCAGCACGTCGGAGGAGTACTTCACGCGGCGGCTCGAACCGATATTTGCACATATCGTCACCGCGCTCGAACGCGATCCCAAGCGCATCTATTGCATCGAGAGCGTCTTCTTTCTCGAGCTCTACTGGGAGCGGCACCCCGAGCAGCAGCCGCGGCTGGCGAACCTCATCGAGCGCCGCCAGCTGCGCCTGATGTCGTCCTCGCTGACCACTCCGGACACGCTCCTTCCGCATCCCGAGGCCATTCTTCGCGATTACCTTTTGGGCCAAGACTGGTTGCGTGAGAGCGGCCTGTCGATCATGCCCCGCACCGCATACTTCCCGGACAACTTCGGACACTCGCCGCATCTACCGTCCTTGATGCGGGCGGTCGGCGTGGACGCCGTCGCACTGACTCGAATCGACGGAATGTATTTCATCGCGGCGGACTACCGCAGCAAAACCTCCTTTCCCCTCAAGGGATCGACCGCCGAGCTCCTCCAGAAGGAGCTACGAACGCTCGACTTCGTCTGGCGTGACGACGATGGGGCGGAGGTGCTCTGCCACTGGAACGCCTTCACCTATTTTCAAGGCGACATGTTGGCGCACGCTGGGATCGTCCGGTGGAACGGCCACTGCGCCGCCGTGCCCTGGCGGACGCGGGGCCACATCGCCCGCCGAATCGACGGCTTCGCGCGGCAACTCGAACCGCTCGCCCGCACGCCGTACCTCTTGTGCCCCATTGGCATGGACTTCAACGATCCCATCGAAGGGCTGCGCGATCTGCTTGATCGCTACAACGGCGAACGGTACCCGCGGACGGGAACGTGGACGGTGCTCGCCGGACTGGACGACTACTTCGAATTGCTCGGATCCCACAGGGACAAGCTCCCGGTGCTTTCGATCGACCCGAATCCCTACTGGATGGGCTTCTACTCCTCTCGTCCCGAGCTGAAACAACGCCCCACGCGAATTGCACGATCGCTCTTGCTCGCCGAGAGTCTGTCGGCGCTCGGTCCGCGCGATCCGGTGCTCGAAGCTTCGCTCCGCCGCGCGTGGCAAAGACTGGTTCTCATCAACCATCACGACGCCATCACGGGTACGTCGCCGGATCGGGTCTGCCACGACGAGCAGCGGCGCTGGCTCGCCGCGGCCGAGGCTGCGGCGACCGTGGCTCTGTCTCGCGCCTCGGCCGGTGCCTCCGTGACGACGAGCGAAGAAGCGCCTTCGACCCGGGGCGCGCTGCTGCGCCGAGTCCGCGTTTGGCGCGAGGGCCAGGATGTCCACGTCCAATCGGCGAATCACCATCTGACGTTCTCGAAGGAACGGGGCGGGTGCCTGACCAGTCTCGTGATCGACGGCAGCGAACAGCTGCGGGGCCTCGGGTTCGATCTCCTCGCGTTTGCCGACGAGGGCGGCCTCTGGAGAATGGGCCACGAGTACCGGGGCGGTCGCTTCGTGGAGGTCGACCGCGCGAGCCGAAGGCCGGCCCAGATCGAAATCGACGAGGTCGGCGATGCCGTCACGGTGGTGGTCACGTCCGACCTTCGAGGCGCGCGGTTCGTCCGAAGCGTCACGTGCCGAAGCGACGATGCGCTGCTTCGTCTGCGGGTCGCGGGCGCTGCGCCTCGTCGCATGACGGTGACATGCCGTTGGGCCATCGCCGAAGGTCCGACGTCGATCGAAATGGATACGATAGGCGGCACGATCGATCGCCCGTTCGAGCGCGTTCATCAGCCGACGTTCTGGCCGGTGCCGTCGAGCGTGTCGCTGCGGCGACCCACCGGCGCGATTCACGTCGGCTTCGAAGCGCCGACGGCCGTTTCCTTGAGCCCCGATCACGCACTTGAGTGGATCGTCGCGCGCAACGCCCCCAAAGAGCGCGCCTTCGGGTGGCTACCGGTTCTGGCGCATCCCATCGGGGGAACGGTCGACGAGGAACAGACGCATCAAGCCGCGCTGTTCGTCACGATCGAGCCGTGCATTTCGCCCGCGATGCGGCTTCGACTCGATTTGGCGTGGCTGCCCGTGGCGCTCCGCCCGCTCAAGCACCTGGCCGGATCGCTCGTGCTCTGCGACGATGCGGCCGTCGCGTTCGTGGCCCTCAAACGCGCCGACGTGGGTCTGGGCGTGATCGTGCGCCTCGCCTGCAACGGCGCTTCGGATCGATCCGTTCGGGTATGGCTGACGTCGCGCGAGATCGTTTCGGCGTCGCGATGCGACGCGCTCGAGCGAGACCTGGAGCCGATTGCGGTCATCGGGGGTCGGGCCGTTGTCCCCATGGCCTGCCGGCTCGTCACGGTGCGTCTGGTGCTTCGAGACCGCCCATCGATGGACTCGTCGCCGTGGCTCGCAGACCGCGAGTCCGCCGCGGTCGATGCGCCCGCATGCGGGTAGTCCGAGAATCCGTTTCGAGACGGCGCTCCAGGCAGCCTCACCGGACGTCCACACCCTTCCAGAAGGCGACCCGACCCCGAATGCTTTTGGCTGCGTCCGACGGACTCGGGTAGAACCAAGCGGCGTCGGCGTTGCACCGACCCTGGACGACCACGTCATAGTAGCTTGCGACTCCCTTCCACGCGCATGTCGTGTGCGTCTCACTCGGCACGAAGTACTCCCGATGGATCGATGCCTCGGGGAAATAGTGATTTCCCTCGACGACCACGGTCTCGAGACTTTCGGCCAACCTCCTTGCTCTCGAGGAACGGTCCGTCGAACGTTGCGCGCCTGTCCCCCCGTGTCACGATGCGCCGTCCGCTCGTCGGTGGCTCGAGGCGAAGGCCCCCGAGCAACGACGCCTCCGGGAATCGACCCTGGGTCTCGGCATCGATCCGGTCCATCACCTCGACCCATGCCTCTTCCGTCTGGGTGCTCCCGAGCACCGCGCAGGCGAAGATCTTGCCGGGCTTCGCCTCCTTGTCCTTCGGGCACATGCCCTTCATCACCGGGCGCACGTCGATCGCGTCGCTCGGCGTCTGCGCTCTTTGCGCACTGAGCCGCCTACCGCGCCTGGCGTTGCAGGAAATCCCGTGTCTCGGGATCCTCGCACAGGCCGATGGCAAGCTCCTACGCGTGCGCGGCCTCTGCCTTGTGCCCCAGCGCATGCAGCAGGTGCCCGGTCACTAGATTCCCGCCCCGTCGTTGAAGACCTCATGACGCAGCTGGGCCTGGCTGACGTGCGTGCCGGGCGCGATGCTATGCGTGAGCCAGACGTTGCCCCCGACGCTCGAGCCACGTCCGACCGTGATCCGACCCAGGACGGTCGCTCCCGCGTAGACGATGACGTCGTCTTCGACGATGGGGTGGCGCGGGATGCCCTTGACGGGGTTCCCATGGTCGTCGGTCGGAAAGCTTTTGGCTCCGAGCGTGACGCCCTGGTAGAGGCGGACATGCTCGCCGATGATGCAGGTTTCCCCGATCACCACGCCGGTACCGTGGTCGATGAAAAACCGCGGACCGATCGCGGCTCCCGGATGGATGTCGATGCCGGTGACGGAGTGGGCGAGCTCGGAGATCATGCGCGGAATCAGCGGGACCCCGAGCCGGTGAAGTTCGTGGGCGATCCTGTGGTAGGTGATGGCCGTCATGCCCGCATAGGAGAAATTCGTCTCGTCCGCGCTTGTGGCGGCCGGGTCCCCTTCGTAAGCGGCGCGCGCATCGCTCTCGAGCATCTCCCGCAATGCGGGAAGCCGGGACGCGAACGCGTGCACGATCGCCGTCGCGCGAGGGGCATCCGCATCACTGACGGCCTCGCCGTGCTGGCCCTCGAACAGCAGGCCCACCCGAACCTGATCCTCGAGCACGGCCAACGACGCGTCGAGAGTCCGACCGACGTAATAGACCAGCCCTTCGCCGGACAGGTCCGATGGGCCGAAATGCCAGGGAAACAGCGCCGCTCGGAGCCCCGAGACGAGCTCGGCGACCGCCGATCGCGAGGGGAGCGGTCGCCGTCCGAACGTGCCCGTCCGGCTGCCCTCGTTCGCCCGGCAGATGGCCTCCACCACCGCGCCGAGCGTCCAGGTCGCGGGGCGGGCGCCGGGTCGGGACTCCGTCGTTGTCGTTCTCTCGCTCAAGTCGCGATTCCCTGCGCGTCGTAGATCCCCTCGAAGAGGACCGTGCTGAGGTAACGCTCGCCCGAATCCGGCAGCACGACGACGATGGTCTTTCCTTCGTGTTCGGCCCGCGCGGCGAGCCGCACCGCGACGGCGACCGCCGCCCCGCTCGATATCCCGGACAGGATCCCCTCCTGGCGCGTGAGCCGGCGCGCGTAGTCGATCGCCTCCTCGTTCGTCACGGCCTCCACCTGATCGACAAGCGAAAGGTCCAGCACGTCGGGAATGAAGCCAGCGCCGATTCCCTGAATCTTGTGCGGTCCGGGTACCAGGTTCTGGCCCGCGCGCTTCTGCGCGATGACGGGACTGTTCGTGGGCTCGACGGCCACTGAGAGAAGGGGCTTTCCGCGTGTCTTCTCGAAGTAGCGCGAAACGCCCGTGATCGTGCCGCCGGTGCCCACCCCGGAGACCAGGATGTCGACGTCGCCTCCCGTGTCTTCCCAAATTTCCGGTCCCGTGGTCGTTTCATGAATCGCCGGGTTCGCCGGATTCTTGAATTGCTGCAAAAGCACGTAGCGCGCCGGATTCGAAGCGGCGATCTCTTCGGACTTCGCGACGGCGCCGCTCATCCCTTTGGGCCCCTCGGTCAGGACGAGTTTGGCGCCGTACGCAGCCAAGAGCTTGCGCCGCTCGATGCTCATGGTCTCGGGCATGGTCAGCGTGAGGGGGTATCCGCGAGCGGCGGCGACGAACGCGAGCGCGATTCCGGTGTTGCCGCTGGTCGGCTCGATGATCTCCTTGCCAGGTCCGAGGACACCCCGCTTCTCGGCGTCCCACACCATGGCCGCTCCGAGGCGGCACTTGACGGAATACGCGGGGTTGCGTCCCTCGATCTTGGCGAGGATCCGGGCGCGCGGGCGGTCTTGCAGGTGATTGATGCGCACGAGCGGCGTGCGGCCGATGGACTGAGCGTTGTCTTCGAACCAGTGGGCCATGACATCCTTCCGCGAGACCGTGCGGCCGGGGTGGTCCTCGATCGGGACAACCGGCCGAGCCCGCGTCGGGCGTTCGTAGCACGAGACATGCCTTCGCTCCAACGTCGTCCCCCGCGCCGCCGTGGCCCCGCCCGCGTCGTTCGGGTTTTGGGCGACCTCGAGGGCGATCGCGTGGGGATCGGCCGGTCTTCCCCCCGCGAATCCCACGCATCTCCGGCGCGGCCGCGCAAATCATTCGCGCGTCGCACGTGTGGCCCCCGGGTTGGGGCGCGCGCTGTCCAACGTCCGGCGCGGGTCTCTCCTATTGAAAGACACGCGTCCGTAATGATAGATGCTTCCCGTGAAACGGCGTTTTCCGGCCCGATGGTTCCCCAATCGACCCGTGAGATCCCCGCAGGGTGGTGCGCAACCTGGGACGCCTCACTCCGAGATCCGGTCGCTCCGGCCGGGCAGTCCGTGGCCGAACCGCTGGCTCAACGTCGCGGCGCTCTTGGCCGTGGCGGTGTCGATTGCCGTGGTGTTTGGAAAAAACGTCGGGGCTCAGGATGTCGGTGGCGCATTTCTCAACGTGTCCTACGACCCGACGCGCGAGCTGTATCGCGATCTGAACGAGCGGTTCGCTCTCGCTTACCGACACCGCACGGGCAAGATGGTCGAGATTCGACAGTCCCACGGGGGCTCGTCGCGTCAAGCACGCGCGGTCGCCGACGGTCTTGCTGCGGACGTCGTGACGCTGGCGATGTACTCGGACATCGACGCGCTTCGCAAGCGGGGATGGATCGCGCCCGGCTGGGCCGGGCGGCTTCCCAACAATTCTGTGCCGTATACGTCGACGATTGTGTTCGTGGTTCACAAGGGCAATCCGGCGGCCATTCATGATTGGCCGGACCTTGTTCGCCGGGGCGTTTCGGTGGTGACGCCGAACCCGAAGACGTCCGGAAACGGGCGGCTGAGCTTACTCGCGGCGTGGGGGGCGGTGCTTCGCCGCGGCGGCGACGACGATGCGGCACGCGCGTACGTCTCCGATCTGTGCGATCACGTCGCCGCTCTCGACGACGGTGCGCGCGACGCGACGCGAACGTTTGCACAAGAAGGGGTGGGCGACGTTCAAGTGACGTGGGAAAACGAGGCTTGGCGCGAGGCCGAAGCGTCCAAGGGCGAGCTCGACGTCGTGGTTCCCCCCGTGAGCATTCGCGCAGAGCCGTACGTCGCGTGGGTGGACGCCAACGTCGAGCGCAAAGGCACGCGGGCGCTCGCCGAGGCCTATCTATCGTTTCTCTACACCGACGAAGGGCAAGAGATCATCGCTCGGAACGGGTACCGGCCCGTGAGTGTCGAGGTGTTCAAGAAACACGGCGACCGATTCCCTCCCGTCGACCTCTTCCCCATTACACTCGTGGCAAAGGATTGGGCCGACGCCGAGGCTCGATTCTTCTCCGAAAACGGGATCTTCGATGTCGTCTGCAAGCCCAGGGCGAAATGATCCGGGCTGCATACGGATACGACGAACTCCGTCGCGATGGCTTGGCCGGGATCACGGTCGCGGCGATCTCGCTCCCGCAGGCCATGGCCTACGCTCTCATCGCCGGCGTCGACCCGCGCTACGGGTTGTATTCCGCCATCGTCGTTACCGCGATCGCGTCGGTATTCGGCTCGTCGTCTCACCTCATCAATGGTCCCACCAACGCGATTTCGCTCGTCGTCTTCAGCGCCCTTGCCTTCTTCGACCCCGAAGCGCGCCCCGAGGCGACCGAGGCGATGTTTTTGCTCGGCATCATGGCGGGGTCCCTACAGATCTTGATTGCCGTCTTTCGTCTGGGCGATCTGACCCGGTATATTTCCGAATCCGTGGTGCTCGGATTCATGGCCGGAGCCGGTTTGCTCGTGGCCCTGGGCCAGGTGGGAAATGTCGTCGGGATGCCGGACCGGGGCGGGGGCCACAAGCTGGTGATCCATCGACTCTACCTGACGCTGACGGCAGGTGGGCCCGTCAACGTTCGATCGCTCGCCGTGGCCTCCGGCACCGTCGTGTTGGTCGTCTTGCTTCGGAAGGTCGTGCGAAAGCATCGGCTGCCGCAGCTCGACATGTTCGTCGCACTCGTCGTGGCGGCGACGGCTGCCTCTGCGCTCGGCTGGTCGGTTCCCACGCCAGGGCATGAGGCGCGGGTGTCGGTCGTCGGCAGTGTGCCGAGCGGTCTGCCCTGGCCGCATATTCCGGAGATCAAGTTCGGCTGGGTGCGCGAAATGTCGGGCAGTGCGCTGGCGATCGCCCTTCTCGGGCTGCTGGAGGCCATGGCGATCGCCAAGTCCATCGCGTACCACTCGGGCCAGACGATTGACTTCAATCGGCAGTGCCTGGCCGAAGGCCTGGCGAATCTCGGCGGTGGCTTCTTTCAGAGCTTGCCCGGCTCTGGCTCGCTGACACGATCGGCGATCAACTACCAGGCTGGGGCCGCGACGCGCGCGTCCGGCATCTTCGCTTCGCTCGCCGTGGCCTTCGTGGTCGTCGTGGCGGCCCCCCTGGCCCGATACGTTCCGAAAGCGGCCTTGGCGGGCCTCTTGCTCGTCACGGCCGCTCGGCTCATCGACTGGAAACGACTCGGATACGCACTCCGCGCGTCCCGCTACGATGCCGGGCTGGTGCTCGTGACCGCGCTGGCCGCGTTGCTCGTGAGCATCGAGTTCTCGATCCTGATTGGCGTCGGCCTCTCCATTCTTCTGTTCCTTCCGCGAGCCTCTCGTCTTCGAACCACCGAGCTGTGGCTGGGTGCCGATCGGGTCATCCGGCGGCGCCTTCCCTCCGACCCGCCCTGCCGGGCGGTTCTGATCTACGATGTCGAGGGGGAGCTCTTCTTCGGCGCGGCGCCGGAGCTTGACGGGTTCTTCGAAGAGGTGGCCGCCGCCGCCACCACCTCCGGCGCGAGGGTCGTCGTGCTGCGCCTGCGCAGGACTCGCAACCCTGACCTGGTCTGCATGGAGAAGCTCGAGCACTTTCTTCGACAGATGGACCGCGACCAGGTGCTCGTGCTTCTGAGCGGTGTTCGCGACGACATTGCACGCGCGATGCAGAACCTTCGCTTCGATCGGTGGCTGCCGGCCGAGCGCGTGTTCGCGAGCGACCCGCTGCGGCCCGGTTCCTCGACCATCGAGGCGGTGCGGTTCGCCTACGGGCACGTGACGCCTGCAGCCGTCCGAGCGTGCCCCCACTGCTACGGTTTGACGGCGCCTGCCGACGGGCTGCGGTCGGACTTGTACTACGTGGTCTGATCGGGTCCGCACCCGCCGCGGGCCGGCACGCGGCAGGCCCGAATGGGGACGCCTCGGGCGGCAGCAGCCGACGAGGTCCCGATCGGGCTCCTCGACGAGTTAGGTCAGCCCGTAGCCGATGACGTCGAGACAGCGACTCTCGTGCGAGCTCCGATTTTCGTACGAGTGCGCCGCGTTCGCCTCGAAGAAAAGCGTGTCGCCCGGCGTCAAATCGTAGTTCTGGTTGCGCACGCTGACCCGGAGCGCACCGGTGAGCAAGATGACGGTCTCGTGCGCACCCAGTCCATGGGGTTCGCTGTGAAGAATACCCTTGGCGTGAAAGCGAAGTTCGTAGATCTCCAGCCGAGCAGAGGCTCCCGAAGGCGACAGCAGTCGGCTCTCGACGCGCCCGTCGCTCGTACGGAGCGGCGTCGAATCTCCGGACTTCAAGAGTCGAGCGGTCTCCGACTCATCCGGTCCGAGCAGGGTATTGAAGGGCACCTTCAGTCCGACCGCGATCTTCCAGAGCACCGACAAGCTCGGATTCGATCGGCACGTCTCGATCTGCGACAGAGCGGCGCGGCTCACACCGCTCGCCAGCGCGAGCTCGTCCAACGACAATCCGCGCTCCTTTCGCAGGACGCGCAGACTGTCTGCGACGCGCCGGGCCAGCACGGCCGCGCCCACGTCGTCGCCGAGCCCGTCGACTTTGGGGCGACCGGCGGGCTTGTTCGGGGACGGGGGCGTCCGATCCGGAGAGGGCGAAGCGACTCGAGGGCTGGATTTGCGGCCGGGTGCCGGCGGGCTCATTAACGTCAAATGTAATGCGAGAACCAACCGACCCGCAAACAATTGGTGGGCGGGGGTCTCGCCCGCGGGGCCCTCGCATCGGCCACGCTCGGCGTGCTTTCCGCCTCGAGAGTCCGGAGGTGGGTCGGGGTCGGGGT
>Ga0116135_1000518_pt1 | contig 21365 bp, 15 predicted proteins | sample June2015DPH_20_1_FD_89738 | JGI IMG/M metagenome (GOLD analysis project Ga0116135, IMG submission 89738) | Peatland microbial communities from SPRUCE experiment site at the Marcell Experimental Forest, Minnesota, USA - June2015DPH_20_10 | ecosystem: Environmental > Terrestrial > Soil > Wetlands... | reverse complement strand
TCCCACAAAAATATTCTGCGCATTCACGACATGGGCGATGTCGGCGGCCTGCGTTTTATTTCCATGGCCTTCGTCGAAGGCAAGGATCTGCAGCACATCATCCGCGAAAACCCCAAGATGCCGCTGGAACGCATTCTGAATTTTTCCAGGCAGATTGCGGAGGCGCTGGCTGCCGCGCACGCCGAAGGTGTGGTCCATCGCGACTTGAAGCCGCAAAACTTGCTGGTGGATAAGAACGACCAGATTTTCGTTTGCGATTTCGGCCTGGCGAAATCGTTCGAAGAAGGCGCCATCGGCATGACGCGCACCGGCGCCTTTCTCGGCACGCCGCGTTATATGTCGCCCGAACAGGTGGAAGGGAAGCCCGCCGACGGCCGCGCCGACCTCTACGCTTTCGGCCTGATTTTGTACGAAATGGTGATCGGCGATGTGCCATTCACCGGCGAATCCACGCTGAAAGTGATGTACCAGCGCATTCAGGAAAAGCCCAAGAGCCCAAAACTCCTGCGGCCGGATCTTCCGAACTGGCTGGTAAAAATCATCATGCGGTGTCTGGAACGCGATCCGAACGATCGTTATCAGAATGCCTACGAAATTCTCGCGGATCTGCAGGGCGGCCAATCAGGCAGCGGCGTATCGCGCGTCGGAATGTCGCGCATTGGTTCCGGCTCGCAAAGCGTAATCATTCAAATTCCTGAATTCGCCAGCCATCTTTGGGTCTGGATCGTGGCGGGCGCCGTAGCGGCGCTGCTGCTGGCGCTCGCGATACCACCGGTGCGGCATTTGATTCCCGGCTTTCGCGTGGAACAGACGGGGCCTGCTGGCTCCGCCGCCTCGGGCATTCCGCCGCTTTCAAGCGGACGTTACGTCGCAATTCTGCCGCTGCAGGTTCTCGGCGACCAATCACAGCTTGATTACCTGGCACAAGGCATCCAGGAAGCGCTTTCCGCCAAACTCTTCCAGTTGAAAGGCGTGCACGTCACCTCGTCCGATGCTGCCTCCAAGGTCGATCCCAAGCAGCCTCTGCAGAAAATCGCGCGCAGCCTCGGCGCGAACACTTTGGTACAGGGGATGGTGCAAGGCAATGGCGACAGAATCCGCATCATCCTGAATATGGAGGACGTGGTTAACGGCAAGCGCATCTGGAGCCAGCAATTCGACGGCGTTCCGGCGGACCTGTTCACGCTAGAGGACCATATCTACGCGCAGGTGGTGTCGGCGATGGATGTGAATCCGACGAATGAGGAGAACGCCAACGCCGAGACGCGCCCCACGGACAATGTCGCATCGTACGATTTCTACCTGCGCGGCCGCAACGCCCTGCGCGTGAACGACGCCAAAAGCATCCAGACCGCGCTCGACTTTTTCAATCAGGCCGTGAAACAGGATCCCAAGTTCGCGCTCGCTTATACGGGAGTAGCCCAGGCCAGCCTGCGCATGTACGGATTGACGAACGACGGCTTCTGGACCCAGAAGGCGCAGGCGGCGGCGCAACAAGCTCTGCAATTGAACGATAAACTGCCGGAAGTTCACTCCACGCTTGGCAGCGTCTATCGCGCCACGGGGAAATATTCAGAAGCAATCGCCGAGCTGAATCGCGCGCAGGCCTTGGCGCCCAATTCAGACGAAGTTTATTGGCGCTTGGGCACGGTGTATCTGTCGAAGGGCGATATGCCACACGCCATTGAAGCTTATCAAAAGGCCGTGCAGCTCAACCCTTACTACTGGGTCAACGAGAATTCCCTCGGCGCGGCTTACTTCCAACTGGGAGATTACGACAAGGCGCTCGAGGCGTTCAAGCAGGTTGCTACGCTCGAACCGGACGTCAACGCAGGCTACGAGAATACGGGGAACGTGTTGGTACAGCAGGCTAAATACGGCGAAGCGGTACCCTATCTGCAAAAGGCTCTGGCAATTGAACCCAATGCCGGCGCTTACTCGAATCTCGGCACCGCCTATTTTTTCCTGAAGCAGTACGCGGAGTCCGCGCAGGCCTTCGAGAAGGCAGTAGCGCTGAACGCCAACGACACGCAATTAGCCGTCAACCTAGGCGATGCCTATCGCGCCTTGGGCCAGACCGATAAGGCCCACGCTGCCTACCAGCAAGCGATTTCCGCGGGTTACAAAGAATTGCAGACGAATCCGCAAGACACATCTGTGTTGGCGGAGGTTGCGCTGTCTTACGCTAAACTCGGAAAGCCTCAGGACGCGGAGACATTCATAGCTCGCGCCCGCGCGCAGGATAAGAAGGACGTCAACCTCGCCTACACTGAAGTCCAGATCGATGCGCTGAACGGGAAATCGAGCCAGGCGATGACGCTACTTGCAGCCGTGCTCGCAGATCATTATCCCGCGGAGTCCGCGGCAGTTGACCCGGATTTGGAAAGCCTCCACAGCAACCCGGACTTCGACAAGCTGATCAAGAAATACTCAACCAAGAAACCCTAATTCCGCCGGGTCTTCCGCTCCCGCAGGTAGTCTTGAATTAGCTAATCGTGCTACGGCGTGATTTATCCTGCGCTTTCGCTGCGCGGGATCGATGGAAACGGGACGGTTAGGCTTTATCCGAAGGGCGCCGCCAGCGATCTCGTATGACGGTGAGCAGGGCAGGCCGATCGCAGGCACTTCGCGATTGACGTTGTGGCGGCCGCCTTTCAGGCGTTCGGCTTCTTAACTGTGTGGCTGCATCGCGTTCACCGGTGCCAGCGCGCTGGCCTGCGGACAGCCGTCGCAGCGAATGCCTATGGCACCTACCATCAGCCATGAGGTAGGGACATCCGTCAGGGAAATCGCGAGGCCCAAAAAGCCTTCTGCCCACCACGACGCTAGCCGTGGTGGGCAGACTCAGTACCATCAGATCGCCGATGATTAATACAGGCGTCTAGCTTCAGCAGGCCGCCAAATTATCGGAGTTGACCTGGCTCAGTTCGATTGCTTGCCGGCGCTTCCAACCACAAAACCCAACCAACGCGATTCCCAATCCGAGCATGGCGAATTCGGCAGGCTCAGGAGTGATCTCCGCCGATCCAGCCTCGCCGGGCAACAACCCAGTGCAGGGGCTGTTGGGATTTGGATCGCATTCCAACTCCAGCAACTCAAGACCATTACCGTTGATACCTACCGCCGCCGGGCACGTGTTGAACGCAGGCGTGAGGCCAGGGGCTGCCCCCAGGGTGCAAGTGTAAATCGCGTTCTGGATCGTGGGTGTGATCGCGATCCACAGGTCGGACAGGGTGTCGGACGCAGGGCAAACATCGCCAACACAATCCGTCGGTTCATAAACGAAGTTCGTCAGGAGATCGAATGTGCCGCCGCCATCGACCTGTGCCAGGGTCGGCCCCGCAACAGCCACTGGATTCGAGAACGAATTCGACGTGAAACAAGTCACGCCTTCCGGCACTTCACTGCAAGGTTCGATGGTCGGGTCCGTGGGCACGACAATCTTCACCTTGGGATCGAGACCGTCAGCCTTAGCTACGTTCGCTCCAACCATCGCCAAAGCGACTACTGCCACGATCGCCAACGTTTTACAAAATCTCATCAACCCACCTCCGCGCAATTTCCATCCGCCGGGGAGAGTAGCACGTTCGCCTCCAAGTGACAATCAAAACCATAAAAATAAATCCTTTGGATTGAATTGGTTCCAGCTACAGCTTCTTCCCTCTTGATTCTCAATATGCAACACTTTGCACAACTCGGGACTTGTCCTATCTCTATGTCGCACTTGGTGTTGTCCCCGTTTTGGTGCCCCAATTCGATACCTCGCTTCTACGCATACCGCTATCAACAGGGCCGTTCGGCATTCTGGACGCGCTCTGCGATCTGCCTCGTGTTGGAGACTATCGCTCGCGAACTCGCCGCCGCCCCAATCACCACTCGCGAGCTCACTGCAGCAGGTAACATCCGAACTGCAGGCGAATAAGAAACTGGGGTGGAAAGCCGCGCGCTAATCGGCGGAGATTCCATGGACTAAACCTGAAATGTCGCGGGCTGGGAGAGCCTCGCGGGGAATTACGGTGAACTCATGGTGGCCGAGCGAATCGCGGCAAGCCGATTTTCCATCTCGGTCGCCTCTTTCGTGCGTCCCAAAGTCCGCAGCGTACGCGCCTCACTGCTCAAGACTGGCGCAAGTTGCGGGCTGTTCGGCCCGAACTGTTTTTCCCCTACGGCGATCAGCTGCCGCGCGTACGGCTCCAGTTTGTCGGGCTTGCCCCACTTGTCGTAAAGATTGCACGCGCTGCTCAGCGGCATCAACAAGTTAATGCCGTCGTGGCCGTACAACGATTCGTCAATATGCAGCGCGCGCAGGATGTAGGGCTCGGCCTTGGCATAATCCTGCTGCACGATGTAAACGCTGGCTGCGTCGAGCAGGCTGGCCGCCACGCGATCGCTGCCTTCGCCGTAAACTTTCTCGTTCACATCCACTTCGCGGAAAAAGAACTTTTCCGCAGCGGCGTAATCGTGCGACATGAGCGCGTTGCGTCCCAGGGACTGCAACGGCATGGCGGTGTTCGCGGAATGCGCGCCAAATATTTCCTCGCTCACTTTCAGTTCGCGCTCGTAAGCCGCTTCGGCCGCGGCTGGATCCTGGCCCAGATATTCATTCCCGACGTGATCCAGAGCAGTCACCAGGCGTTGATCGTGCGGCTGCATCTTATCTGCCAGCTCCACCGCTTGCTGAAAATGTCGCAGCGCTTCGTCAAAATGCCGCAATTGGTTGGCCTGTTCGCCCGCCTGCATGGCCGCATCAATCTTCTCCGATAAACTCGGCGCCGCTTCCCTGTGCTGGATCCGCGCCTCCAGTGCCACCGCATCCGAGGATTTGCCGGACGATTTCAGCGCGGCGATATGCAATTGCATCCGCTCCTTGGCTTTCTTATATTCCACTTGAGGATCCGGGGCATCCATCCGCGTAATTTTCGTGCGGTAGTCGGCGCTCGAATCCAGAAGCGCCGCTTTGTGATATTCGTCCAGCGACTCGGCCCAATTTCCATTTTTCTCCAGCGCATCCGCCAGTTCGATCATCACTGGCACTTGTCCCGGCGAAAGGGCGATGGCCTGCTGGAACTCGCTCACCGCTGCAGCGCTGTCGCCCGACGCCAACAAAGCCTGCGCGTAGTATTCGTGCACGAACGCGCTGCTGGGCTTGAGATCCTCGGCTTGTTTCAGCTCGTCGATCGCGTGCGCGTAGTCCTTTTTGGCCATCAGCGCTCGACCGACTCCTAAATGTGCATCGACGGAGTTAGGGTCCAATTTTGCCGCCACTCGATATTCCTGGAGCGCTTCATCGTACTTTTCTTGCGTTTCGCGCAGCGCGCCCAGACCGGTGTGCGGCAGCGGGTCCGACGGGTCTAGCTTGATCGCCAGCAGAAATTCTTTTTCTGCGCCGGCCAGGTCCCAGGTTCGATGCAAAGCAAGTCCCAGGCAGTAGTGACAAAGCATCACGTCGGGAAAATCCCTCTCGAGATCGCGAAATTCCTGCACCGCCTCGGCATTAAAATTATGATTCACGAGGCCCGCCGCCAGGTTATGCCGCCCGTCGTAGCGGTTCGGATCCAGCCGCTTCACTGCGCGATATTCCCGAATGCTGGAATCGAAGTCGCCCTTCTGATCAAACGCCAAACCCAGGTTGTAGTGTGCGTCGACGTCATTCGGATTCAGCGCGATGGCTTTCTTGTAGTGCACAATCGCGCCGTTGATGTCTCCTTCCAGCGAATACATCAGCGCCAGATCGAAGTGCACGGACTCGTAGTCGGGTTTCAGTCGCAAAGCCGCTTCGTATTCCTCGTCCGCAGCGTCGAATTTGCGCATTGCCGCTAGCGCCAGCCCCGCGTTCTTGTGCGCCTCCGCGTTATCAGGAGTCGCCGCCAGTGCCGCCTTCGCTTCGCGCAGAGCCTCCTCTTGCTCGTCCAGTCGGTGCCAGATGAAACTCAACTTGGTGTGCGCTTCGGGAAAATTAGGATCTTGGTGCAGGACTTCCTTATATACCGCCATCGCCTCTGGCCAGCGCTCCTGCAGGTGAAGCATTTGGCCCATCACAAATCCGGTTTCAGGGCTTTCAAAACTGGCTTTTAGCACCGCTGTCAATTCGGTAGCGCCTTCTGGGAACTTCTTGGTTTGGATCAGCTTCGCTGCGTTGACGATGTGTTCCAGTTGTTCCTTGTGCGGAGGTTGCTTCACGCCTTCCGGCGCAATCACTTTCGCGGAATTCAGTGCGACTAAAATCCTCGGATCGGCACCGACGGCTTGCAGTTGTGCACGGAAAGTAGGATCGCTGGCAAAGCTCACACCGCGGTCATGAATGGCCGAAACAATATTTTCAGGCAGCGCTGCGCCTGCCACCAATGCCAGCAGCTGAGTTTCTCGTAGCGGCTCGTGGCTTCCTTGCGCGCTCACGCCGCAGGACGAACAGCCCAGCACCACGAAAAGTAAACAAGCGGAACTTCTGCTCATTGCCCCCTCCGCATCACGGTTCGGTTTTACCGGATAGTTACGAAAGGGTCGCTAGTACGTTGGTACTACCGAGGGCGGATTGTTACTAAAAAAGAACAGCATGGAGTTATTAAAGCGAATGCGATGGCGTGCGCGAACCGGACTGGAAGTGTGTCGCAATGGAAAGACGAGTCGCATTCAGATCGAACGAGCCGTGGCGCCGGGGCGATCACTCTGTGAAGATCTGCGCCGTCTGAGAAGGGAACGTCCTGAGGAGCTGATCCTGACGATGCTGCGCCCGCTCGCTTCCACTCGCTCGACCAGCCCGCGATCGTTGGCTTCCTCCCAAACCGGAAGCTTGGGGCAGGAAGTGCGCCACGCATCCATTACCTCATCGTAGTTCCTGTCACGTATTGCGAGCCATGCAAGGAGGTCGAGAATCAGCGCGTCCAATACAGGGTCTGTCATGAGCTGCTCTTCGAGTGTCTGCGCTCAATATACCCCAAAACGCCCTCCGCTCCGCAGCGATTTGCTCGCCGTGTTTTCCGCGCCTGCTGGTAAGCTACGAGCTGTTCAAGATCGCGCAGAACGGCGAAGCGGATTCGTCGTCCGGATGCGTTCCCCGAGTCCGCATCCAGCACCTTCGCGATTTATTTTCAAAGTGTATTCATAACGGGAGTTTTCCATGGGCGAACTCTTAGACTTGGCGGTCAAAGCGCACGGCGGCCTCGATCGTTGGAACGAGGTGAAGACAATCAAAGTCGCCGCATCCATCACCGGCGCGATCTGGTACGTGAAAGGGAAGCCAGACTTTCTAAAGAACGTGGCAATAACTGCCGAAACGCGAAACGAACGGGTCGCAATAGATTTCCCAGGCCAGGACAAGCGCGCGATTTTTCAGCCCGACCGCGTCGTAGTCGAAAAGCTGGACGGCACGTTGATCGAGGCTCGCGACAACCCCGAGAAATCTTTTGAAGGTCAACAGCTCGAAACTCCGTGGGACGACATTCAAGTGGCCTATTTCTGCGGCGAAGCGATGTGGACCTACCTAACCATTCCATTCCTCTACACCTACGCAGGATTCCAAACCGAAGAGATCGCTCCGCTGAAGCTCGAAGCCGAAACCTGGCGCCGCCTGAAAGTCACTTTCCCAGGCAGCGTGACGAGCCACACCCGCGAGCAAATCTCCTGCTTCGGCAGGAACGGCGTGCTGCGCCGTCAGGATTACACCGTAGACATCCTCGGCGGTGCCACCGGCCTCAACTACGCTTTCGATTTTCGCAACGTTGATGGAATCGTCTTTCCCACCAAACGACGCGTGTTTGCCTACGAGGGCGATTACCAGCCCGTGAAAGAGCCTCTTCTCGTTGCGATTGACATGGGCGAGATCACTCTCTCGTAGCGCAAGCGCCATCCACGCGCGGCCTCACCATGAAAGTTCCAGCTGCGCACGATGTAATCAGTGCGGCCGCGTCGTAAGCCCGGCTTCCTTCCACAATTTCTCCCAGTGCCACACGCCTGGAGTCCTGTGCAACACGCGAAAACCCATCTGGTGGGCCAGCATTAGAATTTGCCCGCGATGGTGCGCCTCGTGCGAAAACATGTAAGCGAACATCGTCGCGCCCGCCGGCCACGTCTGCGCCCAGCTCCCGCGCGAAAATTTCGCCACGCGGCGATTCGGAGCCGCGGATAAAGCATCCGTCAACATCCGCAAGCACTGCGCTCCGCTTTTTCTGTGCGCGGCCGCAGCCTGTTTCATCGTGCAGCGGTCAGGATCGAGCGGCCGCGGACACTTCAGATGCGGCGCGGAATTCTTCAGCCAATTCAGCCGGCAGTTGTGCGAATGCGCGAAGATGGAAGCGATCGTCCGGCCGCTGCCTTTTTTACCCGGCGGCTCGGCGCGCCACGCGCGAGGATCCAGTTCAGCGAGAATTACTTGGTTCATCGCGTCGTTGGCCGCGTAAGTCTCCAGCAGCGAATCGCGAATCTCGACAAGCGCCGCGTGCGTCCCGCCAGATTGGAGTCTCATCGAAGTTCCTCCAATTGAGCCCTATTCGAAGTTTGCAATATAGCAGACCGAGCCAATACTGGAAGCGAGCTCTTCAACACCGGTCGGTTTACCAGTATGCGCGTGCCACCTGAGTCTTCGAGTCTGGCCCAAGGTCTGAAGCCAATACTGTCCTAGTACGGTCACGGAGGCGCTCGTGTCCTTGGACGTCGGCACGTTCATCGAAATACTCCTGGTAATCTTTCTGTTGACGTCATTCGGCGGGCTGAAATATAGCTCCGACGCTTCCGATGAGAGAAAAAGGTTCTCCGAATCCTCGCTGTCTGCAGCGCGGTTTTCATTGCCACGGGTTTTGACACATTGTCGAGGCTTTGGTCTCCCCGGGCGGAGGTTACGGGCGTTGTTGTCGAGTCGTATACCAGTCGCGGGCGAGCCGATACCAGTTACTTCCGCGTGCAGCCGAGTTCCGGACCGCCTGTGCGGCTGGATACGGTGAGAGATCTCGCGATATCTATCGACAACACCGAAACGGTGGATGTGATCTATGAGGTCTGGACTTCTCACCCCTTGAAGATCAATATTATTTCGGGCGATAGGCGCGGGATCATTTTGTCCCGCGACCACGGAGATCGTGTCTCCGCCGTTGAGGTATCGCTGATGATACTTTTTCTTGCGCTATCGGTCTTGAATGTCTCAAAACTTCGCAAATTGCCGGCGAATGCTTAGCCGAAGAACAAACCCGGGCACGTAAGACCAGCGGTCTTTCCCCGCTGAGCAAGCCTTCAACAAGAAGTCAGACGAGACATTCTTCAAATCCATGACGTCAGTTCGTGTGCTGCGCCGCGTCCGCTTTCATCGCGCTTTTGCCCCTCACAGCCCCGTCATGCGCTGCAGTTTCTCAGGATAGCGCTCACCCTCCACGGTGATTTTCGAAGCCGCGTCGTCGATGCTACGCAGATCATCCGCTGTAAGCTTGATTTCGAGCGAACCAATATTCTCATCCAGCCGCGACAATTTGGTCGTCCCGGGAATCGGCGCGATCCAGGGCTTCTGCGCGAGCAGCCAAGCGAGCGCGATCTGCGCAGCTGTCCCGCCTTTCTGCTTGGCGATGCTCTCCAGCAGATCCACCACGGCTTGGTTCGCCTTGCGAGCTTCCGGCGTAAAGCGCGGAACAATGTTGCGAAAATCAGACTTGTCGAAGGTAGTCTTCTCGTCGATTTTCCCGGTGAGAAATCCCTTACCTAGCGGACTGTACGGCACGAAACCAATCCCGAGTTCCTCAAGCGTGGGAATCACTTCCTCCTCAGGTTTCCTCCACCACAAAGAGTATTCGCTTTGCAGCGCCGTCACGGGCTGCACCGCATGAGCGCGCCGGATCGTTTTCACTCCCGCCTCGGATAGCCCAAAGTGTTTCACCTTGCCGGCTTTAATCAATTCCTTCACCGTGCCCGCCACGTCTTCGATTGGCACGTTCGGATCTACGCGATGCTGATACAAGAGATCGATCACATCGGTCTTGAGTCGCTTCAGCGAACCCTCGACGGCCTGCTTGATCAGCGCGGGCCGGCTACTCACGGCTGCCGCTCCCGGGCGGGTGTCGGGACCGCTCAGATCGAATCCGAACTTCGTGGCGATCACCACTTGGCTGCGGTAAGGAGCCAGCGCTTCACCCACCAGCTCTTCGTTCGTGAACGGGCCGTAGACTTCCGCGGTGTCAAAGAACGTGATTCCGCGCTCGACAGCGGCGTGCAACAGATCGGTCATCTCCTTCTTGTCTTTGGGTGGTCCATAGGAAAAGCTCATGCCCATACACCCCAGCCCCAAAGCTGAAACTTCCAGTCCACTTTTTCCAAGTTTGCGCTTTTGCATTGCGTCTCCTCTCAAACCTAGCTCGCAATTCAAGACTAGAACCAATCGCCACCGCGACGGTAGCCCGATCCTTCCGATTTATTGCCTATTCCTCTTGCTGCGCGAGAAGTTATTGGTGTATTGGCAGCCGAGCGGCTATCGTACGTGGAAGGGCAGGGAACCCACTACCATGAAGAAAGCCACTAATAGCGCTAGAAAGGATGCTTCGCCACTCTCAAACCGAGCACGCGAATTGCGCGCCGAACTGGCTCGCAAGATTGCCTCTTTTGCTGGCACCCAAGAGCGAGTGCTGACTGCGATCCCCGGCCTGCTGTTGAGCCGCCGCACCGCGCCGACCGCTCCGGCGTCGGCAACCTACGAGCCAAGTTTGGCTGTAGTCGCGCAAGGACGCAAGCGTGCAACCCTCGGCGGCAACACCTTCGTTTTCGACGAATCGCGATACCTGCTCACGTCGCTCGATCTGCCGGTCATATGCAATGTGTTCGAGGCCAGTGAAAAAGTCCCCTATCTCTGTTTCGTGCTCAAGCTCGAGATGTCCGTAGTTCGCGAGCTATTGGGCCGTGAGGAAATTCCAGCACTCGAGCCGTCGTGTGACGATCCTGCCATGGCCACCGGTCGCACGACGCCCGAATTATTGGATGCCTGCTGCCGCCTGATGGACCTGCTCAACACGCCGCAGGACATTCCGTTTCTGAGTGGTCTGATCCAACGCGAAATAATCTACCGCATCCTGCGCGGACCAGAGGGCGCGCGCCTCCGCGCGATTGCCACGCTCGGAGATCAAAGCCACCGCACGGCAAAAGCAATTGCGTGGGTCAAGGCGAACTACGCCAAGCCCCTGCGCGTGGAAGATCTCGCCAAAATCGCGGGCATGGGCGTCTCGACTCTCCATCATCATTTCCGCGCGCTCACCGCCATGAGCCCGCTGCAATATCAAAAACAACTTCGCCTGCAAGCCGCCCGCGAACGCATGCTCGTGGATGGCCTCAACGCCGCCAGCGCCGCCTTCGAAGTAGGCTACGAAAGCGCCAGCCAGTTTAATCGCGAATATAGCCGTTTCTTCGGGCAGCCACCCATGCGTGACATTAAGATTCTCCGCTCGCCCAACGCTCTGCCGTTGGAGTCGCTCGGTAATCAACAAATCGCGGTCTAGGGCAAGTCCTCCGGCGGCAAGTACGGTCTCGGCTTTGCGTCGAACTCCCCCGCTTTCGTTTTAGCTAACTTAAAGCCGTTACTCTCTAAACGCAAACTCGCCGAAGTTCTATTGGCTTTGTCGTTTTGCTCTCATAACAATTGAGTACACCGTTCGCTGCGCTCGTTCTGGCTCGGAATGCGCCTGACGCCGCTCTGCTCGCGCAACGGTTGCGAGGAGATCAGTCGGATGATCATTCCCGTTGGCCATGAAAATCTGCGCGGCCGGCGCTGGCCCTGGGTCACCACCATCATCATCCTGTTGTGCGCCTTATTTTTCCTCATCACGATCAGCCCGATGGAAGAACAGCTGGTCCGGATGACTCAGGCGGAATACCACATTGTGCTGCTAAGCGCCGCCTTTCCCGATGCGCCCATCACTCCTGCGGCGTCCAAAATCGTGCGCGCGTTCAAAGCCGAGCACATGGATTTCTACCAAGAAATGGGGTCTCCCGACCGCAACCGTTTCGTGGATGAGTGGGACAAGAAAATTCACGGAGAGGATTACTCAGCGAGCGACGCGAATGCGGAAATGACAGCGCTGTGCTCCCAGCTCGCACAGGCGCAGGCGAACTCGATCGCCTGGAAATACGCCTTTCACTCCGTGGATCCCTCCGCGCGGAGCTATATCACCGCAACGTTCCTGCACGGAGGCTGGCTCCATATCATATTTAACATGTGGTTTCTCTGGCTGGCAGGAACGATCCTGGAAGACCTATGGGGACGCATCATTTATCCGACTTTCTATCTGGCTGCGGGCGCGTTCGCGTGGGCAGTGCACGGCGCCGTCTATCCGCACAGTTTTATGCCGGCGCTCGGTGCGTCGGGGGCAATCGCGGCGTTGATGGGAGCATTCCTCGTCCGTTTTCCCACCACGCGCATTCGCCTCGGCTGGGTGCTGTGGGTGAAAATCATAAAATTCAATGTTCCGGCGTACATCATTCTGCCGTTGTGGCTGCTCATGAACTTGTCTTCGGGCATGCTGGCTCGTCTCGTCGGAGTGGAAGGGGGAGTTGCTTACTGGGCGCACATCGGCGGTTTTGCCTTCGGCGCTCTGGGCGCATACCTGCTGCGTACATCCGGCCTCGAGCAGTCGGCCGATCGGGCGATCGAAGCGAGAGTCAGTTGGACCGCCGACCCATTGATCGTCCGCGCCACTGATTCGCTCGCCGAGAACAATCCCGCGGGCGCGATCGCCACGCTGCGCCAACACCTTCAAGAAAAGCCGGAGTCAGTGGATGGTTGGGATCTGCTGTTCAAGGCCCAGGAACGAAAAAAAGATTTGGAAGGGCAAAAAGAAACCCTCGCCGCGCTCTGCCGCCTGCGCGTAATGGCCGGAGAACTGCAAGCTGCGGCGGCCGACTACGAAATGTATAAAAACCTCGGCGGCGATAAATTGCCGCGCGGAGTGTGGCTGGAAATTTGTCGCTATCACGAGCGTGAGCAGCACTGGGAACTGGCGGCTGGAGAATACGAGAAACTCGCGCAGACTTATCCTTCCGAGAGGGCCGCACTCTCCGCGCTTGTTTCCGCCGGACACATCTACGTCACAAACCTTCGCAGTCCAGGGCTCGCCGAAAAATTATTGAAACTCGCGCAGTCGTCTCCGCTTCCGCATTCCGATCTCGACGCTGCGATTCAAGAGGGCTTGAAGAAGTGCGCCCCAGCTCCAGTGCAGCAGGTGGAGTATTTGCGCTACTAGCGGTCGCGTTCTTTGTCCGCGTTCAGGGCAAACGCATACCGGTGCGGCCGCAGGTTTCGAACACCGCAAGAACATTCGTCATGCTGAGCAGTTCCCGGATCCGCGGGCTCAAGTTCAGCAACTCGAATTCGCATTTGGCGCCCTTCGCCGAAATATAAAGGCCAACCAGCGTTCCCAGCCCGGAACTATCCATGTATCCGAGTTCACTCAAGTCCAGGATCAGCCGCCTATTGTTCGGCAGCAGCGCTTTCACTTCCGTCTTCAGATGCGGCGAAGTGTCAGCGGTAAGTCGCCCCGTGCAACGCATCACCGTCGCGTCTTCCCATGCGTATGTGTAGAGACTCAGAGGTTGTGGAGGAATTGCAGTTTCACTAGCCATGTGAGCAGCTTGTTTACTCCGGTTGTCCGGCAATGACAAGTTTTTTCGCGCAACAGCCTATCGAGTACCGGTCAGCCTCTGAGCCCGCCAAGCAAAACAACCGCCAGCAAAAGGCCGCCGAGCACCGCCGTTACCTCGATGGCGACTTTCGCCTGTTTCGCTGCCGCCGACGGCCAGCTAATTTTCCTGACCTCCTCATACTTCAGCGGAGTACGCCTTCCGTTAAAGCTCAGCACAAACGCATCGGCTCCGGCTTCGCTGACCGAACCCCTGAAAAGCCGTCCGTCGTAGGTCTCGACGGTAACCCTCCGCTCGTGTTTGAGGCAGGCGGCTACTTTATTTTGGATTTTAGTGATGTGCTTCTGATCGGGACCATCCGCCGCGCGAAGCGGAGAACATGCAAGCGTGAACATCAGTACGCAGAGCAAAAGTTTCTTCATCGCAATCTACCTCCATGTTTAGAGGACGCGTCCGCTGCAAGAGTAAGGGCAAGTTCGACACCAAAATTGCCGGCGCGCGTTTAGAAGACGAAAGCAGTGATATTTCGAGGAAAAGAAAGGAGGTAGCGACGCCTCTGGCGAGCCCCGCTGCGGCAGGGAACTGCTTCGCCGCTCTACAAGTCCGTTGCATTGCCAGATATGGGCGACACCGGCGCAGCGTTTTTTTGGCACCGCTCCCTTGCTCCGCCATAGCAGAATTCACGTTGAGCCCGACGTATAGACGCAGGAACTCCGCGGCAATACCAGCGTCGTTCTGCGCAATTTATAGAGTCGGGCACGTATGAGGATTACGGTGAATTGCAGACGCAGGCGCGAAGCTGCACAACGGGGGATTAAATCTCGCAGCTTGAATGACAGGAAAGAGTTTTCGGTGTCACGTCCGATAACTCCAGAAAAGAATGGCGGGGACGACGGGACTCGAAACCGCGACCTCTGCCGTGACAGGCGACTATTCAACGCTCGGACCGTGCAGAATCAACCGTTTACGGATGCGATGCGCGGCAATAGTCGGCATGGATTGGCCCATCCGGGCGGGTTTTGTGCAACGGTTGTGCAACCGGAATGCGACATCCCATAGTTCTCAAATCACTTGCCTGCGGACTACACATCAGCCAGATTCGCCGCACAATTATTACGGTTGAAGTCGGCTTTCGACTCCTCCATGCACGACGATTCGGCGTACCCCCTAATCGGAGCGCTATCTTGTGCGAACCGACCGGATGCGTGCCGGGGAGTTTGGCGAAGGGGTGGAGTCACAGATTTAGACCCGGGCCAAAAGGGCCCCTCGGTTTGACCAAGAAAAATTTGGGGGGGATGTTTTTGCCGATTGCTGTTTCCTGCGGCATCTACCTGGCCCTATCTGGACGCGCGGCAAGCAAGTGGGAGTAATATCCAATGCAACAGATATTTCTCCGTTTCTACATTTAGCAGAGGTTGACGCGCGATTCGACAGCCGCAAGCCAATACGCCTCGTTGACCCCGAGCTTCCCCAGCGCTCCGTTCGGGCTCTCGCGGTCCTTAACGCCGATGTTTGGTTTGCGGAGCCGGGTGGCAAACTTAAAGCAGGAGCGCGAAGTTTGCGCGTTCGCGAAATACCTTTCAGGCATGCGCGATAAGGACCGCGAGCTTTTGTTTCACGTGGCGGTAAAAATGGCGAACAGAACCTGATAGATACGTCAGTTCGGCCAAGTGCACCTGGGCTGAGGGGTTTCTTTCACGAAGCACGATTCACAAACTCTCATTCCGTCTGCAACGGTAGAATCATTTCTTGACCATTGGACACGCACGTGGATGCTGCATCTCAGGGCAGGGATTGCGAAAAGTTTCTTAGCACTATTAATTTTGGGTGATTAGATTGGCGGGAGGCAGACTGGCTTGTGCGGCCGGGTTTACTCGCGCCATTAGATCTCTGTATGCAGGGTCATCGTGTAAATCGTCAAAAGCTGGTTCGGTAGGAACAGACAACAGCGAACTCTCATGCTCCTTATACGCAGCGTTCAAGTAATGCAAGGCATCTTGCTTCTTGCCTATTCGAGCGTAGGTCACCGCTAAATAGTACCCCGACAGAGATCCTTCGCTGCTTAGCTTCATTTGCGCGCTCAGCGTAGCATCGAGCATCCCCTGGTAACCGCTCCTTAAATATCCCTGCTCCGCCGCCCTTATCACTTCAAGCTCCTGCCGGTCCTGGAGTAGCATCGCGGTCTTATTCAATTCGTGGAGATAGCCCGGATAATCCTTTCGGGTAAGGTAAATCTCGGACAAATAACGATGCGCGGAGGCAAAGGAAGGTTCGGCCGTTTCGATTTGTTTGAGTAGAATCACGGCCGCGTCAGTTTGGCCTGAAACGTTGAGAATCTGCGCCTTATCCGCAAGAATCGCCACTGAGGCAGGATCCAGGCGTCGGGCCGTTTCGATTTCCGTGAGCGATTCGGGAAAACGCCGACAGGTGAGCAGGAAGCTTGCGTACCAGTGGTGGGCCCGCGCGTCATTGGGATTCAAAACCAAAGCGCGTTTGAACTCACGTTCGGCGCCAGTCGCGTCCCAACTCCAGAAGAAAGTCACGAACGCTAAAGATGCGTGAGCTTCCGATGAACTATCGTCCAGCATAACTGCTTTGGTAGCTGCGGCTAGCGCCCGAGGATAAGCTTCGCTGGCAGGCATGGCGCTGTACTCGCGCAATAGGTTATAGCTGTCTGCGAGTCCGACGTACGCCTTCGAATAGCTGGGATCGTGAACAATGGCTTGTGTGAAGCAGTCCACAGCCCGCTTCAGATCGTCTGGAGTTCGCTTGTTCCAATAGTAGCGGCCTTGCAAATAGAGTTCTTCGGCCCCGGAAACGGATGAGTGATCGGCCGATCGCGCCGGCGCCAAAATCACAGGCATGACCGAAGCGCGCGCCACTACCGAAAGATGTGCAGTGCCATAAACGAAAATTGCTGCAGCTAGGACCGCAAAGATCGTCAGAGCGGCTAGCCATTTTTCCGCGGTTCCAAATAGGAAGCGCTGAATCGGTTGCGCAGTCGCTGATGATTGGGGTGGTTCTGTTTGCGCGGCGTCGCTCAGCGATTCAGAACTGCTGAGCCATTCCCGGAGTTCAGATTCGTACGCAAATACTCTGCCCTTCGACGCGCCCGGAATTCGATGCACCGGCAGGGCGCGCTCCTTCTCCCATCGGCGCACAGTCCGCTCGTCACGTCCGAAGAACGGGGCGATCTCCTTCCACGAATCCAAGCGACGGCCAAGGTTGTCCTGGGAGAATTGCACTCTAAGTCCCACTTACAAGCGTAAGAGGGCCCAGGTGCCCGATTACGACCTGTTTTATCCGATTACGTCCCTTGCTCAGCGGCAAGAGGCAGGAGTATACCCGTCGCTAAGTGACCAGGCAACCGAATTTCAAAAAAGCAGACAGGTCAAACGACGGTCGCGTTGGGAGCGACGGACTAATAGTACGGGTACCGCACGATCTGACCGCCGAACAAGTGTTTCACGCTGACGGCTTGCACAGGGTGTGAACCCAGTTGCGTTTCGAGGGAAACCTTGCAACACAGGTCGTGAGCCAAACCCTGTACAGCTCCGAATTCACCCAATGGGACTTCTCTGAGGGGGCGACATGATTCAAGTAGCGCGCTCGTTGGTTACAGTTCTCGCCGCGATTTTCCTATCGTTGCTTTTTGCCGGAGATGCCGATGCGGCCGGGTTTACCATTACGTATTCGGGACCAAACCTCAGCGGGACCATTTCAGTCATCGCGACGCCTAACGGCGACGGAACGTTTACCGTTATCTCTGCCAGCGGCTCGCAGACGTTGGGTCCCCTGACGCAAGCAGTAACCGGAGTAATCCCGCTGACTGACGGCGCTCTCAGTAGATTCTACGAAGGGACGACAGGTTCCTACTTCGGCTACGATAACCAACTAAAACCAGGCAGCTCTCCGGTCTTTGGTGTCGGCTTACTCGTCACTTTTGCTGGCGGACCGAGCCCCATCCTCATTTATTACGACGGCACAGGGTATTACGGGAGCGGGATAGGATACGAAGAATCAATCTACGTCGGGTCGGACGGAAACAACGCCCCCGATTCAGCATTTGAAGTCTATACGATCACGTCGCTTACGCTGCAGCAGCCATCCGTCACATTTCTGGATCCAGTTCCCACCTTGTTCACGCCCACAACTTCTAGCATCACGTCCGACCTGAACACTCTCGCAACCGGCGGGAAAACCGTCTCGGGCGTCGCCGCGGACGGCGTTACGCAATTACTCGTACGCGTGGGCGGACTAACACAAGGCCAACAGGTAAACGTCAGTATCGTGGATGAAACAAACAGCGTTCCCGCAACCGGCGAAGACGGAACGCTGTCAACCCCTCAGGGTGGAACAACCGCCGGACCTGCGTCCGCCAGTCCGGCGCCCCAGTACGCAAGCGCGATAAACGGATATGACGGGTTCGTGCTGTATCAGTCGCCCGTAGATTTTGTTCGTGCCTCCGCCTTGGGCGCCGGCGACTCTGGGGTTGGCAGCCACCAGGTCACTATCCAGGTAACCGACACCAACAATAATCTCCTGGCGTCTTCGCCACTAGTGATTCTGCGGCCGCCGGTCCTTTTTGTGCACGGATTGTGGGGCGACCCTGGTACGTGGACGCAGTTTGACAGCTTCTTGAAAACTAGCATCACGGGAATAATCACATATCGAGCGGACTTTGAGGTGACCAACGGCTACAGTGTTGCGTACAATACGCCAATCGTTCTGGCTCAGGCTGCCGACTTTCTGCAAGCGTTCCGAAGTGCAAACGGTGCCGCTGCCTCTCAGTTCGATTTCATCGTCCATAGCATGGGCGGCCTGATTTCGAACAGCATGCCTGGCGATCCCGCTTTTGATACTCCCTACAATTACTACAAGGGGTACATCCACAAGCTGATCACGGTGGATACACCGTTTCAGGGCAGCCCGCTGGCAAAGTACACTGGGGCAAGCTCTGCTGCTTGCAAACAGAAACTAAAAGACGAAGGAGCCGTGGTCGGTGGCGCCATCGAGGATCTGACGCCCGGCAGCGCATTTCTCCAGAATTTCAAAATCCCACCCAATCTTTACTACAAGCACGCTATCGCCAGCTACCTTTCACCCGGAGAAACCCTGTCAGCAGAGATTGCGGTTGATGGTCTCGTGAGCGGAATTTTGACCGGCTCGAAGACGCCGATAGTCGGACCCATCATCCAAAAATTCCAACCCGTAGACGTCTGCTATTCGATTTTCGTGACTGCGAACACGTCGCCTCCGGCTTTTTCGTTCCCTACTTACTTTCTTTCGTCGTTTGATCCCTATAGTGGTGCAAGCGATCTCATCGTCTCCGAACAGAGCCAACTGGGGCCGTTCAATCTGGGCACTACGGCGCACCAAACGAGCGGACTGGCTCATAGTCACGCAGCAGCTACTCTCTTCGGATTTACTCTAACGGCGCTTCCGGGTTCGCTGGACTCGGGCTCGGGGACTCCGACGCCAAATCCTGCACTCGCCTTGGCGCTATTGAACGCCTCAGTGAGCAGCACGGGTAGCAATTCGTTTGCGCACTAAGGGGACAGCGATGAACACAAAACACTTCGTTTTTTGCGCCGCAGCGATATCGACGTTCTTACTGGTCCTCGGCTGTGTTTCGTCCGCGGGGGCGCAGCAGCTTACCATCACCAGTCCGGCCAGCGGGACTGTTTATGCGCCCGGCGCAACGATCAACGTGACCGCGACCGTCAGCGGCGTGACCGTGCTGGGAGTAGAAGCCGGAGCACAAGACATAGGGACATCCGACTATTCCTTCGCGGCGCCTTATTCAATGAGTTTGAGCGTGCCGTCTGGAATTGTTGGTCCGAAGAATTTGTTCGCGATCGGCCTGGTTGCCAGTGATACGGCCGTCTTTTCTCCAATAGTGACGATAGACATTGAACCAAGCACTCCAGCAACCGCTATCGCTTTCCAACAGCCATTGGTTGCGTTCGGGTATGTGGGTCAACAACAAAGAGTCGCCGTTACCGCGAGCTTTGGCGATGGGTCGGTGCTGGATCTATCCAAATCAACAAAAATCAGTTTTACAAGCGGCGACACAAGCGCTGTATCAGTGGACCCCACCGGCCTGCTGACGAGCCTTGCGCCTGGAAACACCACTGTCACAGTTTCCTACGGAACCCTGACTGCCACCTTAAAAACGGTAGGACCAACGAATGTGAAGGGTGACCTGAATGGCGACGGCCTCGTGACCCTGGACGATCTACTTCTTCTTGAAAACTCGCTCGGCAGTACTCCCACAGGTCTCAACGATGCCCGCGACATCAACGGCGACGGGAAAATCGACAATCTCGATGTGCAAGCATTGCTGGCGCGATGCGGCAACAATTGTCCCTCCCTGAATGCCACCACGGCGAGCCTGGCTCTCTCCGCGAGCACGGTTCAATTCGCGCAACCGATCACCTTCACCGCTACCGTGAAAGGGACTGCTCCAACAGGAGCCGTGTCCTTCATGGTGGACGGCCGGTTGGCTGAGACTGGGATCCTCGGCAGCACTGACCAGGCGTCCATCGTCTTGAACTCGCTCAGCATCGGAAGTCACACTGTCACCGCGCTCTACGATGGCGACCAGCATAATGAATCGAGCGCATCGGCAAGTGTGAGCGTGAGCATCGTAGCCGTTCCCGGCGATGTGAATGGAGACGGAGTTGTGAACTGCCTCGACCTGGAATTAGTTCAGGCGGCGTTCGGCACCAAGACGGGACAGGCTGCATTCAATCCTGCCGCCGATGTGAATCACGACGGAGTGGTGAATGTGCTGGACCTCTCGTACGTGGCTAGGATGGTGCCGGCCGGAACAACTTGTCCGTGATCGCAGCTTAAGAAGTGCCAAAGCGCACAATTTTGGCAGGAACCGTTTCTGGTCAATTGAACAGATTCGACGAAACTCAAACTAGGAGAACACACATGAAACGCTCAATCTACCAGGGCATTCTGGCCGCAGCCGCACTGCTGGTCTTCTCAGGCTGCGCGTTTGCCGACGATGGCGCTGTGGTAAGCCTGCAGCCAACGACATCCACAATTTCATCCGGTGACACCGCAACCGTCGACGTAGATATTTCCGGAGTCAGCGATCTTTACGCTTACCAGTTCGATGTGCTATTCGGCGCCGCGACGGTGTCCGCCACATCGGAATCCGAGGGCAGTTTCCTGCTGGGTGGCGGGACAACATTTTTCATTCCCGGCGGTGTCGACAATGTTGGGGGAAGCGTCACCGCAACCGCGAACACGTTGATCGGTGCAATCTCGGGTGTCGATGGCAGTGGGACGCTTGTGGTTCTGGAGTTCACCGGACTCGCACCGGGAACCACCTCAATCAATTTGGCTAACGTGACTCTGTTGGACTCGAATTTCAACTCGATTGACTTCACAACAGAAAATGCAAGCCTTACGGTCCAGGGTGGTGTAGTTCCGTCGCCGGAGCCATCGGGCCTCCTGTTGTTCGGCGCTGGATTAGTGAGTTTAGCAGGGCTGGCTCGCCGTAAAGTGGCTGCAAATTAAGACCGATCACCTCGATGGCACTATCGATCGCATCCCAGAACGCGATTTCTCGTGCGGGCGATGGCCGGAGAAAAACTGCCCGAAAACCACTTGATTGCATAACAACATCGGCTCCTCGACCCGAGTAGACTCTGGTTTGTCGAAGACCACAGGCTCGGGAGAGAGGAGCCGAACATGATGATTATAGGCGTAGATTACCACCCGAGCTTTCAGGCGATCGCATTTTGTGT
>Ga0116135_1000516_pt1 | contig 21438 bp, 13 predicted proteins | sample June2015DPH_20_1_FD_89738 | JGI IMG/M metagenome (GOLD analysis project Ga0116135, IMG submission 89738) | Peatland microbial communities from SPRUCE experiment site at the Marcell Experimental Forest, Minnesota, USA - June2015DPH_20_10 | ecosystem: Environmental > Terrestrial > Soil > Wetlands... | reverse complement strand
GTGCATTCGTCCTCTCAAAATCTGTCATGGTATGTCCAGCCTTCGTCGGCTTCCCCATTGAGTTTTGGAACAAATCGCCGTATGATAACGATGCAGACGAATTTGTCCGCCATGGTTGCCGCGTGTACGCCGGCTGGCGGAGAGATGAGTGGGCTTACAGCCCACTTTTTATTTGGGCCAATTTTTGGGGCACGATCCCCGCGAACAAGCTGCATTTTGAGGCAGCATAGGCAAGATGGCAGTCAAGCTGGACGAAATTCGGTCGGCGGCGGCACGAGTAGCCGCCTCGCACGGGCTGGACGTGGTGGACCTGGAGTTCATCGGCCCCGCAAAGGAGCGCACCCTCCGCATTTTTCTTGAGAAAAACGCCGAGGGCCGGGCGCGGCTCAAGGTGGCGATTGCGGCTGGCTCGGGCATTGAGGATCTGCCGGAGAGCCTGATTGAAGGGACGCTGAGCGTAGACCAGCTTTCTTTCATCACCCACGAGGATTGCGCAGCGTTCAGCCGGGACTTTGGCGTTTTGCTGGACGTGGAAGACCTGATTCCTGACGCGGAGTACACGCTGGAAGCAAGTTCACCCGGCCTGGATCGCAAGCTGTCCAAGGCGGAAGAGTTTCAACGGTTCATGGGCAGCCTGGTCAAGATCCAGACCTTTGAGCCGATTCGCAACAACCGGCACTGGCAAGGCAGATTGGTCACCGGTGCCGAAACAGCCGGAACAGTAACGCTTGACCTCAACGCGGTCAAGCAGAACAGCAAGAGCCGGAAGACCGGCGTCAGCACGGTAGAGATTGCGCTGGGCAATATCGAAAAGGCGCAACTAGTACCGGAAATCTAAGAACAGGGATCAGTTTTCAGGAATCAAGGATCAGCAGGCATACCGCGGCGAGCAGCCGCAACCAGGCTTCCTGAACCCTGCCCCTTGAAACCCGACACCTAAAAACAGTACCAAGAGAGCAAGCAGAGTATGGCCACCAGCGTTTTGTATCAAAGCATCGAGCTCCTGAGCCGCGAGAAGGGCATTGAACCCGGCATTGTTGTTGGCGCCGTTGAGGAAGCCATCGCCCTGGCCACGCGCAAGTACTACAAGACCCAGGAAAATATGCGCGGAGAGCTCAACAAAGAGACCGGCGAAATCACGGCCTACATCTACAAGACAGTCGTCGCCGACGCCGAGCAGGTGGAAGACCCGCTCAACCAGATCACGCTTGAAGAGGCCAACGAACTGGCCCCGGGCGTTGAAGTCGGCAGCGAGATCCGCATGTATCGCGACACCAGCCCGCTGGGCCGCATCGCCGCGCAGCTGGCCAAGCAGGTCATCTTCCAGAAGGTCCGTGAAGCCGAGCGCGACACCATCTTCCAGGAATACGCGCACCGCGAAAAAGAAGTGCTCAACGCCACCGTCAAGCGCATCGAGGGTCAAGACGTGATCTACGACCTCGGCAAGGCGGAAGCGCGTTGCCCGCGCCGCGAACAGTCGCGCCTGGAACAGTTTTCGATCGGCGAGCGTGTCCGCGTGGTTCTTCTCAAGGTGGACCGCGCCGCGAAGGGACCGCAGGTGATCGTTTCCCGCGCCGCGCCGGAGTTGGTATCGAACCTCTTCCAATCCGAAGTTCCGGAGATCTACGACAACACCGTGGTTATTCGCGCCATTGCCCGTGAAGCCGGCGAGCGCACCAAGATCGCCGTCCAGTCGCGCGACAAGGACGTTGACCCGGTCGGCGCCTGCGTGGGCATGAAGGGCATGCGCGTGCAGTCCATCATTCGCGAGCTGCGCGGCGAAAAGATCGACATCATTGAATTCTCTGATGAGATCACGACGTTTGCCGAGAAGGCTTTGCAGCCGGCCAAGGTGAGCCGCGTCTCGATTACCGACCTGACCGACAAGCAGCTCGAAGTCATCGTGGACGACACGCAGCTTTCGCTGGCGATCGGCAAGAAGGGCCAGAACGTTCGCCTCGCCGCCAAGCTGCTGGGCTGGAAGATCGACATCAAGAGCGAAGAGGAGAAGCGCCAGGAAGTGGAGCAGCAGATGCAGGCTCTCTCCGGCGGACCCTCGACGCCGATCGAACAGGTTACGGAGCTGGGCGAGAGCATTATCCAGAAGCTGGTTGCCGCAGGCATCACCACTGTCGAGGGTCTGGCAGACATGACGCCGGAGCAACTCGAAGAGATCCCGGGCATCGGAGAGAAGACACTGGAGAAGATCAGCGTTGCCGTTCGCCACTACTTCGGCCACTTTGAAGAGGGCGAAGAAGGCCACGTTGCCGAGGCCGCCGAAGGCGCGGAGCTGGCCGTCGAGCACGCTGAAGCCGAAACGGCGGAAGACAAAACCGTCTCCGTTGAAGAGGCCGCAGGCGAAGAGGGCGAAGCTGAAATCCCCAACGCAGAGGCCGTTGAGGCCGGTGCGGAAGCGGAAGCGGAAAACGCAGCAGACGTCATCTCTGAATCGGAAAACTACGAAGCGGATGAGACTGAGACCGAGTCGATCCCCGCAATTGAAGACGCGATCGAGAACGTTCCTGAAGCCGATGAGGCGTTGGAACCGGAAGAAATCGAGAACGAGCAGGCGGACAAAGAGGACGGCGCGTAGCATGCGCTTCCTTTTTGGCCAATCACGCAACAGGATTCAGAAAACCAGCCAATGCCATGAGGTAGCTATGAGCGACTAAAGGGCTTGGGTAGCAGCTTTCGAAAAGAGGCGGATGAGTAAGGTTCGTATCAACGATCTCGCACGCGAGATGGAAGTCAAGAGCCGGCAGATTCTTGACATATTGGCGGAGCTCGGCCTGGCCACCGGCAAGACCCACTCCAGCTCGCTGGAAGAGTATGAGGCGGAGAAGGTTCGCGTCCATCTTGACCGCGGATCGCGCGGTTCCGCGAGCAGCGCGGCCAGCCGCGCCCCGCAGGCCATCACGCCGAAAATCGATCTCTCCCACGTTTCCAAGCCCGGTGACGTCCTCAAAGCCATTCTGGCCAACAAGCAAAAGGAGGAGGCTGATGCGCGCCAAAGCCATGCGCCGGCGCGCCCGCAAACTCCTCCGCCCGCTGCGGCCAAACCAGCGCCACCTGTAGTTGCAGCCGCTCCGCCGGCAGCGCCCGCGCGTCCGGAACCGCGCAAGATCGTCCCTCAGCCGCGCTCTGCGCCGCCTATCGTGGTTGCTGCGCCCGCGCCGCCGGCCATTGCTTCGCGTCCGCCGACTGGACCGGTGGTTGCCAAGGCTCCGGCAGGCGCTGTCACTGCCACGCGCCCGGCCGTCGTGGTGGCGCCGCCTGCCGTCACGGTGGTGGTCAAGCCGCCCGTTGCGCCCGCACCGCGCGAAGAGCAGCCTCGCATCGCCGAGCAGCCCGTCGTCGTGGTCAAGCGCCCGGCCGCAGCCGAAACTCCGGCCCACACGCCGGCAGCCCCGGTTTCCGCTGCACCGCCTGCGCCCGTCGCTCAAGTGGCTGAGACGCCCGCGCCTGCCAAAACACCTGATGCTGAAGCTCCAACCGCTGCACCGGAGAAAGACACGCCAACCCTCACTGCTGAACCCGAAGTTTCGGCTAACGCTGAAGCAGCCGAAGCACCGGCGCATCGCACTCAGGGCCACACCCACACCGCGTCGCCCACCGCTGCCCTGCCTGCGCGCCGCGTAGTCATGCCGCAGACCGGGCCGCGTCCGGTGTACAAGGCGCCCATCATCGTTCCAACCGCACCGGTTCCAGGTACAGGAAACCAGGCTGCCGGCGCCGGCATTCAGCGCGGACGGCCCATCTTCGATCGCCGCCCGGCAGGCGGCCCGGGCAGCGCGCCCGGCAGCTATCCGCAGCGTACTCCCGGTGGACCTCCTGGAGCACCTGGCCAGTTCCCCGGCGGACCGCGGCCCAAGCATCCCACACGCACGACTCCCGGCGGCTACCAGGGCGCAGGCGGCCCTGGAGGCGCACCCGGCGCTCGTCCAGGCTTTGGCGCACGCCCCGGTTTTGGCGGACCACCGCGCCCCGGCTTCGGCGGACCGCGACCAGGCCCCGGCGGCGGACCACCGCCCACGGGTGAAGCTCCCCGCCCGCAGCGCGCTCCTTCAAAGGGTCGCGGCGGCCGCCAGCAGTATCCCAAGACCAAGGAAGGCCCGATGAAGGGCTTTGTGCCGCCGCCACGTTACGGCGGTGTGCAATACGGCGGCGAACCGCTGCCCATCACCCGTGACATCACTGTCACGGAAGGCATCAGCGTAAAGGACCTGGCTGAGAAGCTCGACGTGCGCGCCAAGGACCTGATTGCCACGCTGCTGATGAGCGGTATCTTCGTCACCGTCAACCAGTCTCTGGACGCGGAGATGGTCAAGGACGTGTCGGCCAAGTTTGGCGCTGCCGCAACCGTCATCAGCTACGAAGAAGAGATCGCCAACCAGTCCATCGAAGAGGTTCTCGAAGCCGAAAACACGGGCGAGCTCGAAGTTCCGCGGTCGCCGGTGGTCACCGTCATGGGCCACGTCGATCACGGCAAGACCTCGCTGCTCGACGCCATCCGCGAAACCGACGTTGCTGCCGGCGAAGCGGGCGGCATTACTCAGCACATCGGCGCCTACAAGGTGAGGTTCGCCAAGGAAGGCTCTCCGGCCAGCGGCCGCGAGATCGTCTTCCTCGATACCCCTGGTCACGAAGCCTTTACCCGCATGAGAGCTCGCGGCGCCAAGGTGACCGACATCGTGGTTATCGTGGTTGCTGCCGACGACGGCGTCATGCCTCAGACCCTTGAGGCTGTCGACCACGCCAAGGCTGCCGGCGTGCCGATCATCGTGGCGATCAACAAGATCGACAAACCCGACGCCAATCCCGATCGCGTCAAGAAGCAGCTTGCCGACCGCGGTCTAACCCCGGACGATTGGGGCGGCGACACGTATTACGTGAATGTTTCGGCGAAGAAGCGCGAGAATCTCGACGGACTTCTCGAAATGATCTGCCTGGTAAGCGATATCAAGGCACCGAAGGCAACACCTGGTCGCAAGGCCGTCGGCTCGGTTATTGAAGCCAAGCTCGATCGCGGTCGCGGCGCTGTGGCTACCGTCCTGGTTCAGGATGGCACTTTGCGCCTGAACGACAGCTACATTGTCGGCAATACCTTCGGCAAAGTTCGCGCAATGTTTGACGATCGCGGACGCGCCCTTGAAGAAGCCGGCCCATCGACTCCGGTCGAAGTGCTCGGCCTCGAAGCCATGCCCGACTCCGGCGACACCTTTCTGGTGGTCGCCGATCGCGACAAGGCCAAGGGCATTGCGCAGTATCGCAAGATGAAGGAGCGCGAGGCGCAACTGGCCAAGAGCTCCCGCGTGTCTCTTGAAGGTCTTGCCGAGCAAATTCGCACGGCCGGCGTCAAGGATCTCGCACTGATCATCAAGGGCGACGTGACAGGCTCGGTTGAAGTGCTGGCCGATTCGCTGGTCCGCATGTCGACCGAGAAGGTGAGGGTCAAGGTCATCCACTCAGGCGTCGGTTCGATTACAGAATCGGATGTCCTGCTGGCCACGGCCTCCAACGCCATCATCATCGGCTTCAACGTGCGCCCTGAGCGCAAGGCCGCTGAACTCGCGCAGCAGGAAGCCGTCGAGATTCGCCTGCACTCCATCATCTACGAGTTGCAGGACGAGATGCGCCTGGCCATGCTGGGCCTGCTCGACCCGACGTTCAAAGAAAACTACGTTGGCAAGGCAGAGGTCCTTCAAGTCTTCCGCATCCCCAAGGTGGGCACCATCGCCGGCTGCCGTGTTCAGGACGGAGTCATCCGCCGCGACGCGGAGGTCAAGGTGATGCGCGGCGAAGAGCAGATTTACAAGGGCAAGATCGGCTCGCTCAAGCGCGTCAAAGACGACGTGCGCGAAGTCACCAACGGCATGGAGTGCGGCATCGGCCTGGGCGGTTTCAGTGATCTGAAGGAAGGCGACATCATTGAAGCCTTCTCGACAGAAAAGCTGGCAGCCGACCTCGGCGCGCTGACCACAGCCAAGGCATAACTCGCTTCATTCGCTCAAAAGCAACCGGCCCGCTTCTTAGTGAGAAGCGGGCCGGTTGCTTTTGCCGGGAGAACTCGACCCGCGCAAATCTGCAAACCGATGTGACCTGTGCTAAGTGACGACTTGCAGTTTTGCCAATAGCAGTGCTTAAGAATTTCGAGCTTCGGAGTGGGAGCGATTTTGCTTCTTGAGGAATGCCGACCCAAACGGATACTCATCCGCCGAATTCGCCAGGCCTGCCTTCACTGGCTTTCGATTGATATAGGCGCGATGCCATTCCTCTCCATGCACATCTCCAACCGCCACATCCGAGAACCCATGCTGCCAGATCTCCCCATGGAATCCCAATTCTTTGCCCGCCCGGAACGAGAATCCACCCTTGATCAACTGCATTGCCTTCTCAATGGTCATGTCTCCCGGCAGGGTCATCAAGATGTGAACGTGATCCGGCATGACCACAAAATCGTGGATCCTCATCTTCTTTGAACGCACCTGATTCCGCAACACATCGATAAAAAGGCCTGCCATACGATCTGTTTGAAAGAGCGACCTTCCACCTGCTGTTCCCGTGGTCACAAAAAACATGCGCGGAGATGCTGTGATGTTCTGGGGGCTCGACGCTCGCACAGACTTCGACATAACGGCAGCGAAAGATCCTGGCGCTTTCGCACAGAGAAGAACTCTACTGCCCAAATTTCACCGCAGGCTGTGAGATGGGTCACAACAGTTTCGCGCTCTGACCACCCGAAGCCGTTCCGATCGATCCTCAGAGGAAGCGCAACAGCGAGTCAGGATGATTTTTCTTCACCCTCGCGAACCACGCGCAGGGGAAGTAGAGCAGCACGACGATCGCGAGCCACATGGCGCAGACAACCGCGAGCCCATGCCCATAGGGCTGGTCGTCGGGCGCGTAGTTGAGGAAGAAGCCGCCGTGGAAGAGCCAGCGCACTGGTTGGTGCACGAGGTAACTACTCCGCTCGCAACGCCTCCACCGCGTCCACGCGCGCCGCACGTGCCGCCGGCACAGCCGATGCAATCATCGCCGCGCCCAGAATCACCACGGCCGACGCCACATACACCAGCGCCCCGGGCGGATGAATCTCCGCCACGTATTTGCCCATCACGCGTGATAGCCCAAACCCCACCACCACGCCCGCGCCCACGCCGATGGCCGCCATTGCCACGCCCTCGCGCAGCACGATGCCGAGAATGTTGCGCGGCATGGCCCCCAGCGCAATGCGCACGCCAAACTCGCGCGTACGCCCGCTCACTGAGAAGGCCAGCACGCCGGCCACACCCACTACAGAGATCAGCAGCGCCACGGCCGCAAATCCTCCAAAGACAATTGCGTTCAGCTTATCCGGAGTCAGCACTTCGGCGCGAACGTCACCCAGCGTGGTCGCCTTCTCCACAGGCTGGTCGGCAGACATCTGATGAATCGTCTGCGCAATCGCCGGGACTAAAGCGTATGGGTTCTGGTGGGCGCGCACAAACACGCGCGTTTGCCATCCTTCCTGGTCGATCGGCTGATAGATTGTCATGGCCGGCGACGGAATCATGTTCTCATCGTCGAAATCAGGCACCACCGCAATAATCCTGCGCGGCTCCGTGCTGATGCCGATAAACTTCATCACTCCATCCGTCCACCATATCTTGCGGTTCAGCGCGTTCTGGCCTGGGTAGAGCAGATTCGCCAGGCTCTGGCTGATGATCACCACCCGCTCCGAGCCTTCCTTGTCGCCGTCATCAAAATCGCGCCCCGCCTGAATTGGCACGCCAAATGTGGCGAAGAATCCCGGTGAAACAGAGCGAAACTTCGCGCGATAATCCTGCCCGTCCGCACGATGCGCACCGAGCGCTGCAAACGTGAAGTTGATGTTCAAATCCCGCTCGTCGCGCCACGGAACACTGAAGCCTCCCGACACGTGCTCCACTCCCGGCAGCGCTGCGATCCGGCGCTCCACCTCACGATAAAACTCCTGTACCTGCTGCGGCGTCTTGCCGTAGTTCATCACCGGCAAATTCACCGCGAGCACGTTGGCCGAGTCGAACGGCGGCCGCATCTGCTCCAGCGTAAACAGCGTTTGCATCAGCACGCACGCGCCCGCCAGCAATAGGAAAGAAGCCGCTATTTGCGTCACGGCGAACACGCGCAGCCGGCGGCTGCTTCCGCTTGAACCACGCGCGCCTCGCCCGCTCAGGCCGCCTTGGGGCGAGTTCGCTGAAGGCAGCCGCGGAATAAACGCCAGAAACACCGCCGCCGCCAGCGCCAATCCAATTCCGAACCACACCAGGCTGAAGTCGAGCGTCAAATCGTTCGCGCGCACCGAGAAGCGCGATGCATACTTGCCCAACACTTTCACCATCGGCACTGCAAGAATCACAGCTGCAATCGCACCGCTTCCGCACAGCACCAGGCTCTCGGCAAGCAGCGAGCGCCGCAACACCGCCGTGCTCGCGCCCAGCGCGGACCGCACCGCCAGCTCCGGCTCTCTGCGCACCGTGCGCGCCAGCACCAAGTTGGCCACGTTCGAGCTCGCAATCACAAACAGCAGTCCCGACGCCGCAAACAGAATCCACAGGATCGTGTTGGCGCGCGCATTGATCTGATCGTGCATGCGCGTGACGCTGATCTGGTAGTGATCTTCAGGTTTGTACACCTCGGGATGCGCTGCCATCATCGCGCTATAGACCGTTTGCAGCTCCGCTGTCGCGCTCTCCAGCGTCGCGCCCGGCGCCAGGCGCGCAAACACCTCGGTCATGCGATGCTCGCGTCCCGTCACCATGGTCGCGGAAAGATGATGCGGGCTGGTGACCACATTCGCAATGATTTCCGTCGCCACCGGGTACGGCACCGAAGGCTCCAGCACACCCACAATCGTTCCGGACCGGGCGCCGCAGCAGCTCTCCAGGCGCACCGTCTTGCCCAGTACGCTGGGGTCGGAATGCAGTTGCGTTCTCCAGAAGTGATACGTCAGCACCACTGCGCCCGGCGCATTGGGCCCATCGTCTCCCGGACCAAGCAAACGCCCCAGCACCGGCTTCAGGCCCATCACTTCAAAATAATTTCCGTCCACCACTCCCGCAGGAATTTCTCGCGGTGTGCCCAACCCGACAACGCTGAAGTCGATCTCTGAGAACGTGCCAAGTTCCTTGATCGACTTAAGCCCACTGCCAATGTCCGCAATCTCCGGAATCGAAAAATTTGCGTTGGTTTCGCCAATCCCCGGCGCACTCTGCCGGATATAAAGCAGCCGGTCCTCGTCGCGATTGGCCAGCGGCTTAAGCAGCACCGCGCGGACCACGCTGAAGATAGCCGCGTTGGCGCCGATACCCAGCGCCAGCGTAAAAGTGACCGTGATCCACAGCGCGCGCACATGCCAAAGTGAACGGACAGCAATCCTCAAATCGCGAATAAAGGACAATGGAAACCTCCAGGGGGGAAGTCTTTTCAGCCGAATTTAAATCTAGGCTGGCGAACCGGGGAACACACTCAAAATTGTACTCACTCAATTGCCGTGCGAAGGGGCAGAATTTCAGTCGTGCCAGGGGTGCCCGGAAACCTCGAGCGACTACACTTGACGATTATGTTGATATCAACTAATCTGGCCTTGTGTCAAGCGCAAATCCGCTTCCGTACGAAACCACCCTCCTCGTACGCGATTGCTGCCTCTGCCTGCACGTCCAGCGCGCAGCCCGCGCCCTGGCGCGCCGCTTCGACGAAGCATTGCGCCCCTTCGACCTGACCAACGGCCAATTCTCGCTGCTGATGTCGCTCAATCGCCCCACCCCACCGCCCATGGGGCCTGTGGCCTCGCTGCTGGCCATGGATCGAACCACACTCACCGCTGCCTTGAAGCCGCTGGAGCGCCGCGGCCTGGTAAAAGTATCGCCCGACCCATCCGACCGCCGCAGCCGCATCCTCAAACTCACCGCCAAAGGCCGGGCCCTCCTCGCGCGCGCCGTTCCCGTCTGGCAATCTACCCACAACCAGGTCGAGCAGCTCATTCCCACCCGCGATCCCGATGAACTCCGCCAAAGCCTGCGCGCGCTTTCATAGACCATCCGGTCATTCGCTCCCGCTCCCGTGGCGAAGTTATATTCAAAGAGAAGCGAGAGAAGAAGGAGCAGCCCCATGCCCGAAGCCGCGCCCAAGTACCCACCTGTCCCCGCCGACGATCCCCATCGCACCCTGAAATTCGCTCAGCCCGACGCACTGCCCCACATCGGCCTGGTCGGCGACACGTATACCGTCACCGTGGGCGGCGAGGACACGGCCGGCCGCTATTGCGTCGTCGATATGCACGTCCCTCCCGGCGGCGGACCGCCTCCGCACCGGCACGACTTCGAAGAGACATTCATCGTGCTTGAGGGCGAATTGACGGCGACCTTTCGCGGCGCCAAATCCCATTGGCGCGCGGGCGACACGATTCACATTCCCGCCAACGCGCCGCACCAGTTTCACAACGCGTCGTCCAGGGCTGCTCGTCTGCTGTGCATCTGCGCGCCGGCCGGACAGGAAAAGTTTTTCGCCGAGGTTGGCGTTCCCGTCGCCACCCGCACCACCCCTCCGCCCAAACTCGACCCCGAGCAGGAGGCTGCATTCATTCAGAAGGCCGTTGCACTCTCGCCCAAATATCGCACCGAGTTGCTTCGCGAAGCATAAGCGCCGGCTGAGATTGATGCGCGCCGCAAGCGCCTCGGGACCAGTCAACCGGAATTTCTTTCGTTCCCCGGCGCTTCGTGCGTATATTCCTTGCATAGGCTTTCTCTCATCAGAGGTCTGGCATTGTCGCGACACTTCCGCTCTTCCCTTGCTTTGCTTTCAATCGGCGCCTTCGCTCTCTCGGCTCCCGCCCAGCCGCACCCTGCTCTCTCGCATCAAGTCTCCGAAAAGACCGCCCAGGTCGATCTCGGCCAGTCCTCCGTTCCGCTTTATGGCCCCTGGAAGTTCACCGTCGGCGACTCGCCCATCGATCCCAAAACCGGCCAGCCGCTTTGGTCCGAGCCCGGCTTTGACGACGCCGCATGGGAGAATGTCGACCTCACTCCAGCCGCCGGCTCCGTTGACCCGCTCACCGGCGCCACCGGCTTCGTTCCCGGCTGGACGGTCACAGGCCACAAGGATTACTGGGGCTATGCCTGGTATCGAATCCGCGTCCACGTGCAGGCTCTGCCTGGAGAAGAGCTCGCCCTGGCCGGTCCCGCCGACATTGACGATGTTTACCAGGTCTTCGCCGATGGAAAGCTGGTGGGCGAATTCGGCAACTTCAAAGGGAAAATCCCCACCGCCTATTACACCCAGCCCATGATGTTTCCGCTCCCGGTTCCGAGTGCGGGCGCCGATTCCGGGACCGCCACCATGATCATCGCCTTCCGCGTCTTCATGTTGTCCTCCACTCTCAATGAAGAAGCAGATGTGGGCGGCTTTCACAACGCGCCCGTCCTGGGCCACGCCGGCACCGTGGCCGCCGAGCATCAGATGAGTTGGCTGGAGATCCTTCGCTCGTATGCGTCGACCGCGTCGGAGGCGATTCTCTTCGGATTGATGGCCCTGCTGGCCTTCACCATGATTCTCTTTGATCGTTCTGACAGGGTCTATCTCTGGATGGGCGCGCTCTTCCTGCTGGAGACCCTCACCTTCACTATTTCCGCCATTGGTTCCTGGTCGCAGTTCTTCAGTATCCTCGACGTGGAATTGCTCACGGACGCTATCCTGGCTTCTCTCATCTTTGCCGGATGGTCGATCGTCTGGTGGGTCTGGTTCGGCAGGCAGCGTCCCGCCTGGACCCCCCGCGCGGCCGCCATTCTGGCCGTGCTTTACGCCATCGCCATCACCATTGGCGAGGAGATGTTCACCGAGCTTGTTCCCCACTCGGTCAGCGGCACCTTTATGACGGCTTCCAGACTCCTGCGCCTGCTCTTCCTCGCGCTTCAGCTATGGACCGTCTTTCAGGGCATTCGCCGCCAGGGGCTCGAGGGCTGGCTGGTGCTGCCTGCGGTTCTGCTTTGGGGTATCAGCAACTTTTCAACTGAGTTCCTGCTCCTCCACGTGCACATACGCTGGGAGATCTTCGGCTTCAGCATCCGCCTGAACCAGATCTCGAACCTGCTGCTTGCCGCGGTGGTCGTCGTGCTGCTCGTCCGCCGACTGCTCAAGTCCATCCGCAGTCAGCGCCAGATGGCTCTCGACGTAAAGCAGGCGCAGGAAGTCCAGCAGATGATTCTGCCCGAGGCCCGCACCACCATCCCCGGCCTGGTTATCGAGAGCGAATACCGCCCCGCCCGCGAGGTGGGCGGAGATTTTTTCCAGGTGATCCCCCACCCCAGCGACGGAAGCCTGCTCATCGTGGCCGGCGACGTGGCCGGCAAAGGCCTGCAGGCCGGCATGCTGGTTGCGCTGCTGGTTGGCGCCATTCGCACCGCAGCCGGCTTCAACCCCGATCCACGTTTTGTGCTGGCACAGTTGAACGAGCGCCTGCTGGGCCGCAACAATGCGCAGGCCACTTGCCTGGCGTTGCGCATCTGCGCCGACGGCTCGGCCACCCTGGCGAACGCCGGCCACATGCCCCCCTATCTGAATGGCGAATCCATGCCCATGGACGGGGCGTTGCCGTTGGGGATGATGCCGCAGACCGAGTTTTCGGTGATGCGCTTCAGGCTGAAGGACAGCGACAAGCTGGTGCTGCTTTCGGACGGCGTGGTCGAAGCCATGGACGAAAACGGCCAGCTCTTCGGCTTTGAGCGCGTGCATGAACTGCTGCACTCCACCCTTTCCGCAACAGCGGTGGCCGATGCGGCGCAAGACTTCGGCCAGGAAGACGACATCAGCGTGATCTCCGTAACCCGCACCGCCGCAGTCATGGAGCCTACACTGGCCTGACTCTCAAACCAGGCGCATTCGTTGAGAGGAACAGATGGCAGCAGGGACCACTGGGATAGACAAAGTAAAGAGCCGCAGATTTTAAGTCCGCGGCTCCAGCTTGTCCAGCCGAGAGGTCTTATGGCTGGCCCGTGGCTCCGCCGATCCTTTTACCCTTGACTGAATCCGCGTCGGCTTCTTCGTGATTTCCACATGGCCGGGATGCCCCGTCTTCGCAAGCCGTGAAGCAGGCGGGTGGTGCCTAACCATTTGCGCTTCTTCCTCTCCCCTGGAAGCTGGTTTGGTCCGGTTGGCGGGCGTGACCCTCTTGAATTGCGCCTGCTCAACGTTGAAGCGATCGGTTACGTCGTTCAAACGCTCTGCTTCATAGCCGCGGCGCTTGGCGACAATTCGATAGTCGAAGCTGAGCGATGAGGTTCCACCGCCGGATTCGTGCACCTCAAAACTGGTTGGCGTTTCGTTTGACTTTTTCAGTGCCGTGAAAGGTGGCTCTTTCTTGAGGAAAAGTCACGTGAGTGTGTGCTTTCGGTTTACACCAATTCCGAAAACGCTATAACGGGCAGCGGAGCGCCAATAACCGGAAGACCTACGATTGACGCAGAACTCAAGATTCGTCTGGGATGTGCGCGCTGGCCAGCCAGTTCAGCTCAAATAGTTTCGATAGGGGTTTCCGGGGGCGAGGAGAGTTACCAGCCAACCGCTGGCTACCCTTTCTTCAACGGTCGATGTCGCAAGCCGCAGTTAGCGTTACCGCAATTTCGACTCCGCTGTTTATAAACACCTGGAGGCAAGGTGGCCTTTTCATTCAGAAAAAGCCACCTTGCCTCGACCTAAAGACATCAATGCGTGAATCGAAAATGTCCCAGGAGCTGCCCTTACGCGCGTCATCGCTGAGCACCTTGCGCGCATGAGCCACCTCCGGAAGAGCAGCATCCGCGGAAGGCCAAGCTTTCAGGAATGCCTGGTAGCCATCGCGCGCGCCGGCCGCGTCGCCAGAAAGCTCCTTCACTCGCGCCAGGCCATAGAGCCCAAAGCCCGAGTTCGGACGCTCCTTGAGCGCCGCTTCGTACGCGGCCTTCGCGCCGGCGTAATCCTTCGCCGTGATCAGCGCAGCAGCCTCAGTCTCACCCACAGGACGAATGTAAAACGGCGGCTCGTGGTAGCCAAGTTCACTCTCGTCCTTTGACGCCTTGTCGTAAAGCTTCTTCGCCTCGTCGAGCTTGCCTTTCGCCACCAGCAACCCCGCCCGCAACTCGAGCGATTGAATTCTGAAGCACTTCACCAGCGGCTCCGGTTCTGCATCGGGAAGAATCTTCGCCATGGGAGGCTCGTCCTTCTTCTTGTCGCCTTTTTTGGAATCGTCCGCAGTCTTGTCCTTTGCGTCGTTCTCCAGTTCAAGCCTCCAGAGTCCAGCGTCCAGGCGGTCAGAGGCAGCCTGCGCGGCTACGAGGTCATCGTCCTCGAGCGCCTTCATTCCCGTTGCGTACGCACCCAGTTCGGCGGCCAGAAAGCGCAGGTTCGCGGTCTTGTCCGTCTCCGCCAGATTCACCTGGCCGAGCATGGTCAGCACTTCGCTCCAATCGCCTACACGCAGCGCAACCGGAAGCCGCTGGCTTACACGCGCCATCTGGTCCCGCGCCGACCATATATATAAGGTGGCCGAGAGCTTTCCGCGCGCACCGGAGAGATGGTCTGAGAGGGCGCCGGCCGCATCCAGCTTGCCCTGTTCCATCAGGTTGGCGATGGCGTACATCATGTTGTGAACATAGTTCCAGTCATCGTCAGGACCGACGTGCTGCGTACGCATGTAGCTCTCGTCGGCCTCGGTGGAGGCGGTGAACCAGTGCTCGGCATCAGGATAGTTGCCCACGCGATAGAAGATGTGACCGGGCATGTGCACCATGTGGCCGGAGGTGGGCGCGAGACTGGCCAGCAGCGCCGCGCTCTTCAACGCCGCTTCAGGGTGTTTGCCGGGCTCCATCGCGTGAATCCAGTAGTGGTTTGCGGCCGAGTCGTTGGGCGCTTCGCGCAGCACGCTTTCCAAGAGCGCAATGCGCTCCTTCTGCCCCGCCTTCGGCTCGCCCGCATCGTCAAACCCGTCCCCTACCGCGCCGGCAAGAAAGATGCGCGCCTCAAGATCCTTCGGCGCCTGTTTCACGAGCTTGTGGAGAATCGCGATCTCCCGCTGCTTGCCGCCATCTTTCTCATCCAAGGCTGCCACGGCTGCTTCGATATACAGCTTGTCGGTGGCGCTGCCATGATCTTTCAGCCGCACCGCTTCGGCAAGCGCTTTTTTGCCGTAGTAGGACTGCTCGCCGCCGCGGAATTGCTCGGCCTCCGCAAGCCCCCACCAGCACATCGCGCACTGCGCGTCAACGCGAATGGCCTGCTGAAACGCCTTGGCTGACTCGTAGTCCCAGAAGTCGTGATAGAGGCTCAGCCCCTGGTCAAACCACGCCTGCGCTTCAGGGCCGGCTTTGATGGTGATGTGGCTGTTGCCGATGCCGGTCATGCGGATGGGAACGGGAAGCTGCTCGGGCGGCGGAACCGGCGTCATGTCCGCCATGTCCTTCATGTCCATGGTCTGCGCCGTGATGGATGATGGTGCGGCTATAGCAAGCGTTGCAGAAAAAACAGCAGCAGCCAGGACAGATGATCCGGCCAGGCCGGAACAACAAGGGAAGAGTCTCCAAAATCTCATGGAAGGACTATACCGGAGCGCGCGCTGCTGAGCCCACAAATATTGAGCGACGGAGACGTATGGACCGCCTCCGTCGCCTGAGCTGGCCTTGAGCTACGGCAGCAGTTCCTGGGTGAGCACGGCGCCGCCCATGGCAGCCACTACCGCGCTGGCCTTCACCACCTTGCGCGAGTCCTTCGCGACCCACAGCGTCTTCTTGTCGCCGCCACCGTCCGCAGCAACAATTTCGACGCGGAAGGTGTTGAATGTTCCCGCCGCCACGGTGACCGATTCCTCGGCGGGCACACTCAACTGGAACAGCTTGACCTTTTGCGACTGGATATCAAAGTTGCGGAAGGTGGTGGTGTAACCCACGGCCAGGGGCAGAGTTGCAATCACCTGGTCGCCGCCGGCGGCATCTCCCCAGATGGGGCCTCCCAGGTCCGCGGCAATGGCGCGGTCCTGGCCGTTCATGCTCATCTTGCCGGCCGCCTTGTCGGCGCTGAAGTCCACATCGATGGCCACCGGACCCTGTGTCACCTTGCGGCTTTGCAGAATCAGGCTCGACTTCTGGATCGTTGCAACATCGACGGCGTTCCCCTGCGGCGTTTCCATCGTGTCAGTCGCCGTCCACGACGATCCACCGTCCGCAATCACCGTGGAGACCTTCAGGTTCATTGTCTGCCCGCCGAGAGCAAGCTTCACATCGTACTTGTATGTGCCCGCCTGCAGATCCACCGCCGGCTTTGGCAGTCCCACCGCCGATGCATCCACAATCTTCGCCAGTACCACTGTTTTTGGATCGACTGAAATCTCCTTGAGCCGCGCAACAGATTCAGCCGAACCACCATCCTGGAATCGCCCGCCAAGATGCTCGGCGAGAAACTTCTCTGACGCCATGAACAGCGCCAGGTTGTTGATGGGCCTTGCGTATCCGTGGCCTTCATCCGGCGCAAGAATGTATTCGACCGGGAAGCCTCGATCGCGCAGCGCAATCACAATCTGTTCTGCCTCGCGCCGGTTCACGCGCGGATCGTTTGCTCCCTGCGCCACCAGCAGCGGCGTCTTGATCTTGTCGACGGAATTGATCGGCGAGCGCTCCGCGAGCAGCGCCTTGCCCTCCGCCGTGCTCACGTCGCCCATACGCACCGCAAATGTTTTGCGCGCCGCCTCCCAGTAAGGAGGAATCGATTCCATCAGCGTAATCAGGTTCGACGGCCCGCAGATGTCGACTGCCGCAACATAGAGGTCGGGCGTGAATGCAACGCCGGCCAGAGTGGCGTAGCCGCCGTACGAGATGCCCAGCATGCCCACGCGCCTGGGGTCGGCGATGCCTTGGGTCACCAGGTACTTCACGCCCCAAGTCAGGTCGTCCTGCATGGTGCGTCCCCATTGCAGGTTGCCGGCGTCAAGAAACTTGCGCCCATACCCCGTGGATCCGCGGAAGTTGGGCATCAGCACCGCGTAGCCGCGATTGGCAAAGAACTGCGCCAGCGTGTTGTAGCCCCACATGTCGCGCGCCCACGGGCCGCCGTGCGGAATCAGAAGCGTCGGCAGGTTCTTGGCGGGCACTCCCTTGGGCAGCGTGAGATAGGCAGGAATCTCCAGGCCGTCAGAAGATTTGTAGGTGATGGATTTCATTTCCGCAAGGTCTTGCCGCGGCAGTTTCTCGCGGATGGTGTATTGCGGCGTGAGCGCGCGGGTCTTGCGGTCAAAGAGCACCGTCTGGCCCGGCTCGGTGTCGCTTGCCGCCGTGAAAAGCCAGTAGCGCTCGTCCTGGGTGCGCGAAACGACGCTGATCTCTTTGCCTTTGTAGTGCTCTTCGAGCCAGTGGTTGTCTGCGCCGTAGGCCTTGTCTTTGAAATAGGTCTTCGCACGGTAGTGGATGTACCAGGTCTCCACCAGTTGGTCGGTGGCCTCAGAAAAGAGGGCGCCGCCAAAGTCTACCTGGCCCAGAGGATCGGACTCGACCATCTCCGTCTTGCCCGTTGCCGGATCGAGCAGCACCAGCGAAATCAGGTCAGTGCCCTTGTTGGTCTCCATGTAGACGCGGCTGCCGTCGGTGTGGAAGTGCAGCGGCGCGCAGGATTCAAACACTGAGCAGGAGTAGATTGGCGTCAGCTTGTCGGCATCCACGCGCAGGATTTCCGTGTCGCCATTTTCCGCATTGCGCGCAGCCAACCGTAACTGGCCCTTCAGATCGAATTCCCAGCCGGTCACGCGATCGGTGTTCTTGCGCACCAGCGTCTTCTCGCCGGTAGAGATCTTCAGCTTGTACAGATCGTGCCAGGCCTTGTCGCGATCATTGAGGCCAATGTAGAGAATGTCCGGATCGCTCTTGGGCAGATCGAAGGGGATAACGCGTACCCCTTTCAGGCCGGTCAAATCGCGGGAGGCAGGAGCATCTTCGCCGGCAGCGGTCTTGGCCGTGGGATCGACCGCGTACACGTTGTAGTTCTCGTCTCCATCGTGATCTTTCACGTACAGGATGTACTTACTGTCGCGTGTCCAGAAGAACCCAGCCACCGGCCGCTTGCTCTCCGTGGTCATCAGCCGCGCCGCGCTGAATGGCTCCGCAACCGTCTTCACATAGATGTTGCGCGTATCCTTCCACGGTTTCAGAAACGCGATGTACTGGCCGTTGGGAGATATCTGCGCCGCCGCAATCTCCGGGTTGCCGAATATCAGTTCACGGTCAATCAGGGGCGGCAAGCCCGCGGAGTTCTTGTCCTGCGCCCAGGCAGCTGAAACAAGCGGTAAAAGGCACAATAAGACGCGTAGTAAGGTCTTCATACGATGCGGTTTCCTCTCTTGTGTTGAGGGTTCGAAGCGATCGATTGCGACGAGGTATGTTCAGCGGAAGTGTACCCCCGGCCCCTTGGGTTTTCAAGTTCAGCCGGGCAGCACAACTTCCCCATGTACCTGATATACGGGCACGTTCCAGCGACAGTTCAACCGCCTGTAAGAAATTGCCCGCTGGAGCGACTACCTTAATCAGTGACGCCTTCAATCTCCATGCTCGACACAACCGCAGCGCAGGACGAGCAGTATCGCCAAGCCGTCGCCGACTACGGTCCCGCGCTGGTTCGCCTGGCCCGTGCCTATGAGGCGAACCCCGACACCCGCCAGGATCTGCTTCAGGACGTGCACCTGGCTCTGTGGCGCAGTTTCGCGGGATTCGACAACCGCTGCTCCCTGCGCACCTGGGTCTATCGCGTGGCGCACAACGCGGCCGCCTCGCACGTGCTCCGCACCCGCCGTGCGAAGACAGGCTCCCACGTCAGCCTCGATGAAATTGAAGAGCAAGGCGGCCTGCCGGCAAGGGACGAAAACCATCCCTCGCTCGAGCAGGCGCAGATTCTCGATCGGCTCTATGCAATGATCCAGAGCCTCAACCCGTTCGACCGGCAGGTGATTCTGCTCTATCTCGAAGGCGTTGACGCAGTCTCGATCGGCGAAGTCACCGGCATCTCCGCAGGCAACGTCGCCACCAAAATCCACCGCATCAAGACCATCCTCATCGGCCGATTTCGCAATGGAGAAAATCATGACCAGCGATAACTCTTTCACCAACCTCTGCAACCTGTGGCAGACGCAGCCGCAACGATCGTTTCAAATGTCGTCCGAAGAGTTGCGCACCAAATGGAAGCGGCTCAACCGCGAACTGCTGATTCGCAACGGAACAGTCTGGTTCGTCTGCCTCTTTGAAATTGCCGTGTTCGCCTGGCTAGTGATCGAACTGCCGCAACTTTTTATGAAAATCGCATCTGCGCTGGTGATGGTGGGCATGGCTTACATGACCGGCCAGGTCGCTCTCGACCAACGCAACCGCAGGCTTTCGCGCATTCGCGCCGAGGCTTCAGGCAACCTGAACTCGCTCGATTTTTTTCGGGCCGAACTGGAGCGCCAGCGTGGGTTTCATCGCGGCGCATGGTTCTGGTCGCGGATGGCATTGCTCATGCCGGCCATGCTCGTCTGGGGAATCGGCGTCGTCGTCTTCGTCCCGTGGCCCGAAAAGATTGCCGGATGGTCGATCGTAAGTGTCACCGTCTTCCTCACTCCACTCGCTATTCAGCTCAACTACTTGAAATCGAAGTCCTATCAGAAACAGATCGACGCACTGGATGCTCTCCGGCAATCGAAAACATAAAAGTGAAACAAGTGTTGCAATCTGGATGTACACTCGGTTCAGTAAAGGCCAACCACGAAAACGCAACGGCCACAACGGCCGGAAAGAGAGTCGTCGCAATGCAAATTCTCCGGCATTCGTCCCGCGAAGTTTCTGTTCCATCCAGAGAATTCTTCTCTGCGCGCGCCGCCGCTCTAGCCTGTGCACTCATGTTTTCTTTCGGCCTTCTACCCAGCTCCGCGCAACCTGCTCCAACCCTGGCCGGCGACTACGTGGGTGCGCTAGGTCCGCTGCACGTCGAGCTGCACATCAAGGTCGACGACGCCGGCGCAATTACCGGAACCCTCGACAGCGTTGACCAGCGCGCCATGGGCATTCCCTGCGCCGATTTCCATCTCGATGGACAGGCCCTCACCTTCACCATCCCCGCCGTGAATGGCTCATGGAAAGGCACCGTCACGGCCGATGGGCTCGACGGCACCTGGGACCAGGGCACGCCGCAGCCGCTCAAGTTCACGCGCGATACCTTCGTCGTCGCCGCCAAACCCTCCGCCATCGACGGCATCTGGCTGGGGTCACTTCAAGCCGGCGCCAAATCCCTCCGCATCCAGCTTCGCGTAAAAAGCGACAGCTCCGGCCACGAATTCTGCTCGACCGATAGCCTGGATCAGCGCGTCATGGGCGTCGAATGCGACAAGGTTGTCTTCGCCGGCAGCGACTTTTCTTTCGATGTACCTGGCTTTCAAGGCCACTGGGCCGGCAAACTTTCGGCCGATGGAAATGCGCTGGCAGGAACCTGGGACCAGGGCAAGCCATTACCGTTGAATTTCACGCGGCAAACCACAGCGCTCGAAGCCAAGCCAATTCCGCCGCCGACGTATGATCCGGCCATGCCGCCGGTTGCCGCGACCGACATGCAGGCAGTGCTCGACAAGGATCTGGCTGCAGCACTCAAGAACGGCCAACTCGCGCCCTCTACCGGCGCAGGAGTCTCCATTGGCGTGGTGGAACACGGCAAGCATTACATCTTCACTTACGGCACCGCCAAGCCCGACTCGATCTTCGAGATCGGCTCCATCTCCAAGACGTTCACCTGCCTGATCCTTTCGCAGATGGTGGAGCAGGGCAAAGTCAAGTTCGATACACCGGTGCGCGAACTGCTGCCGCCCGGCACCGTGGCCAAACCAGCGGGCGACGAGATCACCCTGCTTGATATTGCCATTCAGCATTCCGGCCTGCCGCGCATGCCCGACAACTTCAAGCCGGCCGACCCCAACAATCCCTACGCCGACTACGGCGCCGCCAATCTCTACGCCTTCCTCGCCAAGCAGGGCGTGGCCAAGCCGGCGAAACCCACATTCATCTACAGCAACCTCGCCATGGGCCTTCTAGGCCAGGCGCTTGCGGTGCACTCGGGCCTCACCTACCCCGCTCTGATGAAGGAAGAAGTAGCCGATCCGCTGGGCCTGAGAGACACCATCGTCACGCTCTCTCCTGCGCAGGACGCGCGCTTCATGGAGGGGCACGACGCCGATCATCAACCTGCCCACCATTGGGATCTGGACGCACTGGCCGGCGCCGGCGCCATTCGCTCCGACATTTCCGACATGGTCACCTATATTGCGGCTAATCTGCATCCAGAGGGCCTGAAGCACGTTGAGGGAGATTCTCCTGCGGCCACGCTCTCCGCCGCTCTTGTCCAACAGCATGAGCTGCGCGCAGACGTGGCTCCGGGAATGCGCATTGCTCTTGC
>Ga0116135_1000515_pt1 | contig 21445 bp, 18 predicted proteins | sample June2015DPH_20_1_FD_89738 | JGI IMG/M metagenome (GOLD analysis project Ga0116135, IMG submission 89738) | Peatland microbial communities from SPRUCE experiment site at the Marcell Experimental Forest, Minnesota, USA - June2015DPH_20_10 | ecosystem: Environmental > Terrestrial > Soil > Wetlands... | reverse complement strand
CATCGAGACCGGACGGATCGTGATGTCGGGCAGTGCCACCGAGATCGCGAACAACGAAGATGTGCGTAAATCCTATCTGGGATATTGAGGGAGCACGGCCGTGGAGCTTTTCACCAATCAGGTCCTGGCCGGCATCGCCACCGGCGCGATCTATGCCTGCATGGCGCTCGCCGTCGTCATGATCTACCAGGCGATCGACCATCTCAATTTCGCCCAGGGCGAGATGGCGATGTTCTCGACCTTCATTTCCTGGCAGTTGATGCAGTGGGGCGTGCCCTATTGGGGGGCGTTCGTGCTCACGCTGGCATTTTCGTTCGCCGCCGGCATCCTGATCGAGCGCCTGCTGTTCAAGCCGCTGGCCAAGGCCCCGATCCTGACCAACGTCGCCGGCTTCATCGCCTTGTACGCGATCATCAACAGCGTGGCCGGGCTGATCTGGGATTTCACCATCAAGCAATATCCGACACCGTTCGGATCGTCGCCGTTTCTCGGCAGCCAGCTGATCTCGACCCATCAGGCCGGCATGATCGGGGTCACGGTCCTGCTGCTGATCCTGCTTTACCTGTTCTTCCAGTTTACGCGGATCGGGCTGTCGATGCGCGCGGCCGCCTCGGTGCCTGAATCGGCGCGGCTGGTCGGCGTCAACACCGGCTGGATGATCGCACTCGGCTGGGGCATGGCGGCGGCGATCGGCTCGATCGCCGGCATGCTGATCGCGCCGGTGGTGTTTCTGGAGCCGAACATGATGGGCGGCGTGCTGATCTACGGATTCGCCGCCGCCGTGCTCGGCGGACTGACCAGCCCGTTCGGTGCCGTGATCGGCGGCTTCCTGGTCGGCATCATCGAAAATCTCGCCGGCACCTATATCCCCGGCGTCGGCAATGAACTGAAGCTGCCGATCGCGCTGGCGCTGATCATCACCGTCCTGGTTGTCAAACCGGCGGGCCTGTTTGGCCGGCCCATCGTGAAGCGAGTTTGATCATGAGCGCCGTTCAGGAAGTCGTCACCGAAGCGCCCGCGGTCGAGGCCGTTCCCAAGCGCGCCATGACACTCGGTAACGGAACGTCACTGGCGATGCTGCTGGTGCTGATCCTGGTGCCGCTGTTCGTCAAGAATTTCATCATCTTCCAGCTGACGATGTTGCTGATCTATGCGCTGGCCGTTCTGGCGCTGAATATCCTGACCGGCGGCAGCGGCCAGTTTTCGCTGGGCCAGAGCGCCTTCTACGCGGTCGGCGCCTACACCTCGGCGATCCTGATGGAACATGCCGATATCAATTACGCCCTGACATTGCCGATCGCCGGAATTGTCTGCTTCGCCTTCGGCTTCCTGTTCGGCCAGCCGGCGCTGCGGTTGAGCGGCGTCTATCTGGCGCTGGCCACCTTTGCGCTGGCCACCGCCATGCCGCAGCTTTTGAAGCTTGGGGTATTCGAGAAATGGACCGGCGGCGTGCAGGGCCTGGTGGTGACCAAGCCTGACGCGCCGTTCGGCCTGCCGATGTCGCAGGACATGTGGCTGTATTATTTCACGCTCGCGGTTTCGGTCGCGATCTATATTTTCTCCGTCAATCTGCTGAAATCGCGCTCCGGCCGCGCCTTCATGGCGATCCGCGACAACGAAATCGCCGCATCCGCCATGGGCATCGACGTCGCCCTGTACAAGACGCTGGCGTTCGGGGTCAGCGCCGGCATCACCGGCGTCGCCGGCGGCTTGGGGGCGATCGCGGTGCAGTTCGTCGCACCGGACGGCTACACCATCACGCTGGCGATCTCGCTGTTTCTCGGCATGGTGGTCGGCGGCGTCGGATGGTTGCCGGGATCGATCGTGGGTTCGGCGTTCATCATCTTCGTTCCGAATATCGCCGAGGGGATCTCGAAGGGGCTGTCCGGCGCCGTGTTCGGCGTGCTGCTGTTCCTCGTCATCTTCCTGGTGCCGCACGGCGCCAGGCAAATCGCCGTGGTCGCACAACAACTGCTCGGCAAATTCAAGAAAAACTAGCCGAGAAAACCCAAGGAGAAAAAATGCGTTCAAAACCAAGAACACTTATCGCCGCGTCCGCGACGGCGATTCTTGCCCTCGCTGCCACGACCGGCGCTGCCCTGGCCCAGAAGAAATACGACACCGGCGCGACCGACGCCGAGATCAAGATCGGCAACATCATGCCCTATAGCGGTCCCGCTTCCGCCTATGGCGTGATCGGCAAGACCGAGGCAGCCTATTTCAACAAGATCAACGCCGAGGGCGGCATCAACGGCCGCAAGATCAATTTCGTCAGCTACGACGACGGCTACAGCCCGCCGAAGGCCGTGGAGCAGGCGCGCAAGCTGGTCGAGAGCGACGAGGTCTTGCTGATTTTCAATGCGCTGGGCACGCCCTCGAATTCGGCGATCCAGAAATATCTGAACGCCAAGAAGGTCCCGCAGCTGTTCGTCGCCACCGGCGCCGCCAAGTGGAACGACCCCAAGGATTTTCCGTGGACCATGGGCTGGCAGCCCAGCTATCAGACCGAAGCGCGGATTTACGCCAAGTTCCTGATGAAGGAGAAGCCGGACGCCAGGATCGGCGTGCTCTATCAGAACGACGATTTCGGCAAGGACTACATCAAGGGCCTGAAGGACCAGCTCGGCGCCAGGGCGTCGATGATCATTGCCGAGGAAAGTTACGAGACCTCGGAGCCGACCATCGACAACCACATCGTCAAGCTCAAGGCCAGCGGCGCCGATGTCTTCCTGAGCATCACCACCCCGAAATTCGCGGCGCAGGCGATCAAGAAACTGGCCGAGATCGAGTGGAAGCCGCTGCATATCGTGTCCAACGTCTCGACTTCCGTCGGCGGCGTGATCCAGCCGGCCGGCTTCGAGAACGCGCAGGGCATTCTGTCAGCCAACTACGGCAAGGACGGCGCCGATCCGCAATGGAACAACGATCCCGGCATGAAGAAATTCTTCGCATTTCTCGAGAAGTATTATCCCGAAGGCAACAAGCTCGACGGCTCGGTGGTCTACGGCTACGGCGCGGCCCAGACCATGGTGAAGGTGCTGGAAATGTGCGGCGACAACCTGACCCGCGAAAACGTCATGAAGCAGGCGGCAAGCTTGAAGGACTTCGCGCCCGATACCTTGCTGCCCGGCATCAAGATCAATACCTCCGCGACCGACTTCGCGCCGATCGAGCAGCTTCAGATGGAGCGCTTCAAGGGCGAGAAATGGGACCTGTTCGGCGATATCATCAGCGGCGAAGCCAGCAACTGATACGCGTGAGGAACCATGCGTATCGGCGCCTGAGCGAGCGACGCAGCGTCATCTGACGATGGCCGCCTGACTACTAAAGAAGCAGCCCTTCGCGCGTCGCGCGGAGGGCTTTTTGTTGTGAGGGTCCCGGTAAAATGGTACTCAAGGCATCGGTTCAAAGAGCTTTCGATCAAGAAGGCCATGACACACCGTCCATGCCATTGGAAAAAGAGGGAGACCGCGATGCCAGCGATCATGAACAGAATTGCAATCGCCTCAGCCGCCGCGCTGGCGGTGCTTGCTGCGTCCAGCAGCGGCGCGCTGGCGCAGAAGAAATACGACACCGGCGCCACCGACACCGAAATCAAGATCGGCAACATCATGCCCTACAGCGGCCCCGCCTCCGCCTATGGCGTGATCGGCAAGACCGAAGCCGCCTATTTCAAGAAGATCAACGATGCCGGCGGCATCAACGGCCGCAAGATCAATTTCATCAGCTATGACGACAGCTACAGTCCGCCGAAGACCGTGGAACAGGCGCGCAAGCTGGTGGAAAGCGACGAGGTCCTGCTGCTGTTCAACGCGCTCGGCACGCCGCCCAATTCCGCGATTCACAAATACATGAATTCGAAAAAGGTGCCGCAGCTGTTCGTCGCCACCGGCGCCACCAAGTGGAACGATCCCAAGGAATTTCCGTGGACCATGGGCTGGCAGCCGAGCTACCAGAGCGAAACCCAGATTTACGCCAAATATATTCTCAAGGAGAAGCCGGACGCCAAGATCGCCGTGCTGTATCAGAACGACGACTATGGCAAGGACTACCTCAAGGGCCTGAAGGATGGCCTGGGCGCCAAGGCCGCCTCGATGATCGTCGCCGAGGAGAGCTTCGAAACTTCGGAGCCGACCGTCGACAGCCACATCGTCAAGCTCAAATCGAGCGGGGCCGACGTGTTCATCGACATCGCCACGCCGAAATTCGCGGCGCAGGCGATCAAGAAGGTCGCCGAGATCGAGTGGAAGCCGCTTCACTTCCTCAACAACGTTTCGGTGTCGGTCGGCAGCGTGATCAAGCCGGCGGGTTACGAGAACTCGCAAGGCATTATTTCGGCCTCCTACCTCAAGGACGCGTCGGATCCGCAGTGGGACAACGATCCCGGCATGAAGCAGTTCTACGACTTCCTCGCCAAGGATTATCCGGAGGGCAACAAGCTCGATATCAACGTCGTGGTCGGCTACGGCGTTTCGCAGACCCTGGTCGAGGTGCTCAAGAAATGCGGTGACGACCTTACCCGCGCCAACATCATGAGGCAGGCCGCGAACCTGCAGAATTTTCGTACCGAAGTTCTGCTGCCCGGCATCAAGATCAATACCAGCCCAACCAATTTCGGCCCGCTCAGCCAGCTTCAGCTGATGAGGTTCAAGGGCGAGAAATGGGAGCTGTTCGGCGACATCATCAGCGCGGATGTCGGCGGCTGACGCCAGGACGCGATCCCCGGTCAAGAGGTCCCGGACACCGATCGATCGCAAAACCCCGCGGCGCGCCGCGGGGTTTTGTGATATCGGGAAGCTACACCGGTTTTGACCGGCCACGGTCACGCGGCAGAGAACATGTCGACAAATGCCCTGATCGTGCCGGCGACCTTTTCCTCGGAAACATGCCAGGCGGCACCATCGTCCGCGGCATAATAATTACTGGCATTTGAACCTGCCCATCTGAAAACTTCAAATGATGGCCAGTATAAAATATTCGAGAGTTTCGAATTATTCACCACCTCATGGGCAACCAGCCGCATCGTGCTTTTTGACAGGCAGTCGGCTTGAACGGCTGACTCATATTCGAAGGAAGCCAGCAGCGGCACCGGGGAAACGGTGACAACGATCTTCATGTCAGGCGATATTTTTCTGATAAATTCGATCAGGTAAAGCACATTGTCGACGTTTTCCTGGACGCTCGTGGTCCGAAACAGATATTTCTCCGCCAGCACCCTGGAATTCAGGCCACTGGGCCGTGGCAAGACGAAATCGCCGGTTACCCTGTCAAAAAACGCAGGCGCAACACCGAGCGTCAAAATGAAGACATCGCTATTCCGGATGATCTGCAGCGCATTTTCCTTGCTCCAGCCCGGCGGCAACAGCTCGACGATCCTGTCGCGAATTGCGCCATCGATAGCGGCGTCACTGAGCCAGTCGACGAACACTTTGTTGGCGAACGTCGTATTGATGTATTCGGAGATTTCCATGTGATGGCTGACGTAACCGCTCGCGTGCAGGCTTTTGGCCAGATTTCTGGCGAAGCAGGAACCCATCGTGAAAAATCTGGTATTCTTGTTGATGAATTTGGACTCGCTGTTCAAATTGACAGCGATATGGTCCTTCATCAGCTTCTGAAAATCGCCGAGAAATTCTGCCGTTTCCGGATAGCGACCGATCTTCTTCCTGCCTTTTGCCGTTTTGGAAGTTGTCTGGCTCAAATGCGATCTTGCGATTTCCAGGGTCTCTCTGGTGGCCGCGACATCGAAAGTCGCGGGATCAAGCGCGATCGCTTTTTCAAGACTGGCAATCGACTCTTCAAAAAAATTACCCTGAGTCAGGATTTCGCTGAGCTGATAATAGTCGCCGGCGCTGCCTGATGCGTGGGCCAACTTGCGGAAAAGTTCAATTCCCTTGCTGAAGGGCCCGACGTCGCGGCATTTCGTTGCCGCGCCTCTTATCAGCTTCAGATTGGTTTCGGTCGGCTGGTCAAATATTGCTGGATGCTCGTCCAGAATGGCCAACAGCATATCGCGTGACTCAGCGGCCTTCTTGTGTGATCCGTCGTCGATCAGATGGGCGTAGATGAATCGCGCGTTGATATCCTTGTTGTCCAGCTCAAGGATTTTCTTGAAAGCGAACTGAGCGCTGGCGTAGTCCTCGTCCTGGATATATTTGAAGCCGAGATCCTTGAGTTGACCAAGAAGGGGCTGAAGGGTGGCGGGAGCAGCGGGTTCAGTGGTCATGGTCAGGATGCGCCTTGTTTTGTCGCTGGATGCAGGTGCTCCTCTTTCGCGATTGAGTTCACCTGGTAAGCATACGCTGGCAAAGCCGGGGGCTTCTTGGATGTGAGCCGCTCAACGGGGCTTCGGGTCTTTGACCTGATCGCCAATCACGCTTCGTCTCGCGTGCTCTGCAGCTCACGAATCGAGGCGTCATCGATGGGGTTCCCTAGATGCCAAACCCATACCGCCGCCTCGGCAATACAATGCATACGCCGGGAAACCACCAGCCCTCGCTGATTCGATCTGAGCTGAACGCTAGCTTAGATTGTTGGCAGGGGCTAGTCGGGACACTTCGGCCCGCTGACAGTTCGCGACGACCGCATCCCCCAGCGGCGCGCCGCGGGGGTTTTCTTTTGCGCCAATCGGATGGATAACCGGCGTCCGATATCTTGATGGCCAATCCCGTGATGCCTGATCCCGTGAACCAATGACCGACAGACGCCCTCTCCTGCGCTCGATCTTCGATGCCGCCGTCGCCGCCGCCCATCCCGATATCGTGCTGTCGGCGCATCTGCGCCCGATACCGAAGGGACGGGTGATCTGTCTTGCCGCCGGCAAGGCCGCCGCGGCGATGGCCGCGGCCGCGGAACGACATTATCTCGACCAATGGGGGCTCGACCTCGATCGGCTATCGGGCATCGCCACCACCCGTCACGGCCATGGCGTGCCGACGCGCCGGATCAAGGTGATCGAAGCCGGCCATCCCGTGCCCGACGAGGCCGGGCTGAAGGGCGCGCAGCTGAGCCTGCAAATGGCGGCGGGCGCCGGTGTGGACGATCTCCTGCTGGTGCTGCTGTCGGGCGGCGGATCGGCGAACTGGATCGCGCCGGTTGACGGCGTGTCGTTCGCGCAGAAGCAGCAGCTGACGCGCGCGCTGTTGCGCTCCGGCGCGCCGATCGGCGAGGTCAACACCGTTCGCAAGCATCTGTCGCGGATCAAGGGCGGCCGGCTGGCGCGTGCCGGCCAACGGGCCGACATCGTGACGCTGGCGATATCGGACGTGCCGCATGACGATCCCTCGGCGATCGCATCGGGACCGACGGTGCCCGATCCAACGACGCTCGCGGACGCGCGCGCCATCGTCGCGAAATATGGCCTTGCGATCGACGATGCCATCCGCCGCGCGCTCGACAACGCCGGCAACGAAAGCTGCAAGCCCGGCGATCCCGCCTTTGCGCGCGCGCAGTTCGAATTGATCGCGCGGCCGAAGGCCTCGCTCGACGCCGCGATCAAGGTGGCCGCGGACGCCGGATACGCGATCATCGATCTCGGCGCCGACCTCGAAGGCGAGGCCCGCGATGTCGCCGCCGATCACGCGCGGCTCGCGCTGAAAGCACATGGCGACGGCAAGCGCGTCGCGATCGTCTCCGGCGGCGAACTCACCGTGACCGTGCGCGGCAACGGGCGCGGCGGCCCCAATCAGGAATATGCGCTGGCGCTGGCCGGGCTTCTCAACAACACCCAGGGCATTTCGGCCCTGGCTGGAGATACCGACGGCGCCGATGGCGGCGCCGGCAGCGCCGCCGATCCCGCCGGCGCCATCATCGATCAGGGCACTTTCGCCAGGATGAGATCGCTCGGCCTCGACCCGAAAGCCTATCTCGACAACAACGACGCCACCGCCTTCTTCGCCGCGACCGGCGATCTCCTGCTGACGGGGCCGACGCTCACCAATGTCAACGATGTCAGGGTGATTCTGGTGGATGGGGTGTAGCCCCCATCCGGGCGGCGAAATCTTAACGCTTTGTTCAGCGAACTCCAAGGAACCCGCCGAAACCACCACGTTTCAAGGACGCCATTTACCAGCTTGGTCTTCCAATGCCCGGCTATTCGTCGCAGGAGCGCTGCCGGTCGCAGCAGGGGATCGCCATATGACGGATGTCGTGAAGCGTGCCATCAATCCAGAGCCAGCTGTCCCGAGCTGGCTGCTCGAGAAAGCCATCAACAATCTTTCGATGGGGCTCGTTATCTTCGACAAGCAGCGCAAGGTGGTGTTCTGCAACAAGCGGTATATGGAAATCTATGGACTTTCGGCCGAGCAGGTAAAACCCGGAACTCCGCTCAACGAACTCATCCAGCGCCGGCTGGCGATGGGGCAGAAGGCGCCTTCCAATTCCGACGCCTACATCCAGGAACGCTTTCGCGACGGCGCCGTTCAGACCGCGACCGTCCAGGAATTCAGCGATGGCCGGACCATTATCTTTACCGTCTATCCGATGCCGGACGGCGGTGGGATGGCGACCCACGAGGACATCACGGAGCGGGAGGACGTCAACGCGCGTCTGGCGCAGCAGCACGAGCTTCTCAGGCAGCAGGAAGAGAACCTGCGGATCCGCCACTTCCAGTTCGATACCGCCATCAACAACATGTCGCAGGGATTGTGCTTCTTCGATGCCGCACATCGGCTGATCGTGTGTAACGACCGCTACGTCGACATGTATGATCTTCCGCGCGACCGCGTCGGCCCCGGGACCCCTTTGACCGAAATCGTCGACATGCGCTTTAATGCCGGCAGCTTTCCCGCGATGTCCAGGGATGAATACCTGAACTGGCGCACCAACGTCGCGGTATCCAACGAGCCCACCGACAGCATCGTCGAATTGAAAAACGGGCGCACCTTCAAGATTCGCCATCGACCGATGCCCGACGGCGGCTGGGTTGCCACCCATGAAGACATCACCGAACAGCGGCGCTCCGAGGTCAAGATCGAATATATGGCGCACCACGACGCGCTGACCGATCTCGCCAATCGCGTGTTGCTCAACGAACGGCTCGAACATGCTCTGGGCAGCCGAATTCATCGCGAGCAAATGGTCGCGGTTCATCACCTCGATCTCGATCAGTTCAAAGCGGTGAACGACACGTTTGGCCATCCCGCCGGCGACAAGCTCCTGAAGATGGTGGCGGACCGGCTGCGGGGGCTGGTCCGCGCGACCGACACGATCGCACGGATGGGGGGCGATGAATTTGCCATCGTGCAGGCTCCCATCAAGGATCCCGCAGAGGCAACCGTGCTCGCGCAGGATATTATCAGGCTATTGGGCGAACCCTTCGAGATTGACGGCCATCAGGCTGTGATCGGCGTCAGCATCGGCATTGCGGTCGGTCCGGGTGACGGGCTACGGCCCGACAGGTTGCTGCGGAACGCGGACCTCGCGCTATACCGGGCCAAGGGCGATGGACGCGGCATCTTCTGCTTCTTTCAGCCCGCGATGGACCTGCAGATGCAGACCCGCCGCCTGATGGAGCAGGACCTGCGCAAGGCGCTGCCGGCCGGCGAGTTCGAGCTCTACTACCAGCCGGTGGTGAATCTGGCGAGCAACGAAATCAGTGGATTCGAAGCCCTGATACGCTGGAATCATCCGCAGCAGGGACTGGTCTCGCCGGGCGAATTCATTCCGCTGGCGGAAGAAATCGGCTTCATCGTCCCGATGGGAGAGTGGGTGATCCGCGAAGCCTGCGCGACCGCGGCGGGATGGCCGGGAGATGCCAGCGTCGCCATCAATATTTCCGCCGTTCAATTCCGCAATCCCGGCCTGATGCAAGTCATCGTCGGCGCACTCGCCAGCTCGGGTCTGCATCCGACCCGGCTCGAAATTGAAATTACCGAGACCGTGCTGCTGCAGAACAAGGAGACGACGCTGGCTGTGCTGCATCAGTTGCGCGCGCTTGGCGTCCGCATCGCGCTGGACGATTTCGGCACCGGATATTCCTCGCTCACCTACCTGCAGTGTTTTCCGTTCGACAAGATCAAGATCGACCGTTCGTTCGTCAAGGACATCACGGAAAACACCGGCTCGCTGAATATCGTGCGGGCGGTCGCAGCACTTGCGACGGGAATGGGCATGACCGCCACGGCCGAAGGCGTGGAAACGCGGGAACAGCTCGACAGCATTACATCCGAAGGCTGCACCGAGATGCAGGGATTCCTGTTCAGCCGGCCGCTGCCGGCGCGTGAAATCGAGCGCTTGTTCCTGTCAGGGCGCGAGATTGAACTGGCTCCCGACCGTATCGTCGCGGCCTGATCAGCGCTTGTGGAAGCACCCCCAACCCAACCCTTCTCCGCAAGCGGGAGAGGGAGCGCGCTTCCGTCGTAGCTACAAACTCAACCTGAATTCATCACGCGCTAAAATTCCGTGGCGATCCTGGCCAGCATGCCCAATAGCGCGGCGCGGTTGGCGGGGCCCAGCAATTCGTTGAGCCGTGCTTCGTGCTTGGCGGCAACGAGCTTCTTTGCCCGCGCCAGCACCGCCCGGCCCTTGTCGGTCAAAACAAGAATGTGCGAGCGCCGGTCGTTGGTGGAGCGCATCCGCGCGCACAGATCGCGGCTCTCCAGGCCATCGAGCATCGCCACGAAATTCGGCCGCAGGATTCCGAGCGTGTTGGCGATTTCGGTCTGGTTGCGTCCGGGATTCTTGTCGAGCAGCAGCAGAACCGAGAATTGCGCCGGGGTCAGCTGCAATGGCGCGACGCAGCGCAAAAAGTCCTCGAACACTTTCAACTGCGCGCGCTTGAGCGAATAGCCCAGCAACTCGGATAATTCACCCAGTTGTAATGCGATGCCCTCGGTCGCGTCGACCGCCGGCTCCTTGCGGGCGGGGCGGGACGCCTTGGCGACATCGACGGCGGTCTTGGAAACAGTCATCGCTCGAGGCTCGCAATCCCGCTAGGCTGAAAACACCCAGATTCTGGAAACACCGGATTCTGGAAACTCCCGGGCGAAAGCGCACCGGGCCTTGAGATTATAATTGATAATTGTTATCCACCATATCAAATATCGGCAGGCTTTTTCAACTGCTGTTATCGGATCGGCGGGCGGCACCTCAAGGCCGCACGCGACCGACGCCTTGAGAGCGTTTTCGAGCGAAAGCCTGCCCCGGACTTGATCCGGGGTGAATACCGGTTCGCGTGAAGAAAGCGCGTCATAACGAAGATTGGAGCCCCGGTTCTGATTCCATCAGAACCGACCAGGCTCAGGGGGGAGCGCCCGGTCTTGAACACGACGATCATGCTGTTCCTGCTGCAGGACGGCATTACCAATGGCGCGATCTATGCGTTGCTCGGGCTGGCGCTGGTGCTGGTGTTCGCGGTCACGCGCGTGATCCTGATTCCGCAGGGCGAGTTCGTCACCTACGGCGCCCTGACCTATGCCACGCTGTCGTCAGGCCAGGTGCCGGGCACGGCGCGGCTGGCGGTGGCGATGGGCATCGTGGCGTTCGGCCTCGACCTGTTCGCGGGCCGCCGGTCGCTGCATCTGCGGCTGGTCGGGCGGGCCTTCGCGATCAATATCGCGCTGCCCGCAGCGATCCTGGCCCTGAGCATCCAGCTCGCCGGCCGCCACAGCCCGGTCGCCGTCAACATCGCGCTGTCGCTGGCGATCGTCGCGGCGATCGGACTGTTTCTCTATCGGATCGCGTTTCAGCCGATCGCCCATGCCTCGGTGCTGGTGCTGCTGATCGCCTCGGTCGGCTGTCATCTCGCGCTGCAGGGTTTCGGCCTGGTGTTCTTCGGCGCCGAGGGCCAGCGCGGCCCGGCACTTTCGGATACCGCCTTTACGCTCGGTCCGCTGCGCTTCACCGGCCAGAGCATCGCCGTCTACGCCATCACGCTCGCACTGATCGCGGGCCTCTGGCTGTTTTTCGGCTTTACCCTCACCGGCAAGGCGCTGCGCGCCACCGCCGTCAATCGCCTGGGCGCGCGCCTGGTCGGGATCCGGACCGCGCTGTCGGGACAGATCGCCTTCCTGCTGGCGTCCGTGATCGGCGCCATTTCCGGAATCCTGATCGTGCCGATCACGACGCTGTATTACGACACCGGATTCCTGATCGGCCTGAAGGGCTTCGTCGCCGCGATCATCGGCGGCCTCGTGAGCTATCCCCTGACCGCGATCGCCGCATTGCTGGTCGGGTCGGTGGAAGCCTTCTCCTCGTTCTATGCCAGCAATTTCAAGGAAGTTATCGTCTTCACGCTGATCCTTCCGGTGCTTGTGCTGCGGTCGCTGGCGGCGCCCGCGGTCGAGGAAGAGAAGGATTGATCGCGATGATGCAGCGCCTCCCCATGATCGCGTTCGCGGCGGCGATGGCGGCGATCCCGTTCATCCCAGGCATGCCGCCGTTCTGGATCGTGCTGTTGGACAATATCGGCCTGTCCGCGCTGGTGGCGATGGGACTGGTGCTCCTGACCGGCGTCGGCGGCCTGACCTCGTTCGGCCAAGCGGCGTTTTGCGGCTTCGGCGCCTATACCACCGCGGTGCTGACCACGGCCTACGGCGTCTCGCCGTGGCTGACGCTGCCGCTCTCGCTGTTGGTGAGCGGTGCCGCCGCGGTCCTGCTCGGCCTCGTCACGGTGCGGCTGTCGGGCCACTATCTGCCGCTCGGCACCCTCGCCTGGGGCCTCGGGCTATTTTATCTGTTCAGCAAGCTTGAATTCCTCGGCCGCAACGACGGCATCTCCGGCATCCCGCCGCTTCAAATCGGTTCGCTGCGGATGATCGATCCCGGCACGATCTATTTTGCGATCTGGACCGCGGTGCTGATCTGCGCGCTGCTCACCATGAACCTGCTGGACTCGCGCACCGGCCGCGCGATCCGCGCGCTGCGGCGCGGGCACATCGCCGCCGAGGCGTTCGGCGTGCAGACGCCGCGCGCCAAGCTATTGGTGTTCATCTATGCGGCGGTGCTGGCCGGCCTGTCGGGCTGGCTGTATGCGCATCTGCAGCGCGCCGCCAATCCGACGCCGTTCGGCGCGCAGGCCGGCATCGAATATCTGTTCATCGCGGTGGTCGGCGGCGCCGGCTATGTCTGGGGCGGCGTGCTTGGCGCCGCGATCGTCGTCATCCTCAAGGAAATCCTGCAAAGCTATTTGCCGTATCTGTTTCACGGCGAGGGCCAGCTCGAGACCATCGTGTTCGGCATCCTGCTGGTGGCCCTGCTGCAACTGGCGCCGAGCGGGATGTGGCCCTGGCTGACGGCGCGACTGCCGTTCAAGCCCAAACGGCGGCGGCCCGATACATCGCTGGTGCTGGCGCCGCGCGTGCGCCCTGCCGTCACGCCGGACGTGCTGCTGCAGGTCGACCATGCGCGCAAGCAGTTCGGCGGCGTGATCGCGGTCAACGACGTCTCCTTCGACGTCCAGGCCCGCGAAATCGTCGCCCTGATCGGCCCCAACGGCGCCGGCAAGAGCACGACCTTCAACCTGATCACCGGCGTGCTCACCGCGACCGGCGGCACCATCTCCGTTCTCGGCAAGAAAATCGACAAGGCGCTGCCGCAACAGGTGGCGAGACTCGGCATCGCCAGAACGTTTCAGCATGTCAAACTGGTGCCGGACATGAGCGTGCTGGAAAACGTCGCGATCGGCGCGCATCTGCGCGGCCATGCCGGCGCCATCGCCAGCATGTTCCGCCTCGACCGGTCGGATGAAGCCAAATTGCTCGCGGAAGCGACCCGCCAGATCGAGCGGGTCGGGCTCGGCGATCAGATCGATCAGCTTGCGGGCAGCCTGTCGCTCGGCCAGCAGCGCATCGTCGAGATCGCCCGCGCGCTCTGCGTCGACCCGATGCTGCTGCTGCTCGACGAGCCGGCGGCCGGGCTGCGCCACATGGAAAAGCAGCGGCTCGCCGCCTTGCTGCGGCAATTGCGCGACGGCGGCATGTCGGTGCTGCTGGTGGAACACGACATGGGATTCGTGATGGATCTGGCCGACCGCATCGTGGTGCTCGACTTCGGCACCAAGATCGCCGAGGGCACGCCGCAGGCGATCAAGACCAATCCTGATGTGATCAAGGCCTATCTCGGAGCGGTCGCATGAATCCCGGGGCCAGCGCGCTATTGTCGGTATCGTCGGTCCATATCGCCTATGGCAAGGTCGAGGCGGTCCGCTCGGTCTCGCTCGATGTCGCCGGCAACGAGATCGTCACCATCATCGGCGCCAATGGCGCCGGCAAGACCACACTGTTGAACGCCATCATGGGAATCCTGCCGCTGAAGGGCCGCGTGACCTTCGCCGGCCAGGACCTGTTGCGGCTCGAGATCGAGGACCGGGTCGCGGCCGGCCTCAGCCTGGTGCCGGAGCATCGCGAATTGTTCGGCACCATGAATGTCGAGGACAATCTGCAGCTCGGCGCTTTCCGGATCGCCAAATCCGTCGCGGCGCAATCGTTCGAGCGGGTCTACGCGCTGTTTCCGCGCCTGAAAGAGCGGCGCAAGCAATTGGCGGGCACGTTGTCGGGCGGCGAGCAGCAGATGCTGGCGATGGGCCGCGCTTTGATGGGGGCACCAAAGCTGCTGATGCTCGATGAACCCAGTCTCGGGCTGGCGCCGATCATCGTCGCCGATATCTTCCGCATCGTCGGCGAACTGCGCTCCAGCGGCGTATCGGTGCTGCTGGTCGAGCAGAACGCCAAGGCCGCCCTGGAAATCGCCGACCGCGCCTATGTGATGGAGCTCGGCGAGTTCGTCCTGGATGGGCCGGCGAAGGACATCGCCACCAACGCGCGCGTCGCCGCGAGCTATCTGGGTTTTGCGCATGAGGGCGCGGGCGCGAGTTAGCACCTAGGCCGTCATGCCCCGCCAACGGGTCAGCGCGAAGCGCTGCCCGATGACAGGCTCCAGCGGGGCATCCAGTATTCCGAGACAGTGAAGCTTGATCTCGACGCCGCAGCGTACTGGATCACCCGCTTTCGCGGGTGATGACAGCCGTGTGTATGAAAACGCTCCTGCCCCTCACATCGCCGGCACGTACTTGCCGTCCTTCACCGTGAGGATGATGCGCGAGCGGTCGTCGAGGCCGGAGCGATCTTTTTCGGTCCAGTTGTAGACGCCCTGGCTCGCTGCAATCTCACGTTCGCTGAGCAAAGCCTGACGGATCGCCTCGCGGAATTCCGGCGTGCCGGGCTTGGCGGTCTTCAAGGCCACCGGAATCACGCGCTTGAGCACTTCGAAGGCGTCGTAGGAATGTCCGGCGAACTGGCTGCGGCTGTTGGGGCCGTATTTGGCCTCATAGGCGGTGTCGAGCGCGAGACCCGGCTTCTTGGTCAGCGCGCTGTCCGGCTGCGTTTCCGGCGACATCACCGGACCCGACGCCATGATCACGCCTTCAGCCGAGGGACCGGCGATGCGGATGAAGTCCATGCTGGCGGCGCCATGGGTCTGATAGATCAGGCCCTTGTAACCGCGCTCGCGCAGCGCCGACTGCGGCAAGGCTGCCGCGGTGCCGGAGGCGCCGACCAGGATCGCATCGGGATTGGCTGCGACCAGCTTCAGCACCTGCCCCGCGACCGAAGTATCCGGCCGCGCGAACCGCTCTTCGTCGACCAGCGTCATGCCCATCGGAACCGCCTGGTTCTTCAAGTCGTTGAACCAGAGATCGCCATAGGAATCGGAGTAGCCGATATAGCCGACGGTCTTGATGTTGTGCGCCTTCATGTGCTCGTACAGCACCTTGCCCATGATCGGAACCGGCTGCGGCATCACCACCGACCACTTGGCCCGTTCCGGCGTGACCGGGAACGGCGCGAGGCCGAAATGCGGAATGCCGGCCTCGTTGGCGACGTTGGACACCGCGATGGTCGGCGGCGTGGTCGCCGATCCCATGATGATATCGGCCTTGGATTCGGTGACGAAGCGCCGCGCATTGGTGGTGGCATTGGTCGGATCGCCGCCATCGTCGAGCACGATGATCTTGAGCGGCACGCCGCCAATTTCCTTCGGCACGAATTCAAGCGCGTTGCGCTCGGGGATGCCGAGCGCCGCCGCCGGTCCGGTGGTGGTGGTCGTGATACCGATGGTGATTTCACTGGTTTGCGCGGCCGCGGGATAGGCCGGCAGCGCGAGCGCCGCCGCGGCAATGGCGGCCGACAGATGAAACTTCCTCATTATTTCCTCCCTCATGTGTTTATTTTGGATGCTTATTTCATAAAGCAAAATTCGAGGACATTTTCAGCCCCTTCTTTAGATGCGCCAGAAGTTAATGCGCCCGACGAGTCAGCCCTGCATGAATTTTGCAATGATCTCCTGCGGCACCGGCGCCGATTTCAGCCTGCCGGGATCGTCCGGGTGATGCCCGACCAGCACGCGGGTCTCGAACGCCTCGATCGCCAGCGCCTCGCCCTTGAACACCTTGTGGGTCACCTCGAAGCTCGAGCGCTTGAAACCCTCGATCCGGCTTTCGATCGCGATCCAGTCGCCATGGGTCGAGGCGATGTAGAATTTCGCCCGCGTATCCACCATGGGAATGCCGACCAGGCCATACTTCTTGACGATGTCCTGCTTGGAGAAACCGGCGGCCTCGAACAGGATCGAGGTCGAGTCGTCGAACATCGCGAAGTAGCGCGGGTAATAGACAATGTTGGCGGGGTCGCAATCGCCCCACTGGATCTGCACGTTCCTGCGGTTGACGAACATTCGATGGTCCTAGCGCGGCGCCATGCGCAGCGAGGCATCGAGCCGCACCACCTCGCCGTTGAGATAGGGATTGTCGATCATGTGCAGCGCCAGCGAGGCGAACTCGTCGGCATGCCCGAGCCGGCGCGGAAACGGAATCGCCGCGGCCAGTGAGTCCTGGGCTTCCTGCGGCAGATTGGCCAATAGCGGCGTCAGGAACAATCCGGGCGCGATGGTCAGGACGCGAATGCCGAACTGCGCCAGTTCGCGCGCGATCGGCAGCGTCATCCCGACGATGCCGCCTTTCGAGGCCGAATAGGCCGACTGCCCGATCTGGCCGTCATAGGCGGCGACCGATGCGGTGGAGATCACCACGCCACGCTCGCCACCCGCCAGCGGCTCCAGTTTCGACATTTCCGTCGTCGCCAGCCTGATCATGTTGAACGAGCCGATCAGATTGACCCTGATGATCTTCTCGAAATCGGCCAGCGGCATCGGCCCGTCGCGGCCGATCACCCGCTTGGCGGCGCCGATGCCGGCGCAATTCACCAACACCCGCGCCACACCATGGGCCTTGCTCGCCGCGGCGATCGCCGCCTCCGCCGAGGCCGCGTCGGCGACGTCGCAGATGACCGCGACGCCGCCGATCTCGGCGGCGACGGTTTCGGCGAGCTTGGCGTTGAGATCGCACACCGCGACTTTGGCGCCCTGCGCGGCGAGCTTGCGCGCGGTGGCGGCGCCCAGTCCCGATGCGCCCCCGGTGACGATGGCGGCCTGATCTTTCAACTGCATGGTTTCCTCCTGGCGATTTGGTTCGAATTCAGTTCAGCGTGATGACGTCGACCGCGGGGGCTGGCGAATATAGCTCGTCGATCAGCCGGCTGCGATGCTCCAGCACCGCGCGTTGATTGATCGACCCTTTATCGGTGACTTCGCCGCGATCGATCGACATCGGCGTATCCAGCAGCACCGCGCGCGTGATCCGCGTCGACGACCCCGTCGAGACAGCCAGAAACTTTGTAAATCGCTCGCGAAACGCGGCACGGATCAGGGCGTCGCCCGCAATTGCCGCGAGGTCATCGGATGGCAGCGTTGGATTGATCAGGCGGCAGCCGTCGAGGTCGAGCACCACCAGCGCCGACAACTCGTCGCGGTTGATGCCCGCGATCACCACGTCGCGCACCAGCGGCGCACAGGCCGCGATGAAGCGGGCGCGGAGCGGACCGACGCTGACCCAGGTGCCGCTGGCGAGCTTGAAATCCTCGGCGATGCGGCCGTCGAAATCGAAGCCGGCGCCGAGATCATCGGGATCGGCCGGCTTGAGCGCGTCGCCGAATTTGTAGAAACCTTCCTCGTCGAAGGCCCGCGCGGTCAGTTCGGGCTGGCGCCAATAGCCCGGCGTGACGTTCGGCCCCTTGGCGCGAACCTCGAGCTTGCCATTATCGGGCACAAGCTTGGCCTCATTGCCGGAGACGGGAAGCCCGACATGGCCTGAGCGGCTGGTGGCGGGCCGCACCGACATGAAGAACGGCGCGGTCTCGGTGGCGCCGAGCCCCGTCAGCATCGGCACCCGAAAGCCGGTCTCCTGCACCGCGAGTTCGTCGAGGCTGTTCCAGATGAAGGGCGACATCGCCGCCCCGGAGAAGAACATCGCGTGCAGCCGATGGAAGAATCTGGCGCGCAGCGCCTGGTCGTCGCGCAGATACGGCAGCAGCGATTCATAGCCCTTCGGCACGTTGAAATAGACGGTCGGGGAAATCTCGCGAAGATTGCGCACGGTCTCTTCGATGCCGCCGGGCATCGGCTTGCCGGCGTCGAGATACATCGAGCCGCCATTGTACAGCGTCAGACCGATATTGTGATTGCCGCCGAACGTATGATTCCACGGCAGCCAGTCGACAATCACCGGCGGCTCGTCCTTCAGGAACGCCATGGTCTCGCGCAGCATCACCTGATTGGCGCAGATCATCCGCTGGGTGTTGATGACGGCCTTCGGATTGCCGGTCGAGCCTGATGTCAGCAGAAATTTTGCGATCGTATCCGGACCGATCGCGTCATGCGCGGCATCAAGGCCCGGATGCTCCGGCGACGCCAGCAAGTCGCCGAGCATCGTGATCTCGCGGCCCGGCACGTCGCCACGCGACACCACAACCTCGATTTGATCGGGAATATTGGCGCGGATCGCATCGTCGAATTTGCCGGCGTCCTCGGTGAATACCAGACCCGGCGTCAGCAGCTTCATCAGAAAGCCAAGCTTGCCGTAATCCTTCGACACCAGCGAATAGGCCGGCGACACCGGACAAAACGGCACACCGGCATAGAGCGCGCCGAACGCGACCAAAGCGTGGTCGATCGAATTGCCGGAGAGAATCACGACCGGTTTCTCGGCCGACAGACCGCGCGCGAGCAAGCCTGAGGCGATGCGCCGGGTCGCGGTCAGCAATTGCGCGTAGGTGATTTGCCGCCAGCCGCCGCCTGTCTCGCGCTCCGCCATGAAAATGCGGTTCGGCTCGACTTTGGCCCAATGGTGCAGACGATCTGTTATTCGGACCGGATAGTCGCCGAGCGCGGTCTTTGGGCGCAGATAGATGGTGCCATCGGCGCGGCGATCGATCGACACCGCGGGATCGCCGAACGAAATCGCACGCAGCGGATGTGCGCTGGCGGCTAGGGGTAAGGACATGTCGGGTTTGGCGCTCATGTCAGGTCGGCTTCACCTTTGCCGTCTTGCGATCGAGGAACGCACGGATCCGAAGTTTAGCCTCTTTGTCGCTCTGTGCCACCGTCGCCATCAAGGACTCCATCAAGAGCCCCGTCTGCGGATTGGCCTCGGCGATCATCGGCAGCGCCTGCAGCACCGCGAAATTGGTCAGCGGCGCATTTTTCGCGATCTGCGCGCCGAGTTCCTTGGCCTTGGCCAGCGCATTGCCTTCCTCGGTGAGATATTGCGCAAAGCCGTAGGACGCGCCCTCGGTCGCCGAATAAACCCGCCCGGTCAGCATCATGTCGGTCATGCGGGCGACCCCAATCAGCCGCGGCAGCCGCACCGAGCCGCCGCCGCCGACAAAGATGCCGCGCTGACCCTCGGGCAATGCGAAATAGGCGCTGGGCTCGGCGACGCGAATATGCGCGGCGCAGGCGAGTTCCAATCCGCCGCCGATCACCGCCCCGCGAAGCGCGGCGATCACGGGCACGCGGCTATATTGAATGCGGTCGAACACCCGATGCCACATCTGCGAATGGCGCAGGCCCTCGGTGGCGTCCTGCTCGGTCAATTCCGACAGATCGAGGCCGGATGAGAAATGGTCGCCGATGCCATGGATCACGACCGCGCCGATGCCATCCGGCAGACTGGAGAAGCAATCCTGTATCGCGAGAATAATGCCGTCGTTCAGCGCATTGCGCTTGGCCGGGCGGTTGAGGCCGACGGTCAGCACCGGCCCCGATATTTCGAGCTGGAGCAGCGCAGACGGGTCCGAGGTCCCGGCGGAGGCGGCGTTTCCCATGGAGCTTTTGTGTCCTGCCTAGAATAGTTATGTTTTATAACTAATGGGGAGGGAGTTAACAAGCAGGGTTTTTACCCTCCCCTGGAGGGGGAGGGTCGACGCGACTGAAAGGAGCGGCGGGGTGGGGTGACAGTCTCTCCCCTTGAGCGCTGCCCGAGTTGAGAGATCACCCCACCCCGTCTCGCATTTCGCTGCGCTCATGCGAGCCGACCCTCCCCCTCCAGGGGAGGGTAAGAAAAGCAGCCCTCACAACACCTGATGCACGTCGAGCACGACGCGGTCGGGGTGACGCGCGGCCGATCCGATAAACAGATTTTGCATCAGCCAGCGGTATTTTTCGCTGCCGGTCTCGAACCGCGGCACGGTGCGGAAATAGATCAGCCTGGGATCGACCGGCTCGCCGCGCTTGAGGCGCTGCAACAATTCGACGGGGCCAAAGCGGATGCCCTTGTTCTCGACATAGACCACGGCGCCGTCGTCGGTCTCGAACGCATATTTGGCTTCGAGCTCGATCAGCTCATTGGGCCGGATGATCTGAAAATCCGCGCCGAACCCACAGATCTTCCCGTTGATCCCGGCGCCGCGCACCTCGCCGCCGACAACCGGAATGATCCGCCGGACACCGTGACCGATATCGCCGGCGGAGGTCACGCTGCCGATATGGGCGGTGATGGTGAAGACATATTTGGTTTGAAGCGCAGGTTCCATGGATCGCCCCAACCTAGTGACCCATTTGTTGCGGCAGCCAGGTCGCCAGCAACGGAAATGCAATCAGGATGATCAAGCGGACGATATCCGTCGCCACGAACGGGAGCACGCCCTTGAAGATGGTCGTGAACGACACGTCCTTGACGACACTTTTGATCACAAAGACATTCATCCCGACCGGCGGGTGGATCAGGCCGAGTTCCACCGTCATCACGATGATCACGCCGAACCAGATCGGATCGAAGCCGAGATGGGAAATGACCGGAAAAATGATCGGCACCGTCAGAATGATCATCGCCATCGCGTCCATCAGGCAACCGAGCACCAGATACATTACCATGATGACGGCGAGGACGCCGTAACTGCCGAGCCCAAGACCGGTGAGAAATTCCGTGACCTTTTGCGGGGTCTGCGTCACCGTCAGGAAATATCCGAAAATCAGGGCGCCGATCAGCACCGTAAACACGGCCGCCGCAGTGCGGGTCGCCTGCAGCAGCGAGGCCAGGATCTTGTCCTTGTCCAGTCGTTTGGTGACCACGCCGATCAGGAACGCACCGGTGGCGCCGACGCCGCCTGCCTCGGTG
>Ga0116135_1000513_pt1 | contig 21491 bp, 19 predicted proteins | sample June2015DPH_20_1_FD_89738 | JGI IMG/M metagenome (GOLD analysis project Ga0116135, IMG submission 89738) | Peatland microbial communities from SPRUCE experiment site at the Marcell Experimental Forest, Minnesota, USA - June2015DPH_20_10 | ecosystem: Environmental > Terrestrial > Soil > Wetlands... | reverse complement strand
TTTTTCGCCAATTTAGCTTTATAACAAAGCTATATTGATTTGTGCATGGGTTGCTGTCAAGGGTATCCATCCGCCGTGCAGGGCCCGACGCAACTTGTTCTCCGGCTGATCGCTCGCTACAAAACGGCAAACGCCGAGCAGGATTCGGCGAGGCAGGAATCGAATGGCTGAGAAAACCAGATCGCGATCGATCGCGCCCCAACCCACGGTTTCCCGGCCCGAATTGCTGGTCGGAAATTCCGACCATGCCTTCCGCCAATTCGTCCATGACACGCTGGCTTTTTCGGCGCGGCTGCAGCAGGTGCGCAGCCATCTCGGGCAGGTGATCGGTCTTTCCGGCACCCAATATACGGTCCTGATCGCCATTGCTCATCTGCGCGGAGAAGACGAAAAGGTCGGTGTCAATCTGGTCGCGGATCACCTGCATTTCAGCGGCGCCTTCATTACGATTGAAATCAACAAGCTGGTCGCGGCAGGGCTGGTCGAAAAGGAAACCGATTCGGTGGATCGCCGGCGCGTCGTGCTCAGCATTACGCCGAAGGCACGGGCACTTCTCAACCAACTGGCGCCCGTGCAGCGGCCGGCCAATGATTTGCTGTTCAGCTGCCTTTCCGCAAAGGACTTCGAGCGGCTGCGCAAGATCATGTCCCGCATGGTCGGGACGGCAGACCAGGCGGTCAACCTGCTGGAATATACCACGCCGATCGCGGCGGCGCGTTCGGCCAAATAGCTCCATTTCCGCTGTTGGCTAGCTCGCATGATGTTGCGGCCTCGCGCTGGCACCGAGGAAGGCTTCGGACACCGCGGCGTTTCCCGCCAGTTCGCTCGCCGTCCCCGATATCACCACGCGTCCGGTCTCAAGCACATAGGCGCGGTCGGCGAATTTAAGGGTCTGTCGTGCCTTCTGTTCCACCAGCATGATGGTCAGGCCTTCCGATCGAAGATCGCCAATCATGCCGAAAACATAGTCGGTCATTTTCGGCGCCAGGCCGAGCGATGGCTCGTCGAGCAGGAGCAGGCGAGGCCTGGACAGGCACGCCCGCGCGATCGCCAGCAATTGCTGCTCGCCACCGCTGAGAAGGCTTGCCAGCCGGCTGCGTCGCGCTTCGAGTATCGGAAAGCGTTCGAACATCCGGCCGACGTCCGCCATCGCCGCACGCCGGTCCCGCCGGCAATAGATCCCCATCAGCAGATTTTCTTCGACCGTCATGCGGGCCAGGATGCCGCGGCCTTCGGGCACCAGCGAAATACCGACGCGCAAATTGTGCTCGGCGGAATTGGGTTTCAACATCTGGCCCCTGAAATGGATTTCGCCACGAAACGGCAGCAGCCCTGCGATGGCGCGCGCAATCGTCGTCTTGCCCGCACCGTTGGCGCCGAGCAGCGCCACGATTTCTCCCTCCCGGATGTCCAGATCGATCTCCCGCACCGCGGTCACGGCGCCATACTGAACCCGAAGGCCTCGGATCGAGAGCATCAGGCTTCCTTTCCGAGGTAGGCATCCATCACGATCGGATCGGCCTGGATCTCGCCCGGAAGCCCCTTTGCAATCAGAACGCCGAAATCCAGCACGTAAAGGTAATCGCAAAGGTTCATCACAAAACTCATGTCGTGTTCGATCAGCAGGATGGTCAGGCCACCGTCGCGCAGACGCAGCATCAAGCGGCGGATGTCCTCCGCCTCATCGTGGTTCATCCCCGCCACCGGCTCGTCGAGCAGCAGCATCCTCGGGCTCGCTGTGAGCGCGCGCGCCATTTCGACTTTTCGCTGCGTCCCGTATGAAAGCGAGCGGGCACGCTGATGGCGCACCTCCTGGAGGCCGAAGAATTCGAGCACCTGCTCGGCCCGCGCGATGGCGGCTCGGTCCGCCCAGTTGATCGGAAGGGCCCTGCGCCACAGAGCGCCCTGACCAGGCTGGGCCACCAGCAAATGTTCCCAGACCGTCATGCTGGAAAAAAGCCGGATGTTCTGGAATGTGCGCACCGCTCCGGCCCGCGCGATCCGGTATGGCCGCCACTGTGTGATCGGCTGCTGGTCGAGAAATACGTCGCCGCTGCTGGCGCGGTAGGCGCCGGTGATGACGTTGAAGAGCGTGGTCTTGCCGGCGCCGTTCGGCCCGATCACGCCAACGATCTGCCCTTGCCGCACCTCGCAGGACAACCCTGAAAGAGCCTTGATTCCACCAAAGGATTTGGTGACATCGCTCAATTGGAGGAGCGGCTTGCTCATGCCGCCTGCTTGTACGGTACGAGCCGGCGCAGCAGCGCGCGGTCGAGGATTCCCTGACGCCTGATCAGCAGCACGATGATGAGAAGGGCCCCGAATGCCGCGGGCCGCCAGTCATCGAGGGCGCGCAATTGTTCAGGAAGCAGCACCAGCAGTGCCGCCCCAACCAGCGATCCGGCGCCGATGGTCGATCCGCCCAGAATGACCGCGAGCACGAAATCGATGGAGCGCTCGAATCCGAAATTGCCGGGTTCGATATAGACATGATGATGCGCGAAAAGTCCGCCGGACACCGCGGCAACCGCGGCACTCATTCCGAACGCGCCGATCTTGGTCATGGTGGTGTTGAGACCGATCAGGTTGGCAGCCGTCTCGTCGTCGGCGACCGCGCGCATCTCGAGCCAAATTCGGGACGATTCCATCAACCAGACCAAAAGCAGAATGAGGCCGACCCAGATCCAGACGTAGCTGACTGATATATGAGCCATGCCGTGAAAGCCGCCCGCGCCGCCCGTGATATCAAGGTTGAGAAACAGGCTGCGGACCATCTCGCCAAACCCGAGCGTCGCCATGGCGAGAAAGATTCCCTTGAGGCGCAAGGCGGGAAACCCGATCACGACGCCGATCATCCCGGACAATATCGCGGCGATCAAAAGCGCCGGTGTCAGCGGCACGCCTGCTATGACGGTCAGGTAAGAGCTCAGATAGGCCCCGATCGCCATGAAGCCGGCATTGCCCAGCGACAGCTGGCCGGTGGCCAGGATGATGTAGACGCTCAATGCGCCGAGCGTGAGAATGCCAACATCTGCGAGCAGACCAGCGGTATAGGTCGACATCACACGCGCTGCCCTTGGTCTGCGCCACTGCCGCCGAGCAGTCCCTGCGGGCGAAACAGCAAAATCGCGATCATGAAGCCGTAGACCACGAAATCCCTGATCTGGGAGCCGCCATAGGCGACGGTGAGCACTTCCGCAATGCCGATCAGCGGGCCCGCAAGCAGGGCGCCCCAGATCTGGCTGGTTCCGCCGATCACCATCACGGCGATCGCCTTCAGTCCGATCTCGACGCCGACATAGGGCGTGATGGCGGCGTAGTGGATCGCGATCAGAACCCCGGCCGCCCCCGCCAGGGCGCCTGACATCATGAACGCGGTCAGCGTGATCCGGCTGCCGGAGACGCCGAGCAGGCGCGCGACGTCGCGATTTTCGGCGACGGCGCGCAGCGCCCGGCCGATGGAAGTCCGCTGCACGATGTAAGCCATGATCGCGACCAACGCCACGGTCACGCCGATGACGATCAACTGCAGTTCGCCGATGCTGACGGATCCAAGCGTGATGCGGCCGCCGAGGTATTCGTCCGGCAATTGCAGGGGATCCGAGCCCCAGACGTTGGTCGCGATATTCTGAAGAATGATCGAAAATCCGAGCGTGCTCAGCATCGGCGTGACCAGAGGTGCATCGCGCAGCGGCTCATAGCCGATCTTCTCGATCACCGCCGATATGGCCGCGGCCCCCGCCATTCCGGCGGCAACCGCGACCGGCAACGACAGATTCGCTGTGATGACAGCGAATCCCAGATATCCGCCGATCATGAACAACTCGGCGATTGCGAGGTTCAGGATGCCCAATATGCCCATCACGATGGAAAACGACAGCGCGAGCAGGGTGTAGACTGCTCCCAGGGTCACGCCGTTGACAAGTTGCTGCAGAAGCATGAAGGAACCGCGCTCGCTGGGCCCGTTGATGTAAGCTCAACCAATTCCCTGATGCTGCTCAGACCACGATGCCGTCTAACCGTCGACACCGGGAGCCGAACAACACCCTCAATTGTTTGCAGCCGAAAGCCTCAGCAGGCCGGATGACCTGGCACCGAGCTGCATCCCTGCACCTTGGTCGCCCAGGCCCCATTCTGGCCCTGCAGCACATAGAATGCCTTGATGGCATCACCGTCGTCGTTGAAACTGATCGGACCGCCCAATCCCTTGAAGTTATCAAGTTTGACGAGGTAGTCCCGGACTTTGACGCGATCGGATTCAAGGTCTTCCGGCTTGCCCGTCACGCCCGCATTCCTGGCCGCATCGACATACATGCTGACGATCTCATAGATATTGGCGTCGTACATGCTGGGCTCGATCTCCGCGGGCAGCCCGGACTCCTTGCGCAGCATCGGTTGCAGCTCCGCCACGAACGGCGCCGCACGATCACCTGTCATCGAAGCGAAGAAGGTCGCGGGCGCGACAATGGGAAGCTCCGGAGCCGCCTTGAGAATCGCCGAGGAAATCAGCTGCGTGGCGCCGACCACCGGTTTGAGGAAGCCCTGGCGCTTCATCTCGCGCAGCACCGTCACCGCCTGGCTGTAGTCGGCGCTCAGGACGACGCCGTCGGGATTGAGCGACTTCATCTTCGTCACCTGGGCGCTGACATCGAGGTCGCCGGTGTTGAAGGAGAGCGGGTCATTTTCATTGACGATCGTGATGCCATTTTCCTTCATCAAGGCGGGCATGATCTTGGTGCCGACGGTCGAAGCCGTCGCGTCCTTGGCATCGAAGATGATGGCGACGGTCTTGATATCGAAGGTTTTCTTGAAATAGGGCACCGTCGACTTCGCCAGGATCGACTCGTCGATGGTGTTGCGGAAAGCCCATGGACGATTGGCCTTTGCCACCCCGGGCTTTGATGAAGCCTGCGACATCGAGACCACCTTCATTTCGTTGGCGACGGGGAATGTCACCTCGGCGGCGCTGCTGGTCAGCGGACCGGCGACCGCGATCACCTTTTCATCGCCGGCCAGCTTGCGCAGCGAGCTTGCCGCCTGCGCCGGCTTTGTCGCGTCATCCAGGATAATGACCTTGAGCCTGGCGCCGTTGATGCCGCCGGCCTTGTTGACCTGCTGCTCGAACATCTTGAGCGTCACCGTGTTGCTGCGGCCCCATTCGGCGAAGGGGCCGCTGCTCGGAACGATCGCCCCGATCGCGATTTCGCGGCCGGCTTGCGCATGCGCGGAGCCGGCGGCCGCTATGTGCAGAATGGTTGCGGCCAGAAGCACGGACCATTTATTGCCAGTCGAATTCATCGAACACTCTCCCAGAATTGTGCAGCCCAGATCATCTTTCACCAGTTTCGGACATGCCGGTTACGTGCATAGACCGTGCCATCCGTGTCCACCGACCAAATCATCTCCCAGAATAGAATTAATGACAAACAAATAATAGACAGCTTTCAAAACTAGATTTATTACAAAGGTATTACCGATGCGTTCGGTCTCCGGCAAATGGACGCTGCTTCGAAAATCGCCGTGATTGCTCATTTGTTGAACAGTTGCGCAGCGAAGAAATCCTGATTATGGCGCTCCTCGCTTGCGGGCTGACCTCGGTGGCACATCGAGCTTGGTGATGTTCGGCTTTGCGCTGGATTCCGACAGGTAGCGCTGCAGCGCCATCGCCTGTTCGCTCGATTTGACGAGACGCTCGATCATGTCGACCAGCAGTGCAAATTCCTTGGCGGTAAGACAGCCGAATTGAACGTCGTTGACCTGCCTCTGAATCGGTGCGAGCCGTTCGAGCATGTCTCGTCCGCGCGCCGTTACGCTCAGGCACAATCGGCGTTTATCCACGGGATGACCGGCTTTCTCGATCAGTCCTTTCTGCAAGAGCTTGTTGGTGATCACGGTGGTGAAGGCGCCGCTGAGATGCAGGTGGTCGGCGACGTCCTTGACGCTGACATTTCCATCCGCCGACAGGTGTCCGATCGAAATCAGCATCGTATATTCGATGCCCGCGAGGCCGATCAGGGCTCCGTGGCCTTCGCGCACCGACGAATGGCGCGCCAGAAAACCAAACAGGTTATGAACCAGGCGGCGAAATTGCTGATCGGAGCCGTCGACCAGCAGCTCCGGCCGCGAAATCGTCAACGCGGCCGGCCGCGCCGGCTTGAGCAGCGGCGGCTTTATCCTGGATGATGCCGCTATCCGTTCTCGTCCCATTTGTTTCAACTCACAGTCATTGGCGGTTTATCTTGACGGCTACAATCGCTGCACACAGTGATTCTCCGTACATCGAGGTCAGTGAGCGGCTCCCGAAAAATCGCGCGGCAGCGCGCAGTGCGCAACCCTGACGTTTCGGGTCGATGCGGGCGTATTGCGACTGCGGCCAACGAAACGCGGCACGCCGTCGGTGAAAACGGCGGCAACCGCCGGCACGTCGCCGTTGCGCAGGGCGGAGAGGGCGTCGGGCTGAGAGCCGCCCGCGCAGGCGTCGATCAAGACGACGTCGGCATCCTTGCCTGCTCCGAGCAATCCGGAGTTCAGCCGGTAGACCCGGGCGTTGTTCCCGGTCGCCGCCGCGATGGCCTGTTCCGGCGGCATGCCGCCGAGGCTCGCGAGGTGACTGATGGTATAGAACATGCCGAGCGGCATGATGCCGCTGCCGGTCGGCGTATCCGTCGCGATCAGCAGCCGCTCCGGTTGGCCCGCTTGGTCCAGCAATTTCGCCGTCAACAGCGCGGTGCGCAAATTTCCCGCCGTGCAGAGTTGCAGCGCGATATCGCTTTCGTTCACCAGCCGCGCGAAGCCGGCTTCAGGCATCGCCACCGGGCCGCCATTGACGTGGAAGGACACGCAGGGATTGGAGGCGAGCACGTGCTCGGCCCAGATCCCTGAAGAGCCGGGAATCGAGGATCCGCCGGTGTGCATGGTCGTCACCATCCCCAGCCGGCGAGCGGCCTGCATCAGCGGAGCGTATTCGAAAGGTGTTGCGAAGGCACCAAAGCCGGCTTTGGCCAGCCACAGGCCTTGTGCAACCAGATCGGCGAGATCGGCTTCGGTCAGGCCGGGTTCGAGAATGATGGAGCCGGCGTGGACACGCATCCCGCCGGGCCGGTAGTCGAGAAAGCAGGCGCGCGCGGCCAGCGCCAGCGCTTTGACTCCCGCGGCATCCTTGGGGCGGCCGGGGACGTGCACTTCCGACGCCGTGATGGAGGTGGTGGTGCCGCCATGCAGGTAGCTTTCGAGATATCCGACCACACGCTGGCGCGGGGTGTAATCACCAAACGTGATATGGACATGGCTGTCGATCAGGCCGGGGATCGCCGTCGTGCCGGCCGCGTCGACGACGACGTCGCATCCCGCAACGGTGTCGGACGACAGCGTGCCGACCGCGGAAATCAATCCGTCTTCGAGCAGAATGCCGTCGCCGGACGCGAACGGTTGCTTCAGGTCGCCGGTGACGATGGTGCGGATATTGACAATCGCGGTACGCACACAGTCCTCCAATTATCGCAGGCCGTCTTTGCCGACGATATCCTTCGCGGCCAGGCCGCCGACGCGCGCATTGAGCCGGCCCCGGTTGGCGAGGCACACGATGAGCGCGACTTCGTCCGATCCGGGCGCATCCGGCGGCAGCGTGATCGTCATGCCGTCGTAGTGCGATCTGACATAGAGAGCGTCCTTGTGCGCCAGGGGAATATCGATCTGGCTGCCGGGCGCGGCGAGCTTGGTGAAGGAGGGGATCCAGGCCTGCGCGCCTCCAACCGCGTCACGCAGCGGCGCGGCGAACGTCGTCGTCAGCATCGCGTTGACGTGTTCCAGTTCGCCGCCGAGGCCGACGACGCCGCCCTTGCCGTAGCTTTCCGTCTTGTAGGGACCCATGGCGTCGATCGCGAGTTTCGCCAGAACGCGGCCGGCTTCCGCGCTTGCCGCGATCGCCTCCGACAGGTCTTCCTCAAATCTTCCGGCATAGGGATTGCCGATGATAGCGATGGCCGCCACGCGCCGCAGCGGCACGGCATGACGCTGACCGGCCTCGACTTCCTTGTGATCGCAGAGGGACAACAGGCGGCGAATATCGAGTTTCATGGGAGCCTCTCGTGAACCTTGAAGTCACGGATCAATTCGGCAAGCAATCGCGTCCGGCATCAGGCCGCCTGACCTGCGCTCACCCGAGAATCCGCCAGGGTATAACCATCGGTTATCCGCGTTGCCATCGCTGCCGCGCGATCCCAATCATAGGTGCGGTAGCTGTGACTGCGGGTGACGAATTGAGCTCCGGCATAGAACATTTCGTATTGCAGATGACGGGAAGCAAATTCGGATCCGACGGCGTCCCAGGTCAGTTTCAACAGCTTGACCCGATCTTCGCCGCTCATGACCGGAGACACCTGCGTCAGCGAAATCATGCGCGCGATATCGGGATTGTCGAAGTCGGCGGCGGAAGAGGGCAGCATCATCAGCGCGCCGCCCGCCAGTTCCCTGATCGTGCTGATGATCACCGGGTACATCTCCTGCGACTGCACCTGAGCCGCGTACAATAGATGCTTGTTGGGGAGGAAATACTCGCCGCGCATCGCGCCGCCGGCCTCCATGCCCAATACCATCCCCTCGATCAGGGCGGCCTGCGATGCCAGCTTGCCCAACACGTCCACGACAGGCGGGAAATTGATGGTGCCGATGGTGCGCGCAATGCCCCGGGCCAGGCCGACCAGAAAGCGCAGCTTCACCGAAAGCCGGATCTGGGCCTGATAGTTCTGGTACACATGGGCCGGCGTGTCGTGAAGCTGGGCCCGGCACATATCCGTATCGCGCAGCACGAAAACGCGCTCCCAGGGAACCTTGACGTCATCGAAGAACACCAGGGCATCGTTTTCATCAAAACGATAGGACAGCGGATTGTCATACTCGCTGACGGCGTGCGCCTCGAACGACTTGCGCGATAGCATGTTGATGCCCTTTGTTGCCATCGGCAGCGCGCACGAAAAAGCAAGATGCTCCTCTCCGGGCTTCAAAGGCTGTCCGGAACTGACAAAGATCTCGTTCGCCATGATCGCGCTGGTCGCGAACAGCTTGGCGCCGCGGATGGTGATGCCCGACGAATCCTGGTCGACGATGCGGGCAACCATGTCCTCGGCGCCCTTGCCCTGATCCCCGAACGCCTTGGACCGGTCGCCCTGTACGTTATTGATGACGTAGGTGAGAAACATATCGTTGTTGCGAACATAGTCGAACCATTCGCGAAAGGCGTGGCCGCGCTTTTCATCGTGCCGGTCGAGGACCTCTATGCCCATCATCATGCCGGACATCGAAGATGCGACATGGTCCGGGGATCGCCCGAGAAAGCCGCAGGATACTTCCGCCCATTCGGCCAATGCCTTGCGGCGCTGGACCAGATCGTCATAGCTCCGCGGCAACTGCCAGCACCGATTGACGCGCCGACCGCCGCCGATATCGAAGGTCATGCGTTCGAGATTGTCCGGCGCCGACTGGTAATCGTAGAGCGCCCCTGCCGACGCCACGGCGTTTCGATAGGCCGGATGCTCCGAAACGTCATGGACCAGCTTTCCGTTCAGATAGACGGATCGGCCGTCGCGCACGCTTTGAATGTGCTGTGCGCCGTTCTTCACGGAGACGGTTTTCGTCGGTTCAGAACCCGCCATCGCGATGCTCCATGGCATGGCGCGCCAGTTCAATCCAGCCGCGCACGGTGCGTAATAGCATCAAACAATAGCTAACTTTAGAAGCTATTTCAACAGCCAATTTTGGGACGATATGTTCGTGGTCGCGGGGGAGCACAGCGTGGTGCGTGCGCTCCCATTGGCCGAGGCAGATTTATTTCAACTGGCTACTCAGAATTCCGGAAACTGAGCAGGCGGCGGATCATCCGGATGTTCGCGTAATCGATCATCTTGCCATCGACCGTGACGGCGCCCTGTCCGTTGCGCTCGGCTTCCTCGAGCGCGGCGATGGCGCGGTGCGCGTAGGCGATCTCCGCGTCGGAAGGAATGAAGGCGTCGCGGGTGATCTCGATCTGGCTGGGATGAATGACCTGCTTGCCGTCGAAGCCCATCGCGGCGGCTTTCATCGCGGCCGAGGCCGTGGCCCTGGCATCACGGAAGGCGCCGCATGGTCCGTCGATGGCGCGCAGTCCGAAGGCACGCGCGGCAACCAGGATCCGCATCATCGGATAGGCAAAGAGATCGAGCGGGACCTCCTGATAACCTTCCGCCGCGCCGGCGACATGCCGGTAGCCCGGCGGCGAGGCCCCGATTTCGGCGCTCCGGGCGCCGATGGAGGCCGCGAAATCGCCGACGCCGAGATGCAGGGCGCTCACCAGCCCGCCCGCTGCCGCGAGCGCCTCCACATTGACCAAACCGCGTGCGGTCTCGATCAATAATTCCATTTCGACAGGCGCATGGCGCGCGCCCGCGGCCGCGGTGATCCATTGACCGATGGTCGCGACATCGCTCACGGCTTCGGCTTTTGGCACGATAAAGCCATCCAATCGCTCGATACCGCCGAGCCGTTCGATCTCATGTTGGATCGACGGGCTGTCGATGGCGTTGAGCCGCACGGAAACGGTTTTTCGGCCCCAATCGAGCGCGGTCAACGCATCCGCGGCGGCTTCCAGCGCGGTGGCTTTCTCGGCCACGGGAACGGCGTCCTCGAGATCCATGAACACCGCATCGGCGGCCGAAGCCGCCGCGTTCTGCACCAGCCGCGCGCGATGCGCCGGTACGGCGAGATAGCTTCGGGTCAATCGCGGTGCGGTCATGTGCGCGCCATCCGCGGCAGACCGAGTTCGGCCAGGATCGCCTCCGTGTGCTCGCCCACGGCGGGAATGTCGCCCATCACAGGGGAGACCCCGGGAATGGTGATCGCGGGCAGAAAACTGGTCAGCGGTCCGTTGGGCGATCCGACTTTGCGAACGCGATCGCGGGTGTGAAGCTGCGGATGCTCCAGGAACGCTTCGACGGTATTCATGTTGGCATTCGCGATCGACGCTTGCTCGAGGCGCTGCATCACTTGTTCGGCCGAAAATGGTGCGAAGTGCTGTTCGATCAGCGCTTCCAGCGCATCGCGATGCTGCATGCGCTGCGGGTTGGTGCAGAAGCGCGGATCGTGGGCGAGCGCCGCGTCGCCAAGCACCTGCGCGCAGAGCGCGGTCCATTCGCGTTCGTTCTGAATGCCGAAGAAGATCACGCCGCCGTCGCCGGCGCGAAACGGGCCGTAAGGCGCGATCGTCGCGTGACGCGTGCCGGTGCGCACCAGCGGTTTGCCGGCGCCTTCGGTGTAATACGCCGGATAACTCATCCACTCCGTCATCGAATCGAACAAGGACACTTCGAAGGCCATTCCCTTGCCGGTACGCTCGCGGTTGAACAGCGCCATCAGCACGCCGTTTAGAATGTACATGCCGGTTGCGGTATCGACCACGGCGATTCCGCATTTCGCCGGCTGCTCCTGGGTGCCGTTGACCGACAGAAATCCCGCCTCGCACTGGACCAGGAGGTCGTAGGCCTTTTTCTGGCCGTAGGGACCACCGCTGCCATAGCCGGAAATGTCGCAGGCGATCAGGCGAGGGAAACGTTCGACCAGTGTCGCGGCATCGAGGCCGAGCCGCTTGGCGGCGCCCGGCGCCAGGTTCTGCAGAAACACGTCCGCCCGCGGCAGCAGCGCATCCAGCACCTGCTTGCCTTCGCGGCTTTTGACATCGAGTGCGAGGCTTTCCTTCGATCGGTTGGTCCAGGCGAACTGGCTCGACATTCCGTTCATCACGTAATCGTAATCGCGGCAGAAATCGCCCTTGCCCGGGCGCTCGATCTTGATCACCCGCGCGCCCCAATCGGCGAGATGGCGGCTGGCGAGCGGGGCGGCAATCGCCTGTTCGAGCGAAACGACGGTGATGCCGGACAGGGGCAAAGCGGACTGTCCTGCGTTCATGGCATCTTCTCCAGAAGAATGTGCGACGAGTTGCGCGGCCGGATGGCCATGACTAGACTGACATGACGAGACTGATAGCTCGCATTGGCAGGCCTTATTATCAAGCCGATAATCCGGATTGGTGGGTTGCGCCGTAAGCGCTGATCAACAGCGTTCGATAACAAATCAGGGAAGGAACCCGGACGTGCAGCCATTTATGCGCAAAACAATGCTGTTGACCTTGGCCGCGGTGGCGATGGTGATCTGCAGCGAGGCCAGTGCCCAACAGCCGATCATTATCAAGTTCAGCCATGTCGTCGCGCCGGACACGCCGAAAGGGAAGGGCGCGCTGAGATTCCAGGAACTGGCGGAGAAGTACACCGGCGGCAAGGTCAAGGTCGAAGTGTTTCCCAATTCCACCCTGTACAAGGACAAGGAAGAACTCGAGGCGTTGCAACTCGGGGCCGTGCAAATGCTGGCGCCGTCGCTGGCGAAATTCGGCCCGCTCGGTGTCAAGGAATTCGAGGTTTTCGACTTGCCTTACATCATCCCCGACAAGGCGGCGCTCGCGCGCGTCACCAAGGGCAAGGTCGCCAGGGATCTGTTCGCCAAGCTGGCGCCGAAGGGCATCGAGGGCCTCGCTTACTGGGACAACGGCTTCAAGATCATGACGGCCAACAAGCCGCTGCATCATGTCGCCGACTTCCATGGCATGAAAATGCGCATTCAGTCGTCGAAGGTGCTTGAGGCCGAGATGCGGGCGCTGGGTGCCATTCCCCAGGCCATGGCGTTTTCCGAGGTGTATCAGGCGATGTCGACCGGCGTCGTCGACGGCGCTGAAAACCCGCCTTCAAACATCTTTACCCAGAAGATGCACGAGGTTCAAAAATACGCAACCATGTCCAACCACGGCTATGTCGGCTACGCCGTCATCGTGAACAAGAAATTCTGGGACGGGCTTCCCGACGAAATCCGCACACAAGTGCGAAAGGCGATGGACGAGGCGACCGACTATGCCAACGGGATCGCGCAGCAGGAGAACGATGACGCGATTGCCGCGATGAAGAAGGCCGGCACCATGACCTTCTACGAACTGACAGCCGACGAAAAGGCCGAATGGATGAAGGCCATGCAGCCGGTGGCGGACGAGATGGCGTCGCGCATCGGAAAGGATATGATTGCCGAATTCCAGAAGGAGGCCGCGGGCGGCAGCTGAATCTTCGCGGTATCCGATGCCGGTGGCTATTTGACCAGCGGGCAACCGCCATCGCCGAGCGGCCGGAATGCCTCGGCGGCGGGAATGGTGGCAACCAGTCTGTAGAGATCCCACTCGCCCTTCGACTCCTCAGGCTTCTTGACCTGGAAAAGATACATGTCGCGCAGCACCCGGCCGTCGATGCGCAGCGCGCCATTGTGCGTCATGAAATCGTCGATCGGCGTGGCCCGCATTTGCGCCATCACCTGGTCGGCGTCCTTGCTGCCGACCGCCTTCACCGCTTTCAGGTAATGCGTAACAGCACTATAAGCGCCGGCCTGGGTCATGCTCGGCATCCGCTTGTTGCGTTGATAAAAGCGTTGCGACCAGGCCCGCGTGGCGTCGTCGAGGTCCCAGTAGAACGCCTCGGTCAGCATCAGGCCCTGCGCGTCCTTGAGGCCGAGGCTGTGAATGTCGGAGATGAAGGCGATCAGCGCCACCAGTTGCGCCCCCGACTTCGGCAGGCCGAATTCGATCGCCTGCTTCACGGTGTTGGTGGTGTCGGCGCCGCCGTTGGCGAGGCCGATGATTTTGGCCCCTGAGGATTGCGCCTGCAGCAGATAAGACGAGAAATCCGAGGTGTTGAGCGGATGCTTGACCGAGCCGAGCACCTTGCCGCCATTCGCGGTGACCACCGCCGCGGTGTCGCGCTCCAGCGTCTGGCCAAACACATAATCGGCGGTGATGAAAAACCAGTCCTTGCCGCCGCGCTTGACGATGGTTTCGCCGGTGCCGTGCGACATGGCGTAGGTGTCCCAGGTCCAGTGCGCGGTATAGGGCGAGCACGATTTTCCGGTGATGTCGGAACTGCCGGCGCTGGTCACCATGGCGATCTTCTTCTTGTCTTTCGACAATTGCATGATCGCCAGCGCCATGCCGGATGCCGGAATATCGGTGATCACGTCGACGCCGGAATCATACCAGTTGCGTGCGATGCCGGATGCGACATCGGGCTTGTTCTGTCCGTCGGCGGAGACCACCTCGATCGGCTTGCCGAGCACGCTGCCGCCGAAATCCTCGATCGCCATCTTCACCGCTTCAACCGAGCCCTGCCCGCCGATGTCGGCATACACGCCGCTCATATCCGCGAGTACACCGATCTTGACGGGATCGGTGTCGGCGCAGATGGCGACGCCCGGCAATATAGAGAAGGTGAGCGCGATCAGCGCGCGAACGATGGGTTTGCGATTCATGGATTTCCTGCCCGGATGTCTTGCGATCTCGGTCTGCGCCGATTGAAGACATTCAGTCAGAATTATCGAGCGCGGGCAAGGCGTCCGATGCCCCCGGAAGATCGGATCCCGAGAGGATGAAGATCGGCTATCAGGCCGCTTCCTCGCGGTACCCGCTCGCAAGCACCTTGGCGATGAATCGCGCAATCGCCTCGCCGACTTCACGGGGGGAATCCTCCTGAAGGAAGTGGGCGCCCTCAACAGTGATTTCCTGTTGATTTGGAAAGCCTCGGCAGAATTCGCGCTGTGGTCCGATCAGGAAGCCGCTTGGATCGCCGTTGATGAAGAGCTTGGGGATCGAGCTCGTCGACAGCCAGCGCGAATATTGCTCGACGACGGCCACGACGTCGGCCGGCTCGCCGGCGATCGGAAGATCACGCGTCCAGGCCAGCATCGGCCGCCGCGCCTCGCCGGGAATGCGCCAATGGCTGCGATAGACCTCCATTGCCTCGGCCGGGATACCGCGCAGCGGCAGCAGATATTCGACGAACAGATTCTGTTCCAGGATCATCTTTTCGCCGGCGTCGCTGCGCTGGCCGGTGAAGAAGGCGCGGGTCGCCTGCGGCCACTCGTCCCATGATCGGAACGGGCGCACGATCCCTTCCATGTAGATAATCGCCTTGACCCGCTCGGGGTGACGCCGCGCCCAGTCGAAGCCCAGTGCCGAACCCCAGTCATGCACGACGAGGATGACGTTCTCGTTGAGGCCGAGCGCGTCGAACCAGCCGTCGACATAGCGTTGCTGATCGGCGAGCCGATAGGCGCCATTGGGCTCGGCGCCCGAATTTCCCATTCCGGGATAATCCGGCGCCAGGCAACGGCCGAATGGCAGCGCATGCGGAATGATGTTGCGCCAGAGATACGAGGGCGTCGGGTTGCCGTGCAGGAAAACGATCGGATCGCCTGCACCGACATCGACATAGGCCATGGGAACGCCGTGTACCGTGACGTATCGACGAAAGCTGTCGTTTTCGGTCGAGATGTTGTTTGCGGTATTCATGAGTCTTTCCTATAGTAAGTTTTTCTAAATCAGATATCTCTGTCCTCACCGGAGCAGCTTCGCAGCGCGATGAGATATGAAGCGTATAACTTGACAGATAGTGTCGATGTTCCAAGGTTAAAAACGAGCATTTCTAACTCAGATAGATAAGTAAAACTAATGCGAATGCCGTCGCTAAATGGTTTGCGTGCCTTTGAGGCAACCGCTCGCCACCTGTCCATGAAACATGCGGCCGAGGAGCTGTGCGTCACGCCGAGCGCGGTCAGTCAATTGCTCAAGGGCCTGGAAAGCGATCTCGGCACCTCGCTGTTTCGGCGCGACAACCGCGCCATCGCGCTGACCGAGGCGGCGCAGGCGTTATTGCCGCCTGTACGAAACGCTTTCCGCTTGATCGCCGACGCGGCCGAGAGAGTGCGTGGCGACCCCCATGGAGGATTACTGACGGTCAGCGTCGCGCCGTTTTTCGCCGAGAGCTGGCTGGTGCCGCGGCTTGGTGATTTCCACACGCGCCATCCCGGCCTCGATCTCCGGATCATCGCAGCGACGACGCTCGCCAATCTGACGTCGGGCGAAGCGGATGTCGCGATCCGGCACGGCCTTGGCTCATATCGCGGCATGGTGAGCGATCTCTTGATGGCGCCGCCGGTTATTCCGGTGGCCGCCCCTGTCTTGCTTGATCGCCTTGGCCATCCCGCCGACGCCGGGGCGCTGGTCGACTGGCCCAAGATTCACGACGCCGATCGAGGCGGCTGGGCGAAGTGGTTTGCTAGTCAGCGCGTGGACGATCCGGGCTCGGTACGCGGTCCGTCATTTGACGATCCGGCGTTGCTGCGGACCGCCGTACTCGCAGGACAGGGCGCGGGATTGCTGCCGGCGCCTTTAGTCGAATCCTATATCGAGGATGGCAGATTGGTCGCGGTGGGTGCGCAAGCGCTGCTCGAGGAGTTCGCCTATTATCTGGTCGTGCCGAGATCGAATGTTGGTCGAGCGAATATCTCGGCATTCCGCTCCTGGATACTGCAGGCAGTCTCGGACGAGCGTCGCGCGTGATGGCGACGCCCGCGGGCTCGCTCAGTCCTGCTATGCGCCGGTGACGCGCCAGATCACGTCGCCGACATCGTCCGCCACCAGAACGGAGCCGTCGGCACCGAGTGTTACCCCGACCGGCCGTCCATATGACTCCCGCTCATCAGGTGCGAGAAACCCGCTCAGAATATCCCGCGGCGGCCCGGACGGGAGCCCATTCGCGAATGGCACGAACACGACCTTGTAGCCACTGAGCGTGCTGCGATTCCAGGAGCCGTGCTGGCCGATGGCCATGCCCTCCGGAAAGCCCGGAAGTGTATTGGCCGGCAACCAGCATAGGCCCAGCGACGCGGTGTGTCCGCCCAGCGCGTAGTCCGGCGTGATCGCCTTTGCGACCGCGATAGGATCCTGCGGCACCCGATCGTCCACCGTCTGTCCCCAGTAGCAATAAGGCCAGCCGTAGAAACCGCCGTCGCGGACCGAGGTCAGATAGTCCGGCGGTGTCTCGTCGCCGAGGCCGTCGCGCTCGTTGACCACGGTCCAGAGTGTGCCTGTCCGCGGCTCCCACGCCAGGCCCACCGGGTTGCGCAGGCCTCCGGCAAAGATGCGGCTGGAGCCATCAGCCAGATCGAGCTCGTAGATCGCAGCCCGGCCTTCCTCTACTTCCATGCCGCTCTCGGCGATATTGCTGAGCGAGCCGACCCCGACATAGAGTTTCCGGCCATCGGGACTCGGCAGCAGGCTCCGCGTCCAGTGCCCGCTTGGCTTGAAGGTGATGAGCTTGCGCCCTGTCGCGCTAATCCGGTCCGCGCCCGTCGTATACGGGAAGGCCACCACGCCGTCGGTGTTGCCGACATAGAATGTGTCGCCCAGCAACGCCATGCCGAACGGCTGGTTCAATCCCTCCATAAAAGTCTCGCGTTTTTCGGCGACGCCGTCGCCATCGGCGTCGCGCAACAATGTGATGCGGTTCGCGCTGACGCCGAGGGCGGAGGCACGCCGCATCGTCGCCTGCATCGCATAGCTGAACACGCTCCTGATCGGTCCCGCGACCTGATTAGCCTCGGCAACGAGGACGTCGCCATTGGGCAGCACGTTGATCCAGCGCGGATGTTTCAGCCCGGTCGCAAACGCATTGACCTTGAGCCCCGGCGCCGCCACCGGCACCTGCCCGTCGCTCCATCCTTTGGCTGACGGCATCTTGAGCGTCGGGAGCATGCCTTGCGGCTTCGCCGCCGGGACCACCGGCGCGTTGCCCCAGGCCGGCTCAGGCGCGACGCCCTGAAGCCGGCGCCACAGCAGCGCGGCGGCGCCGATCAGCGCGACTATTCGCGCAAAAATACCGGATAAGCTCATGTCATTCCCCTGTTTGATCGCGCGTACACTATCCGACGCCAGTTCGCGTTAAAACCTTGTCACCGGCCAGCATCCATACTCTCCAGAAATTCCTTCACCGAACTGACCGCGCCGGTGTTGGCGGCGATATATCCGGGCAGCGTGGCGATGGCGGCGTGAAATTCCTTGCCCTTCATGATGTCGAGCACACGCTGCATCGGCTCGGTCTCAAGAAAGGCGCGTTTGCAGACAAAGAAATAGTCTTCCGTCAGCAGCCGGATGAAATCCAATCCAAATTGCCGCGCCGCGGCCTCGACACCAAAACTCGCGTCCGCCATGTCGCTGGCGACATAGGCCGCGACGGCGGCATGGGTAAATTCCATTTGCTGCCCGCCTTTGATGCTGGCCTGGTCGATCCTGTGCAGGGCCAGTAGCTGGTCGAACAACAGCCGCGTTCCCGAATCGTGGTCGCGATTGACAAAACGGGCCTTGCGCTCGACGAGGTCTTGCAGTGACGCGATCTTGAGCGGATTGCCGCGCTTGACCATCAGTCCCATCTCGCGTGTGACGAAACTGATCACCCGGTCCTCGCGGGGATCGAGCCATTCCTTGCAAGCCTGGATCCCCTGGGCGCGCAATTCGCCGCGCGGCAGATGCACGCCGGAGAGGTCGCAGGCGCCCTGCGCCAGCGACACCAGGGAATTCTGGTTGCTGACATAGCGCAGGTCGACGCCGATGCCGGGTTCACGATCGAGCAGCTCCCGCAGCTTCGAGACCGCGAAGCCATGGCTGGCGTGAACGCGGATGACGGAAGGCCGCTGATGCAGAAACGGCTTGATCTCGGTGGCGAGCTCCTGCGCCAGGTTTTCCAGTTGCGGACCGAGACGCGCCTGCATGCGCTCTCCGGCCCAGACCAGCTTTTCGCCGAAGGCCGTCAGCCTGGTGCCTTTGCCGCGATGGGTTTCGACCAGCGGCACGCCGAAAAAATCGGACCATTGCTCGACCAGATTCCAGACATGCCGGTACGAAAGATGGGCGTGTGCCGCAGCACTGGTCAGCTTTCCGGTTTTTCGGATCTCGTTGAGGATCCCGAGCATCACCACGGCGGTTTGCGGGCTGCCTTCCTTGCGAAATCGCCAGACGGTCTCGATTTCAATATCCAACATGTGCGCGCCAATGTTATGAATTTTACTTCATATATGTCTGATCCATAGGCATACAATATCATATTTTATACTGGAAATACCCTCCTACATTAAACAACAAGAACCGGAGGAAATATGATGTCAATTGCATATGACTATTCACGCGATACCTCGCCCGTCGCGCCGGCCGCCAAGGACCGGCTGCTGCTGATCGATGGCCGTCGGGTTCCGTCCGCCTCGGGGCGCACCTTCAAGTCCCTCAATCCGGCGACCGAACAGGTCATCGCCACCATCGCGGAAGGCAACGAAATCGATGTCGATCACGCGGTGGCTGCGGCGCGCCGCGCTTTTGAGGGTCCGTGGCGCACGATGCGTGCCGCCGAACGCGGTCACATCCTGCTCAAATGGGCGGATCTTCTGAAGCAGCATGCGGACGAAATCGCCGAACTGGAAAGTCTCGATGCCGGCAAGCCGATCTCGGCGGTGCTGCGGCAGGATCTGCCGGCGGCCATCGACACCCTGACTTACTATGCCGGCTGGGCGGACAAGATCAGCGGCGAAGTCGTGTCCACGCGCGACGACGCGCTGACCTATACGGTGCGCGAGCCCGTCGGCGTGGTGGCCGCGATCGTGCCGTGGAACTTCCCGCTGATGATCGGGATGTGGAAACTGGCGCCGGCGCTGGCGTGCGGCTGCACGGTGGTCATGAAGCCGGCCGAACTGACGTCGCTGTCGGCGCTGCGCATCGGTGAACTCGCGCTTGAAGCGGGCCTGCCGCCGGGTGTGCTCAATATCGTCACAGGTCCCGGCCGGACCGTGGGGGAAGCGCTCGTCAATCACCCTGACGTCGACAAGGTCACGTTCACGGGATCGCCGGGCGTCGGCCGCGGGATCATGCGCGGCGCGGCGGGCAACTTCAAACGCGTATCGCTGGAACTCGGTGGCAAGTCCGCCAATGTCATCTTCGACGATGCCGATCTCGATGCGGCGTCGAAGGCCGCGGCCGCTGGCATCTTCTTCAATGCCGGGCAAGTGTGCTCGGCGGGCTCGCGCGTGCTGGTTCAGGAGAAGGCGTATGACGAGGTGGTCGAGCGGCTGACGGCACGGGCGAAGGCGCTGCGCATCGGCGATCCCAGCGATCGCGCGACGGTACTGGGCCCGGTGATTTCCGAAAAGCAGATGAAGAGCATCCTCGATTACGTCGATATCGGCCAGAAGGAGGGCGCCTCGCTCACGACCGGCGGCCAGCGCGTCGGCGACCGCGGCTACTTCATCAGCCCGGCGGTGTTCGCCAACGTCAAACACGAGATGCGCATCTCGCAGGAAGAAATCTTTGGTCCGGTGGTCAGCGTCATCAAGTTTCGTGACGAAGCCGACGCGCTGCGGATCGCCAATGGCACAGCCTACAGCCTCGCGGCCGGTGTCTGGAGCCGCGACATGGGCCGGGTGCAGCGTTTCACCAGGAAGGCGAGGGCCGGCACCGTCTGGATCAATACCTATGGCTATACCGATGTACGGTTACCCTGGGGTGGCGAGCGCGACTCCGGTCTCGGCCGGGAACACGGCACCGCGGCGATCGATAACTTTACCGAGCCGAAGGCCGTCTGGATGAACCTCAACGTCTGAGGGTATCAGCTCTCGCAGCAGAGCCGCCGTCAAAGATCAAACGCGGGCCGTGTGGCCCGCGTTTTCGCGTCATACTTTTGCTTTTACAAATCGCGCCTTACTTCGTCAGCGAGACAGGCTTGATCGTGAACGGGCCCGGATCCTTTTCCTTGTTATCGCCGATAATGTAGGACAACTTGCCTTCCGCGACCCAGGCGGTATTGCCGACCTGCGTCACGGAGACCGGCTCAGCGAAGCCGTCCTTAACGGTTTCGATCTCCGCCTCGTCGCCTTTGATCGTGACCATATCCAGTCTGCCGGCACCCTCGATCAACAGGAAGTTGTCACCGAATGCGCGCATGGCATCTGCGTGGTCGAGTGGGCGTGACGTCTTCAGCGCGGAGACGGTGCCGGCCTTGCCATCCTTGACTTCGATCTTGAACAACGCAGCCGGGATAAAGGTCGTGACATAGACATTGCCGTCCGCTCCGACCGCGATGCCGTCGAGGCCGACGCCATCCTTGGCCGGCGCCAACATTGGATCGCTCGCCCAGACATCGAGCGTCGTGCCACCCGGCTTCAGGCCGTACACAATGGGCGTGAACGAGTCCGTGACATAGGCGGTCCCGTCACCGCCGACGGCAATGTCGTTGCACAGCGATTTCGGATCCTTGAGCGGAAAGCTGCCCTTCGGTGCGCCGCTGGCGAGATCGAAGGTTTTCAGCCAGGCCCCCTTGGTGTCGCTCGGGCCGGGAACGCCAAACCCCGTTATATCGTTTGAACAGACATATAACGTGCCGCTCTTCTCGTCGGCTAGCACACCGAGCACCGAGCGACTCCCGGCGGTGCCGGGCTTGATGAACTGCTCGGCCTTTCCGCCGGGAGCGGCTTTCACCACACCGCCAAGGTTGAAGCTGCCGACATAGAGTGTGCCGTCCTTGGTGGATGTCAGACTTTCCGGAAAGCTCTTGTCGGGAACG
>Ga0116135_1000512_pt1 | contig 21538 bp, 20 predicted proteins | sample June2015DPH_20_1_FD_89738 | JGI IMG/M metagenome (GOLD analysis project Ga0116135, IMG submission 89738) | Peatland microbial communities from SPRUCE experiment site at the Marcell Experimental Forest, Minnesota, USA - June2015DPH_20_10 | ecosystem: Environmental > Terrestrial > Soil > Wetlands... | reverse complement strand
GCGCACCGACATCCTGCTCAAGGCGGAGGGGTTGCAGGTCGATCTGGTGCCGATCCGCTTTGACCCCGATGAAGCCGGCCTGATCGGCTGCCTGCATCTGGCGCCGTCGTGGATTTTCGAAGCCCATGACAGCATCCTGGCGGTCGACATCGGCGGCAGCAATATCCGCTGCGGCGTGGTCGAGACCCGCTGGAAGAAAGCGCCCGACCTGTCGAAGGCGTCGGTGTGGAAATCCGAACTCTGGCGCCATGCCGATGACGAGCCGACGCGGGAAGGCGCCGTCAAGCGTCTGGTCAAGATGTTGAAAGGCCTGATTGCCGAGGCCGACGCCGATGGCCTGAAGCTGGCGCCGTTCATCGGGATCGCCTGTCCCGGCGTCATCAACGAGGATGGTTCGATTGAAAAGGGCGCGCAGAACCTGCCGGGTAATTGGGAGAGCAGCAAGTTCAATCTGCCGGCGAGCCTGGTCGAGGCGATCCCTGCGATCGGCGATCACGATACCGCGGTCCTGATGCACAATGACGGCGTGGCGCAGGGCCTTTCCGAAGTGCCGTTCATGCAGGACGTCGACCATTGGGGCGTTCTGACCATCGGCACCGGCCTCGGCAATGCGCGCTTCACCAATCGCCGGAAGGAAAAGGACAGAGACAGGGACGACAAAAAGGAAAAGGAAGACAAGAAGGAAAAGAAGAGCAAGGATTGAGCCGCAAGGCTTTGCAGCAACCCTCCAAAGCGCTATGACCCGCGGCTGCCGACACTGAGCGGACATAACGGGCACGACGGCCATGCTTCTCTACGCGGACTCGCGGTTCACATCCCCCTATGCGATGTCGGTATTCGTGGCGCTGACCGAGAAACAGCTGTCGTTTGAAATCAGGACGCTGGACCTCGATGCTGGCGCCAATAACGACCCGGCCTACGCCAGGACATCGCTGACCCAGCGCGTGCCGACGCTGATCGATGGCGACTTCGCGCTGTCGGAATCCTCGGCCATTGCGGAATATCTGGAGGACACCTTTCCGGATCCGCCGATATTTCCGGCCGGCCGGCAGATGCGGGCGCGGGCCCGTCAGGTTCAGGCCTGGCTGCGCAGCGACTTCATGCCGATCCGCATGGAGCGTCCGACGCCGACCATCTTCTACCGGCAGCCCATTTCCACGCCGCTTTCCGCGGCGGCGCAGCTGTCATCGCGCAAGCTCTGTGCGGCGGCTAGCGAATTGCTCGGCCATGGCGGCGAAAATCTGTTTGGCGACTGGTCGATCGCGGATGTCGATCTGGCGCTGATGCTCCATCGGCTGATCATCAATGGCGATCAGGTGCCGCTTCAATTAGCCCGCTATGCGAGGGCCCAGTGGGAGCGTCCTTCCGTTCAAAGCTGGGTCCTCCGGGAACGCCCTTCTTTGTGAATGAGATTAACTGCGAGGCGCCCCGCCATGGCTGGAGAAATACCGGAGAAATCCGGGTTCGGCGCGCGGGGTAACCTTGATCGGTTAGGTTAAAACAGAGATCGCGTTGCCGCGTGCGCCGGGATCGCTACGGTCCAACCGTCGCTCAGGCTGGCCCGCGAAGCCGCACTTCCTGGCCACAATTTCAATGACGCGACACGGGACCGCCGGTTTTTTTCGCGTCTGGCGGTCCCACCCTTCATCGGCCACTGGTTTGACGCCGTACGAGGGGAATTTCGCGCCCCGCGCCTTGTCTGCCCGGCCATCCTCGCCTAGAACACGGCCCGACCGAAGGGCCAGAGTCCGCCCGTCATGGCGCCTGGAGAGGTGGCAGAGTGGTCGAATGCACCGCACTCGAAATGCGGCATAGGTGCAAGCCTATCGGGGGTTCGAATCCCTCCCTCTCCGCCAGCTCGGCTTGCCGAAACGCCTGCCGCGATCCGCAGGCGTTTCACGTTGCTTCCGACCAGTTGCCGTAGATCTTCCGCCATCGGCGGAATCGGACAGGATGTGCATTTAATTGCGACGCACTATAATGCGCGATTGATGCATCAAGTCGCGGGGACGAAGCGCTCGCGGCCAGTGGTGACCCAGCGTGTGCGGTCCCAGAACTTTTTTCGATCGTTGCGGGACTCTACCACATGCCCAGACGACACCCTGTTGTTCAAGTTGTCATCATAGCGCTGACCGTTCTTGCCGGGTCTCCCGTGATCGCCGGTCCGCTTGAGGACGCCTCCGCGGCGGCTCGCGGTGGAGATTATCCGGCGGCATCACGAATGTTTCGAGCGCTTGCGGACCAGGACAACACCTATGCGCAGTACAACCTTGGTGTCATGTACGCGAAGGGCCTTGGTGTGACGCAAGACTCTGCCGAGGCGATGAAATGGCTTCACTTGGCAGCCGCAAAGGGTTTAGCGATCGCTCAGAACGACGTTGGGACCATGTATCGACTGGGCTGGGGTGTAGCCCGGGACGATGCCGAGGCTGTGAATTGGTTTCGCCGCGCGGCAGACCAGGATTTTATGGTCGCACAGAACAATCTCGGCGACATGTACGCCATGGGATACGGGGTTCAGCGGGACTACAGCGAGGCCTTGAAATGGTATCGTCTGGCTGCAGAACAGGACTCTCCCTACGCGCAGAACATTATCGGCATCGCCTACGAACACGGATTCTCCGTGCAGCAGAGCGACACAGACGCCTTGGCGTGGTATCGCCGTGCTGCGAACAAGGTCTACGACTCAAGTCATCTGACGTTGATGCACGGTCCGCAATACAATCTCGCGGCAATGTATGCAGCAGGGCGCGGCGTCTCAAAAAACAACGTTCAAGCCTACATGTGGTTCACGCTGGCGGCGAAGCTTGGCGATGTCAAAGCACCGGATTTGCCTGGCGTGGCTGCATTCGGTTCGTCGAAGCAAACGGCGTTGGAACAGCGTGACACCGTGGCGGCGCTTATGACCAGCGCCGAGATCGCCGAGGGTGAAAAGCTGGCGCGCGAATGGTCGCCGCATCCGGTTGTGTTCATCAGACCGCAGGCAAAGTAAATGCGATATTTCGCCGTAAACCTTCGCCCTTGCAGGCTGTGACGACACGACGTCGAAAGGTTCCGAGGTGGCCATTGGAGGCCGATGGATTTGATAGGATTTGGAATGGACAACTTGCCAGCTATCACGTCGCCAATCCGATGAGCCCGATGCGGCGCGGGGAATCGATCCGCAGAGTCGTGACGTTTTAGCTACGGGGGTGCTACGAGATAGCGATGATCTCAAGCTCCTGACCGGATGCACCGACGACGTCCCCAACAGCCTTGCCCATCAGAAGCCGTGCCACCGGGGATACGAAGGAAATTGAACCGGCGTTAGGGTCCGCTTCGTCCTCTCCCACGATACGATATTTCTGTACGCGCCCGTCGTCGCGCCTGAAGGTCACCGTGCTGCCGAAGGCAACGGTGTCAGTTGACGCAGGACTGGTGATCACCTGGGCCGAGCGAACTCTGGCCGCAAAGTAGCGCGCATCGCGCAAGGGGGCTGCTGCCTGCCGCCGTCGTTCATTGACGTCTTCGATCTTCTGCGCCGCCGCGTATGCTTCGCGAGCCCGGTGGAGTTGAAATTCCAGAGCCTTCAATCCCGCTTCCGTAACAAGATTCGGATGCGGTGAAACCGGGCGGTCGGGCAGCAGCGTCTCCGACGCCGTTTCGGCGCTGTCTTCCTTGGTGAAAGCAACGCTCAAGTCAGACTCCTTTCAAGCGAGCTTTGCCGAGCCAGTTCGCTAACGCCAGCCCAGGGCTGGAGCGATGTGGGTCAAAATCGCCTCGATCACATGCGCGTTGTAGGCAACGCCCAATTGGTTGGGGACGGTCAAGAGCAGCGTGTCGGCCTCGGTGATGGCTTCGTCTTTCCTGAGCTGCTCGATGAGCAGCTGCGGCTCGGCGGCATAGCTGCGGCCGAAGATCGCCCTGGTCCTCTCGTCGATGAATCCGATCTGGTCATCATTTTCGCGCCCGCTCCCGAAATAGCTGCGGTCACGGTCGTCCATCAGCGCGAAGATGCTGCGGCTGACCGAGACCCGCGGCTCGCGGGCATGGCCTGCCTCCTTCCAGGCGGCGCGGTAGGCCCGGATCTGGGCGGCCTGCTGCAGGTGGAAAGCCTCGCCGGTTTCGTCGTTCTTGAGTGTCGAGCTCTGCAGGTTCATCCCGAGTTTCGCGGCCCAGATCGCCGTGGCGTTCGAGCCGGCGCCCCACCAGATCCGATCGCGCAGGCCATCGGAATGGGGTTCCAGGCGCAGCAGCCCGGGCGGATTGGGAAACATCGGTCGTGGATTCGGCTTCGCGAAGCCCTCACCTCGCAGCAAATCGTAGAAAACCTCGGCATGACGCCGCCCCATGTCGGCGTCATCCTGGCCCTGCGCGGGTTGATAACCGAAATATCGCCAGCCCTCGATCACCTGCTCGGGCGACCCTCTGCTGATGCCGAGCTGCAGACGCCCGCCGGCGATGAGATCGGCGGCACCGGCGTCCTCGGCCATATAAAACGGGTTCTCGTAGCGCATGTCGATCACCGCGGTCCCGATCTCGATCCGGCTGGTCTTGGCGCCGACGGCCGCCAGCAGCGGGAAAGGCGAGGCCAACTGGCGGGCGAAGTGATGGACCCGAAAATAGGCCCCGTCGGCGCCCAATTCCTCGGCGGCAACGGCCAGGTCGATCGATTGCAGGAGTGTGTCTGCCGCCGAGCGGGTCTGTGATTGCGACGAGGGCGTCCAGTGCCCGAAGGAGAGAAAGCCGATCTTTTTCATGCGGGCAACCTAATGCGGTACACCCAATCAGCCAAGGTTGTTCGGAAAACGCTGATTTAATGCCGTTTTCGAGGGGCCCGGAGAGGGACCGAGAAGCCCTCCCTCTGCGCCAATCCTTGTCGCGCCCGCGCGCCGGGATATCCTTGACGCCATGATCAGTACCACCGCCGCGGCCGGCCGGGAGATGCGCATATGATCGAATGGTTTGACGACCTGTCGTTGGGCATGCGCTTCAAAAGCGGCGAGGTGTCGGTGACCGCCGAAGACATCAAGCGATTCGCCTCCGAATTCGATCCGCAGCCGTTTCATCTCGACGAAGCGGCGGCCGAGAAATCGGCCTTCAAGGGGTTGGCGGCCTCGGGCTGGCACACCGCGGCCATGTGCATGGCGCTCACCATTGCCGTCCGTCCCTTTGGACCGCATCCGCTGATGGGGCTTGGCGTCGACGATTTGCGCTGGATGATGCCGGTGCGGCCCGGCGATGTGCTGCACCTCGAAGGCGAAGTGGTTGAACTGATGCCCTCGCGGACCAAGCCGCAAGGCGTCGCGAAGATCAAATGGACCGCCTACAACCAGCGCGGCGAGGCGGTGTATACTTTCACGCCGATCGGCATCGTCCCACGCAAGCCCGATCCTGCGGGCTGATTTTGCCGTGAACGGAATCGGTCCGCGCACGTTCCCGTCGCCGAGTTCATGCGGCCGCAATCGCTGAAACGAAAATGCCGCCGTTGAGGGGGCCCAACGGCGGCAGTCGAGGCGATGTTGGCATCGGGTAGGCGACCCGCGCCAACAAGCCCGGAGACGGTCGCATCGTTCAATCGGATCCGAGCGCCGACGTTCGTGTCGGCGTCACGTCATACTTAGTGGAGTCCTTAGTGAGCCTGGACCTTCTTGCTGTGAGCACGCACCTTGGCGTGCGAAGTGTCGAGCTGGGCGAGCGCTGCCTCATTCGACCCCTGGGGAGGATCCAGTCGGGTCAACCCGGCGGGAACGCCCTGGGCATTGGCGGGAACGACCGGCGCCACCGTGATCAGCGCAATGAGGGCTACCGATCCGGAAAGGACGATCGCAGTACGGGTGTTCTGGAAAAATTTCGACATGAGGATTTCTCTTTTTCGGTTGACGCGCCACACAACACTCGGATGGATAAGTATAATGATACCGGAATCGCAACTATCAAGGTGACCGGTCACATTAAACTGAAGCCACAAAAACCCCTTATCCTGTTGCGGCGCACTCACTCAATATGACCGGTCAACTTAGATTGTCAACGAATTTAGGATCACATTTATTTCAACAGCACTTTGAAGGTGATGTGAAAGAACTCGTCGATCGGGCCCCGATCCCGCGTGATCTTGAGCCGCAGGGCGACGCCCTCCCAGGCGTTCACCAGGAAGCGTCCGAGTTCACCGGGATCGTGACGCGGATCGATGTCGCCAGCGGCTTGAGCCTCCCGGAGAATGGACTCGACGGCGCCGCACCAGGTCTCGAAAACCAGCCGGAGTTCTTCCCGCATCCGCGGATATTCCTTGGTCATCTCGGTGGCGAAATTGCCAAGCAGGCAACCGCGCTCGAAATTGCAGTTTTCGAATTTGCTGGCCAGAAAAAGGAAATGGCTCTTGAGGCGTTCAAGCGGAGGTTTGGTGGTGTCGAACATGATGTCCGATCCGCTATTTTCGAGATAGCGCCGCAACGTGTCGATCGCCAAAGCTTCCTTGTTTTCAAAATGATTGAAAAAGGAACCCTTGGGAACGCCGGCAGCCTCGGTGATGTCCTGAATCGAACACCCGTGGAATCCGCTGGCGTGCAGGGTTTCCACCGCACTGCTCGCCAGTTTTTCGCGCAAGCTCGGTCTAGCCATTCAAATGCCTCCGCAACGCCTCCCCAGAAGAATCTTCTTTGTAAAGTAACAAATATGCGACCGTTCGACTTTGTTCAACTAAATTCTGGGTAATCTGACCAGTCAGATTATAAAATCTGGTTAAGATAGTGCCCAATCTGCGGCGTTCGCGGCTGCCTAAGCCGGCCGTAAGCGGGTGGCGCGGCAGGCCAGCGCGTTCGTATGGTACGGCGCGATCTCGGCGCCGCGCCGCAGATAGCCCTGCGCAAATGGCCCAGGGAACCGCCCGTAAAAAATCGGCGAGTCGGCCTGATCGTCGTCAGCATGCGCCGGGCTGATCGGTCGGCCCCGGCGCCAGCGCCGATCGGAGCCGTGGGACAGATTTATCCGTGGGATCCCGGCGAAACCGGACCCTCCAGGCCGTTCGCCGTGGCAATCGCCGATCCCGTTCGGCCCCGGTACGGGCCTCGCGCATCTCATTCCGGTCCCTGCAGTAGTTCCTCGAGCGCCCGATTCCGCCGTTTACCCTGGCACCGATCCATCGACGAGAAGTGTTGCGTTGTAAGGGTGTTGCGACTAAAAGCCCGTCAGTAACGGGAAGACAGGCGATGGCCCACAATTTCGCGATCAATGACGACGTTCATCATCAGCTGCAGGGGCCGCAGGGCCGTGCCGGCGTCAAGCAGCGCAGCGTCTATACCATCGTGACCTGCCTGCCGATCGAGGCGGACGGGCGCCCGCGTTACCGCATCAAGAGCAAGACCGAGAACGTCGAACGCGTGGTGACCGAGGAACAGATCAGCCGGCTCGGCTGATCTGGCGCAGGTCGCTTTATTAGGGTCGCTTTATTAGCGTTTTGTCATGTCGCCCGGATTTGCTTGCTATTCCCGGCCTGATGGCGTACACGCCCCTCATTCGAACAATCGATTTGCTTGTTGAACGCGCCGAACCGGCTCCCCTCCCCAAGACATCGCTGAAATCGGATCAAGCTCGCGCGAAGGTCGTGCGGGTACAGTGCGCGTATGCGCAATCTTGGAGAAGTTAAATGGCTACCGGAACAGTTAAGTGGTTCAACGCGACAAAGGGCTTCGGCTTCATTCAGCCGGATGACGGCGGCAACGATGTGTTCGTGCATATCAGCGCCGTCGAGCGTGCCGGCATGGGCTCGCTCAATGAAGGCCAGAAGCTTTCATTCGAATCGAAGCTCGACAGCGCGCGTGGCAAGACCAGCGCGGAAAACCTTCGCGCCATGTGAGGCCAGCCGATCGAGGGATTACCGCGGATGTACCGGGATCTCTGAGGTCGGTTGCGCTTTAACTAGCTGAGATCAAAGCCCGCCGGCGAAACCCGGCGGGCTTTTTCGTTGGGTATTGGATTCTCCGGAAATTTTCCGGACATCGATCCGTTCCGTCGCGCGCTCGCGCGCAGATCGCGCCGCAGGGCCGGCCTTGTCTTGCAACTTATGCCGGCCACCTGTGAAGCATCTCACATCCGCCCGCGGGCTTTGGCGCTATCGCTGCTAGCGTCGGACCACGCCGGCATGAGGGCGGAGCGATGAAAACGCGGCGGATGGCTTATTGGTGGTTCAGGTTCGTCGTCTCAGGACGATTTCTCGACAAGTTTTTCAACCTGCGTCGGCCGAAGCGCTCATAACGCGCCGGCATCCGGCGATGAAGCGACAGCGATCGGCGGCCGACGATCCCGGCCGTTTCAGGCGCCGGATTTTTCGGGCCCGCCGAAGAGCTTCTTGAGCGAGGCTGTTCCCCCCGTCACGGCATCGCGGCCCTTCCACGCCAAATAGGTCAGGCGTCCGGCGAGGGATTGATGGCTGCGCAGGCTGCGCGATCCCAGCACATGGCCGACATTGTCGGGAAAACGGCTCACCTCGGCTTCGACCAGCGCGGTGATTGCGTTCATCAGAGTGTCGAGCCGCTGTCCCCACTCGGAAGCCTCGAACTGATCGATACGGACCCGCAGCGCGTATTCGGTATCGTAAATGTCGGTCAGAATTTCCTTGGCGACAAGAATCCGGTTGTTTTTGAGCGCGGTGCGCAACAGCGATCGCTTGTCGTCCAGCCGGTCCAGCACCATCGAGACCGTGATGGCATAGGGCGTGGCGGCGACGTCGGCGGCGTTCTTGCTGGCCGCGGACTTGGTGGCGAGGCGGATCAAATGCCAGGAAGTCCGCAGCCGCGCGGCCACCAGCGCCAGCGCGAAGGCAATGTCCGCGGCGTTGTCCTTGCCGAACCCATCCAGCAACTGCGTGATTTTGGCGACCTGCGCGTCGTCGAATTTATCGAGCCGCTCCGGCAGCGCCTTGTTGAACTTTGCCAGGGCCTCGCGCGCGCGCAGAATGCAGAGCATTTTGGTGAGGTCGTCATAGGCGGTCCGGGAAGCCGTGTAGGTCGCGAGTTTGAAGCGGACCTGAGCGGCGATCTCGGGCGAGCGGAGCGTGTTCTCGAGGCTCTTGACGACCTTGGTCTGAAACACCGAGGCCGCCTGGCGGGCTTCCTTCTGCTTGTCGGTGGCGATCAGATTGGTCATCTCGGTCATGTAGTCGCGCGCCATCGTCGGCAACAGATCCCGGCTGATCCATTCCCAGAGCGCGACCAGCGAGCCGCGCTGTACCCGGCCCGAATTGGCATGGTCGGGAGCGCCATCCACCAGCAGAGGTTCCAGCGGAGCGAAAAAATAGCGTTGGGGATTTCCGGCGCGGGCGTGCTTTTCCCCGCCGGCGCGAAATTCCGCGCGCAATTTTTCAACGATGGTTTCGGCGCCGGGGATCTCCGCGCCGCACAGCTCCAGCCGCTCAAGCTCGTTCAGAAGATTGCTGCGCACCGGCGGCGTCAATCGCTGCAGAAATTCCTGGATCCGGTTGGGCTTGATCATTGCAGCATGATTTTTTGCGGTTTAACGAAGCATTAATGATGAGCCCGCTGCCCTCAGGTGGCGCGGTGCAAGCCATCAAAGCAGATCGCCGTAAATTAAGTCGTAAATTAAGCGGTAACAGGCAGCCGCTTGATCTCTCAACTATGGGTTGGTTATGGTCACAATTCAGGCACTTACCGCGCTCTGGATCTTGCCTGGGGGCCGCGAAGGGTGCCCCGGTCAGCGTCGTGGCAAAGGACGCTGGCTCGCACCGCGGGGTGGGCCTGGCATTCGGCAATTGGGGCCGGGATAGCGCGGGGGGCTCGCGGGCGCGAGAGGATCAGGGCGTGGTTACGCGCCTGATCGCTTCAGATCCGGTTCTAGTAAAAGTCTTCCACGAACGCGCGAACACGGGGCGTAGGCCGCAGGATGTTGGTTTTGATCTTGGGCTCGCGCGGGACGATGGTGATAGCCCACCGCGCCGGGTCGCTCGACTTGCGTTCCAGGACAGATCGAACGTGGCCGGTGACCGTCGATCCGCCCGACTTGACGGTGGTGATCCGACCATTGAATTGCGCGATGCGGAAACGCCGGACTTCCTTCTGGTCGGTCGTCTCAAACGTGAACATGCAGCCCTCTTTTGCTGCTATGACTATCGCTGTTGAATGTTAGCCGTGTATGAAAATTCGAAACCGTAGAAGTACGGTCGCGCGATCAGGCTCCGCAGCCGCGCTGCGGGCGTCGTCGGGCATAGGCGCGAGGAATTTCAGCCGCTGGAAGAGGTTTACTCGGTCGATCCCGGGAAAACGGCTTCCATCTTGGTCTTCAGCGTGGCGGCATTGAACGGCTTGACGATGTAGTTGCTGACGCCGGCCTTCTTCGCTGCGATGACGTTTTCGGTCTTCGATTCCGCCGTGATCATGATGAAGGGCGTTTGCGAAAGTTCCGGACTGGCGCGGACTTCCCGCAGAAGATCGTAGCCGGTCATCGGCTCCATGTTCCAGTCGGAAATCACCAGGCCGTACTTCTTGCCCTGCATCTTGGCCAGGGCGGCGGATCCGTCGCTGGCATCATCGACATTCTCGAAGCCGATCTGCTTGAGCAGGTTGCGGATGATCCGGATCATGGTGTTGTAGTCATCGACCACCAGGATCGGCATCGACAGATCAAAGGCCATGTCTCTACTCCGCACCGTTCACGCGTTGCCGAACCCGAGTGAAATCCTCGTGGTATTTGAAGAATTTCGACGCTCTCCGCCAAGCGTGCCCGTCAGCCCTCTGAGCATTAGCAGCGGTCATTAAACAGCCCGTTAATTCGGAACCGAATAAATTTGCCGCCGGCAGCGCCTGCTGCAACCCCTGTATGCGGTATCGCGGCATCTGAACGCTTGGGTTGGCGTCCGCGCGACAATGCCGCCGCGGCTCGGCCCTCGGCCGACCCGCTTACGCCAGGCAACGGGGACGGAGCAATCTGTCGTACTGCGCCTTGACCGTCGCGTAGCATTCGCAGGCGGTCTTTCGCAGGCCGTTCGGATCGGTGATCTCGATGTGCCCCCGGCTGTAATGGATGAGATTGGCCTGCTGCAGGGTGTTGGCCACCAGCGACACGCTGTTGCGGCGCGCGCCGATCATCTGCGCCATCGATTCCTGGGTCAGAATAAATTTATCGCTTCCGGACAGGTCAAGAGTTTGCAACAGACATCGCCCCAGCCGGGACTCCACGGTGTGCGAACTGTTGCAGCCCGCGGTCTGCTGGATCTGGGTGTAAACCGCCAGCCCGTGCCGGGTCAGCGTTGTCCGGAATGTCGCGCTATGGTCGGCCGCGGCCCGGAGGCGGTCGATGTCCAGCGTCGAGGCGACACCGGGGACCAGCACGACCGCGCTGTTCAGCGCAGTCGGATCGCCAAGGGCGGAGAAGGCGCCAAAGATACTGTCGCGGCCGACCATGGCGACCTGAACGTGCTCACCTTTTGCGAGTTTGACGACCAGCGAGATCACGCCACTGTGCGGCAGGTAGGCGCGCTTGAGCGTTTCACCGACCTCGACCAGCAGCGATTCGGAGGGGAGATCGACGGTCCGCAGATGGGGGCGGATCAATTCGAAATCGTCAGCAGGCAGCGATGCCAAAAAACCATTGGGTGATCGAGGAACCGATTCCATGGTGGCCTCCTTACGGGAGTACGACCAGCCTCGCGGATTATATATGTACGCTATCCGCCACACGGAAGTGAGAACTACGTGCGACGTTCGGAAGATACACGCGATGTTGGGAGCGACTTGAAGGTGCGTCAAGCAATCTGCCCGGCGTCGGCATATGCGTATGCGGCAGGAGACCTGCCATGTTTTCGTCGTGACAATGCGTTTGGGCAGAAGATCTGCACCGGACATTGGGTCGGCCGGGTACGCTGCGCGCGGGGAAATTCGCGGGGTCGGCTGCGGGGCTCCTCTGCACAACTCGTGCGTGGCCATACCGTCAAGGCAATGGGCAAAGTTGTAAATCACCCCAATGCACGTTGGAGGGCAGACAGCCTGCCTCAGGTGTGGCGAAAATGAGAACAACACACTGATTCGCGACGACAAAAATCGTCGCGCAATGCCGGGCTGGAGAACACGGCAGGAAGCCCTTATGCGACGCGATATGATCGTCGGCGATGATCGACATATTTGCTTCGTCGTGCATTTATGGGTCAGTGGGCTGGTCTCATGGTCGCGCTCGCGCTTGCGACGCATTATGGCCCGCCTCGTCGGCGCGACGGGCGGCCTGCGCAAGAGCTTCAGGCCGGCGACATGGCTCGACGAGGTCCGGCGGCCGACGGGGCTCATCGCAAATATCTCGTTGCTGCCGCTGCGGCGAAGGCGCCGTCAGAATCAATGCGCTGAAGCGCAAGAACACGTCTTCAGGAAACTGCGAGAGGAGTGTTGACGGGTTGAGCTATTGGGCTTCGATTGGTGCCAGATTGGTCCGGCGGAAAGCGCAAGAAGGCAACTCGCCGGTTTCCGACATCGATCGGCATTTCGCGATGTGGATGCATCGGGAGTTCCGATTCGGCCTGGGGATTCAACCCAAAAACAGGGATTGGAGAGGTGCGCGTGTCGTATGATTCAGAGGGTGCCGAGTCGCAAAATGCTCAACCGCGGGGGGCCAACATGCCGCGCATTCTTGTGGTCGACGACGATCCAATGGTCTGCATGGCCATCGAGATCTATCTCGAGCGGCACAGCTTTCACGTGACGATCGCCGATGGTGGCGAAGCCGGGCTTCGGGCCCTCGAGGGCACCAGCTTCGATCTGATGATCGTCGATATCTTCATGCCGCATATGCGCGGCTTCGAGTCGATCCGGATTTTTCACGAACGTGCGCCGAGCGTTCCGTTGATCGCGATGTCCGGCTACGCTTTCGCCAATCTCGACACGCCTGCTCCGGACTTCCTGAGGATGGCCCTCGAGCTCGGAGCCACGCGCTGTCTACGCAAGCCGTTCACGCCGGTGGCGCTGCTGACGGTGATCAACGAATGCCTGGCGGACGCAGGGTCACGTTTCGCAGCGACCGCTCAGTCGAGATAGCGATCCACGGGGAGGGGCAGGGAATAGCAGGGGAACCCGGAATATGCTTCAGAAGTCCCTGCCTGCAGAAACAGAAACCGCCGAAGCGCAGGACTGTCCGGCCCAAAGAATGGAGATCGTCGGCCGGCTCGCCGGCGGCATCGTCCATGACTTCAACAACGTCCTTACGGTCATCACTGGAACGATCGGAATCCTGGCCGAGGCTGTCGCCGACCGGCCTGATCTCGCGGCAATTGCCAGATTGATCGACGAGGCCGCCACCCGTGGCGCCAACCTGACGGCGCATTTGCTCGCGTTCATGCGCAGCCAGCCCTCGCAACCATGCGAGGTCGACGTCAACGCGCTGCTGGTTGACGCAGCCCGTTTGCTTCGTCCCATGCTGGGCGAGCAGATCGAGATCGACACCGTCCCGGCTTCCAGTGCTGCCTCCGCTCTGGTCGATCCCAGGCGGCTGATGACGGCTATACTCAATCTCGCGATCATGGCGCGCGACGCCATGCCGGAGGGAGGCAAGCTCACCTTCGAGACCGCGAACGCCGGGACTGGGAATACCATGGCCGATGAAGGCCGTTTCGGCGCTGACGTTGAAGTCTCTGCCGGCGATGAAGTCATGGTCGCGGTCAACGCCTGCGGCGTTGGGGTTTCCGCCGACCGTCCGGATCGAGCCGATCTCGATATGGATATCGACATGGTCCTGGATATCGTCAGGCCGACCAGTGGCCGTGTCAAAATGGATCACGAAGCCGGGCACGGGACGTCGGTGAAGATCTACCTGCCTCCGGCAAAAGGCTTCGTTTAACCGCTGGCGGACGCTTCCAGCAGGAGGCGGTGAAGCGATCCCGAACGTCGGGGATGAGGCCTGGGTGCGGGCCCTAGGGCCGGCTTAACCCGCAATTCCACGGGTGCCGAAATTAAGGCGAATATTAAGCAAGGGAGGCTATCGGTTGCAAAGAAGGCGCGCGGCACGCGCCACCCGGCAGCAATGCCGGCCCCGAGATCGGCTCGAACGTCCGGATCAATGACAGATGGCAGATGATAACAAAGGCCCGGAACGCGTAACGTTCAGCCGCGGATATGGCGTCTGCATCATGGGCATTGACGGGACCTGGCGCCGGGACTGCTTCCTCAACGCCATATCGGACACCGACGCTATCCTGACCGTCGAAGGCTCCATTCAGGGCCTCAATCTCAAAGAGTTCTTTTTGCTGTTGTCGTCGACCGGTCTGGCCTACCGCAGGTGCGAACTGGTCCGTGTCAACGGTACCGAGATCGATGTCCAGTTTCTGAAGGCCAGGAAAAAGAAAAAGCGGCCGGGCGCCGCGTCCAATCAAGATGTCAACATGGGCGGTTGAAGCGCGGGTGCTTGACCAGAGCCTTTTTCGTTTCGATTGAACCGGAACGGAATCGCTAGTTGCTAGTTTGACGCGTTTTCTTCACGCGAACCGGTGTCCACGGAGCCTGTCATCGGGCGCGCATTCGCGCGACCCGTTGGCTGGAAAACGCTCTAGACCAGGTCCGGCGTTGGCACGGCCGGACCGCCTTAAGCGCAACGCGTCAAACAAACCGGTGGCCCTCGCCCCCCTCTGGTTCAGGCTTCGACGACGTGATCTCCTGCAGCAGATGAAGGGCTACGCCCAGGCCCACATTGGAAGCGTTCAGCGCCGCATTCGCCTGCACATAGCGCGGCGTGACATCGTCCAGCACGACAATGCTGGCCGCCGCTTCCGGACCACCGAACGCCGCTTCGAGGGCGATCGCCGTTTCGATCAGCTTCATGTTCGCGTGGACCTGCTCGACCAGGGACCCGAGATTTGATATGATTGAAGTGCAGCCGTCGGTTCGACGGTCGGATTGGGCCGAAGTGTAGTCTGCCGTATTTTGCATGAATTGAGCTCCTTGATACTTTCTTTTAGTGTCGCCGTCGCTACTTGTGCGTTAAGCATCGGTCCCGTACGATTACGGGAGGGCACGCTTGTGCGTCGCGTGCGGTGCCGGTCGGCGAGTGAGTGAAAGACATTTTTCACTGTCTATGGGCGATGGTACATGACCGAGAAACCACTCAGCCGCGGCGAGATTTTCGTGGTCGACGACGACCCTGCCGTCCGCGAAACTCTATCCGTGGTGTTGTCGGCAGCAGGCTACCGGGTCGTCTGTTTCGCGGATGGCGCCGCGTTGCTGGCGGTCGCGCGAACCCGGACTCCCTCCTGTATCCTGCTCGACGTGCACATTCCCGGTAAGTCCGGCCTTGATGTTTTGAAAGAGCTTCACGCCGAGGACTATCCCGCGCCGATCTTCATCATCTCCGGGCGGGGCGACATCGCCATGGCGGTCAGTGCGATCAAGAATGGCGCGCTGGACTTCCTCGAAAAGCCGTTCCGGGGCAACGAGATTGTTGCACGGGTGGATGAGGCGATCGGGGCCTATGCGCGGCGAAAGGCCGAAGATTCCGCGTCAAGAATGGAATCGCTGCATTTTCCCGGGCGAGAACCTTTGACGCGGCGTGAACGCGAAGTTCTGGAGCGATTCGCCGCCGGCGCTTCCAACAAGGAAGCCGGCCGCGAACTCGGCATCAGCCCGCGCACGATCGAGGATCACCGCGCCAATATCATGAAAAAACTCGGCGCCAAGAATGCGGCCGATCTCATTCGAATTGTGCTGACCGCCTCGCGCGCCTCCTGAAACCGCGCTTCCTCAGAGCGTTTTCCAGCCAACGGGTCGCGCGAATGCGCGCCCGATGACAGGCTCCGTGGACACCGGTTCGCGTGAAGAAAACGCGTCAAACTAAGAACTAGAGCTTCCGTTCCGATTCAATCGGAACGGAAATGGCTCCAGAGCATGATCCGGAAAAGTGGAAACCGGTTTTCCCTCGCGGCAAACGCCAGAGGCGTTGGCGCGGAGATCATGCTCAAACAACAAGATGGACGACGAGCATGATTCAACCCAGTTGAATCATGCTCCAGCCTTAGTCATCGCACGGCGTTCAGCCGGCGAGCGCCTTGCGGATCATTCCGGCCAGCTCCGACTTGCGATATGGCTTCGCGAGCAGCGCTACGCCGGTGTCGAGCCGGCCGTGATGAATGATCGCATTTTCGGTGTAGCCCGAGGTAAATAGCACTTTCAAACCGGGCCGGCCCCTTTGTATCTCGGTGGCGAGCTGACGGCCGTTCATGGTGCCCGGCATGATGACGTCGGTGAAAAGCAGATCGAACGGGTGGCCTGCTTCGACGATGCCGAGCGCTTCTGCCGCATTCGCCGCATCCAGCGTGGCGTAACCCAGCGAATGGAGTTGCGCCAACACATAGTCTCTCACCAGCCTGTCGTCCTCGACCACAAGGATCGTTTCGTGGCCGCCCTCAATAGCCGCGGTTGGGGTGGTGTAGGCTGTCACCGAAGCTCCGGTACCGGGCGGCAGGTACATCTTGACCGTCGTGCCGTGGCCCTCCTCGCTATAGATCTTGATGTGCCCCGCGGATTGTTTGACGAAGCCGTAGACCATGCTCAGGCCGAGGCCGGTGCCCTTGCCGGGTCCCTTCGACGTAAAGAACGGGTCGAATACCTTGTCCAGAATAGAAGCTGCAATGCCGGTGCCGGTGTCGCTCACCGCAATCAGGATGTAGTGGCCGGAGCGAACGTCGCCGTGCAGGCTTGCGTAATTTTCATCGAGAAAAGCCGACCCGGTCTCCAGGATAAGCTTGCCGCCATCGGGCATGGCGTCTCGGGCGTTGAGGGCGAGATTGAGAATTGCGGTCACGAGCTGATTGGGGTCGACGGTCGCCACACATACGTCGTCCTCAAACGCCGTTTCAATCGCGATCTGTTCACCGAGCGTGGGCCGCAGCAGCTTCGTGGTGTCGAGCAGCAGCATATTGATGTCGGTCTCCCGCGGCTGAAGCGGCTGCTTGCGGGCGAAAGCCAGAAGGTGCTGGGTAAGATTTGCGCCGCGTGAGGCGGCTTCGTCGATCATCATGGCGATGGCTGCGAGTTGCGGCTCGTTCGCGACCGCCCCGGCCAGTATTTCGATCGTTCCTGTGATAACTGTCAGGATATTATTGAAATCATGGGCGATGCCGCCGGTGAGCTGGCCGACGGCTTCCATTTTTTCGGCCTGCCGGATGCGGTCCTCCGCCGCGATCTTGTCGGTGAGGTCCCGCACGAAGGTGTTGAAGACAAAGCCTTCGCGCGTTTTCAGCGCGGTGACGCTGACCTCGGCCCTGAATTCCTTTCCGTCGCGTCTGCGGGCCGTGACTTCGTGGCGGCCTCTGGAAACTTCGGTTTGCCCGGAGCGCAGGAAGCGTTCCAGCGCAGCCTTGAGGTCATCGCGCTCCGCGCCGGCGAAAATCAGGTCGAGCACGTTCTTCCCGAGCGCTTCCTGGCGCGGCCAGCCGAAGACCGCCTCGGCCTGCCCATTCCAGCTGAGGATGCTGCCGCGCTCGTCGATCTGGTAGAACGCGTCGAGCGCGATATCGATGATGCCGCGCGCCAGTTGTTCGCTTTCGCGCAATGTTTCCTGGGCCCGCCGGCTTTCGGTCATATCGCGGCCGACAAAGAAATATCGCCTGACCGGCTCCGACCATGTGCCCATCCACGACAGCGTCACGATTCGTCCGTCCTTATGAATGTAACGTGAATCGGTATGCTGCGCGGGTCGTCCGCGCCGTGCCAGGCGCATTTCCTCGCGGCTGATGTCGAGGTCGTCCGCATGCAGGAACTCGCTCGCATTGTGACCGACCATTTCTTCCGGCGTGAATCCCAGGATGGTTTCCGAGCTTGGGCTCACCTGAACCAGGATCCCGCCGGGATCGATCACCAGGACCAGGTCCTGGGAAGTTTCAAAGATGCGACGCCGCTCCTCGATCTGCTGAGTAAGTGATTGCTGGGTTCGCTTGCTTTCAGTGATGTCGCGGGCCGTCGTGGATGCACCAATGATCGTCCCCGACGGGGCCTTGATCGGCGATACGCTGAGCGAAACCTCGACAGCACTGCCGTCTTTTCGCGTTCGCACGGTTTCAAAGGGCTCGACTGTTTCGCCGCGAGCGGTCCGGCGCAGGATGTCCTGCGACTCGTCGGATCGATCGGGAGGCACGAGGAAAGCGATTTTCCTGCCCACCGTTTCCGCCGCGGCATACCCGTACAGGCGTTCCGCCGCCGGGTTCCAGCCGGTGATCTCGCCGTCGAGGGAGTAGGTGACGACGGAATCGTTGGAGGATTCCACCGCGGCGCTGAAGATACGCTCGCGCGTCGCGTGATGGTCGCGCGCGGCTTCGGTGCGGCGATGTTCCATGACCTCGCGCTCCAGCTCGGCGGTTTTTGCATTCGCCTCGCTCATCACGCGCGCAAACGCCCGCGCCAGCACGCCGGTCTCGCCGGTCGCATCGACCGGTATCGCAACCGGATTGTTGCTGCCGGCTCCTTCAACGGCCGCCGTCAGGCGACGGATTGGTCCGGTCAGCGAGCGCGCGACAAATACCGCCAGCGCGGCTGCGCACAATACCGCGATCAGGCCGACCAGCGCGGTGGTGTGTTGGATGGTGGCGGCTGGCGCCATCAATACCGCGTTCGGAACGGTTTCGATGACCCCGATCCATTCCTCGCCAGCCAAAAGGGTGGGCGCGAGCGCTATTCCAGCCGGCTGGCCGGCTTGGTCCGGCGCAATACGCCCGATGCTTTGCGTCGCTCCGATCGACGATGCCAGGTCCGGAAAGTCTGCCGGCCAGCGGATCGACAGGCCCAGTTCCGTGCCGAATTCGCGCGCGGGATCCGGATGAACGAGATAGTCGCCCCGTCGATTGACGACGTAGATCCCTCCGCCTTGCCGTACCGACGAGCGGACCCGGTCGAACGCCGGCCGCATGTCGATATTGATGACGATGATACCGAATGGCTTGCCGTCGGGCCCCGGCAGCGGCGTGGCAATGCGCAGGGTCGGTACATGGGGTGTTTCGATCACACCCATCTCCTGATTGAGATCGACTGCCGAAACGTATATTTCGCCCGGCTGCAGGCTGACCGTGTCCGTGAAATAGGGCCGATCGCCCTTTCTCTGCAGCTGCGCATCGGGGACAAGCCGAATTGCGCCGCCCGGCCCGGAACGGTCGACGCGAACGATTTCGCGCCCGCCATCCTCGATGCCGATCAAGCGAAACTGCGCGTAGGCCGGCTTGGCTTCGAGTTCGGCGAACAGGCGCTGTGCGACCCGCTCGCGCCATGTCTGTTCGGAGATGCCGTCGAGGGGATCGATACCCCCGGCCAGATGGGCGCGAATCGACCCCTTGAGGGCTGTCGCAGACCGAAAGCTGGCGATGTCGCCACGCGCACCGCGGACATAGGATTGCAATTCGAAGGCGACGAGCCGCGAATGCGTCTCGGTCCGATCGAGAACGCGCGGCAGCAGGACCTGTTGCAGGTTGCTATAGCTCAGCCATCCGACCGCGGTTACCGCGACCGTCACCAGCAGACTCATCGCGAGCGCCAGCCTGGCTGTCAGCGTCATCTTCGCTCTCGCGCCATTTGGCGCCCAACCGGGCAGAACAGCCGACACTGTCCTCGCGTCAAAGGTTCGGAGCAATATTACCGGTCACGGTGGATGACGATAAGCGTTTCGCGGCTTCAAGACAACCGGCAACGGCCGCCAGCAGAGCGGCCGGTTTGAACGGCTTTTGCAGGCCGCGGATCGCGCCGAGCTTGGTAGCCATGCCCAGGAAATCCGGTCCTGATTCATACGGCGCGGGCCGACCGGAGATCACGACGATCGGGACCAGCGGCTGGTGCTGGTGAACGAGCCTCATCGTTTCCAGCCCGTCCATTCCAGGCATGAAGATATCGAGAAACACCAGATCGAAATCTCCGGCCTCGAATATCGCGAGACCTTTGCGGCCATCGCCTGCGACGACAATGGTGTGCCCGGCCCGTTCCAGCAGCAGCCGGATCGTCGCCAGAACCGCAGGTTCATCGTCCACGATCAGAATTCTTGCCACGGCCGATCTTCCAAGACTCAATGACAAGTTGTGAATCGGTTGCGGTTGCCGCGCAAGCACTTCCTCAGCCGTAAAGTGGCCGAAAGTGGCCTATGCACGATTCAGGGAAGAGCTGGTCAGGGAATAGCTGGCCATGCCGGGTGTAGCCAACGGCGAGTCGATCTTCGTCGGGATCATTCACGATCTGAACTGGCGCGTGAGATCCGGCCGGGCCTGCCCGTCGTCTATAGTTCCGGCTACGCGCTGGAGCTGCTGACCCAGCAGGGTCGCGCCCGCGCGCGGGCGATCTTTCTGGTCAAGCCGTACCGCAAGGCTGAACTGGCGGAGCGGCTCAGGGAAGCCCTGACGACAAATCTCATGGTTTCCTGAACCTCGGCCCGCAGGGCCCGGACGGGTCTTGGCAAAAATCACGAGATCGATCCGCGCGGGGCTTGCTCCGCATCGATCGCCTGTGAGAAGACCTAAGCAAGGTCTAGAACAGGTGTCGCCATGACAGACAAGAAAAAAAGCCCGGAAACGCTGCGCAGCGCGCGCTGGTTTGCGCCCGATGATCTCCGCGCCTTCGGCCATCGCTCGCGCGCCATGCAGATGGGGTATGCGCCGGAAGAATGGAAAGGCCGCCCGGTGATCGCGATCCTCAATACCTGGTCGGATGCGCAGCCCTGCCACATGCATTTCAAGAGCCGGGTCGATGACGTCAAGCGCGGCATCCTGATGGCCGGCGGCTTTCCGATGGAATTGCCGGCGCTGTCGCTGTCGGAATCGTTCCTGAAGCCGACCACGATGCTCTATCGCAATCTGCTGGCGATGGATGCCGAGGAGCTGTTGCGCGGCCACCCGGTCGACGGCGTGGTGCTGATGGGCGGCTGCGACAAGACCACGCCGGCGCTGCTGCTTGGCGCCACCAGCATGGGGCTGCCCGCGATCTATCTTCCCGCCGGTCCGATGCTGCGCGGCAACTGGAAGGGCAAGACGCTGGGTTCAGGCTCCGATGCCTGGAAATACTGGGACGAGCGGCGCGCGGGGAAAATCTCCGACAAGGACTGGGTCGATGTCGAGGCCGGCATCGCCCGCAGCTACGGCACCTGCATGACCATGGGTACCGCCTCGACCATGACCGCGATCGCCGAATCGATCGGCATGACGCTGCCGGGCGCCTCGTCGATCCCGGCGGCGGATTCCGGCCATATTCGCATGAGTTCGGAAAGCGGCCGCCGCATTGTCGAGATGGTCTGGGAAGATCTGACGCCGAAGAAAATCCAGAGCCGCAAGGCGTTCGAGAACGCGATCACGGTGGCGATGGCGATGGGCTGTTCGACCAATGCGATCATTCATCTGATCGCACAGGCGCGCCGCGCCGGCCAGGACATCGGGCTCGACGATTTCGAGATCGCCAGCCGCAAGGTGCCTGTCATCGCCAATGTCCGCCCGAGCGGCGACAAATATCTGATGGAGGATTTTTATTACGCCGGCGGGTTGCCCGGACTGATGAGCCGCATCAAGAATCACCTGCATCTCGATGCCATGACGGTGACCGGCAAGACGCTCGGCGAG
>Ga0116135_1000508_pt1 | contig 21618 bp, 15 predicted proteins | sample June2015DPH_20_1_FD_89738 | JGI IMG/M metagenome (GOLD analysis project Ga0116135, IMG submission 89738) | Peatland microbial communities from SPRUCE experiment site at the Marcell Experimental Forest, Minnesota, USA - June2015DPH_20_10 | ecosystem: Environmental > Terrestrial > Soil > Wetlands... | reverse complement strand
GCACTCGGCGCTCTAGGCGATGATAATTGAAAGCCCGAATGGCACCTGCAGATCGATAAACATCTCAAGGGATTTCGCAGGCACTTCGACGCCTGCACTGTCAGAGCTGGAGCGGTAACCTACTTCCTCGACTTCCTGAATTCTTGAATCCCTCGAATTCTTCTTTATTTCACGTTGTACTTGAATGAAAACTGCAACCGCACCTCTCTCCCTCTAAAATCCTTGGGAAGCGGCGGGAAAGGATTCGATGCGCTGATGCTTGCAACGGCCGCGCGATCTAGAGACTCGGAACCCGAGGGCGTTGCGATCACCACTTTCGGTACACTTCCCTCTCGATCGATGATGAACTGGAGCAGCACCACTCCCCTGTTTCCCATGCGGGCGCTCTCCGGAATTATCGCGAACCAGTTCTTGCGGACGCGCGCCAGAATCTGAATCAGATACGGCTTGAAGTCGACCCCCAGTGGGTCGCTTAGCAGCTCAAGGCTGCTCCCTGGCGTTCCCGGTACCTGAGGCTGCCGCATGGTCTCCGGTAGACTCGGCGGCTGATCGATATCTCCGACCGAAAGATTACCCTGCCGGCCGGCGCGGGCCACGTCGTGGATGGCATCTTCCACCGTCGTCTTGGGAAGCGGGAGCTTCGCCAGACTATGTACCGTGCCCGTCCCCTGCTGGCCCGGCGTTTCAAAAGCGAGCTTCGGCTTCTCCTCCGGCTGGATCTCGGGCGGCTTAGGCTGCGGCACTCCGGCGGCGGGCGGAGGCGGAGGGGGCGTCGTAACGGCTGCTTCGATCTTAGGCGGATCGGGAGTGCCAACCTTTTGCGTCTCCGTCTTTTGCGGCGTTGGTGTGGGTGGGTGAAAAACCCGCGCAGCCGGGGCCGGAGGCAGGCGCTGCTGGGATGCCGGACGCGGCTTCAGATCCTCAACATTCACTTCCTTGATCACCTTGCTTTTGTTGGGCGCCTTTTGCGTGAGATCGGATGGGACCTCCAAAGTCACGCGCTGAATATTGCTCACGATTTCGGGGACGCTTCTGGGCGTCGGCGCGTCCAAACTACCGATCCCGACCGCAATCAGCAGAAGCAGAATGTGGACCACAACAGAACCGGCGCCGGCACGGAACCAGCGGCGCGAGTCCGTGGACTCGTGCCAGTCCATCAATAGATTCGGACCGGAATCTGGAGCTAAATCCATGATGACGAAGTAACTAAAGAGACGCTCGCTTGAAGCCGGAAGTTGCTACGGAAGCGATTGAATTTGCTGGGCGACCACCTTCGCGTGCTCTTCAATTTTACCAAGAATGGCCAGCGCAATTTCGAGCGCCCGCAGCCCTTCCTCACCCGAGCCAGGCGGGCGCCTGCGATTCCGGACGGCGTCAACGAAAGCCTCAATTTCCAGGCGTAACGGCTCGTCTTTGGCGACGGATAACGGCTGGAATCCGATCTGCTGATTTCCGGAAACGGTGAAGACCACGGCGTCCTGTTTTTGGTAGTCGAGCGAGACGTATTGATGCGGTTGAAACAGCCGCAATTTGCGAACCCGCTCGGTGGAGACGCGGCTGGCCGTCAGGTTCGCGACGCATCCGCCCGGAAAAGCCAGGCGCACGTTCGCGATATCCACTTTGTCGGAGAGAATCGAGATTCCGGCGGCGCGAATCTCTTCCGGCATTTTGCCCACCAGGTCCAGGACGATATCCAGATCGTGAATCATCAGGTCCAACACCACATCCACATCCAGGCTGCGCGGGCTGAACAGGCTCAGGCGGTGAATCTCGAAGAACAGCGGCAACCGGACCATGGTTTTCAAGGCCGCAACGGCGGGATTGAAGCGCTCCAGATGTCCAACCTGAAGGATGCGGCCGCGGCGAGCAGCAGTTTCGACCAGGCGCTCGGCGGAAGCGAGGTCGTGGGCGATGGGCTTTTCCACCAGCACATCGATGCCTTTTTCGAGCAGTGCACATCCAACTTCGGCATGCGCGGAAGTGGGGACGGCGACCACTGCAGCGTCGATTTTGCCAGCCAGTTCCGCGGGCGTTGCAAAGACCGGGCAACTGTACTCCGCGCCGGCAGCGGCTGCACGATCGGCGTTATTATCGACGACGCCCGCCAGTTGGGCGTTCTCAGATTTGCTGAGAATCCTTAAATGGTGGCGTCCGAAAGATCCGGCGCCGATTACTGCCACTCGGGGTTTGGTCAAAGTCTAAGTTAGCATTTCTGGCCGCGAATGAACGCGAATAAACGCAAATAAGAAGTTGCGTTCATTCGCGTTCATTCGCGGCTAAATCATATCCGGCGACCGCGATACCGTGATCATTGGCTCTGCCCAGCATCTCATCCCTATCCAACAGCATCGTCCGCCCGGCATCCACGGCCAAGACAGTCGCGCCCGTCTCCTGCATCACATCGATCGTCCCCGGACCGGCCACCGGGACATCGAACAGCAAGTGACCCCGGCGGCGCGAGACTTTCACCAGGCGCAGCGGCTTCCCGTTCACTAGCGACGCGGCGCGGCGCAGCATCGCGTCCGTTCCTTCCATGGCCTCCACCGCGACACAAGCACGGTCGCAGATGGCGACACTCTGTCCGACATCGTGGTTGGCTAGCGCGTTCGCAATCCGGCGCCCGTAGGCGATGTCCTGCTCCTCGTCCTTCGACGGCTTGCGTTTCGTCAGCACGCCAACTCCAGCAAGCAACGGCTTCAGGAGCAACGTGGAATCCGCTAGCTGAATGCCTTCATCGGCCAGCACCTTCGCCACAGCGCCGATCAATCCATCCGTGTTCTTCTGCTTGAGCGCGCCCAGCAGTTTTAGCAATCGCAAATCCGGTTGTATGGCGGAAAAGATGCTCACGTGCTTCACCTGCCCGGCCATGATGACTTCGGTGATCTGTTCCTTCTTCAGGATTTCGATCAACCGGCTGAGCTGGCCGAGCGAAATCCAATAGCAGCGCGCGGCCAACTGCTCGATCTCGGGCGAAGCTTCTTCCTGGATTCCGATCGCGACCACTTCGTCGCCTAAACGGCGTGCGGTTTCGAGCGCCAGCAATGGAAATCGGCCGTTGCCGGCGATCATTCCGTAGCGGCTCACTTCACAAAACCCCGCTCCGACGCAGCGATGAATGCCAGAAGTTCCTCAATCTCGGGCCCAATCTCTACTTCACTCGATATCCGCTCCACGGCTTGCCGCGTGTTCAATCCCGATTTGGTCAGCAGGCGAAAGGCTTTGTGCAGATTCTCGATAGCTTCCTTGCTGACGCCGCGCCGCTCCAGGCCCACTTTGTTTTCGCCGAAAACTCTCGAATCCCGCGGACTCACGGTCAGCGAGAACGGCAGCACGTCGCGCGTGATCACGCTGTAGCCGCCCACAAACGCGTGCCTCCCCACGCGGCAAAACTGATGCACGCCACTGAACGCTTCTATCACAGCCCAATCCTCAACTACAACGTGGCCGGCGAAGGTGACGCTGTTGCCGAGTACAATGTGGCTGCCCACGCGGACATCATGCGCGATGTGTACGTAGGCCATCAGCAGGTTGTCGTCGCCGATTTCAGTGATCAAGCCGCCCGCTTCTGTGCCGCGGTGAATGGTGATGAACTCGCGAATCTTATTCCGGCTTCCGATACGTGTCTCGGAGCGCTCGCCCTGATACTTCAAATCCTGCGAAGCCACGCCCACGGTGGAATAAGGGTAGAAGATGTTGTCCTCGCCGATCATGGTGACGCCTTCCACGTACACGTGAGCCATCAGGCGAGTTCGGGCGCCTACGTGAACGTGCGAGCCGATGGTGCAATAGGGGCCGATTTCGGCGCTCTCCGCAATGCGGGCTTGTGCGTCGACGATTGCGGTGGGATGAATCGCCATGGTGTCGCTTAAAGTGTAATTGCTTAGAGAACGGGCATGGGCGCTTCGGCAACGGCCGGACCCACAAGCGGTGCGCGGTCCGCCAGTTTGCACATCAAAATGGCCTCGGCCATCACCACTCCGTCGACAGTGGCCTGCCCATGCATCTTGGCGACACTGGCCTTGCGTTTCGTCACTTTCATTTCGATCCGGAGCTGATGGCCCGGCAACACCGGCCTGCGAAATTTCGCTTCTTCGATGGAAGCCAGCAGCACCAGTTTATTTTTACGATCCGGAATGCTCTTCAGGACCAGGACACCCGCGACTTGCGCCATGGCTTCTAGCACCAGGACGCCCGGCATCACGGGAAAGTCCGGAAAGTGGCCCACGAAGTACGGCTCATTCATAGTGACGTTCTTGATGCCGACGATGCGTTCCTCTTCGAGTTCAACAATGGAATCCACCAGCAGCATCGGGTAACGGTGCGGCAGGATGTCGCGAATGGCCTGAATATCCAGGATGGGCATTGGAACTGGCTATTATAACAGCGATGCATCCATTGCTGGCTTTTGCGCTGTCGAAACAATCCGAGATCATCGCGTTGATCCGCGAGTTGGTGGAGTGCGAGTCGCCTAGCGACCATCCGCCGTCCGTCAATCGATTCGTGGATCTGCTGGCCGGCAAGCTGGAGAGCACCCGCCAGGTGAGGACCTTTGGAGGCGACCGCTTCGGTCGGAACTTGCTCGCGGAGTTCACGCTGCCAGGGATGCGGAAGAAGCACGACGGGCAAATTTTGGCACTGGCACATTCTGATACCGTCTGGCCGCTCGGCACGCTGGCCCAAATGCCTTTCCGCGAGAAGAACGGCAGGTTGTGGGGGCCTGGGGTGCTGGACATGAAGTCCGGCATCGCGTTCTTCCTGTTCGCGCTGCGTGCATTGCACGAGCTGGATATCCCCGTGGAGCGGCGCGTAATCCTTCAAGTGAATGCCGACGAGGAAGTCGGCAGCGAATCCTCCCGGCCCGTCACGGAAGCGACAGGGGAGCACAGCTCAGCCGTTCTAGTGCTGGAACCTGGAACGGGTCTTACCGGAAAACTCAAGACCGCCCGCAAAGGCGTGGGCGCATACAAGGTGACCGTGCACGGCCTCGCGTCTCACGCCGGTGTAGATTTCGAAAATGGCGCGAGCGCCGTGGTAGAACTGGCGCGGCAGATTGAGCGCATCGCGGAATTTACGAATATCGAGCGCGGACTGACTGTGAATCCCGGCGTGATCGCAGGTGGAACGCGCAGCAACGTAGTGGCGGCCGAAGCCTGGGCCGAAGTGGACATGCGGATTGCGCGCCTGAAGGACGCGCCGATGCTAGACAAGAAATTCCACAGCCTGCGCCCGTTCGACAAGCGTTGCTCCATTCAAGTGACGGGCGGTATGAACCGGCCGCCGATGGAGCGCACGCCGGCGATACGCAAGCTCTTCGAAATAGCCTGCGGCTGCGCGAGCGAGCTGGGCGTGAAGTTGGAAGAATCCTCAACGGGCGGGGGCTCGGACGGAAATTTCACGGCCGCCTTGGGTGTTCCGACGCTGGATGGCTTGGGCGGTGTCGGCGAAGGCGCGCATGCGGTGAACGAAAGCATCCTGATAAACCGCATTGCGGACCGGACGGCCTTGCTGGCGATGCTGCTGTCGAGACTCTGATTTCTTGGCCACGGATGAACACGGATAAGACTCCGTCGATTTTATCCGTGTGTATCCGTGTCCATCCGTGGCTAATTGTCTTTCCGCTCGCCGATCAACTTGATCCCAAGTTCCCGCAACTGCCGCTCCGGCACAGTCGCCGGCGCTTCACACATCAAATCCGTGCCACGGGCGGTCTTCGGGAACGGGATTACTTCGCGTATGGACGTCTCGCCCGCCAGGATCATCACCAGCCGGTCCAAGCCCAATGCAATTCCTCCATGCGGCGGCGCGCCGTATTCCAGGGCTTCCAGCAAAAAACCGAAGCGGCGTTTCGCTTCTTCGTCGCTGAATCCGAGCGCCGCGAATACTTTGGCCTGTACATCACGGCGATGGATACGAATGGACCCCGAGCCGAGTTCGGTGCCGTTCAGCACGATGTCGTACGATTTCGCGCGGCAACGTGCCGGGTCCGCAGTCAGTTTGTCGATGTCCTCGTCGTGGACCGAGGTAAACGGATGATGCGCTGCGTTCCAGCGCTTCTCTTCTTCGTCCCATTCGAACATGGGGAAATCCACTACCCACAACAATTTGAAATTCGTGGGGTCCAAAAGTTTGTGCCGATCATTGTATTTTTGCGCTAGGAATAGCCGCAGTTGTCCACAAGCTTGATAGAACGTTTCTTCCGGACGCTGCCCTTGCGGCGCTCCCGGCCAGCCCGCGATCAACAACAGGTCATCGTCGGCTGCACCGGTAAGGGCTCGCGCTTGCTCCACTAGTTTAGGATCCAGCTTCTTCAGATCGTCGTAGACGCGCAGACCGCGCTCTTTGCCGAACTCCTTAACTTCATTCCGCTCTTTGCTGCTGATGGTTCCAGTCTTCGGAATATGGATGGCAACGGGAGGAAACGTCAAACCGAGCTGCCAGGTTTGGTTGTCGAGAACATAGAACGGCGGCAGCCGGAGATCGGGTTTATCGGTTCCATAGGACGCCATGGCTTGCTGGTAAGTCAGCCTCGGAAAAGGAACTGATACCTCATACCCGGCCGCTTGGAAGACACGCTGGACCATTGGTTCCACTACTTCATAAATGCGCTCCTGCTGCGGGAACGACATCTCGATATCGATCTGTGTAAACTCCGGCTGCCGGTCGGCGCGCAAATCTTCGTCGCGAAAACAGCGGACAATCTGGAAATATTTATCGTAGCCGCTCACCATCAGCAATTGCTTGAAAATCTGCGGTGATTGCGGCAGCGCGTAAAACGAGCCCGGCTGGACTCGGCTGGGCACCAGATAATCGCGCGCACCCTCGGGTGTTGAACGCGTCATGAAGGGCGTCTCGATTTCCAGAAACCCCTGGCTGTAAAGAAACTCACGCACTGCAAAGCTGATCTTGGACCGCAGCATGATGTTGCGCTGCATGTGCGGGCGCCGCAGGTCCACGTAGCGATATTTCAGGCGCGCGTCTTCCTTCACATCCACGGTTTCTTCCATCGGAAACGGCGGCGTGCGCGATTCGTTCAGGATCCAGAGCTTTTCGACCACCAGTTCCACTTCGCCGGTCGGAAGATTCGCATTCACAGTCTCGGCGGCGCGGCGTGCTACGGTGCCCTCCACCGCGATGACGTACTCCGAGCCGAGGGATTCTGCCTTAGTGTGCAATTCAGCGCCGGCGTCCTCATGGAAAACCAGTTGCGTGACGCCATCGCGGTCGCGCAGATGGATGAAGATCACTCCACCCAGATCGCGGCGGCGATGGACCCAGCCCATCAGCAGGGCGCGCTTTCCAGTGTCAGAGGCGCGCAGTTCCCCGCAGGTATTTGTACGGCGAAGGTCGCCTAAAAAATCGAGCTGTACTGTCTCCATGAGTTATTTTATCCGTTGCAGCAGTTGTTCGCGGGCGATGGTCTGCTGTTCGCCAGACTGCATATTTTTCAAAGTATATTGACCCGCTTTCATTTCGTTATCGCCCACGATTAAGGCGAATTGCGCGCCCAGCTTGTTGGCCAGCTCGAGCGAGCGTTTCAGCTTGGCATCCAGGCCCAGTTCCACCGAACAGCCCGCGGTTCGCAGCTCGCGCGCCAAGCCGGCCGAATGCCGCTCGGCCAGCGCACCGATCGGGGCAATGTACAGATCGAGCTTCGATTGATAAGCATCCGGATGTTCCTGTTCGGCGCTCATCACCAGGCGGTCCTCACCGATCGAGAATCCGATACCGGGCGCCGGAACTCGCGAGCCCAGCGCTTCGGCCAGGCCATCGTAGCGGCCTCCTCCCAGCACGGAATTCTGCGCTCCCAACGCCCCGTGCACGATCTCGAACGTGGTGCGCATGTAATAGTCCAGGCCACGCACCATGCGAGGTTTCACTTCGTAGACGATGCCGCGATCGTCCAGATGTGTCCGCACCGCGTTGAAGTGGGCTTGGCAGGCTTCGCACAGATGATCCTGAATGGATGGCAGCGCGTCAATGATCGGCTGGTCCTCCGGAACCTTGCAATCCAGCACCCGCAGCGGATTCGTGTCGGCACGGCGCTGGCAATCCCCACATAATCTTGGCGCAACGTCGCGGAGTTTTTGCTTCAGCAGCTCGACATATTGCGGGCGGCAGTTCGCGTCACCCACCGAGTTCAGATAAAGCTGGAATCCGGTGAGCTCCACGCGCCGCAACAGCTCCACTACCATCTCGATCACTTCCGCATCAACAGCAGGTGACTCGGAGCCGATGGCCTCCGCGCCGATCTGATAAAACTGCCGGTAACGCCCCTTCTGCGGGCGCTCGCGCCGGAACATGGGGCCGATATAGTAGAGCTTCTGCAGTCCTGGAATCTGGTCCAGCCGGTGCTCAATGTAAGCGCGCATCACGGACGCGGTGGCTTCCGGGCGCAGCGTGAGCGAGCTGCCGTCGCGGTCCTCGAAAGTGTACATCTCCTTGCTGACGATGTCGGTCTCTTCGCCCACACCGCGCGCGAACAGCGCTGTTTCCTCCAGAATCGGGGTGCGAATCTCCTGATAGTTGTAGGTACGGAAAAGCTCGCGCGCGATGGCTTCCACCTGGTTCCACGCGGTGCTGGAAGGGGGAAGGATATCGCGCATGCCCTTGACTGCTTTGATCATGGGAGAAAATACCCGGAGCGGGTACGTACTCAAAGGCTAACACAGTGGGCTATTTCATCCGAAGCCGCATTCCAGTAATCGGAGGTGGCACTAGATCATGGACACTGAACTGAAGCAAGCTCTCGATGACATGGAAGCGAGACTCGCCGAACGCATTCGCCAAGTGGGAAGACGTATCTCTCCAGAAACTCGTTTGTAGATAGTTCAGTTCAGGGCGTTTTCCCTAAATTGGATCCGGTGTGGAAACCAGCGTGAAGCTTGCACGCAAAGTCGTGGCCGCCGGACGAAGCCCGGTGGCCGGCCGGGAGACCACTTTTCGACATTCGCAGCTGCGGACCTGCAGCCGAGAACGCACCGAGTTTGTCGAACGTGTTAAGCGATCTCAGTGGTGTGACGGGATGTGCATCTTGTGAGCGATTGTGGCGGAGCGGGAAGACGCCAGTTGTAGCCCCGCGCGCCAGACTCCCGACAGATTCGGCTTTTCGTCCTGGGAAATCGCGGAGAACTGGCAGAGGAAGAAAACGGCAAGTGCGATGGTTGGGTCGCCACCGTGACGAACCGGCCCACGGGCGCGCTAAACTTGGTTTTCGCTCCCGAGATGTCCGATAAGACACGCATTGCCGTTTTGTTGACCCTGATGTGGATTTTTGTCGCCCTGTCAATTTCCACAATGCTGCCGTTTTCCGCCTCGAAAACAAATGATCTAGGTTATTACTCCTTGTGCTCGTTCGCGCCCTGGAGTTCGCTCGCGCTTCTGTTTGTCGCAGGGGTGCTTTGGGCCATCCGCAAGTACCTGTTGACGCGCATCCAGTAGCGGGTCTTCTGTGGTCTCATAAATATATGCGGCAGCTCCTACTCTGTCTTGCCCTCGTGGCTCCGCTCTCCGCAGCCACGCCCTTTCAAGCTTCGTTCGAAAGCGCCAACAACGGGTTCACCGTCCTGCACGGCACCGCCGTTCCGGATGCTTCGGTGACCTACCAGAATCACAAATCCATGCGCCTGGAACCCGGCACGGCCCTGGATGCCAGCGTTCGATCGTCCCCCATCGCGCTGACAATCGGCAAGCGCTACGAACTGTCTGGTTGGGTTCGAACCGACAAGCTCGCCGTGCGCGATGTGGATCGTTCACCCATCGCCATCGGCGCCGCGCTCACCATGGCAAGCATGCCCTTCGACGTGCATTCGGAATCCGTCGGCGGCACTCGCGACTGGACGCGTGTCCATCTGCGATTCACAGCCACCAGCGCGTCAGACAGCATCCTGCTCACCGCCGGCAAAGGCGGAGCCTTCGATGGGAAAGCTTGGTTCGCCGGAGTCAGCATCGACGAAGTTTCATCGAAAGACGATTGGCCGTCGCGCGCCGCAGTGACGACATTTGGCCCGGCCTATCGCTATCCAACCGGTGGCTGGGTTTATCTTCACATCGAAGGCCAGCCTTACGAACGCGGCTACCAGCACGGTCATTTGATGGCCAAAGAGATTGTGCAATATCTGGAGCGCTGCGCCGCGGAGCTGGATTCTAAAGGTAACAAGGAAAGCTGGAATCTGGCGCGAACCACCGCGAACGCGCTCTTCATGCGCGGATTCGATCAGGAAATTCTGGCGGAAATGAAAGGCATCGCCGAAGGCGCGTCCGACGCCGGAGCCAAATGGGAGAACCGCCGCATCGACCTGATCGACATGGTTGTGGCCAACACCACGGTCGAGCTCGGTGAACTGGCCGGTGCATTGCCGGTTACGCCCACGGGCCTCGAAGGACTCCATCTGGAATCGCCGGTCTACTTCGACCGCAAGCGCGATGTTTCCATCGTGGAGCGCTGCAGCGCTTTCGCCGCCAATGGCAAAGCCACGCGCGACGGCCGGATGATCATAGGACACATCACCATGTGGCCGCTCACGCTGGCCGAACAGACCAACGTTATGCTGGATATCCAACCAACATCAGGTCACCGTCTGTTGATGCAGAGCTATCCCGGCGGTATCGAAAGCGGAACGGATTGGTATCAGAACGATGCCGGCATGGTGCTGACCGAGACCACCATTCGCCAAAGCCCCTTCAACATTGAAGGAACTCCGGTAGCCTATCGCGCGCGCAAAGCCATCCAATATGGCGACAGCGTCGAAAAAGTCGTCGAGTATCTGAGCACCAAAAATAACGGCCTCTATACAAACGAGTGGCTGATCGGCGACGCGAAAAACAACGAGATCGCGATGTTCGAATTAGGCACGTACAAAACCAGGCTCTATCGCAGCACCAAGAATGATTGGTTTGGTGGAACCGAGGGTTTTTATTGGGGCGACAACAACACCAAGGATCTTGGCGTTCGCCTGGAATACCAGCCCGATCCCAAGGGCGAGCCCGTGCATGTTCCGTACGTGCCCGGCCCGCGCGATCTGAAGTGGGAGGAGCTGTATCGCGAATACAGCGGCAAAATCGACGATCAATTCGCGTTCCTCGCGTTTCGCACTCCGCCGCTGGTAACGGCCAGCTCCATGGATGCCAAGGTAACCACCGCCGACATGGCATCGCACATGATGGTGTGGGCCGTTTTCGGAAAACCCAATCAGCGCGAGTGGGTGCCTTCCAGTTGGTCCAAAGAGCAGTATCCGAAAAACGACGGGATTTACTCTTCCGGTTACCGTTTGATCTCAGCTCAGCCGTCCGAATCGCTGAAGACAGCCATCGTAGAGAACGAACTGGCCCGAACCTCTTCGAAGTCCGAAACAGACAAGCCGGAAAAGAAAACGCCGCAATATAAAGAGCGCTTGTGGAATGGCTGGATGCTGCCTGCGTCTGAAGCCGACGATTGGTTCACCGCCGGTTCCGCTGCTTACTATCGCGATCTTCAGTCAGATGACCTGGCGAAAGCGCTAGCCGCGCATTGGGCCGCTTATCGATCGGCCAGCATCGGGGAGCCGAACGCGATGAACAAATTCGCCGCCGAAACCCATCGGGGGGCGCTGCTGCTGGATCAGATGCGGCGCGAGCTGGGCGACGATCGTTTCTTCAAATTGATGGCCGATTTCTTCGCGTCCCACACCACCCAGACGGTCACTGGACAATCGTTCCTGGATGCCGTCGGCGTCAAAGTGGAACTGCAGCAAGATGCCGGCGGCGTGGTTTATCTGGCCTCCGATATCGGCCGGCGCCTCGGCACCGCGCTCATCGTGTATGGAACCGTGACGGACGCCGGAGCCAATCGCTACGCAGCCGAGCAGCTTCAGAAACACTATTTGGATTCGTTCGAAAGCGCTGTCCCGGTCCGGAAAGATTTTGAAGTTTCAGACGACGACTTGCGCAGTCACGACGTCATCTTCGTGGGACGCGCCGAGACCAACTCCGCGTTAGCGGCATGGAAAGCGAAGATTGGCCTGGAATCCGACGGCGGGCAGTTTCGCATCGCCGGCAAAGAGCACGCTTCGGAAACAGAAGCATTAGCTTTCGCAGCTACCAATCCTCTCGACCGCCATCACATGGTCCTGGTTCTAGCCGGCAACAACGCGCTCGAAACCGTCCACTTGGCCGGCAACTGGCTCAATCGCACAGAATACACCGTCTACGATTCCGGCAAGGAATCCAGCTCCGGCTTCAGGTAATGCCGTCCCCTCGCTCACGCGCGGGGCTACCAAGTAGCGACCGTGAATTGTAGCCCCGCGCGTTAGCAAGGGGACAACATGTTATACTCATCGAAGTTCTTTCACAATCTATCCGGCGAGGGATGCTCGGGAAGGCGGTGTAAATCCGCCACTGCCCCGCAACTGTAAGCGGCGCGAAGTTCGGCCGAGGCGATCACTGCGAAAGCGGGAAGATCGCTTCACCAAAGCCAGCCGCAAGTCAGGAGACCGGTTCCTCGCTCCGAATCCAACTCACGTTTTCGAGGGAGAAACGTACATGCGAACACTCATTCTTCTGATTCTGCCGCTCGCCGCTTGCGCGGGCGCAACCTCCAACATTCAGGGCACCATTCTCGATCCTTCCGCCTGGCCGGTAGAAGGCGCGCGCGTCACCTGCGGAAACCAGTCCGTCTACAGCAACGCGCAAGGCCGCTTCACACTCGCAGACTTAGACAAGTGCGATGTCAGCGTCGAGAAACCCGGCTTCAAGGCGCAAACCGCGCAGCTCATCGCGCAAACAGAAAGCAAAATCACACTCGTTGTAGCGGGCCCTGTAGAAACCGTAGTGGTCTCCGCCACGCGCACCGAAACCACGCCCGAACAAGCAGCCGTCGCGGCCAGCGTGATCACCGAGCAGCGCCTCGATCAGCTGGGCTATCCCATGCTCTCCGACGTGTTCCGCGACATTCCTGGCTTGCAGGTTTCTCAATATGGACCGCCCGGAGCGCTCGCGTCGCTTTACACGCGTGGTTCGGAGAGCACTGCAACGTTGGTCCTGGTGGATGGCGTGCCGCTCAATGACCCAGGCGGCGAGCTGCATCTGGAGCACCTCACTTCAGAGGGCATCGAGCGCGTCGAAGTGGTGCGCGGCCCGCAAAGCGCGCTGTTCGGAGCCGAGGCGGACGGGGGTGTAATCCAGATTTTCACCAAGCACGGAAACCCGGAGGATGATGTGCCGCACGGCTCCGTGTCCTATGAACGCGGCAGTTTCCAAACCGACCGTTGGATCGCCAATCTGACCGGCGGTTTCGACGGGCGCCTGGATTACGCACTGAGCGCTTCCGGATTTCACACCGTCGGAGAATTTCAAAATCAATACGACCGCGACAATACCGGCACGGCCAATATCGGCTACAAGCTCTCCAACTCCACCGAGCTCAGAGGCATCTTTCGCGTTTACGACGATCACGTTGGCGTTCCCGGCCAAGTGGCTTACGGAATCGACGATCCCATCCCCAGCGAAGAAACACGCAACCAAACGGTTTCGCTGCGTCTGGATGACAGCCGTGGCTCGAATTTCCGGCAACGCTTCACTTTCGGCTTCAACAAACTGCGGGACCGGTATAACGACGATGAGCCGTTCGGCGAGCAGCCGCTGGCGGCGTTGGTGCGCAACGTGGGTGGTCCCGTGCCGGAAGTATATTTCGTGACCCTGCTGAATCCGCTGATGCTGCCCACGCCCAGCCAGATTCCCGTTGGTCTTACTCTAGTAACCACCGACGCCTTCTTCGGCCCATCCGACTCGTTCAATCTCACCGAACGAAAAATCGCCGGCTATCAGGGAACGCTATCCTATCGCGGCGGTGCTCTCGTGTTCGGCTACGATTATCAAAACCAGAGCGGCTTTCTTTCCGGCACCAGCGCCTCGCGCAACAACAACGGATTCTTCGCGAACCTGCAGCAGAGCCTGGGCAAGCGAATTTATCTTAGCGGCGGCGCACGTGTGGAACACAGCAGTGCGTTCGGGACCATTGGCACGGGACGCGGCGGCGCAAGCTTTCTCGTCTTTCGCGAGCATGGCGCGCTGTCATCCCTGTTCTTTCGCTTGAGCGGAGGACGCGGCGTCACGGAACCGAGTTTGCTCGAAAACTACGTTCAGAACCCTTACTACTTCGGCAACCCCAACCTGCGTCCCGCCGTGACCAACAGTTCCGAAGCCGCGCTGGTGGCGGAATGGTTCGGGCGCCGCATTCGAACGGAGGTCTCAGGCTTCCGCAATTCGTTCCACGATCTGATCGCATTCGTCGTCGACACTTGGCAAAATGTGGAGGCAAGTTATGCGCACGGCGTTGAAACTTCCGTCCAGGCGCGCTTGCCGGCAAACATTCTCCTCACGGGCGCCTACATGTGGCTGGATACGCGCATTACCAGCTCGGCATCCCCCGAGTCTTCCACGACCGGTATCGGCGAAGAATTGGTGCACCGTCCCCGCAACTCCGGTTCGGTTTCCTTCGCTATGACGCCGCGCCGCTGGTCGTTCGTGATGGGCGGAAGATTCGTGGGCGAATTTCAGGATTCCGACTTCACGTTCGGCGTAACGCGCAACCCCGGCTATCAGTTCGTCTACGCTGCCGCCTCTTACAAAGCCACCAAACACGTCACCCCAGTGCTGCGTGTCGACAACCTGCTGAACCAGCGCTACGAAGAAGTGCTGGGCTATCAGGCCCTGTCGCGCAGCATCATAGGAGGCGTGCGCATAGGTTTTTAGCCGAGGAGATTTCGTTCAATCATGACATCTGGTGACGTTTCCACGGGCTATGATAGTTCCATGTCCTCCGCACCACAAGCTAAGGCTCCGTCGCCCGCCATCATTTTCGAGACTTTGAACGCTCATGTGCGCACTGCCGCGTTGCGCGGCGCCATCGAGTTGGATCTCTTCACCGCCATCGCGGAAGGCAACACCTCGGTGGAAGCCATTGCCCAGCGCATTCACGCTTCCCAAAAAGGCACACGTGTGCTGTGCGATTACCTTACCATCGACGGCCTGCTTACGAAACAAAATCACGTCTACGGCCTCACTCCCGAATCCGCCGCCTTCCTGAACCGGCATTCGCCCGCCTACATGGGTACCGTCGCCCGCTTCTTGGGCGTTCCACAATTGACGGAAAACTTCCACGACCTCGCGGCCGTGGTCCGCAAAGGCGGCACTCTGACTGAAGAGGGCACGCTCGAAGTCGAAAATCCGATCTGGGTGGAATTCGCCCACTCCATGGCTCCCATGATGCGCATGCCGGCATCGCTGATCGCAAAGATGGTGGCCGCCGAGATTCCCGGCGATTGCAAAGTTTTGGATATCGCCGCCGGGCACGGATTGTTCGGCATCGCCGTGGCGGCCGAGAATCCAAAAGCGCATATAGCAGCGCAGGACTGGGCCCCTGTATTGGCCGTGGCCGAGGAGAACGCGGAAAAAGCCGGCTTAGCCAGCCGCCATTCCAAGATTCCCGGCAGCGCCTTCGATGTCGATTTCGGAACTGGCTACAACGCCGCGCTGATCACCAACTTCCTGCACCATTTTGATATTCCAACCAACGAGACGCTGCTCCGAAAGGTGCACGCCGCCATGGCTCCGGGCGGGTTGGTGGTGACCTTCGAATTCATTCCGAACGAAGACCGCATTTCGCCTCCCATGGATGCCAGCTTCAGCATGATGATGCTGGGCAGCACGCCGCATGGCGACGCCTACACCTTCTCCGAATACGATCGCATGTTCCGCAACGCAGGCTTCGCGCGCAACGAAATGCGCGAGCTTGCTCCGACGCCTCAGCGCGTAATCGTATCCTACAAGTAGATTGATCAATAAGCTCGTTGTCGAAAACTTGAAGCACCGGCCGGTGCGGACCACGCTCAGCATCGTCGCCATCAGCATTCAGGTCACCATGGTGCTCACCCTCGTTGGCCTCAGCGCGGGAATGCTGGACGAGCAAGCCCGGCGCGCCCGCGGCATTGGCGCCGATATCATCATCCGCCCGCCCAGCAGTTCCCTGCTCAACTTCGGCCTCAACATGAACGCCGATGTGATTCCCAAGTTCATTAATCTCCAGCCGCATGTCGCCGCAGCCACAGGAGTTCTTGTTTACCCGACCGGCATGCTCAACTACATTACCGGCGTCGACCTTTCCGAGTTCAGCAAACTCAATGGAGGGTTCCGTTTTGTCCAGGGCGGTCCGTTTCAGGGCGCCGACGAAATGCTGGTGGATAGCTACTACGCCGACCAGCACAAATATCACCTCGGCGATGCCGTCACCGAGTTGAATCGTCCTTGGAGACTGACCGGCATCTACCAGCCCGGAATGTTGGCGCGCCAAGTAATCCCGCTCGCCACCTTGCAGGATCTGACCGGCAGCCGGGGCAAGGTTAGCGTCATCTACGTAAAGCTGGACGATCCGGATAAAACCGGCGAAATGATTACCAGTCTCGCGGAACGGCTTAAGGATTACAAGATCTTTTCCATGCAGGAGTATACCGATCTTTACTCCGTCAATAGTGTCCCCATGCTGAGGGAGTTCACTATTGTGGTCATCGCGCTTGGCGTGCTGGTTGGATTCCTCGTAGTGTTTCTCTCCATGTACACCGCGGTGCTGGAACGCACGCGCGAGATCGGCGTGCTGAAGGCGCTGGGCGCGTCTCCGGGATACATTCTGAACATTCTTCTGCGCGAGACCACGTTTTTGGCGGTTGCCGGATCGCTGCTTGGAATTTTACTCTCTTACGTTACGCGATTCACCATCAATGATGTCATCCACTCGTCGCTGATCCAGACCATCGTATACAAGTGGTGGCTGATCGCAGCCGCCATCGCAATAGTGGGTGCCATGCTCGGCGCCATCTACCCTGGTCTCAAGGCCGCTCGCCAGGATGCGATCGAAGCCTTAGCTTATGAGTGACGCCCTTGCGTATGAGTGACGCGCCTATCATCTCCATCCGCGATCTTCGCAAAACCTATCACGCCGGCGAAGTGGACGTGCACGCTCTGCGCGGCGTAGACCTGGATGTTGAGCGTGGCGAATTCGTATCCATCGTCGGACCATCGGGCTCCGGCAAATCCACTCTGTTCCACATCGTCGGTGGATTGACGCCGCCCACCGCCGGCAGCATCCAGCTGGACGGCCACGACCTGCTGGGTCTAACCGACGCCCAGCGCACTGAATTGCGCAAAACGACAGTTGGGTTCGTTTTCCAAAAATACAACCTGCTGCCCACTTTGACGGCTCGCGACAACATCGAGATCGCCCGGCATATCGCCCACAAAGACGGACCGCCGGATCCGAAATTCGCCGAGATCTTGAAGCTCCTGGGCCTCACCAGCCGCCTGGACCACAAGCCTCGCGCGCTTTCCGGCGGCGAGCAGCAGCGTGTAGCCATTGCGCGCGCCATTGTGAATCATCCGGCTATTTTGTTGGCGGATGAACCAACCGGCAATCTCGATACCGAGAACTCTACCGCCGTGCTGGAATTGCTGCGCGACCTGAATCAGCGGCTAGGTCAAACCATCCTGATGATCACGCACAATCCTGAAGCTGCGGCGTATGGGCACCGGACGGTCCGGATGCGCGACGGCCGCATCGAGTGAATGAAGAACTCAAAACCACCGGTCGTTCACGCTCGCGGCTCGGAAAGAACGCCGCATGTTTAGAGAGCGTTACCGAACCGCGAGCGTAAGCGACCGGTGGTTTTGAGATTTTTGCCGGGGCTCTCCCGGAAGCGCCGGTCTGTTAGCATGGAAATTCCATGAGAGATGTCATAATCATCGGGTCCGGCTGCGCCGGGAACACGGCCGCGATTTATGCGGCGCGCGCCAATCTTAAGCCACTGGTGATCGCAGGCCATGAGCCGGGCGGACAGCTATCGCTCACCACGCTGGTCGAGAATTTCCCCGGTTTCCCGGAAGGCATCGACGGGCCGGCCCTGGTGGAGAACATCAAGAAACAGGCGGAGCATTTCGGCGCCGAATACTTGCATGGAACCGTAGTAGAAGCCGATTTGTCCGCGCGGCCGTTCCGTCTGAAAGTGGACGGCGAGTGGCTGGAAGCGCGAACGCTGATCATTGCCTCTGGCGCCTCGGCGCGCTGGCTGAATCTCCCGAACGAGCAGAAACTGATCGGCCATGGCGTCAGCTCCTGCGCCACCTGCGACGGATTCTTTTATCGCGGCAAGAAGATTATGGTGGTGGGTGGCGGCGATTCGGCGATGGAAGAGGCCAATTTCCTGACGCGATTCGGTGATGAAGTGGCGTTGGTACACCGGCGCGATGCGTTTCGTTGTTCCAAAATCATGCTGGAGCGCGCCCGAAAAAATCCCAAGATCCAATTCCTTACCGACACTGTGGTCGACGACATCTACGATGCCGGCCAACACACCGTGACATCCGTGAAGTTGCGCAATCTGAAGACGGATGAAACCTGGATGCGCGATGTGGACGGGTTCTTCGTCGCCATCGGCCACATCCCCAATACGAAACCCTTTGAGGGCCAGATCGAGCTTGACCCGGACGGCTACATCGTCTCCAAGGGCGGCGCGCGCACCAGCGTGACGGGTGTGTTTCATGCCGGCGATGTCCAGGATCGCAGCTATCGCCAAGCCATTACGGCCTCCGGCGCCGGCTGCATGGCGGCCATTGAGGCGGAGCGGTTCCTCGAAGCCGAAGGGCATTAGCCAACTTCTTAAATCTCCCACATTACGGACGATTCGGTCGATGAGAGCACTGAGAACCGGTCCGTATGGGAAATTGTCTTCGCTTTCTACACCTCTTGATGGCGCTCGGCGCAGGCTGGGCAGCGTTCGCTCAAGATCCGCCGCCAGCGACTCCGCCCACCACCGAAAAAGCACTGTTTGAGGATATGCCGGTGGTGGAGGCGGCCGCTTTGCACGCGCAATCTTTGGAGGAGGCGCCGGCCAGCGTTACCGTCATCACTGCCGACGACATTCGAAAGTATGGCTATCGCACGTTGGGCGAGGCCCTGGCCGGCGTGCGCGGGCTCTACGTCACCTCCGACCACATTTATCAGTACGTGGGTGTGGCCGGCTTCAATATTCCCGGCGATTACAACACCCGTTTCCTGGTCATGCTGAATGGACATCCGCTCACTGAGAACATATTCAACTCGAACGGATTTTTTGGACAGGATTTCGGGCTGGATATGGACCTGGTAGCGAGGATCGAGGTCATTCGCGGACCATCTTCGGCATTGTATGGAAGCAATGGAATACTGGCCAACATCAATATCGTTACTAAATCTCCCGTGGACATGCAGCACCTGCGGGTCTCCACCGAGACCGGCAGTTTCGGCGAAAAAAAGGTGGAAGTTTCCACCGCTCTCTATCTCGGCAAGGGGGCCAACCTTTTATTCTCCGGCTCGGTCTTTAACGATTCGGGACAGAACTTTTACATCCCGCAGTTTGACTCGCCTTCGATGAACTACGGGCGCGCCATCGGCGTGGATGGGGAGCGCGGGTACCACACCTTCGCGAACCTGGTCTGGCGGGATTGGAGCATCACGGCTTATTTCAACAGCCGTGAACAGCACCCTCCCGTGTCATGGGGCGCCACCATCTTTCCGGACCCGAACAGCCGGGTGCGCGACAGCCGCAATTTTGTGGCGGCCGCTTACACGCGTGAGGTTCGCGCCGATAGCCAACTGCGCTGGCAGCTCTACTACGACAACTATCGCTACGACGATCGCTTCGATTACCCTCAGGCCACTGGTGGCGAGCTGGCTGGGAACGCGCTGGATGATATTCGTACCCGGGATCGCGGCGATTGGATCGGGTCCGAGCTAACTTACCGCGTTCCGGTTACTGGCTCCAGCGTTCTGACTATGGGCGCCCAAATCAACTTCGAATTGCGAAATCTTCAACAGGGCTTTGAGGCTGCGCCCAACGATATTTTGTTCGCCCGCATCAGCCGGCCGGATCGCTCCGGCGCCCTGTTCGCCCAGGAGGAATGGAGCATCGCGCCGCGCTGGAAACTTTCCGCCGGGCTCCGTTATGACGAATCCGCCAACTTCGGTCATTTCATCTCGCCGCGTCTGGCGCTGGTGTACCAGCCGTCCAGCCTCACCGTCTATAAGTTCATTTACGGACGTGCCTATCGGAATCCGAGCACGGCCGAGCGCTATTACGATGATGGTGGCTATTCCTCCATTGCCAATCCCAGCCTGCGCCAGGAAACCGCTCAGACCTTTGAGGTCTCGGCCGAAAGAAAGCTGCGCCACGACATCACCGCTTTGATCGACCTTTATCATTACCGGATCAGCAACATGATCACCGCGGTCGCGATTTCGCCCGGCGTCCAACAATATCAAAACGTCAACCAGGACCATTCAAACGGCGTCGAATTCGAATTGCGAGGTAAGGTCTGGCGGGACCTGGAAGCGGCGGGCAGTTTTTCGTTCGATGTTGCCGGCGCGGCGGGCGTGCCGGGTCCGTTTCCAAATTCGCCGCAGCAGATCGGCAAACTGCGCTTGTCCAAGCCGTTCTGGAACGGCAAGCTGAATGTGAGTTCCAGCTCTCAGTACATGGGACGGCGCGCAACTCTGTCGGACGCGATCCTCGGCCCGGTGTGGTTGGAAGATATCACGCTCGGCACTCAGCGCCTGCATCCGGATTTCGACCTTGAGTTCGGTATCCGGAATGCCTTTAACCGGCAATATGAGGACCCCGTTTATCTGGTGATCGATCAGATAAGACAAGACGGACGCTCCCTCTTTGTGAAACTGATCTGGCGTACCAGGGAGTGAGAGTGCGGACCGCATCTAAATTGGCGCGAATACTGCGGGGCCTGTTGATTTGTGAACTTGCCATCCACGCCCTCGCCCAATCGGAAAAGGTCACGGTAGTGTATACATCCGAAGCTGGCGCTTACACAGAAGCGCTGAACGGCATGCGCGCCGCGCTCGCCAACACCACGCTAACTACTGTGGATCTACGCTCGCCCAACGCAGAGGCCGAGCTTGGGCGGGCCTTGGGAGGCGCTTCAAATCCGCTGGTTATCACCGTTGGCAAAGAGGCGCTGGAACGAGTTTCGGCAGCTAAAACGGCGGCACCGCTGGTGGCCACCATGATCATGCGTGCCGAATCGGAGCGGGTTGGCAAGATCGCCGCGGCCATCCATCTGGATATTCCGGTTTCCGATGTTCTGTCCGAGCTGAAATCGATGTTTCCCGACAAAACGCGAGTGGCGGTGATCCGTAATCCCGCACAGCCCGGCCAGGTGGATAGCTCCGTGGTGGCACGCGGCCGCCAGCAAGGCTTCACGGTGAGCGTCGTGGATTCCGCGGATCCCCAGGAACTGCTGAGAGCGGTCCGATCCTTGAACGGGAGGGTGGATTTCATCGTGTGCCTGCCCGACAGCCGTCTGTACAACAGCACCACCGTGAAGCCGCTCATTCTCGCATCGCTCGAGAGCCACCTGCTGATCGTGGGTTTTTCATCGAGTTTTGTGCGCTCCGGCGCGGGCGTGGGGATCTATCCGGACTTTCGGGACATCGGCGCTCAGGCCGGCGAAGCGGCTCAGAAGCAGATGGCCGGGCAGCCGGTTCCCGCCGAGCAAGGACCGCGCAGGGTGGTAGTGGCCGTCAACCAGCGCGTGATCCATTTGCTG
>Ga0116135_1000505_pt1 | contig 21660 bp, 23 predicted proteins | sample June2015DPH_20_1_FD_89738 | JGI IMG/M metagenome (GOLD analysis project Ga0116135, IMG submission 89738) | Peatland microbial communities from SPRUCE experiment site at the Marcell Experimental Forest, Minnesota, USA - June2015DPH_20_10 | ecosystem: Environmental > Terrestrial > Soil > Wetlands... | reverse complement strand
CGCGTGGCTTCCTTGAGAAAAAAGGGCTTCGCGATGTAATCGTCCGCTACATCCTGAGGTGATAGACGCTCGTCGATGTCGGAGCGGCTGGCCATCAGAACCGCGGAGAAATTCGCCGTGGCCGGACGAGATTTGAGCTTTTCGACGAGTTGGCGACCGTCCATGCCGGGCATGCGGTAGTCACAGACCACCAGATCGGGAGGATCATCGACAGCTTTTAGGAGCGCATCCGCAGAGTCGGAGGCGGACACTACCCGCGCCAAGGGAGTCAGCGCGTGCTCCAGCATCTTGAGCACCATGGGGTTGTCGTCGACGAGAAGGAGCTTTACGTTGTTCTCCATCGCTTACTTCGTGCGAAGGTATTCTCCGCTTTTGCCTCCGGTTTTACGTTGCAACACAATGTCGCGGATCTCGATCCCTTTGTCCATGGCCTTGAGCATGTCATAGAGCGTCAGAGCAGAGACGCTTACGGCGACCAGGGCTTCCATCTCGACTCCGGTTTGAGCGATGGTGGCGACCTTTGAAGTGATGGCGACGCCATTGTCGCATAGCCGCATATTGACATCAACGCAGCTCAGCGGGAGCGAGTGGCACATGGGTATGAGTTCCGATGTGCGCTTGGCGGCCATGATTCCGGCGATCCGCGCAACTTCCAGAGGATTGCCCTTGGGATTTTCCGGCAGTGATTGCAAGGCTTCTGGCTTGATGACCACGAATCCGCTCGCTTCAGCTTGGCGGTTAGTCGCGGGCTTGGCGGAGACGTCAACCATGCGGGCGCGGCCGGACTGGTCGTAATGAGAGAGCTTCGTCACCATGGGGAAGCGGAAGCTCTATCTTACATGCTTAATCTGCTAAGCGGCGGCCTGGCTGCCGGCAGACTTGTGCATGCGGTCGGCGAGGTAGCCCAGCAGGACCGGAACGCCGAACATGGCGGCGGTGAAGACCAGATCGCCTTCCACGGCTCGGCGGAAGAATGGGAGACCGGCAGAGTAGCAGGTAATCAATCCAGCGAAGGTCTTCGGATAAAGATCCCACGCGGCCCAGACGGAAAAATTACTGACCGCGAAAAAGGCTATTGATCCCGCAAGGGCTGAACCCATGATGCGGAGTGCCCCGACGTTATTGCGGAGGGTGGTCCCTAGCCAAAGCATGGCAGCATACCAGGCCCAAGTGACCAGATGATCCCAGCTAAATGGATAGCGGTAGACGAGCGTCGTCAGTATGATGTCGGACGCGGCGAGCACGGCCAGGGGCACCCAGAGTTGGCGGCGTGGCCCGCGGGAACCGAAGAACAGGAGCGAGGCTCCAACTGGAGTGAAGGCGAAGGGGTGCGGCAGGAACCTTACAGCGACCGCGATGATAACGAACAAGTAAGCAAGCATGACCACCTCCGGACGCAACACTTATTGTGGGCGTGGGAGTGCGGGCGCGTCAAGGCTTCTACGAGCGGAACGGTAGAGCGGAGGGTCGCTCGCTTCGCATCGCGGGACAGCCGAAGCGGCTGTCCCCGCACGAACCTGATGCTAATCAGGTTCGTGACTCTACGGCTCGGAGTAGGTTCTGCGGTTGGAGCCGGAACCGTAGACGTCCCCGACGACTCTCAGGTTGTGATCGAGGAGGACGCCGGCGCCCAGCGGCTTCGAGGCTTGATCTCGGCCGTCTCGGGCGCGGCTGAGCAAACTTGGCATCTGGGCGTAGCGGAGGTCCTGGAAATTCACAATGTAGCACGAGTCTAGGCTTTCTGTTTCGGTGATGGGATAGGCGGCCCAATCAAGATAAGCACGCCCCAGGTAAGAGCGTTTTGCGGCCTGTGTGACCGGCGTTTCTTCCGGCTTGTACAGAATTTGTAGTGTGTCGTCATCGCCGCCGGAATTGATTTCGGGTCCCAGAGAGTTGACCGGAGCAAGGACGAAGAAGTTTGTGGTTTCCACCACGCCGTACCATTGAAATGGACTGGCCAGTGCGGGAAAGGCAGAGGCTTTGATAGGGTCGGCGCTGTTGTAGGTACGAGACTGAAGCGCATTGATGGCGCGGCGGTGTTCGTAGTCGCGCAGCCCCCACAGAAATACCACCGCCATCAAGGCACAAATGGCAGCGACTCGTCCGCGCGGACCATGCGTGCGCGCGCCGACTTCTGCATCAATCAGCGAAAAGAATGCGGGCACGATCAATCCGAGCAGCAGGCAGGTAAACATGATGGGCTCGAAGATGAAGACGATGTCCCAGGAATACCAGCGCTCGGAAAAGGGCCAGAACGGGCGCACTCCGTAGGCATTGGTGAAATCGAGCAGGATGTGGCTGACACCCGCAAGGCATGCAAAGAGGAAGAGCCATCCCCAGCGCGGCGGCAGGTCAGGATCTTTTACCTTGCGGCCCCGCAGCCGCCAGATCAGATAGACGAAGCCTACGACCACGATGGCATCCAGCGGCACGCCCAAGAAGGAATGGGTGAAGCCGCGATGATGAGCGAACCCGAAAGCGGGCCCGCGAAAGCGACCGAGGACGTCGAGATCAGGAGCTTCGGCCGCAAGAGTGAGCGTGAGCGTAGCCAGCGCGGATTTGCGATTGAGTCCGGCGCGTCCCAAGCAAGCGCCGGTCAGGAAGTGAGTGACTGGTTCCACGCCGTAAGCAAGGATTGTAGGGGCGGGGAGGAAAAATGTAAAAGGCGAAAACTGTTTACCAGCCCATGGCAATTGACAACCGAGTGCCTGCTTACTTCCGCTTCAACGCTTCCAGCTCTTCCAAAGTACGAGGCCAGTCCTTTCCCAACAAACGAGATAGTCCGCGATCGGCCAGAACCTTGCCCTCGGTCTGGCAGCGGGCGCAATAGTTGGTTTCTTTGTCGGCGTAGCGGATGCGTTGTACGGGGTCCCCACAGCGGGGGCAGGGCTGGCCGTAGCGGCCGTGGACAGCCATCTCAGGCCTGAAGGCGGTGACTCTTTCAGGAAAGCCACGCTGGGCCTCGGCGAGAAGGCGGTCAGTCCAGAGTTGCAGGGTTTGGCGACTCGCGGCGAAGAGTCTCTCCCATTCGGCAGGCTGGAGTTTTTGTGTGAGAGCTAAAGGTGATAATTGGGCCTCGTGCAGGATTTCGTCGGAATAGGCGTTTCCCACTCCACTTAGCAAGCGGGGATCGGTAAGGGCACGTTTCAGGGTGTGGTTTTCGGCGGTGAGCGTGGCTCGGAACGTTGCAAGGTCTGTCGAAAAAATGTCAATGCCTCCGGCGTCGAACAAACTCAGGTTTTCCTCGCCGAGCAGAATGTGCAGGGAGGCGCGTCGCATGGAGCCGGCTTCCGTAAGAACCAGAGAACCATCGGGAAAATCGAAAGCTGCCAGAGTTTGACGCCTTGACAACTTGGCCGCTGCAGGGCGCCAGTGCAGGCGACCGGCAATCATCAGGTGAAGTACCAGCCAAAGGTCGTTATCCAGACCAAATACGATTCTCTTTCCGATGCGACGAAGCTCGCGCACGGTCCGGCCGCACGCGTCTTCAATCGGCGGCTGGGTAGTTCGCAGGAGAAATGGGCTATTCAACCGTATGCCCTGCAACGACTGGCCTACGATGCGGGATTCGAGTGCGCCAATATAGGCGGCGATATCTGGCAGTTCAGGCATCGTGTGACAGATTGCACATTGTCGTCGTGTCCTGCAACCTCCTGGCGCGGGATTGACTTTCCTTTGGAGGGTTGTCTCCCTCAGTTTGACCCTCTGCGGTGAAGTCCTTACACTTGAGTGTGTTCTCCGCCCGGTGTGATGCTCATCCTGTGGAGGGTTTCCTGAGTTTACGATTGCGCAGTTCGTGGTGGGCGGCGGTTCGGGCGCTGCCCGTATTGCTCTTCGCTGGATCGTTTTGTATTGGTCAGGAGCGTTCGACTCCCATCTCGCTCGATAGCAATGAAACGATTTTTTCCGTGCTGACAGCGCTGAACTCCTGTGGGTACGATCAGGATTTGACTGCCTCTGACGCGACCCGAAGTAATGTGCGGTCTGAGGTTCAGCGAGTGCTGCAGGGATCCGAAGAGGCCGAGGCAGCGCGAACGGCGCTTTGCCAGTTCTATCAGGCTCATACTCCCGACCGGAATACCAACCGTAGCTTGTCGCCTTATATTTCGCTGGCGCTTTACATGGACGGGCCCCCGCATTTTGTTCCGCGAATGAAGGAGGAAGATCTACCGCCAGATGCTGGGGCGGTTTCGGGCTTTGGACAGGTGCTGGAACCATTTTACGCCAAGGCGAATTTGCATGCGATATGGGAGCGGCACCGCAAGGATTATGCAGCGGCGATGAATCGTTATCACGAACCCCTGGCCAAGATGGTGTTCGATACCGAGATTTATTTGAAACGTCCGTCGTCGGAGTATCTCGGGCGCAGATTTACGATTTATCTCGACTTCATGGGCTCGCCGAATGAGACTGACGCGCGAAATTATGGAGCGGACTATTACGTGATCGTATTTCCGGCTCCGAACACGCCTTCGGGCGCGACTCCGCGGGGGGCATTGAAGATGGACCAGATCCGGCATACGTTTTTGCATTATGAACTGGATCCGCTGGCGGGCAAACACTTCAGCGCCATCAATCGCCTTGAGCCGTTGCTGCGCTCGGTGCAGCGGGCTCCCCTTGAAGAGAGTTTCAAGTCGGACATCTCTTTGCTGGTAACTGAGTGCATGGTGCGGGCGATTGAGATTCGCACGACAGGAACGAAGCAACCGGCTGACGAAGCCATGCGGGAACAGGCAGTGGATGACGCCGTGAAGCAGGGCTACATTCTCACTCGATATTTTTATAATGCAGCAGTGGCGTTTGAGAAAGATCCGGCGGGAATCGATGCCGCATATTCCGACCTGCTGAATAACATCGACACGAAGAAGGAAGAGAAAGCAACGGCAGAGATTCAGTTCGCCAGCACTACATCGCCGGAACTGGTACAGCTGTCGCGTCCAGAGGAGCGGAGAATGTTGCTCATGGCTGAGAAGCGGCTGGCAGCCGGCGATCCCAAGGGAGCGCAGGAACTGGCGCAACAGGCGCTCGACCGCAGAATTGGAGATCAGGGGCGGGCGCTGTTCATCCTGGCGGAAGTGGCTGTCGCCAATAAGAACCGTGATGACGCGCAGGACAATTTCCAAAAGGCCGCACAAGCCTCCAAGGACCCCAAGGTGGTAGGTTGGTCCCACGTTTACCTGGGTAGGATTTTGGATATGAAAGAGGATCGCGAAGCCGCATTGGAGCAATACCGGGCGGCGCTGAGCGCGAGCGCCGACTTGCCGGAGATCAAAGCTGCGGCGGAAAAAGGGCTGCAACAAGCGTATGAGCCTCCGGCCAAACCACAATAAAAACTGCGAATGAACCCTGCAATCGCGATACCGCAGACGGCAGTCGATACAATTGATACGATATTGCGATCGTGAGATTGAGATGAAGATCGTTGGATCCAAGGAGAACGCATGAAGCGAACAGCAATCATGATTTTCGTGTTGGTCACGGGAATTTCGGTAGCGGCGTTTGGCCAGAGCAAACCGGCGCAGACCACTCCGGCAGGGCAAACAGCCGCGCCGACGGGAAAACGGCCACCCCAAGCGAAGACACAGCCTGAGTTCGACGCCTATAAAGCCGCCGCGGCGCTCACCGATCCGGCGGCGCAGGAGAAAGCAGCAGATGACTTTGCGGCCAAGTTTCCGGACAGTGAGTTGCGCCCTGTACTCTATCGTTCAGTGATGCATGCCTATCAGCAGGCGAATAATGCGGACAAGATGCTGGCCATGGCGCAAAAGGTACTGAGCTACGATCCCGATGATCCTGAAGCGCTGCTGGGAGTGGCGCAAGTCATCGCCGAACGAACGCGCGACAGCGATGTGGATAAGGATCAGAAAACCGCCGAGGCCCGAAAGGATGCAGAGCGGGCGCTCGCGACCATTGACACGGACATTCCTAGTTCGGGTTATCCGCCCGAGCAGTTGGCCGCATTCAAGAATTTTTTGCGCTCCGAAGCCTACTCGATCACAGGAACTTTGGACTTTAACAACAAGCAATGGACCGCGGCCGAAACCGATCTGAAGAAATCGATCGATGCGTTCCCGCAGCAGCCGGATCCGATCGCTGTGTTCCGGCTGTCAGTAGCTCTGGATATGCAGAATAAATATCCGGATGCGATGAAGTATGCGGACCAGGCGGTGGATTTGACCAAGCCCGGCACCAGCGCCGGGGATGCGGCGCGCAAGGAGAAAGACCGGCTGGTGCAGTTGATTGGCGGCATAAGCGAACCACCGGCGAAATGATGACGTTTCGGGATCGAGGTACATCATCACGGAGATGAAAGAACGGGAGATCAATGCTCTCGAAACGGCGCTAGGATATCACTTTCGCCGGCGAGCCGTGATCGAACAGGCAGTCACTCATAGTTCACAGGCGCGTGAGCAGGAGTCACAACAGGTCGGCGATAATAAGTTCCGAGTGCACGACAACGAGCAGTTGGAGTTTCTTGGTGATGCCGTGTTATCGCTGGTGACCAGTGAGGAATTGTTTCAACGGTTTCCGCAATTTCGCGAGGGTGAACTTTCGAAGATTCGGGCACACGTGGTGAGCGAGCGCCATCTGATCCACGTGGCTCAGCAGCTCGAGTTGGGGCACTATCTGCGGCTGGGGCGCGGCGAGGAAAAGAGCGGAGGCCGAAGCAAGACTGCGCTGCTGGTGGATGCGCTGGAAGCCATTCTGGCAGCGATTTATCTTGATGGGGGAATGGAGCCGGCTCGCGAGTTTATTTTGCGCAAGATTCTGGGTCCTGAATTGGAGCGGATGCAGCGCGAGGGTGGGTCGCTGCCCATGACGGATTTCAAGTCGGCTTTGCAGGAAACTCTGCAGGGCTTGGGAATGCCCCAACCGACCTACATTCTGGTGCAGGAGGCCGGGCCGGAACACAGAAAGACTTTTACCGTAGAGGTGCGGCTGGACGGTAAAAAGAGCGAGGGATTTGTGGGTCGAGCGGAGGGTTCGACCAAAAAAACGGCGGAGCAAGATGCGGCGCGCCAGTTGCTGGCTCATTTGGCGGGACGGGATCAAAAGAATCCAGCATGAGTGGGGCGGCGGTGCGCGAGTGATGTGAATGAATTCTTCAGAAGATTATTTGTCGGGACACCCTGTAACGGAGCAAATCTCACCGGAGCCACCTCCAGAGCAGCGAATTGAAGAGCGGGTAGTCCCGCGCCCAAAACCCAGGTTCGTTACCGGCTTAGGACTGCCTGGCACGCTGCAATCTTTGCTAGGAACGGTGGTGATTGCGGTTTTCGTGATCACCTTTATTGTGCAGGCGTTTCAAATCCCATCACCATCCATGGAGAGCACGTTGCTGGTCGGCGATTACCTGCTGGTAAATAAGCTTTGCTATGGCGGAGGTGGCCTGGGAGATTTATTGATGCCCTACCGCCGAGTTCAGCGGGGAGATGTGGTGGTATTTCACTATCCGGTAAACCCCGCGCAGCATTTTGTGAAGCGAGTCATTGGCGTGCCTGGCGACCGGGTGCGGCTAATCAATAAGCAGGTATTCGTGAACGGAGCACCGTTGAAAGAGGCCTATGCGCACTTCAACCATCCGGCCTATGATCTGTTTCGCGATAACTTTCCGCGCTTGGACGTCGCGGCCGGGGAAACCCCGGAATGGTGGCTCCAACTGCGCAAACTGGTGGAGGATGGCCAACTGATTGTTCCCGAGGGGCATTATTTTGTGATGGGTGACAATCGCGACGACAGTTATGACAGCCGTTACTGGGGATTTGTTCCACGGGCAAATATCATCGGACGCCCACTGATGATTTATTGGTCAGTGAAACAGCAGGAGGATGAAGTGACGGCGGTTTCGATCGCCGCAAAGCTGGCGCATTTTGCATACTCGATTACCCATATATTTCAGATCACGCGCTGGCAGCGAACGCTGCGGCTGGTGAGATAGGCTTCATGCGCTAAGATAAAACTGTGGCACAGCAGCAAGAGAACGGGACGGACTGATCGCCTTGGCAAAAAAAGAGACCGTTAAACCAGAGAACACCAAACAAACGAAGGCAGAAGCCGCGGAGAAACCGAAGGAGACGACGGTTGAGTTTCTGTCTTCGTTGGCTGCGGTTCTGGTAACAGGCTTGTTTATCATCACATTTGTGGTGCAGGCTTTCGAGATTCCGTCTAGTTCAATGGAAAACACGCTGCTGATCGGCGATCACGTGTTTGTGAACCGCATTGCCTTCGCACCGAAGACAAATTGGGTGGGGCCGCTGCTTCCCTACCGCCAGGTTCGGCGTGGCGATATCGTGGTTTTCCTGGCTCCATGCGAACCCGGTTTATATGTTGTCAAACGCATCATGGGCGTACCCGGCGATCATATTCACCTGCGCAATGGCGTGGTCTACCGCAACGGGGAAGAACTGAAGGAACCTTACGTAATTCATTCGCAGGACGAGGCGGCGTACCCGAATCCTTACCGCGATAATTTTCCTGCAGTGCCACCCTCAGAGAGCTATAACGTCTATCCCTGTTGGGAGCCGGAACTCCCGATGCACATTCAGGGCGATGATCTGGTGGTTCCCCCCGGACACTTCTTCGCGATGGGCGACAATCGCGATGTGAGCCTGGACAGCCGGTTCTGGGGTTTCATTCCTCAGGAAAATATTATCGGGCGACCCATGTTTATCTACTGGTCGTTCGAAACGCCAGCCGATCAATACCGCAAGACTGACGTCGGAGATCGGATTGGGTTCCTGGTGCATGTAATCGTTCACTTCTTCGATGAAACCCGGTGGCGCCGCACCCTCCGAGTGGTCCGGTGAGGCGCTTCTCTTTCCGGCGGCGGTTCGCGACGGCCGCCCTTGTGATTCTGCTCTTTCTGTTCCTGGCGCGTCCGGGAGCGGAGCGCCTCAAAGCCCGTATCACCAATGCCATCAGCCGCTCCGTGGACCGTCCCGCCGATATTGGATCTGTACACGTTCGTTTCCTGCCCCAACCCGGCTTCGATCTCGAGAACGTTGTCATTTATGAAGATTCCACGTTCGGCGCCGAGCCCATGCTGCGCGCCCCCGAAGTGACGGCTGTGGTGCGATTAACCTCGCTGCTGCGCGGAAGGTTGGACATTTCGCGGCTGGAGTTAACGGAGCCCAGCTTGAACCTGGTGCGCCGCGAGGACGGCCGATGGAACTGGAACATGCTGCTGGAGCGCGCCGCGCGCAATCCACTGGCCCCAACCGCGAAAGCGAAATCCGAGACGCGTCTCGGGTTCCCATACATAGAGGCCAGTTCGGGTCGCATAAATTTTAAGGTGGGGACGGAAAAAAAGCCCTACGCTCTGCTGAATGCAGATTTTGCCGTTTGGCAGGAATCGGAGAATGAATGGGGAATTCGGCTCAAAGCCGAGCCTGTGCGCACCGATATGAACTTGAGCGATGCTGGGCTGGTGCGAGTAAGCGGCACGTGGCAGCGCGCCGGAAGTCTGCGCGAGACACCCCTCCAATTCAATATCGAGTGGCAGCACGCGCAGCTGGGACAGTTGACGAAGCTGTTCTACGGCAACGATAAAGGCTGGCGCGGCGATGTGGAGGTGAAAACCGCATTCAGCGGAACGCCATCTACCCTGCATATTACGACAGATGCATCGGTCCAGGATTTTCGTCGCTATGACATTTTGGTAAGTGAAGGACTGCGCCTCGCGACGCACTGCGAAGCTAACTACAGCACTGTGGACGCCATGATGCGCGAGATTTTCTGTTTGGCGCCGGTGGGCGACGGCATGATCACCTTGAAAGGAAATTCGGGGCTGCGGGGATTGCGAAATTCGGATTTATCGTTGAACCTGGAAAATGTTCCAGCAAGTAACGTGGCTCAGTTGGTTCGCCGTGCCAAGAAAGATCTTCCGCCAGACTTGGTTGCGGCTGGGGTTGTGCAGGGCAGTTTCGAAGTAACCCAGAACGAAAGCGGGGGCGGCCCAGATTTTAGAGGACACGGGGAATTTACCAATTTGCGGCTGGAATCCGCGATCAATCAATCCCAAGTCTCTCCAGCCGGCATACCGTTTGCCCTGACCTCCGGGCCTTCCGCTTTTTCAAAACGCGGTGCAAGACATGCAAGAATCTCTCCTAATTCGGGCTTCGCGACTTCAACATTTCCGGAAGATCTTCGACTGGAGTTTGGGCCTTTCCCGGTAGCGTTGGGTCGTCCGGCGGCCGCGCAGGTGAATGGCTGGATGAGCCTGTCCGATTACGAAATCGCAATTAAGGGGGATAGCGAAATCACTCGCGCGCTCCGCTTGGCAAGCCTGCTTGGGGTGCGGGCCATCAAGGCAAACGTCGACGGGGCCGCGCAACTTGATTTGCAGATTGCCGGCTCGTGGTCGTCGGTTCCATCCGGCGCTCAGGAATTCACATCGCCGCGGGTGAACGGGACGGCACAATTGCATGGTGTGCGTTTGCTTGTTGCGGGACTCAACGCACCAGTTGAAATTTCCACCGCGAAGCTGCGGCTGTCGAGTGACAAGGCTCGCATGGACGACTTGAATGCGGAAGCCGGTGGGTCGCGTTGGAGCGGGTGGATTGAGCTGCCCCGGAGTTGCGGAGCTCCTGGAGCTTGTGTGGCTAACTTTAGTTTGAGTGCTGACGAAGCTGCCGTGAGCAGTGTACACGAGTGGCTGAGTTCGCATGGGGATCAGCGGCACTGGTATCAGATGCTTTCGCCGGAGCAGCCGGGCGTTCCTCCAATTCTGCAAAACTTGCGAGCAACGGGAAAACTGAATATGGCACGGCTGCGGGTCCGTGACGAGGTGGCGACCCAGATTTCAGCTTCAATCGAGATGGAGCGCGGAAAAATAAAAGTGACGAACCTGAGTGCGAATCTACTTGGAGGAAGGCACAAGGGAGATTGGCAAATCGATTTCACTGCGCCTACACCGCTCTATGCCGGAACTGGAACGCTCACAGGTATCTCGCTGGAGCAATTGGCCAGCGCGATGCACGATTCGTGGATCTCGGGCACGGTTACGGGAACTTACCAGTTAACGGCTTCGGGAGCGAGCACTCCGGTTTTCTGGCAATCTCTGAAAGGTGGAATGCGCTTCGATCTGAGAGAAGGAGTCTTGCCGCACATTTCGTTAACGCCAAATGACTCGCCATTGCAGATCGCTCACTGGTTGGGCTACGCCCAATTGCACGACCGCCAGTTTGAGATTGAGAATGGCCAGTTGGTTTCTCCGACGGAGATTTATGAGGTGAGCGGGGCGGCAACTTTTGCACGGGCACTCGATTTCAAGCTGATTGAGCAAAGAACTGCAAAATCACCGAGTGCAGAGGCCATGGTGTATAGCGTCACCGGAACTTTGGCGGAGCCACGGGTCGCGCTAAGTTCGGGAGCTGAGACTCAAGCCAAATTGAAACCATAATAGGATTATCCCGCCTGTTGTTACTCAGTACATGGCGTCGTACTTCGTCACCACCCATTGCCCGTCTTTGTTCTCGGCGGTCACGGTGAAAAGTTCCTGATAGGTTCCGGGCTGGCTGTTGCCATAGCGGCGCTTGCCACGATAGTGGAGGATGGTAAGCGGCGGAGCGCTCTCCCATTCGGCCAACTCCCACGAGAGCAGCGGATGCTGCGCCTCGGAGTCGCAGATGAAGTGAGCGTACTTTTTGCGGTAATCCCGTTCCCACTCGCCGAGTAACTGGTTGCAATGTCCGTCGCGCAATTCGTGCAGAAATTGATTCGACGTGCGTTCGATGGTGCGATCCCGCAACGGATTCAGACGAATGCTCACCGGCAAACCACTGAGCGGGTCGCGTTCATCGGAGCGTGCCAGCACTGGCCCCTGATTGCTGAGCCACCAGATGTAGCCGAGAAATCCAAAGACCATCAACGCGCCGACGCCGACGGCAATGCCGATCTGTGTGCGAGTAAAGCCCATCCTCGAAAGAGTCTATTCGGATGCAAAGTTACCGCAAGATTACCAGCGGTAGCCGCGGAGGGACATGTACCAGTGCAGTTCTAAGACGTTAAGTCGACGAATCCAGGATTTGCGATGACGTGTCTAGCGCGAGGCGGACGGTTGACTTGGAACTCCGTCCGCGTTATAGGCAATCACGCGGTATTTTGCGCCAAAGAGTCCGGCAGGCTTTGGATCGGGCCATGGGGAATTGGCATCATTGGCGCACTTGTCGCAGATTGTCTCCCACACCCCAGATTCGCCGACCTGACGCTGTACTGTGTAGCTGACCGCCCCGGCCGAACCACGCCAGCCGATAAATCCTAAGCCCTTGGTGGTGATCACCGGAGCAGGCGGAATTTGATGTGGCGGAAGCGGAACTCCGGCCATAGCGTATGCATGGGTTCTCAACTGCTGCGCACGGGCGCGCATGTCATCCCTCGTGTTGATCATGGTATTGATTCCACCGTAATAGAGGGCCCACCACTGTCCGCTCTCACCATTACGCGCATAGGCCGCGTCGCTGACATTGGCCGGAATGGCTTGCCAGCCGAAGTTTTCGGCGTGAGCCTGAAGAGCCCAATAATCGTCACCGCAGACGTTAGGATCAGCTTCCAAAGTGTGCAGCACCGTCTGCAGATCATTCTGGGTGGGCCAATCGGTTACGTCCCAACCGAATTCGTTGACGATGTAGGCTTTGCCATGCGCGGTGGTGGCTGCCGCATCTTGCAAGAAAGATTCGGCGGTAGTTTTCGGCGCACCACCTCCAAGCAAAGCATCCCAATGAGGATAATACTCAAAGGTCACCAGATCGGGGGCTTTAGCATCCAGCGCGGCTTTATCGAAACGAAAAAAGCCGGTTGTATCGAGATATAAATGACGTTTGTCGATTGACTTGATGAAGTTGCCGATGGTATCGGTCCAAGACAGATAAGGGGTTAGATCGTGCGAACTGGGACTTAAGACTACTGCCAGCCCGCACATGTTGCAGTTTTCCCAAGCGAGAATGGTGGGATCGTCCTTGTAGGGAATTCCGGTCAGGGAATTTTTGTGGGTCAAGAGCGCGGAGATGTGGCCTTCGAAAGCGGCGATTGTCGCCGGATCTGTGAAGAAGGCTCTTAGATCCTCTTGATGCGTCCACTGGGTATACTCTCCGAGAGCTCCGAAATCGCAAGTGGCGCAGTCGCCTGCCAGAGTGATGATCAGGCGAATTCCCCGGTCATGAGCAGCTTTGAGTGCATAATCGATAGCCTTGAAAGCTTCCGGATTGAACACTCCCAGCTGCGGCTCGATACAGAGATCGCAACCAACGCTGTCTCCAAGAGTCTGTGAGCGAACCACACGAGCTCCCATTTCTTTAGCTGTATCGAGGGCATCGTCAACTTCAAAGTGGGTCGGATAACGCGGTCCTTGAGGATCGTGAGGACCGTAAGCCTCAAGGCCCAACCACTCGATGTTGGGGCCACTGTATCGGAATGACTTGCCGGATAACTGCAGGGATGTTCCCGTACGGGTCACGAACTCCGAGGGCTGGTCATTGGACAGCGAGGACTGTGACGACTGTTGAGCTGAGACCACGATCTGTGCGAATACGACGATGACAAGAGGGAGGACCGAGTATTTCAACAGCCGAGCCATGTATCGCATCTCCAGGATGCTGATGAAAAGGCGCGGTCCAGAAACCGCACCCTTCAAACAAACGAAAAGATCAGCGCTACTTCTTGTCTTCCTTTTCTTCGTTTACCGGCTCCACGCCGCCGTCGTGCTGGGCTTGCGCTTCGGCATCTTCCATGGCTTTGCGGGCTTCGGCGGCTTTTTTGGCGCGGGCTTCGGCGCGTTTCTCGCGCTTTTCGTCGAGCACTTTTTCACTGCCCAGGACTTCGAGAAAAGCTTTGTCGGCGCCATCACCTTTATTCCAGCCTGTGCGGACGATGCGCAAGTATCCGCCGTTGCGGTCGCCGAAACGGGGGCCGATGGTGTCAAACAGCTTGACCACGGCTTCGTCGGTCATCAGGTAAGAGGCAGCAAGACGGCGCGCGGCAAGATCACCGCGCTTGCCGAGCGTGATCATCTTCTCGACGATGGGCTTGGCGGCCTTGGCCTTTGGAACAGTGGTCTCGACGCGCTCTTCCACGATCACGGAGGTGACCAGGTTGCGCAGCAGCGAGCGCCGGTGCGATGTGTTCCGTCCGAGTTTGTAGCCTGCAACTTTGTGACGCATGGTGGAACCCTCAGTGGTCCGTGGCCAGTGGTCAGTGGCCAGTTCGTGATATGGAAGTCAGTGGCTAGCTGATCTTGTTTGGATTTTTCTGACCACTGACCACTAGCCACTGACCACTTGATTCTTAGAGCTGATCATCCGGCCCGTACGCTGAAGCCGGCAAAACCATGTTCGATGTCGGCCCGGGCACGGCGTTACCGTGCTCGTCGATCTTCATGCCAAGACTCAGGCCCATCGTGGAGAGGATCTCCTTGATTTCGTTGAGCGACTTACGACCGAAGTTCTTGGTCTTGAGCATCTCCGATTCCGTCTTTTGCACCAGTTCCCCGATCGACTGGATGTTGGCGTTTTTCAGGCAGTTGTAACTGCGAACGCTGAGTTCGAGTTCTTCAACGGAGCGGTTCAGGTTTTCGTTATGAATCTCCGGCTTGCGATCATCCGAAGACGACGTGCCGGTCTCAATTTCCTCTTCGAAGTTGATGAAGATGTTCATGTGATCTTTCATCAATTTCGCGGAGAGGCCGATTGCATCTGCGGGAGTGATGGAGCCGTTGGTCCAAACCTCCAGCGTCAACTTGTCGTAGTCGGTAATCTGGCCCAAACGCGCGGCTTCTACCGTGTAGTTGCACTTGCGCACCGGCGAGTGCACGGAATCGATTGGAATGAATCCAATGCCAAGATCCTCGTCGAAATTCTTATCGGCGGAGACGTAGCCGCGCCCGCGCTTGAGGCGCATTTCCATATCGAGCTTGCCGCCTTCGCTCACGGTCGCGATGTAGACATCTTTATCCAGAACTTCAACGTCGCCGTCGGCTTCGATCATTCCGCTGGTGACGACACCGGGCTGATCAGCTCGCAGATAAATGGCCTTCGGTGCATCGCCCGCGAGCTTAAAGGGAATCTGCTTCAAGTTCAGGATGATATCGGTTGCGTCTTCCACGACACCAGGAATCGACTGAAATTCGTGCAGCACGCCTTCCATCTTGACGGCGGTTACGGCGGCGCCTTCGATGGAGCTGAGCAGCACGCGACGCAGAGCATTGCCCACGGTAGTGCCGAAGCCGCGCTCGAACGGCTGCGCCCAGAAAATCCCGTACTTATCGGTCAGGGTGGAAGTATCGACTGCTAAACGTTTCGGTTTTTGAAAACCTCTCCAAAGCATTTGTTTCTCTCCTTCGGCCGTTTGGCTCAATTCTGGCTCCCCGAATTAGGTCGGGATTCAGGTCAAGCGCCAGGAAAGGCTGATCTGGCTCGAAATGTGGACCGGAAAATTGAGTGATCACTCAATCGCTCAATTTCTTCTTACTTGCTATAAAGTTCAACGATCAACTGCTCATTCACAGGCAGCTGAATATCCTCGCGTTTAGGCAAGGAAAGCACCCTCGCGGTGTAATTGTCACGATTCACTTCCAGCCAGTTGGGCTGCGTCCCATGGCTGGCGAATTCTTTGGCCAGCTCGAGAACAGTAAGCTTCTTGCTGTTCTCGCGGATAGAGATTTCTTCGCCCGCGCTAACCTGATACGAAGGAATGTTCACCCTGCGATTGTTGACGGAGACGTGTCCATGACGTACCAACTGCCGCGCCTGGCGCCGCGATTGCGCGAACCCGAGGCGGAAGACAACGTTGTCGAGACGGCGTTCCAGTTGCTGCAGGAGCAGTTCGCCGGTTACACCCTGAGAGCGCGCGGCTTTCTCAAAGTAGTTGCGGAACTGGCCCTCGAGGGTGAAATAGATGCGCTTGGCTTTCTGTTTTTCTCGCAATTGGAGACCGTAGCCAACGATCTTGGCTTTACGATCCTTCCCATGTTGTCCGGGAGCAAAGTTGCGCTTCTCGATAGGACACTTATCGCTGAAGCATTTCGAGCCTTTGAGGAACAGCTTCATGCCCTCGCGGCGGCATAGACGGCAGACTGCATCGGTATAACGTGCCAAGTTTCTTCTCCTTTAGATGACCGGTTTACGGGTTTGGCTTCACCCTTCGTCCCGGACGGTAAAACAGCGGTCAGTGGCCGGTAATCGGTGGCCAGCAAACCGCCTTTGATTTTGATCTCACTGGCCACTGACCGCCGGCCACTGCTCTTACACTCTTCTCCGCTTCGGCGGACGGCATCCGTTGTGCGGAATGGGCGTCACATCACGAATCGAACGAACTTCAATGCCGGACGATGCTAAAGCGCGCACAGCTGACTCGCGGCCAGAACCAGGACCGGCAACACGCACATCGACGCTCCGAACACCATGGTCACGCGCCATACTGGCCGCATTCGAAGCCGCCTGCTGGGCGGCGAACGGAGTGCCTTTGCGTGATCCGCGGAAACCCAGCGACCCCGAACTTTTCCACGAGAGAACGTTTCCGTTCATGTCCGTGATGGTCACGATCGTGTTATTGAAGGACGCCTGCACATAGCACAGCCCGTGCGGAACGTGCTTGCGCTCCTTCTTCTTGAAGGTTTTCTTCTTGCCTTTTTTGTCGTCGCCCGCCGCTGCTGGTTTAGCCATAATTAGTGTCCAGTGGTCAGTTGCCAGTGGCCAGTTGGTCAGAGCTTCCTCTAGCCTCTGACCACTGAACACCGGTCACTGCTCTTAGGTCTTCGATGTCGCCTTCTTCTTGGTAGAAACTGTTCCCTTGCGCGGACCCTTGCGGGTGCGTGCATTGGTGTGGGTTCGCTGTCCGCGGACCGGCAGGTTACGGCGATGACGGAATCCGCGATAGGAGCCGATTTCGATGAGGCGCTTGATGTTCATCGAGACTTCCTTGCGCAGATCACCCTCGACCATCCCCTGCTGCTCGATGACGGTGCGGATGCGGTTGACCTCTTCTTCACTGAGGTCCTGAACCTTCTTCATGGGATCGACCTTGGCCTCATCGAGGATCGCGCCCGCGCGAGGATTCCCGATCCCATAAATATAGGTCAACGCGATATTGATGTGCTTTTGGCGCGGTAAATCGACGCCTGCAATACGTGCCATAATTAATCCTTCGCTCCGGCGCCGGGCCTATTTAGCCTTGGCGCTGTTTGTGTTTTGCAACAACACAGATCACCCGCACCACACCCTTGCGGTGAATGACCTTGCACTTGTCACAGATTTTCTTTACCGATGCTCGTACTTTCATAACAGTTCTCAGTTCCCGCTTCTCAGTTCTCGGCAAAAACGGCCGAGCGAAGCCACCAAAAATCACTTATACCGATATACAATTCGACCGCGATTCAAGTCGTACGGCGAAAGCTCGACCGCCACCTTATCGCCGGGAAGAATGCGAATGAAGTTCTTCCTCATCTTGCCGGAAACATGCGCCAGCACTTGGTGTTTATTTTCCAGTTCCACCTTGAACATGGCGTTGGGCAGAGGTTCCAGGACCACTGCCATCACTTCAATCGCGTCTTCTTTACTCATTCGCTCCTAGCTTCTCGCTCCTAAGCCTCTAGCCAAACCACTTGTCCTAGCTGGCAGCTAGGAGTTAGAAGCTCACTTCGTCAAAATCATCGGCCCATCTTTGGTTACTGCTACGCAATGCTCAAAGTGCGCGCTGAAACTTCCGTCCGCGGTCACTGCGGTCCATTTATCGCCCAGGACGCGCGTCTCCGGCTTGCCAAAATTCACCATGGGCTCGATAGCAAGCACCATGCCTTCTCGCAATTTCGCCCCATGGCCGCGCGCCCCATAATTTGGAACCTGGGGCTCCTCGTGCAAATGGGTTCCGATGCCGTGCCCTACAAACTCGCGCACCACGCTAAAACCAGCAGCTTCCACATGCTCCTGAACTGCCGCACCTACATCCCCAACCGAGTTTCCAATTCGCGCCTGTTCGATTCCCTTATAGAGTGATTCTTCCGTCACGGTCAGCAACTTTTGCAACTCCGGCTTGACCGTTTCGCTAACCGGGACGGTGATTGCAGCATCGCCATAATATCCATCCAGCACAACGCCGCAATCGATGGAGACGATGTCGCCAGCCTTGAGTTCCCGCTTCTCCGACGGAATGCCGTGCACAATCTCTTCGTTCACCGAGGTGCACAGTACGCAGGGATAATCGTAATATCCCTTGAATGCCGGCTTTGCCCCGAGTTCGACAATCTTTTTCTCGGCGGCCCGTTCCAGATCCATGGTCGTGAGTCCAGGCTTAACGATCGATCGAACGTGATCGAGAACCTGGCGCACGATGCTGCCGCTCTGCCGCATGCGTTCAATTTCCGAAGCTGATTTGCAAACAATCGCCATGCTTACGCGTGATGATCCTCAAGAATCCGGAAAATATCTTCCGTTACAATGTCCATCGGTCGGTCGCCGTCAATCGAAACCAGCCTGCCGGTACGCTGATAATAATCAGCCACCGGCCGCGTTTGTTCCTGATAGGCCTGAATGCGGGGCTGAATCACTTCGAACCGGTCGTCATTGCGGGTCATCAACTTGGTCCCGTCGATGTCGCAAACTTCATCGACCGCAGGCGGCTGAAGGTGGACGTTATAGATCCGCCCGCAGGTGGGACAAGAACGGCGTCCAGTAATCCGGAGCAACAACTGATTATAATCCACGTCCAGCCGGATCACAATCGGCCATGCCCGTGTAGCGCGCGAATTGTCAAAGAGCTGGTCGTCGAGCAAAGCGTCCAACCATCCGGCCTGGGCCGCAGTCCGCGGAAAACCGTCCAGAACGTAACCACGTTTGCAGTCCGGTTGCGCCAATCGAACCCGGACCATCTCACAAACCAAATCGTCGGAAACCAGCTGCCCGCGGTCCATTACAGCCTTCACCGCGCAACCCACTTCAGTTCCCTGCGCAATATTTTGCCGAAGTAAATCCCCGGTGGAAATTTGCGGCACCTGGTAGCGCTCCATAATGCGCTTGGCCTGAGTGCCCTTGCCTGCGCCCGGCGGACCGAGCAATACCACCGGGCCCAAATCGCGCGAACCCAGATCGCGTGAGGTTTCCTGCGTCATCGAGTTGGCCAAAGCCTCCCGAACACTGTTCCCGGCAGCCTCCCACAAGGCCGTCCGAATGCAGCAACCCCAGATCTTCCACTACCCGCACTGCAGACATCGATTTTATTCCCGCCGCTCAGGACCAATTGCGCTTGCCGCGAATGCGGCCGCTGCGCGGCGTAAATCCGTCGTAATGGCGCATGATCAGCTGCGCCTCAACTTGTGTAACCGTATCCATCGCAACCCCAACCACAATCAGCAGCGAGGTTCCGCCGAAATAAAAGTTCACCCCTAACCCGTTCGTCACCCAGACCGGAAGCCGCTCGAACAGCGAGCCTCCCAGCCAGAAGGGCAAATGGTTCAGGTGAATTCCGGTGATCATCCACTCAGGAATGAACGAAATAATGATCAGATAAAGAGCGCCCACCAGAGTGATGCGGGTGAGGACTTCATTAATGTAATCGGCGGTGCGCTTGCCCGGACGAATGCCGGGAATGAATCCGCCATACTTCCTCATGTTGTCGGCGACTTCGCTGGGATTGAAAACGATGGATACGTAAAAGTATGCGAAGAAGATAATACCGACCGCGTAGAGAACCGTGTAAAGCGGTTCGCCCCATGCGAGCGCCCGGAACAAGTCGCCGAAGTAGCGGCTGTTGCGCGCGCCATAGCCGATGGTCTGCGGCAAAGTAAGAATAGAGGACGCAAAAATGACCGGCATCACGCCGCCGGCATTTACACGCAGCGGAAGATGGGTGGACTGTCCGCCCATGACTTTGCGGCCGACCACACGCTTAGCATATTGCACCGGAATACGTCGCTCGCAACGCTCCACGTAAACAATGAACGCCACCACCGCGACCATGAAGACTACCAGGCCAACCATCAGCACAGGCGTAATCGCTCCCCAGGTTCCGTTTCGAGCTTTCTCCCAGAGATCCTCGACACCACGTGGCAGTCCGACAACGATGCCAGCAAAGATCAGCAAGGACATGCCGTTGCCGATGCCCCGATCCGTGATCTGCTCGCCGAGCCACATAACAAACGCACTGCCCGTTGTGAGGGTCAGCATGGTCATCAGGATGAAGGCTGGACCGGGATGAAGCACGAAGCCGTCATTGGCCCTTTCGAGGCCGATTGCGATACCGAAGGATTGCACCGCGCTGAGGATGACGGTGATATAGCGCGTCCACTGCGTAATCTTCTTGCGGCCGAGCTCGCCCTCCTTCTGCAGCTTTGCCAGCGGCTCATAAACCACCGTCAAAAGCTGAAGGATGATCGATGCGGTAATGTACGGCATGATGCCCAGGGCGAACAGGGTGAGGCGACGCAGATTGCCGCCGGAGAAGAGATCCACAAATCCGAGGAGCGAACCCGCGTTCTGACTGAAATACTGCTCCAACTTCAGGAAGTTCACGCCCGGCGTAGGAAGATGGCCGCCCAGCCGGTAGACCGCGAGCATGGCCAGCGTAAACAGAACCCGCTTGCGCAGGTCGGGGATCCGAAAGATGTTCGCCAGCTTCTCAAACATTACTGCAAGACCTCTACCTTGCCGCCTGCCTTGGTGATTTTTTCCTGGGCTGATTTGGAAAATTTGTGAGCGTGCACGGTGATCGCGATGGTGAGGTCGCCATCGCCGAGAACTTTTACCGGAAGCTTCTGCTTGATTACGCCAGCTTTGCGGAGTACTTCTGGGGTAATAGGCGCGGCGTGCAGTTCGTCGCCGAGCGCGACCAGTCGCTCCAGGCTGACGATATTAAATTCCTTGCGGAAAATATTCGTGAAGCCGCGTTTGGGCATGCGGCGATGCAGCGGCATCTGTCCGCCCTCAAAGCCGCGGATCAGGCGCATACCGGTACGCGAACGCTGGCCCTTGTGTCCGCGAGTGGAAGTTTTTCCCATGCCGGAGCCCATGCCGCGGCCCACGCGCTTGCGCTTTTCCGACGCCTTCTTTGGTGCTCGGATATTGGATAAATTCATAAATAAACTCTCAGCCGTCAGCTCTGTGCACCCAGTCCGGAGCGATTTGCTCCCAGGGGCAATCGCTGCTAACTCTTACTTAAGTATCTCGACCAGATGCGGAACCTTGGCCACCATGCCTCGTATCGCCGCATTATCCGGTCGCTCAATTACCTGGTTCAACCGCGTAAATCCCAATCCCTTGACCACCAGCTTCTGTTTGACCGGGGCGCAAATGGCCGAAACTACCCACTTGAGGTGTATCTTTCCGGCAACTGCTTTCGGTTTCTTCGTTGTCATCAATAATCCCTTTTGAAACTGCTTCCTCTAATCCTAAATCTCTTGTAGCGTCTTGCCGCGCATCGCCGCAACGCTTTCGCGGCTCTTCAAGCTTTTCAGCGCGGCGAATGTGGCCTTGATCACGTTGTGCGGATTCGTCGTTCCAATCGACTTGGTCAATACATTCTGCACGCCCGCCGAGGTCATTACCGCGCGCACCGCGCCGCCGGCAATCACACCCGTTCCTTCCGGGGCCGGTTTCAACAAAACCTTACCAGCGCCATAGCGTCCCAGCACGAGATGCGGAATGCTGGTCTGCGTTAGATTAACCTTGATCAGATTCT
>Ga0116135_1000498_pt1 | contig 21773 bp, 21 predicted proteins | sample June2015DPH_20_1_FD_89738 | JGI IMG/M metagenome (GOLD analysis project Ga0116135, IMG submission 89738) | Peatland microbial communities from SPRUCE experiment site at the Marcell Experimental Forest, Minnesota, USA - June2015DPH_20_10 | ecosystem: Environmental > Terrestrial > Soil > Wetlands... | reverse complement strand
TACGGGCATATTGAGGTAGGAAACCCAATTCCGCGACTCGCAAGATACATTCGACAATCGGAAGTACTTAACATCGAGTCCCATGGGCTGATCTGCTACCCGGCAATTCAGAACTCCGTAACGTACGAGAAGGGTATCTCAATTCGACGAATTGGAGATAATACTTTTGATATCGGCGCCATCACGCTTGATCATCCCAGCGAGAAGATTACAGGCTGGGGCGTTTCGATGGGTTACATGTATGAACTCAAAGACAACAGACTTATACGATACCCTGCGCCGAGTGATTGCACTTGTGACGATCCGACAAGGCACGAATATCATTTGAGAGCTTTGGCAATTCTAAACGATATACTCGCAACGGCAAAAACGGTCCAAGCCGGTCAGATTATTCGAGTTTATTCATTCTGAATGGATGCCTCAACCTTCGTTTGCCGAGGCGAGCGCGTAGGCTGGGCTGAGCGACCTCGTCCGCCGAAGCTCGACGAGCGTAGGCGGAAGCACCCGCATCGATAGCAGCCCTGATGTGATGAGTTTCGCCAGGAGTTCAACCCGCCCGGGTTCAACTCCCTCACTCCGAATATCCCAAAATCGTCTTCAACAATCTTGGAAACCGCGCGTTGATGTCAGCCTCGCGCACGACGTTGCGGTGTTCGACGCCTTTTTTTGAGGTCTGGATCAGGCCGGATTCGCGCAGAATTCGGAAATGGTTCGACAGCGTCGACTTGGCCATGCCGGCGCACGGGGCGGCTTCGGTGCAGGACATGCAGTCGTTCTGCCCGAGCAGGCTTTTGACGATGCGCAACCGCATCGGGTCGGCGAGCGCTGCCAGCACTCCCGCCAATGTGATGTCCTCGCGCGAGGGGTGAACAAATTGCACCATGCCCAAATATATAGCGCCTCCCTTGAACTCATTCAATAGTTCACTATTACTGAACTATTGAACAATAGCGCGTCCGCGCGATCATGGAGAGCAAGATGACCAAGAGACTTGAAGGCAAAGTGGCGCTGGTAACCGGCGCATCCAAGGGTATCGGCGCCGAGATCGCGGTCCGCCTCGCCGCGGAGGGCGCCGCGGTGGCCGTCAACTACAGCGCCAGCAAGCAGGCCGCCGACCGCGTGGTGGCTGCTATCACCGCCAAGGGCGGCAAGGCCGTCGCCGTCCACGGCAATCTGACCGACGCCAGCGATGTGAAAACAGTGGTGGCCGAGACGGTCAAGGCGTTCGGCGCGATCGACATCCTCGTCAACAATGCGGGCCTTTACGAGTTCGCGCCGCTGGACGGCATCACGGCCGAACACTTCCACAAGCATTTCGATCTCAACGTGCTCGGCCTTCTGCTGGTGTCGCAGGAGGCCGTGCGCCACTTCAATCCGGCCGGCGGCAGCATCATCAATATCAGCTCCGGGGTGTCGACGATTGCGCCGCCGAGCAGCGCCGTCTACACCGCAACCAAAGCCTCGGTGGACGCCATTTCCTCGGTGCTGTCAAAGGAACTGGCGCCGCGCAAGATCCGCGTCAACACCGTCAATCCCGGCATGATCGCCACCGAAGGCGTCGTCTCCGCCGGCCTGGCCGAGGGCGACATGCGCAAATGGATCGAGTCCATCACGCCAATGGGGCGGATCGGCAAGGTCGAGGAGATCGCCGCGGCGGTGGCTTTCTTCGCGTCGAACGATGCCTCCTACATCACCGGCGAAACGCTGCACGTGACGGGCGGCGTGCACTGATCGACGGCGCTTTTCGTCATGGCCGGGTCTAGCCGTCCGAAGGACGGCGTCGCTTCCGCTCGCCTATGTCCCGGCCATGACGAACTTGTTGGACAGCTCCTCGATGCTCGCTGCCCCGGCAGCATTACTACACATAGACGATCTGGTGGCGCATCACGAACGGGGCGAGCAAGGTGTGCACCTCGTCGGCGATGGCCTCGCGCGCTGGTTCCGGGACTTGCGCGATCGTGACCGTGGCGATGCTGCCATGGGTGCCATGGAGCCCCACCTCGACCTGACAAGTGATGCCTCTTGCGACGAGTGGCGAGAGAACGTTGGTGAATACCCGTTTGGCGGCGTCCCACCGAAGCTGGGGCTTGTACACCTTCCCGACGCCGGTGAGCGGCATCGGATCGATCGGGATGATCTGCACGGGCACGGCGGCGCGCTCGGGCGTCCGCTCACTGACCCAGGCTTCCAACTCGCCCGGTTGGACACTTGCTCCTGACTTCAATTGCACGTAGCCCACCGGCAACTCGCCGGCATAAAGGTCCGGCTGACCGACGACGGCAGCAAAGCCGACGGCGGGATGCCGAAACAAGATATCCTCTATCGGGCCGGGATCGATGTTGTGGCCGCCACGAATGACGAGATCCTTTGCCCGGCCGGTGATCCAGAGGTAGCCATCCCTGTCGAGACGACCCAAATCTCCGGAGTTGACCCAAATCCCGTCCACGAATGCGCTCTTGTTGTGCACTTCGTTGAGATAGCCGCGGAAGACACCGGGTCCAGCCATCAGCACGACGCCGATCTCGTCGGGCTCGCAGTCACGCTCAACGTGATTGTGCTCGTCGAGCTTGACGATGCGAACACGGCTATAGGGCACCGGGAGGCCGACAGACCCGAGACGGATGGGACGATCGAGGTAAGCCATGGTGTGAACGCTCGATGTCTCGGTCATGCCATAGACTTCCACAACCGGGATCCTAAATCGTTCCTCGATCGCCTTGCCGACAGCCACGGGAATGGCTGATCCGCCGCCCGCCGCGCATTGCAAGCTCGACAAGTCAGCGTTGCCGGGCGGGATGGCAAGGGTCGCAGCCAGAACCGTCGGGACGCTCGACAGTATTTCGGGCTTGAAGCGTTCGACAAGACCCCAGATGTTTTTTATGGCCGCGGGATTGCGCCATCCGGCGGGCGACAGAACGACCAGGCAGTTGCCGGCTGACAGGTTGCTCAGGGCCTGTGTGAGCGAGCCGCCGACATGGAACAGCGGCATGCCAAACAGCAGATTGGCTCCGGGTCTCGACTTGAGCAGGAGATTGCAGGCCCAGGCCTGATAGACCTGATTGGCGTGCGTGTGGCAGACAAGCTTTGGCGTGCCGGTGGTGCCTCCGGTGTGAAAGTAGGCTGCGATCTCGTCGCCGGAAATCCGCCTGTTGCTGACAAGCCTGTCGGAAGGCTGCGCCTTGATGAGATCACCGAAGGAATAAATCTTGTTCGCGGGATCGCCGGGGCCGTGGACCTGCACGATGGCTTTGAGGTGTTTCAACTTGCCGCGGATTTGCTCCACCTTCCTCCATATGTCGGTGCCGGGCACCGGGCCGAGGGCGACAAGGATCGTGGTGTTCGCGGCCTCCAGGATTTCCGCGATTTGATGCGGCTCAAGCAGCGGATTGACGGGATTGGCGATGCCGGCAGCCTCGGCGCCGAACAGCGTGATAAAGGCCTCCGGCAGCAGCGGAAGCAGAAAGCTCACCACGTCACCGCTGCCGGCTCCGAGCGCGTGGAACATATTGGCGGCTTGCGTCACGCGCGCGACGAAATCGCGGTGGGAAATGACGATTGGCGTGTCTGCCGGCTCGGCATTGGGGAGAAATTGGATGGCGGGCGCATCGGGATTCCTGGCTGCCCCGAGCTTGATGGCATCGTAGGTACTCTGGGCGGCGATGCGGTCTGCGTAAGGGACCTGCTCGAAGGCGCGGACGTCGGCTTCCGTGGCAAAAATCGGATACGCGTCACCGATCAGTCGATCGAGCGAATGTATGCCCGCCATTCTCTGTCCTCCCTGTGTACCGTTTCCCCCGGATGTTCATTTGAACTTTTCTGTAGGCCGAGGATGTGTCTCTTCCAGATATCACGAGAAAATCACGCGCCCGAGGCGTCGATCTCGACAACAATCTTTCCGGTCGTCACCTGCTCACCCTCCGTGACATCGATGGCAGAAATCGAGCCCGAAATCGGGGCAGAATGAACGTGTTCCATTTTCATCGCCTCCAGCGTAATGACCGGCTGACCGGCTGTGATGCGTTCTCCCAGTTTGACCAGAACCGCAACCACGCGGCCGTTCATCGCGGCACGGATCCGGCCATCGCTGCTGCTTACGGCCGCGGACGCCGGCGCTGACTTCGTGAGATCGCGGGCCGAAAACGTGACGCCCCGGCGCAGGATGTAAAGGCGATCGCCGTCACGGAAAAATCTTACCGATTCGGTGAGGCCGTTGCTACGGAAACGAATGGCCTCGCGGCCAAGCTCGTCGATCTCGAACCTGAACTCCGCCCCATCGAGGCGGGCCGCATAACCGCCCTCGCGCTCACGCCCGATCTCGATATCGTAGATGCGATCATCCAGCCCAACTCGGGCGGGAAGCAGCAACGTCGCCGCCAGCGTCCGTCCGCTCCGCCATGGCGGCGCGAAAGGATCCGTGACGTACAGCAGCAAGGCCGCCAAGGCCGCATCCGAATCCGCGTCATTGCGCGGGGCGAGCAGAACGGCCCGGTTTCGTCCAATGAAGGCCGTGGTGGCCTCCCCTGCTGCAAATTCCGGATGCCGCAGGCAGGCGGCCAGAAATGTCTGATTGGTCGTCACGCCGAATGCCACGGTTTGCTCGAGGCCGTGAATAAGCCTGCGCCGCGCTTCGTCGCGGGTCGCGCCGTGGCTGATGAGCTTGGCGATCATCGAATCATAGAACGGCGGAATCTCAGAACCGGATCGCAGCGCGTGCTCGACGCGAAGCTCGTCCGGCATCCGCCACGACGCCATCCGGCCGGATTGCGGCATGAAATCATGCGCCGCGTCCTCCGAGCACAGCCGCACCTCGATCGCATGGCCGGAGAATTTGACGTCCTCCTGCCGCAGTCCGAGCGGCTCGCCGCTGGCGACACGCAACTGCAATTCGACCAGGTCGACCCCGGTGATCGCCTCGGTCACGGGATGTTCGACCTGCAGGCGGGTATTCATTTCCATGAAGTAGAATTCGCCGCTTTGATCGAGCAGGAACTCCAGCGTGCCGGCGCCCTCATAGCCCAGCGACTTGATCGCATTGACCGCGATGCCGCCCATCCGCGCCCGCAATTGCGGCGTGGCCTTCGGCGACGGCGCTTCTTCGATCAGCTTCTGATGCCGCCGCTGCACCGAGCAATCGCGTTCGCCAAGATGGATGGCGTTGCCGAAGGCGTCGCCGAACACCTGGATCTCGATATGACGGGGATCGGCAATCGCCCGCTCCAGGATCACGCTGGCGTCGCCGAAGGCGCTTTGCGCCTCGGAGCGCGCACCGCGCAAGGCATCGGGAAAGGCCGGTGCGTCCGCGACCAGCCGCATGCCGCGCCCGCCACCGCCGGCAACCGCCTTGATCATCACGGGGAAGCCGATCCTGCGGGCCTCGGCCAGCATCGCGCTGTCGCTCTGGTCCGCGCCCTGATAACCGGGCACGCAGGGCACGCCAGCGGCCTTCATAATTTCCTTGGCGCCGGCCTTGTTGCCCATCGCCTTGATGGCTTCAGGCGACGGCCCGACGAACACGAGACCGGCATCGCGGCAGGCCTGCGCAAAATCCTCGTTCTCGGCGAGAAAGCCATAGCCCGGGTGAATCGCATCCGCGCCGCTTGATTTAGTCGCCGCGATGATCGCTCCCATGTTGAGATAGGATTGCGCCGGCAGCGCCTCGCCGATCCGGACGGCCTCATCCGCTTCGCGCACATGCAAGCTCTCGCGGTCGGCATCGGAATAGACCGCGACCACGCCATAGCCAAGCCGGCGCGCGGTGCGCATGATCCGCAGCGCGATCTCGCCACGGTTGGCGATCAGGATTTTGCGGAACGCCTTGAGCTGCATCGGCCTGCTCATGGCCGTGCGACCGAAAACTGCATGCGCTGCGGGATACGCGCCTCGGCCTCGCGGCAGATCGCCAGCACCTCGCTCACGATCGCCCTGGTGTCGCGCGGATCGATCACGCCGTCGTCGAGCAGGCGGGCACTGGTCGAGAACACGTCCATCTGGCCGTCGAACACGCCGATGATCTGCGCCTTCATCGCATCGAGTTTTTCCTTCTCGATCGGCTTGCCGCGCCGGATCGCGGCGGCCTCGGTCACGATCGCCATGGTTTCGGCGGCTTGTTCGCCGCCCATCACAGCGGTTTTGGCGTTGGGCCACGAGAAACAGAAGCGGGGATGAAAGCCACGGCCACACATGCCGTAATTGCCGGCGCCGAAGGAGGCGCCGCAATAGATCGTGACCTGCGGCACGGTGGCGGAGGTCACCGCCTGGATCATCTTCGAGCCGTGCTTGATCATGCCCGCTTCTTCATAGGCCTTGCCGACCATATAGCCGGTGGTGTTGTTCAGATACAAAAGCGGCGTGCGCGACTGGCAGCAGACCTGGATGAAATGCGTCGCCTTGTTGGCGCCATCGGGATCGAGCGGTCCGTTATTGGTGACGATCCCGATCGCCTGGCCTTCGATACGGGCGTGACCGCACACCGTGGCGGGGCCGTAACTGGCGCCGAAGTCGGTGAAATCGGAATCGTCGACGATACGCGCGATCACCTGGCGCATGTCGACCGGCCGCTTGTGATCCATCGGCATGATGCCGAGCAGTTCCTCCTGATCATGGCGGGGCGGACGATGCGAGGTTCTGTCCGCGCGCGGCCGGTCCCATTCCAGGTTGGCCATGATGTCGCGCGCGATCCGCAGCGCGTCGCGGTCGTCCTCGGCGAGATAGTCGCCGAGACCCGAAATGCTGGTGTGCATCTCGGCGCCGCCGAGCTCCTCTTCGGTGGCAATTTCCCCGGTCGCGGCCTTCAACAGCGGCGGCCCGGCGAGAAACGCCCGGGTCCTGCCGCGCACCATCACGATGTAGTCCGACAGCCCGGTCTGATAGGCGCCGCCGGCCGTGGACGAGCCATGCGTCACCGTGACCACCGGCAAGCCCGCCGCCGACAGCCGCGCCAGATTGCGAAAGATGTTGCCACCCCTGACAAAATCCTCGACCCGATAGCGCAACAGGTTGGCGCCGGCGCTTTCGACCAGTTGCACGTAAGGCAACTTGTTCTCCAGCGCCAATTCCTGCACCCGCAGCGTCTTGTCGAGGCCGTAAGGCTGCAGCGCGCCGGCATCGATGCCGGCATCGTTGGCGCTGACCATGCAGCGGATTCCGGCGACGAAGCCGATTCCGGCGATCACGCCCCCACCGGGTACGCTCTTCTCGGGGTCCGGTACATCGAACCGGTAACCCGCGAGCGTGGAGAGTTCGATGAAGGGCGCCCCGGGATCGAGCACCAGCGCCACGCGCTCGCGCGGCAGCAATTGCCCGCGCTTGTGAAAGCGGTCCTTGGCGGCGGCCGAAGCCGCGCGGGTCCGCTCCTCCAGCACGCGCATGCGCGCAATCAACGCCAGCATTCCGGTCCGATTATTGCCGTAGGCGTCGCTGCCGGGCGCGATCGTCGATTCAATAACGGCCATTTCCGACTGCACTTTCCGGGGCTATGCGCCCTCTTTCGTGAAGTGTTCGGCAAAGGCCTGGCGCAGTTCGACCTTGCGGAGCTTGCCGGTCGCGGTCATCGGCATGTCGTCGAGAATCCTGATGAATTTCGGCATCTGGAAGCCACCGAGATGCTTGCGGCAATGCTCGAGGATTCCGGCTTCTTCGGCATGCGCGCCAGGCTTCAGCTTGACGAAGGCGGAGACCGCCTCGCCCCATTGCGGGTGCGGCAGGCCGACCACGGCGGCGTTCTGGACGGCGGGATGGGCGAGCAGCGTCTCCTCGATCCTGACGGAGGCGATGTTCTCGCCGCCGGACTTGATCATGTCCTTCTTGCGATCGAGGAACAGCACCTCGCCGCGTTCATCGATCAGCGCGAGATCGCCGGTGTGATGCCAGCCGAATTTGCGCGCCTCTTCGGTCGCCTTCGGATCCTTGTAATAGCCGAGCATGACATTCGGCCCGCGATGCACCAATTCGCCGGGCTGGCCGCGCGGCAAGAGATTGCCGTTTTCATCCATGATCGCGGTCTCGTTGACGATCAGCGACTCGCCCCAGTAATTGCCGAAACGCTCGAGCTGGACCTCGGGGCGCGACATCGTGGTGGCCGGATACATTTCGGTCTGGCCGCTGCTGAGAACAAAATTCGGGCACAGATCGGCTATCGCGCGCTCGAGCAGCGGGCGGCCCATCGGCGCCATGGTGTAAATGCAAGCGCGCAAGCCCGACAAGTCGTATTCGCGGCGACGCGGATGATCGAGAATTGCCTGATACATCAGTGACAGGCCGACAAACACGGTCAGCTTGTCGCGCACGATCGCTTCCATGCACACCACCGGGTCAAAGCCGCGCATCAGCGCCATCCGGCCGCCGACCGACAGGTAGCTCAGCAACAGCACATGGCCGGCGCAGTGGAACAACGGAAACTGCCCGGTGATGCCGTCGTTGCGGTCGAGGTGCATTTCGATGGCATTGCTCATGACCGCCATCACCACCGCGAGATGACAATGCATCGCGCCTTTCGGGCGCGAGGTCGTCCCGCTGGTGTAGATGATCATCGCCAGATCGCGGTCGTCGATGTCGATCTCCGGTTCGATCTCGGAACGGCCTGTCAGCAGATCGTTGAAATTTTCCAGACCTGCCGCGGCGGCCGTGCCGGCCAGATCGACCGCGATCAGATCGATGCCGCGCTTTTGCAGCGCCGCGCGCCGGTCCGGCTGGCCGTACAGATTATCGTCGATCAGCGCGAAACGCACCTCCGCATGATCGAGGATATAGTCCATATCGGCTGGCCCGAGCATGGTGTTGACGGGCACCCAGACCAGGCCGGCGCGATGAATGCCGAACAGCGCTTTGACGAATTCGACCGAGTTGTTGCAGATGGTCGAAATCTTCGCGCCGGGTTTCAGTCCACGCCCGACCAGATAATTGGCAAAGCGGTTGGCGTCGCGCTCGAGCTCGGTGAAGGTTACGCGCCGCGCGCCGTCGGTGACGGCGGTGCGATCGGGAAAGCGCGCCGCTGCGCGTTTCAAGAGATCGCCGATCGCCACCCGGCCGATCCGGCCCGGGCCCGGTACGCCGCCAGTCGCTGCGAGATTGGTCATGACGTTCCGCTCTCTCATTTGCGTCATTTTCCGGGTTCGCGCGATGCCCATCCCGGATTGACGGTTTAGTGGAGAATCCCGAAAATCTGCCGTGCCTCGGCCGGAGTCGCTATTTCGCGACCTGCCCGGCGCGCGCACGCTGCGATGCTCTCGATCAGCTGGCCGTTGGACGTCACCTTGATGCCGTCGGGCTGATAGAAGGTATCTTCGAGCCCGGTGCGAAGATGACCACCGAGATCGGCACAACGCTGGTGCAGCGGCCAGATTTCCGCCCGTCCGATCGCCGTGACTTGCCAATGGGCTTGCGGCAATTTCAATTTCAAAAGGATCGGCAGCAATTCGGGATCGGCCGGCATGCCCGAGGCGACCCCCATCACGAAATTATACTCCAGCGGCCCCTTATACATCCCGACTTGCCGGTACATCCCGACGCAGCGCACGATGCCGACATCGAAGCATTCGAATTCGGGAATCGTCTGCGCCTCCTTCATGACGTCGAGATAGTCCTGCACCTTCTCGACCGCGTTATCGAACATCATTGGAGGCCAGGCCCAGCTGTTGTCGGCCTTTACCTTGAGATAATTCAGCGAGCCGGCGTTGCAGGCCGCCATCTCGGGCCTGGTCTCGCGCACGCAATCCAGCGCGCCGGAATAATTGGGACCTGAAGTACCCGTGGTGTGATTGATGATCACGCCCGGGCAGGCCTCGCGGATCGCCTGCTGGATCTCGCGGGAGATGGCGACCTCCCAGGACGGCAGGTGTCCCTTGCCCGGCGCCTGCTGGCGCAAATGGATATGCATCACGCTGGCGCCGGCGTCGAAAGCGGATTTCGCCTCGCGCGCCATTTCCTCAGGGGTAACCGGGACGTGATGCTGCTTCGGGTCGGTCAGCACGCCGTTCAGCGCGCAGGTGATGACAGCTTTGTCGCTCATGGAGCCGCCTTGATTCTCTTGAGTTTTGCACCCGAAATCCGGCGGATCATGCGTTCGGCATCATCCGGCTTCTTGCGTCCACGCGCTATCGCCCGCTCCGACCCGGTCGTAGATCGCGAGGTCGCGGGAACCCGAGAAGATCGCGCGCGGCTTCAGCCCATAAAAGCGCCGGATCGAGTGGCTGAAATGGGTTGAGTCGGGATAGCCGATATCCTGGGCCAGATGCGCGAGATTGAGGTCCTGATTAGCGAAATGCAGCAGGTGCCGCGCGCGTTTCCAGGCGCGGAAGGCACGAAATGAGATGCCAGTCTCCTGCTTGAACAGATGCAGGAAGCGCGACGAGGACAATCCGGCCTCCGCCGCGCAGCTTGCCGCCGTCACCGGGTCGCCGGAAAACCGGCCGATTTGCGCGATCGCCTGGATCACGCGCGGATCGAGGGTTCGCCGCGGCAGCGCTTCGCCAAAGCACATGATGTCGAACGCGGCACTGGGGATATCGCCGCCCCATGGCTGATGCTGCAATTGTTCGTAAACCGCGCGGATCCGGGACACGAAGAACTGGCGTTCGGCGTCCGACAGGCGCTTTGCCAATAAATCGAACGCGCCGGCACAGACGGTTTCAGGCTCGATCAGGATGCAAATCACGGAGCGGTAGTCGCTGGCGATGGTGTGCCGCAGATTCGGTGGCACCACCGCCAATTCGCCGTAGCTCTCAACGGCGCCTTCGGCAGCCAGCCGAAGACCACCCCTGATCGCAACATAGACGTGAAACGCGCCCGAACAGCGTTGGCGCGGACGGCCGAGCAGGCCGGCGTAAAACACGCGTTCGGGTGTGATCAGCATCAGATGGCCGGATTCGCAGCCTTTGTCGTCCATGGTCGAGCCCTCCTCGCGCGGCTCTTTCGGCCGCTGTGCTGAGGCAACCATAGCGTCATTCCGGGGCGATGCGAAGCATCGAACCCGGAATGCCGAGCGATCCTTGGGGTTCAGCCGCGGACGCGGGGAGCCACTTTCTGCTGCTCTCCGGCTAGTTCTTCCGCGGCGACCGCCCTTTTGTAGCCGTCGCGTTGCTGCAGGCGCTGCCAGTAGGCGGCGACGTTGGGTCCGAAATCTTTCGCCAGCCCGATATTTTCGGCTAGCCGCAGCGCATAACCGATGACGATATCGGCCGCGGTGAAGCGATCGGCGCACAGCGTCTCGGTTTTGGCGGTCGCGGCCTCGACAGCCCGCAGCCGACCCAGGAACCATTTGGCGTAATCGGTGGCCACTTGCGGATTGCGCCGTTCCTCGGGCTCGAGCTGGGTGTAGCGCAGCACCAGCGTCTGCGGAAAGGTCAGCGTGGCATCGCTGAAATACATCCAGTTCAGGAACGCGCCATAGGCCGGCTCGTCGAGGCCGACGACCAGCGGCGTCGGTCCATGGCGGGTGCCGAGATAATGGCAGATGCCGGAGGATTCCGTCATTCTGGTTTCGCCGTCGATCATGAAGGGAATCGTGCCGAGCGGATTGAGCGCGAGATATTCCTTGGCGAACATTCGCGGCGGAAACGGCAGCATCTTCAGCTCGTAAGGCAGCCCCATTTCTTCCAGCATCCACAGCGGCCGGAACGAGCGCGCTGCGTGGCAATGATAAAGCGTGATCATCCGGTGTTCCCTATTTCTGGTTCATTCCGGGCAGCGTGCCCATCATCTTGCACAGCACCGTCAGCATCACCTCATCGGCGCCGCCGCCGATCGATGCCAGGCGGCTGTCGCGATAGGCGCGGCTGACCGGTGTCTCATTCATGAAACCCATGCCGCCCCAGAACTGCAGACAGGCGTCGGTCAATTCACGGCCCAACCGACCCGCTTTAAGCTTGGCCATGGTCGCCAACTTTGTCACGTCCTCGCCGGCAACGAGCGCCTCCGCCGCGCGATAGACCAGCGCCCGCAACAATTCGACCTCGGTCTGCATTTCCGCAAGCTTGAAGTGGACGGTTTGATTGTCCAGGATGCTCTGCCCGAATGCCCTGCGATTGCGGGTATATTCGATCGTATCGGCGATGATATATTCGTGCGCCTTGAGGCACGCCGCAGCGCCCCACAGCCGCTCTTCCTGAAATTGCACCATCTGGTAGGTGAAGCCGTGGCCTTCCTCGCCAATGCGATTGCGCTTCGGTACCCGCACATCGTCGAAGAAAATCTGGGCGGTATCGGACGAGCGCATCCCCATCTTGTCGAGCTTGCGGGCGATTTCGACGCCCCTGGTCTTCATCGGCACGCAGATCAGCGACTTGTTGCGATGTTTTGGGCCATCGCTGGTGTTCGCAAGCAGGCAAATCCAGTCGGCCTGGACGCCGTTGGTGATCCACATCTTGCCGCCATTGATGACGTAATCGTCACCGTCCGACCGGGCCTGGGTCTTGATCGAGGCGACATCCGAGCCGGCGCCCGGTTCGGACACGCCGATGCAGGCGACCGCAGCGCCCGCGATCGCAGGCGCCAGAAACTCCCGGCGCACCTCGTCCGAGCCGAACCGCGCCAGCGCCGGCGTCGCCATGTCGGTCTGCACCCCGATCGCCATTGGTACCCCGCCGCAACGGATCGCGCCGAGTTCTTCCGCCATCATCAGCGCGTAGCTGTAATCGAGCCCCTGGCCGCCGAAATCCACCGGCTTGTTGAGGCCGAGAAAGCCGAGGTCGCCGAGCTTCTTGAATAGTTCGTGGGCCGGGAAAATATCCGCCTTCTCCCATTCGTCGACAAAGGGATTAATTTCGGCGGCAATGAATTTTTGCAACGCGCGGCGGACTTCTTCGTGGTCGGCAGTGAAGAGCATTTTATCCCCTTGTCACAACCCCATCTGGCGGCTGGCCAGGTCCTTCATGATCTCCTCGCTGCCGCCGCCGATCGCATTGACCTTGACCTCGCGGTAGATGCGCTCGACCTTGATGCCGCGCATATAGCCGGCGCCGCCGAAAATCTGCACGGCCTCGGAGGCACAGAACGCCATGGTCTGCGTCGCCTGGTTCTTCAGCATGCAGATCTCGGCGACCGGACTTTCGCCTTGGTCGAGCCGCCACGCCAGCATTTCCAGCATCGCCTGCGACGCCGCGACCCGCTGCGCCATATCGACCAGTTTGTGCCGGATGACCTGATGCTGCGCCAGCGGCTTTCCAAAGGTGTGCCGTTGTCTGGCGTATTCCACCGCATCGTCACAACAGACCCGCGCCGCCGCGATGCAGCCGGCCGCCATCGTCAGCCGCTCGCTGTTGAAATTATGCATGATGATCTTGAAACCCCGGCCCTCTTCCCCGAGCAGGTTTCCGGCCGGCACACGGCAATTGTCGAAATGCAGGGTCGCGGTGTCCGAAGCCCACCAGCCCATTTTCTTCAATGGCGTGCGCGAGAGCCCAGCCGTGTCGCCCTCGATTACCAGCAGGCTGACACCGCCGGGACCAGGCCCGCCGGTGCGCACCGCCGTGGTGATATAATCGGCGCGCATGCCGGAGGTGATAAAGGTCTTCTCCCCGTTGACGACATAGACATCGCCCTCTCGGCGCGCCGACGTGCGCAGGTTGGCGACGTCGGAACCGCCGCTCGGCTCGGTGATCGCGAGCGCCGAGATCTTCTTGCCTGAGAGAATCTGCGGCAGCACGCGCGCCTTCAATTCGGGACTGCCCGCGCGCGCAATCGGCGGCGCGCCGATCGAATTGCTCTTCAGGCTCGCACTGACGCCGCCGGCGCCAGCCCGCGCCAGTTCCTGGACAGCGACGATCCACATGAAATTGTCGACTTCGGTACCGCCATACTCTTCCGGAAAACCAAGTCCGAGCAGCCCGATGTTGGCGGCCTTCTCGTACAGGACGCGCGGGAACCCTCCCGCCTCGTCCCATTCGTGGGCGTAGGGCTCGATCTCCTTTTCGACAAAGCGGCGCACCACCTCACGATAGGCCTCGTGTTCGGCGGTATAGAATGGGCTTCCCATTCGCTTCGCTCCCGTAAATAGCTGCGCCGCGGTGACCTACGATGGCCGGATTCGGCTGGCGCAACTTGCGTCGAGTGGCTGGCGCCAGCCGCGCCAGCCGATCAGGCCACAGGCCAGCTACTTAACGCAAGACAGCATCCCGATACGGCGTCCCAACTTGCCCCAAACGGCGTAAGATCAAGCAGGATCAGGCGGCACCAGACCGCCAGACCTTCGGAGGAGGATTTGCCGATTCGCCACCATGACTGGATCGCCCGATTTCACCCGCCGAACGGCTGGCGGTGATCGACCTCGGCAGCGAGCGCATACCCAGGCCGTCGCCTATTGACCATCGGCGGACAAAGTTCCGGTTTCACGTCTCTCTGAGTTCGTCTCTCCTGATGAAGGACACTGTCCATGAAGAACAAGAAGCGCTTCTTGCGAATCTCACACCTGCTCTCTTTCGCCGCTGCCGCGGCCCTCACCGTGCTGGCGACGCACGGCGCACTTGCGCAAAAGAAATACGACACCGGCGCGTCAGACACCGAAATCAAGATCGGAAATGTCGAGGCCTATAGCGGGCCCGCCTCGGCCTACGGCGTCATCGGCAAGACCGAGGAGGCCTATTTCAAGATGATCAACGACGCCGGCGGCGTCAACGGCCGCAAGATCAACTTCATCTCTTACGACGACAGCTACAGCCCGCCCAAGACGGTGGAGCAGGTCCGCAAGCTGATCGAGAGCGATGAAGTGTTCCTGATCTTCAACGCATTGGGCACGCCGACACAGAACGCCGTACAAAAATATCACAACAGCAAGAAAGTCCCGCAGCTGTTCCTGGCCACCGGCGCCAGCAAGTGGAACGACCCGAAGGACTTTCCCTGGACCATGGGCTTTCAGCCGAGCTACCGCGTCGAAGCGCGAATATTCGCGAAATACATCCTCAAGGCCAAGCCCAACGCCAAGGTCGCGGTGTTCTATGCCAATGACGACTTCGGCAAGGATTACGTGGCCGGGCTGAAAGAGATTTTCGGCGACAAGACCTCCAGCATCCTGATTGCCGAGGAAAGCTACGAAACCACCGAGCCCTCGATCGATTCCCATATCGTCAAGCTGAAGGGTACCGGCGCCGACGTATTCGTCAATATTTCAACGCCGAAATTCGCCGCTCAGGCGATCAAGAAGATGGCCGAGCTGGAATGGAAGCCGATGCATGTCATGACCGACGTGTCGATCTCGATCGGCGCGGTCATGAAGCCCGCCGGCCTGGAGAATTCCGAGGGCATATTGTCGGCCACCTATCTCAAGGATGCGTCCGACAGCCAGTGGGCGAGCGACCCGGGCATGAAGAAATTCATGGCATTCATCGACAAGTACGTGCCGGGGGCGAACATCTCCGACACCAATCTGGTGTACGCCTATGCGGCGGCCCAGACCATGGCCCAGGTGCTGCAGCAATGCGGCGACAACCTGACCCGCGAGAACGTGATGAAGCAGGCCGCCAGCCTGAAGGACTTCACCCCGGATACGCTGCTTCCCGGCGTGAAGATCAATACCAGTGCGACCGACTACGCGCCGATCGAGCAGCTTCAGATGATGCAGTTCAAGGCAGGTAAATGGGAGATGTTCGGAGACATCATCAGCGCGGAAACCGGAGGATAAATAGAAGTGCGGCTTTCTTGAGAATTTCCCGAAACATCTGGAAATTCAGCCTCCACAAGACGAGCAAGGCAGGTCCCCTCATCTGAAAACGAAAACCCCGCCGGCGACGGCGGGGTTTTTGACTTCAGCGCATAGCGAATAGTTCCCAACATCAGATGATCTCCCTTGCGTTTGGCCGGCGGTACTGTTCCGCGCTGACATGCTCCATCCAGTCCGCGCTCTTGCCGTCGAGCTGTTCCACGATGGCAATATGGGTCATGGCTGTCGTTGGCGTGGCGCCGTGCCAGTGCTTCTCGCCCGGCGGAAACCAGACGATGTCGCCCGGCCGGATTTCCTCGATCGGGCCGCCCTCGCGCTGCACCCAGCCGCAGCCGGAAGTGACGATGAGGGTCTGACCGAGCGGATGGGTGTGCCAAGCTGTGCGAGCGCCCGGCTCGAAGGTGACGGTCGCGCCGCTCACGCGCGCAGGGGCACTCCCCTGGAATGGCGCGTCGATCCGGACGTTGCCTGTGAAATATTCCACCGGTCCCTTTCCGGAGGGCCGCGAACCGTTGCGATTGATTTCCATGATCTTCTCCTCGGGACAGGTCTTTCGCGCTTAACGCGACACCGCTGCTCCCAGCCATCGGATGCCGATTTGCTTCGCTGACGATCTAAGGCTCTGGCGCGCCTGCGATAAGGTGCTAAAACCAGCATGGATATATGAATGGAACTCATGAATGGCCCGGGAAAATCTGAACGACGTCATCGCGTTCCTGGCGGTCGCGAACGAGAGAAGCTTCACCAGGGCCGCGGCCAAGCTCGGCGTTTCGCAATCCGCCCTCAGTCACGCCATTCGCGGGCTCGAAGAGCGGCTCGGACTGCGGCTGTTGACCCGTACCACCCGAAGCGTTGCGCCGACGGAAGCCGGAGAACGCCTGGTCCGGACGGTAGGTCCCAGTTTGGAGGAGGTCGAAGCTGAATTGGGCGCGTTAGGCGAACTCAGGGACAGGCCGTCCGGCACGATCCGCATCACGGCCGGCGAACATGCGGCCGAAGCGATCCTCTGGCCCGCGCTGGCGAAGTTCTTGCCGCGCTATCCCGCCATCAAGGTCGAACTCATCATCGACTACGGCCTGACGGACATCGTCGCGGAGCGCTACGACGCCGGCGTCCGCCTCGGCGAGCAGGTGGCAAAGGACATGATCGCTGTGCGCATCGGGCCGGATTTCCGCATGGCGGTCGTCGGCGCGCCTTCGTACTTCGCCGCCCGCCAGAAGCCGAAGAACCCACAGGATCTGGCCGCGCACGACTGCATCAACATCCGGCTGCCGACCTACGGCGGCATCTATGCCTGGGAATTTGAAAAGCGCGGACGCGCGGTCAAAGTACGGGTCGATGGACATCTGGTGTTCAACAACATCGCACTGAGAAAGAAGGCGGCACTGGCTGGATTGGGATTGACCTACCTGCCGGAAGACCAGGTGCGGGAGGACGTCGCCAAGGGTCGTCTCGTTCACGTCCTTGCCGACTGGTGCCTGCCGTTTTCAGGCTACCACCTCTATTATCCAAGCCGCCGTCAAGCTGCGTCGGCGCTCGCTTTGCTGGTCGAAGCCCTGCGCCACCGGGGTTGAGCGCACGCCCCACGCCAGTTCATTTTCCCGCATTCAGCATCTGCAGATCGGCAATCCGATTGTCGGCGCGACGGAGCCGCCGGCAAAGCTCGCGGTTGATATTCTGCAACACCATCACATAGGCATGGATGTCGGCCTTGTAGCAGGTGTAGAGGTCTCTCGCCGTGAGCTCGTACAGCACGGTTGGGCTCTCCGCGACGACGGTGGCCGACCGGTTCTGCATTTCGATCAGGGTCATTTCACCGAAAAAATCACCGGGATCGAGACCCGACATGCGAAGGACGCTTCCGGAATGCCCAAGCTTGCTCACCACCAGCCTGCCGGAGTGAACGACGAACATCGAGCGCCCTTGTTCTCCTTCCGCGACCACCGTGGCACCGGCGTCGAAGCGGCGTTCGACCAGCATTGAGACCAGGAGATCGAGGCTTGCGTCTGCAAGGCCACCGAAGAAAGGCGTGGCGATCAGGAACGCTTTCAGATCGGGGGAGCTGACAGCCATCGGCCCAATATACTCGCGCTCCCGGCGGCGGCAAGCGCGCCAGGCCGCACCTGTTGCCCTGCAATAACATCCGCACCCTGCCCGGCCTTCACCGCCAGCCGCAACACCATTGAAAGATCGACCCGGACCCAACATGATGCGGGTCAACCGCACATCGACTCGCCGACAAGGCTGCGGAGGAAATCCCGATGTACCAACGAGCCCTCCCGGTACCGCACCTCGCGTCGCAAGAACTGCTCGCCGTTCATAAACCGCTCAACGCGGGCAGGCTGCTTTGCGCTCTTGTCGATCATTCCCTGCTGCTATTGCGACGGCTCGGCGAGTTCCTTGCGGCCGGTGGCCCGCTGTCATAGGCGACAGGCCGCGCGATCGTACCGTTCGCGATCCCTGCGCCAGTGCGTCGCGCCCCTTCGAAACGCGGAGCTAACTTTCTGGCGCTATCCTCGCTCCCATTCGGCGCTTAACGCGCGATTAACTTTACGCTTTTCATTTTGTCTCGGGAGCATAGGGATGTTCAGAATTGTGATGGTGGCAGCGCTGCTGCTGTCGGCGGGCGAGGCACTTGGGCATGAGTCTGCGGAGCCGGCACCGCCGCCCAAGCCGGACAAACCGGCCGTGCCGATCAAATTCACGCAAACCAGGAGCGGCATGGTGCTGACCGATACCAGGGGCATGACGCTGTATTATTTCGATCGCGACGATAGCGGCACCAAGTCGACCTGTGATGGCAAATGCACCGAGACGTGGATCCCGCTCGCCGCGTCCGACGACGCCAAGCCGCTGGGTGATTTCACCCTGATCATCCGCAGCAATCACAGCAAGATGTGGGCCTATCGCAATCGCCCGCTCTACACCTCCCACGCGGACGAGGCGCCCGGCGACGCCAACGGCATCGATCCCTCCAATCTCTGGCACATCGCGCGGCCGGCTAATTGAGGCGTTACTGCTCGCCGCCGTCGATCTGGCGGCCCATCAGCGCGATGGCGCGCTGATAGACCGAGGCCGCGTTCCAGGCTTCGATCGCTGCGAAATTGGGTTCGCCGGGCTGGTAGCCCGCACCCGCCCGCCAGCCATGGGCTTTGAGAAAATTCGCAGTCGAACTCAGCGCGTTGGCGGCGACGTCGAGATTGCCGGTGCCATAGGCCAGGATGTTCTTGGGCATGAACTGGGTCTGGCCGACCTCGCCATGCATCGAGCCGCGCGTGCCCGCCGACAGCACGCCGCGATCGATCAGGTGCAGCGCCGCGTAGAGCTGATCCGTGAAGAATTCCGGCCGCCGGCAGTCATAGGCGAGCGTGGCGATCGACGACAGCATGTTCTGGTTGCCGCGCTGGCTGCCGAAACCGCTCTCCATGCCCCAGATCGCGATCAGCGGTCCTGGTGGTACGCCGTAGCGCTGCTGGATCGATGCGAACAGCGCCGCCTGCGATTGCTTCAGTCCGCGGCCGCGCGCGACAATGGCGGGGGCGCCGCGCTTGGCGAGAAACTGCTCGAGCGACAGACTGAAGCTGCGCTGGCCGCGATCGGCTGATATCGTCGCCGACGCATAATTCGTTTGCATCAGGCCTGCGATAGCCGCGGCGCCGACACCTTTTGCCCTCGCCTCCTCGGCGAATTGCTGCTTCCAGGCCTCGAAGCCGCCAGGTCCGCTGCCGCACTGGGCGGCATCCGCGCTGGTGCCCCAACACACCAGCACGGCCAAGGCTAGCACTGCCATGGCCGCGACCATGATCCTCGCCAACTCCCTGCTCCCGGTCATTCCAGCACTCCTTTCGCGGCGGTCTTGGATTTCTCCTTCAGCAGCCTTTTCTCCTTAAGCAACCTTGCGATCTCGGCCACGAGATCGGCGATCTCAGCCATCGGCATAATGATGACGTGATCGGCGCTCTCGCTCATCATCAGATTGATCGGATCAGTACCCTCGAACAGCCGAAAATCAGTACGATACACGATCGACAGCTTTTTTCTCGCATAGGCGTAGCCCAGCTCCCAGCACGTTCCGCTGTCCGGATCGGCGCCGTCCAGGCACGCCACCACCGCGTCGGCCCAATCAAGCCCCTTGACGTCGCTAGCGAAGATCGAAGCGGGCAGGTCTTTGCGCTGCTCGTGCTCCTGCGGCAGGAAGACCTCAAAGCCCTGGTTGCGAAGCAGGCCCGCCAGCTCCTTGTTGAACTTTAATTCCGCGGTCGAGAACAGCGGTCCGGCCATATAGATTTTCATGGTCCCTCCTTCATGCTTCCAGCGGACTATAGCATCCGGCCGGTCGCGCCGGGGGCGGCGGTCTGCTATGAAGCAAGACATGCCGCACGTCAGCGCCGAGGCCCCCATGACCGACCCGATCGACCGCGCGCCGTTCTACCACGACGGCATGCGTGAGCTGCAGGACCGCTTCGACGGCCGCCGTGTCGCCGACGGCCTCGAGAAACATCGCCTCCACTTCGAGTTCTGGGAGCAGGACCGCACGCTGATCGAAGCGGCGCGATTCTTTTTCATCGCGACCAGCTATCAGGACAACGTCGATTGTTCGATGCGTTCGGGCGATCCGGGCTTCGTGCGGATCACCGGGCCCGACACGCTCGAGTACCCCGAGTATGACGGCAACAACATGTACCGCACGCTGGGCAATATTCACAGGAACCCGAACATCGGGCTATTGTTCGTGCGCCTCGACGGCAAGACGTTTCGCACGCGCATCCGGGGCAAGGCCACGATCCACGACAGCGCGGAAACGCTGGCCGCCCATCATGGCGCGAAAGTCGTGGTGCGCGTCACATGCGAGATCTTTCCCAACTGCCCGCGCTACGTTCCGGACCTGATGGGCGCTTCCGGGGAGGTGCCGGCGAATCCGTTCGTGCCTCGGCCCGGCTACGAGCCGCCACCACCCGAATGGAAAAGCCGGGATTACCTCAAGGACGTGCTCTCGAAGCATGATCCGCATCGCAAACCCGACGCATAACGGGCGGCGCCGGCGTGGCCAAAGCGCCGGCCGCCCTACGCGGAATTGATCATCGCTCGCGCGTTCGCTCGACCCGCCGGCACTTTCACCGCTTCGACGCCCGTGTTAGATTTTCCGCACTAAAAAAATCAAAGGGAGCGTTCGATGCCGATGACCGCGCGCAACAGCCGCCTCGTCAAGACCACCATCGCGGCCGCCTGGCTCGTCGCAGCAGTTCAGCCGGGCTTTGGCGAGGGCATGAAGTACAAGCCCATCATGGTAAAGACCCCGGATGGTCTGACCATCTCCGCGCAGGAATGGGGCAACCCTACTGGTCCGGAAATCCTGTTCATTCACGGTTTCTCCCAGAGTCACCTGTCGTGGATGCGTCAGGTCGACAGCGAGCTGGCCAAGGAATTTCGCATCATCACCTACGATCTGCGCGGGCACGGCAATTCCGACAAACCGCTCGATCCCGCGCGCTACCGCGATTCCAAGGCCTGGGGCGACGAGGTGCAGGCGGTGATCGACGCCGCAGGGCTGAAGCGCCCGGTCGTGGTCGGCTGGTCCTATGCCGGCCGCGTGATCTCGGACTATCTCGCCACCCATGGCGCGGGCCAGCTCGCCGGCATCAATTTCGTCGACGCGCCGATCAAGGTCGATCCCGCCCTGATTGGCGACAATCTCAAGAACCTGCCGCTGATGGCCTCGGAAGATCTCGTCACCAACATCGCGGCGACGCGCGCCTTCCTGCACGGCTGTTTCTCCAAACAACCGGGCGCCGACGACTATGAGACCATGCTCGCGTTCAACATGATGGTGCTGCCCAAGGTGCGGGCCGGTCTCGGCGGCCGTCCGCTCGACGCCACCGAGATGATGTCCAGACTGAAGCTGCCGGTGCTGGTGACCCATGGCGCCGAAGACCGCAACGCCAGGCTCGGCGCCGGGCAATATACCGCCTCGGTGATATCAGGCGCGAAGTTATCGGTCTATGAGGGGGTCGGCCACTCCCCGTTCTACGAGGATGCCCCGCGCTTCAACGCCGAACTGGCCAGCTTCGTTCGCGCCGCCGCGAAAACGAATTGAAGACGAACTGACGAAACAAATCGAAAGGTG
>Ga0116135_1000497_pt1 | contig 21785 bp, 21 predicted proteins | sample June2015DPH_20_1_FD_89738 | JGI IMG/M metagenome (GOLD analysis project Ga0116135, IMG submission 89738) | Peatland microbial communities from SPRUCE experiment site at the Marcell Experimental Forest, Minnesota, USA - June2015DPH_20_10 | ecosystem: Environmental > Terrestrial > Soil > Wetlands... | reverse complement strand
GGAGTGGCCGGTGACGTTTACTCTGGCATCGAATGCGGCCAGGGCGACGCACATATCCGAAGGATGGGTCGCGATGCAATGCGGCGACGTACCGAGAATAGCGTGAATCCGATTGAAGCCCTGAATGGCATCGCATCCGCTTCCATTCACTCGCTTATTGCAGTGCGATGTGGTGTCATAAAAATAGTAGCAGCGGGTGCGCTGCATCAGGTTGCCGCCAGTCGTTGCCATATTGCGAAGCTGCGCGGATGCACCAGCAAGAATCGCCTGAGAGAGCAGCGGATATTTTTCACGTACCATGCTATGCGCCGCGAGGTGGCTGTTGCGGACCATGGCTCCGATGCGAAGACTGCCATCCGGAAGCTCACGTATCTCGGAAAGAGGCAGGCGCGCGATATCCACCAACGATTGTGGCTGTTCGATGCCTTCGCGCATGAGATCAACCAGATTGGTTCCACCCCCAAGAAATTTCGCAGTAATGTTTCGACCCAAACTCTCCGAATAGAGCTGAAGTGCTGAGTTCGCGTCAGTGGCGCGAGTGTAACTGAAGTTATTCATCGCGTGGTCGCTCCATTCGTCTGGCTGACTACCTGGAGGATGGCCTCACGAATTCCTACGTACGCGCCGCACCGGCAGAGGTTTCCACTCATGCGTTCTCTCAGTTCAGCATCGGAAAGCTCCGCAGGCCCGCCATTTGTGATTGCACTCGGCATATGATTCCGAAACTCGCGGAGCATGCCGACCGCTGAACAGATTTGTCCGGGCGTGCAGTACCCGCATTGAAAACCATCGTGGTCGATGAAGGCCTGTTGCATCGGATGCAGCTGGCCGGACTTCGCAAGGCCTTCAATCGTAACGATCTCGCGCCCTTCGTATTGAATCGCAAGTGCTAAACACGAGTTGATACGCTCACCGTCGACCAGGACGGTACAAGCGCCGCAGGCACCCTGATCGCACCCTTTCTTGGTACCGTGTAGACCGAGATGATCGCGCAAAGCGTCGAGCAGGGAAACGCGGGGCTCGATCCTTAGAGTCTTTTTGACTCCATTGACATGTAAGGAAAAATCCTGAATCTCATTTGAAGGGTTCATCCAAGGCTCCTCTCGTCGGTAATCCAAAGACTGTCAGCGTTTGCGCCCGGAAGTAGGGTTAATTATCTTGAGATGAAAGCATCAACAAGTCGGTTGGCTGGGATTTTATGCCCCTTTCGGTGACTTAGCGTTGGCTACTCGAAAGGCTTCGATCTTGGTCCTTCACCCAGGCCCGCTACCTTCTTGGCGTAAAGAACAGCAACGCTCAACGTGTGCCGCGGGCGTGGTACGGTTTGTCCGCGATGTGCCTTCGGCGGGTGGTTTCCGGTCTCCAGCCCGAGGGGCGTTTAGGTATTCGTTCCCAACCGCGAAATATGGTGTTCGGAGCTGGCGCTGGAGACGTCGGCTGAGGACCCAGTGGCTGCGGAGAAAAATTTATGGCTGGATCTGACATGGAATCAACTACGCGAAAGCGGCCGGCAAAGTTCCATCGGCGTATTGCCAGATTAAACGTCAGCTCACGCCTTGTCGCCAGATCTTACCAATAAAGCTTCATGGCGAACTGAAACTGGCGCGGATCATAAGCCGCAGTCGCCTGCCCGGCATTGGTAAACAACGGGCTGACGGCGGCCGTATTGTTTTTGTTGGCAATATTAAACATATCCGTAATCAATTCCAGATTGAAGCGCTCGTTGAAATAAATTCGCTTCGCAAACCTTATATCGTCGAATACCGTCCACGGCTGAACCCCTCCATTGCGGCCAAAATTGCCGTCCAACGAAAGCAGCGTGCCATTGAAATCGGCGACACAAGGCTCCTGAAAAACTCCAGTTGGCGAGTACTTCGAAGCCACCGCCGGATAGCCCAGGACCGTGCAAGCTGGATTGACGAAGGTGTTCGGTCTGCCTGTCAGAGTAGACAACTGCAAGTTGTCGTCGTTGCCGGTGATGATATTGAAAGGCCGCCCCGAGCCGAACTCAACCAACGGAGCTAAAGTCCAGTTGCTGAAGACCTTCCTGACGAACTCATTGCCGCCAAGTTTCCCGGACTGATAAACCCCGCTGAAAACAAACCGCTGCCGCTGATCGAACAACGATGTCGAACGATCCAGATTCGGATAGTAGCTGTCCTGTGGAGTCAGCGTGGCCTGCAAGTCGGTCGAATCGTCGATTGCATGCGACCAGGTGTAGGAGGCCAGCAATTCGTAGTGCTCCCGGAATCGCTTGCGCAGATTCGCGCTGAGGCCGTTGTAATCGGAGGTGCCATTCGAGTAATTGGCGTCCATATCGCTAAACGGAATGCAGTTCGTAAGTCCGGCAAAAGGATTACAACTGGCGTTGAAGCCCTGGCTTGCTAAGCCGCTCTCAATCGATTGCGCAAGGGTCACGCAAGGGCCAGCGCCGCCGGCAATCAACGCCTCCGCGATAGAGGGATTCAATCCACTGGGACGGAAGAAGTTTGTAAGAGCAGAATTAACCCATGGTCCCTTGGAACCGACCCCGCATGGAACCGCACCGCTGCCAACCGTGAACGGGCTGCTGGGCGCTTGTCCGGCGGCGACTGCCGCGTTGTAGTTGTTCAGCATCAAGTCGCCGCGAATCGTATCAGCATTGATGGGCCGGTTGAGATGCCGCCCACCGTTGAAGTTATACGCCAGGTTGAACGTATATCCCGCACCCAGGTCGCGCTCGATGCTGAAGTTCGCCTGCTCGGAATAGGCGTATACGAAGCCCTTGCCGATTGGATATCCGAACGGTTGAAAGGCCAGCGGCAAGAAGGTTGAGGGGTTCAAGTAATTCTGGTTCAAGAAAACCGAATTGGATTGAAAGGAATTGAACTGCTGCTGATTGGGAAGGTATCCCAAGTTTGCATTAGCCGTCGGCGACAATGACGGCGCGCATTGCGGCAGATTCATAAGGCCCTGGAAGATCGGGATCGCGTTCAGATTTCCGGGATTCCCCGCGCCGCTGCAGGTTCCGGTTCCAGCGAAGACCAACTGATCGCTGGTGGAAGCGTCCGAAGCATCGCCCAGAAAGTAAAGCCCCAGCAGCGGGTGATCGAAGAATAATCCGTAGGACGCGCGGATCACCGTTTTGCCATTGCTGCCCGGGTCCCAAGCCACGCCCACGCGAGGAGCTACATTATTGGTATCTGTCTGGATTCCTTTCTGAATCCCCAAAAACTTATAGCCAGCTAAAGCCAGCGCCGTGGGTGACTTGAACTGCGGCGGAAATTCAATGTCATAGCGGACACCGTAGTTAAACGTAAGGTTCGGACGGAAGCGCCACGAATCCTGCCAGAAAACCCCGAGTGGCTTGTTGGGAAATGAATCCTTCGGATTTCCAATTCCCTGAATGAAATCGCCGGGAAGGCCCGCCCCATAAGCTTGTACAGCCGAGAGAATGGGGAAGGAAAAATTACTTGAAGAAGGAAATCCAAGGCTGGTCGCACTGAAGGAGCTGAAGTCATAGACTCCGCCGTAGTTGACGGTAAAGGTCGCAGTGGTCGGAATGTAGTTAAAGTCAACTCCGAACTTAGTATCGTGACGGCCCAGCGTCCAGGAGAAGTTGTCGGTGAACTGATAGCGCTGCTCTACCCGCTGAATGTAGGAATAAGGTTCACGTCCAAAGTAGGCATAGCCTGGAATATTAACCGCCGGCGCCGCGCCCCCTGGAATCGCGGTGTTGTAGAAGTACGCAAGCCCCCGTCGCGCGTATTGAAAGCGAAGCTCGTTCACTTTGTTGTTGCCGATCGTCCAGGTGTCTTGCGCGACCCCGGCCACGTCGCGGTAGGTTTGTTGCGAAGTCCGCGAGTAGGCATTCTGTCCGAAAGGCTGATCTTGACCGCTCACCTCAATTCCAGTGATCGTGCTCGGGCTCACATTGGCTCGCAACATAATCCGGTTGCTTTGATTGACGTTGTGATCCAGACGCAGTGAGTAGAGGCTTGTTCCCTCGAAAACCGGGAAGTTTCCGATCTGCGAGTCTAGGGTCTGATAGGACGCTGGCACCGGCGCACAAGGACCCGGAGGAGTGCACGAGGTGGGAAATCCTGCCCAGTTGGTGAGTAAGCCTCCACTCAACCCCTGCACCAGGGCGGTCGGCCACGCTCCAGAAGTTGCTTGTCCGGAGGAGGCCCCCACCAATGCCTCGTATTGAGGTATGGCGGTAGGCGCTAACGCTCCGAAAAAGGCGGGGTCCTGTTGTGCGAGTTGAGCCAGTCCGGGGCCAAGGAAGGCGGCTTGCTGAGGAGTGACCTGGATTGTTCCAAACGGCAGCGGCTCCAATCCTCCCGCAGTAGTTGAAGTATCAAAAGGTATCAGTCCGAAGTTGTCGGCACCGATATCGGAGAATCCAGTCTCATGCCGTCGCGTGACTTCATAAGAGAAGTAAAAATATGTTTTATCCTTCTTGATCGGTCCCCCGAACGCCGCACCAGCTTGCACTCGCGTGTACGCAGGGTTGGGAACGGTGCTGAACGGATTCACCGCCTGGAAATTGCGGTTACGCAAAAATCCAAACACATCACCATGGAAATCATTCGATCCCGAGCGTGTGATGATATTGACCACACCTCCCGATGCCCGGCCGTACTCAGGCGCATAGTTATTGGTGATGATCTGAAATTCCTGCACATCCTCTTGCGAGACGGTCGAGCGGACTCCGTTAGTGGCGTTGTCCGTAGCGTCCGCGCCATCCACGTTCACTAAATTGGCCCGCGCGCGCTGGCCGTCCATGTTCAGCCCTGAGGTCGGCGCAGCGCCGGTGTTGGGCGCGTTGTCCCGCGTCACTTGGGAGTCCGTCAAAGTAAAGTCAATATAATTCCGGCCGTTGATGGGCAGATTGTCGATGCGTTGCTGTCCGATGGTGTCAGTCGTAGAAGTGCGAGAGGTCTCGACCAATTCCGCCTCGGCGCTTACCTCTATCACTTGTTTGCCGGTTGCTAGCGCGAGCGTAACCGGAAACTCTTGCGTGCCGCCGACGGTGACGATCACATTCTTAGCCTCGACTTTGGCGAAGCCTGGCGCTTCTATGCTGATTGCATAAACGCCCGGAGGTAATTGCCGCGCACTGTACCCCCCTTGACCATCACTGGTGGCCGTGCGCGCCAGACCTTTGGCCACATCGGTCACTGTGACCGTCGCGTTCGGCACCAGGTTGCCCTTGGGGTCTTTCACCGTGATATGCAAGTCACCAGTAGCCACGCCGCCTTGAGCGAGTGCAATGCAGGTAGCGGCGAGCGCAAATACGGTGACGAGGAAAAGCTTCCTCCTGCGGAAATTGATGATGCGAAATGGGTTTACTTGGCAGATACAGATGTGCGACATAAGCTCCCTTGTCTCCGGCACTTCGAGAAGCCGGTACGACAACCTCAACCTTGAGTGCAGAAGCACAGCACGATGTATGAACTGGAACGTATTTTTTCGCGGGCACTTTCTTCTCGGATGATAAGCCCCGCTGGTTTTTACACCAGATCCAGTGGCGAAAACAAGAAAGGAATGACCACGGGTGATGCACAAGTAACCCTGGGGGGGCGAAATCAGGCACGGCGATGCCGAGCGCAATTATCCGGAAGGATTCTTAATGCGTCTGTGACGCTGGTCACAGCTCAACAGCTCGCGGAAAGGCGAACCGCCGAGCCCGGATTTTGCAGCCGTCCCAGCAGCATGGCCGAGCCGCTGAGTTGCTCGTATCGCTCGATGACCTTCTCGGGGGCGAATCGCGAATCGGGCAAAGCTAACGCGATGTAAATACGGATGGAAGCAATCGTGGTGTTTCGGCGAAGAACTAGCGCGTCATTGACCAGCTGCTTGGCTGCGCTAACGAAGCGCGGATCCTCACTCGCCAAGGCGGACTCTCCCAGCTGAACCAATACGGCCGCGTTGTGGCCTGCGGCGCGAATGTAAGCCGAGGTGGCCCGCAAACGCGCCCGGCGCACCGCTCGAAAGTCCGCCGCAGGCAATCGGCGACGCAGATACTCATCCTCCGCGGGGTTGACCAGGTTCTGGAATGCCTCTAAATCGATCGGGCGCAGGAGCACATTTCCTTGCGTGCCCTTGGCCCGTAATCTTTGGGAAACAGCCAGCCGCAAAATAACAACTAAGGCGACCACCGCAGCGCTGACGATGACTATGGCGAGATTCATTTTCGGAGAAAACGCTCCAATTCCCGATTCCAGATTGAAAGATCATTCTCTGGCAACGAAACCGCAGATGTGGCGGCGACAATTCTCTGAGGCACGAGAAGGTAATAAAACCAAACCAGTACACAGAGGTGGTAAGTGGCCATGTTCAGGAAGTCGAGCAGGGGATATCGGCTGTAGGGCAATGCTCTCGTAGCCATAATCGACCAGGTGGCCATGTTTTCGCAAAACAATATCCCAAAACCGAGAGCAATTCCGAAGGTCGGGCGATTCCAAGTCAGCTTGAAGTGCGCTACAAACAGAAACAGAAATAGAGCCAGCCCGCCCTCAACGATGTAGAAGCCTTGCAGAAGAATATGGGCCCGGTAGGTCCAAACATATTGTGGATGATCCATCGGAGCATAAGCGGCTGCCGCGATGGCCAACAGAACCAGCACTCCGCCAGCCCCTGTAATCAGACGAGCACCCACCTTGGCAATTGCCGGCCTCGAATGAAGAACCTGAGCCAGCAACTCGCCGATCACCCAGAGCTTGAGGCTTCCCTCGATGATCAAGCCTATGCAGAAAGCAATCCACCAGGTCTTTATGCTGATCGAGGGAAGCAAGTCCATTGCATAGAGTGCGAACTCTTCGACTGCCTCGAAAACCAGGTATGTGAAGAAAACCGGGAACAGCTTATTCAGTCCGCGCCGCCACACAAACAAGGCGAGTAAGGATTGAAGAATGTGCGGCCCGACCCAGAGGTAATGCCATAGAAATGAGTGCGGCTGCAGCATGAGCGTAGCCCCGCACTATATCTTGGATTGCTGAAGCCGGCAACATCGAAACTGTTCCCCTTCGGTTTCCGTAACACCGCTCTTAGACCTAAGGTTTGCAGCCGCCCTCGCAGCCGCCGCCCGGGCCATCGGCATGCGCTACGGTTGGAATTACGAAAGTGTTGAGGAACATGAGGGCTGCGACGAGGATCAATAAAGTACGTTTCACGGTGTTTTCTCCTTGTTTTGGAAAAGCGAACCGTGATATTTTCATGGCCCCGGCTAGGCGAAAACGTAACGTCTGGTCGTTTTGCTGTTCGGAATTCGTAACAAGAATCGGCGGAAAATGACTCTGAAGTCCGCTTTGCAGGATCTGCGAGAAACCACCCTGGCGGCCATTTCCGGAGTGCTGGCGAGGCTGGCTTATTTAGGATCTTTGCGGCGCAAGGAAGGTGGATATCGCCATTGGGGTCTCTCTCAGGTTCATGGCGAGGAGTCGTCGAATCGCGCCCTCAGGACGGCTCACGCCGAAACGCTTTCGACAGTCCTTCGCACTCCGATTGCAGAGTTGGAAGAAGACCTCCGCCACTCGAATGCCGAAGGCGGTACAACGCAGGAAGCTTACATAGAAGGCATGCGCGAACAGTTCAACGAACTGGTCCCATCAACTCAGGACGAGGTTTCCGCGTCGCATCTTAATTCAGTGTTGCTTGCCCTTTCGGCTCTGGAGAAGAACCGTAAGCCTGCCACTCCGTCAACTTCATAGCTACTCCCACTACCTGCCCAATGATTTCCGCTTCTTGCGGGTGGCGTAAAACTCGAATCTGTACCGGCGAAAGCGGGTGTGGCTGCAAAATGACGTCATCCTTCCGCATGCTGCACCAGCAGCAGGTGTGTCCACTTCGGGTTTCCACGAAGTAAATCGGCCGCTCGTACTCCGATCTCCATGCGCCCTCGATCACCTTGTTTTTTGCCTCGTCTACTTGTACGAAGCTGCCCGGAGGAAGAATCGGGTACATGGTGAAATCTTGGGTGCCGATGTAGCCGTACGTGAAATCGCTGTGCGCGAATTGCGCCAGATAGGAAAGAGGAACCAGACCCCATTGCTCAACCATTCGACCCAGATTCGCAGTGCGCTGCTCGTTGAATGCGGGATCAAGACGGATTGGAACCTGCACCGAGGCTAATCCGGCAAGAGCTTCCGACATGTGCGATCGTGGCGGCGCAATCATGCCTAAGTCCGCCGCCGTATTGTTCAAGTCGATCCCATACCACCCCAGCAATTCCCGAAAGTCGCGGCGATAGATCACAGACAGGGTATACAGGCGAAAGATGTTGGGCAGCACGCCCTTGGTCTCGATATCGGACAATCGGCTGGGAGGAACAGAAAACTCCTCATTCTGATACTTCTCGGCCATGCGCGCACTGGATGTTTCGATGTCGCGCATGGTCAAGCCGAGCTTTTCGCGCAGGGTGCGAAGACTCTTACCGGCCGGCAGCATGAACCCTCCATGATTAAAAAGCCTTAATAGGCCGCAATCATAGCAGGGAGCTCGATTGGATGTCATGAGTTTAGCTGAAAATATTGAGTCCCCCGACTATTTACGATTTCCGAACACGATTTCATCGCGTCTTTATTGGTGATTCTTGAATTATCGATCCGGATGCGGCCACAGTTCCCGGATGCCAGTCTGGGTGCGCCGTACGCACTTTGTTCGTTTTTCGTAACAAGCGCAATCGAAATGTGCAAACTCCCAGTCTCTATCTCTCCTCTGCGGGCGATCTCATTCTGCCATATTCCCACGGGACTGTACCTTTCCATGACATTTGTCATTCCATTCGAATGATGAAGCACACTGGCGCGACGAGGCAGTCTCCGCGATTATGCAATCACTGAGGCAGATTCGAGAGCCTTGGCGATAAGCTTGGCAAACGAGAAGGAGAAACAAACATGAGCGCAACTTTGGCAGTAATGCAAAGCGAGAACCGCCCAGATGTCCGACCCGTGGTGGCGAGTCTTGAAGCCGTCAGCATGAATTATGGCGCGGTGCGCGCCTTGCGCAACGTGAACTTTTCCGTCCACGCTGGCCAGGTAGTTGCATTGCTCGGTCCAAACGGCGCCGGCAAAACCACCGCTGTAAAGCTGCTGCTTGGCCTGCTTCAGACCACTTCCGGTAAGGCGAGAGCGTTTGGCGCGGATCCCTCAAGCCCGGCCAACCGCATGCGCACCGGCGCCATGCTTCAAGTGGGACGTGTGCCTGAAACTCTACGGGTGTGCGAGCACATTGATCTGTTCTCCAGCTATTACCCCCGCCCGTTGCCTCTGGATCGGGTTTTATCCTTAGCCGGATTGGAGAAACTGCGCGACCGCAAGTTCGGCGATCTTTCCGGTGGCCAGCGCCAGCGAGTTTTATTTGCCCTCGCAATCTGCGGCAATCCAGACCTGCTTTTCCTCGATGAACCTACCGTCGGAATGGACGTGGAATCCCGCCGCATACTTTGGGATGAAATTCGCCGCTTGGTTGATGGAGGCAAAACGGTGCTGTTGACTACACATTACTTGGAAGAGGCCGATGCCCTCGCCGACCGGATCGCCGTCATCAATCAGGGCGAGATCATCGCAGAGGGTACGCCATCCGAGATAAAGGCCCAGACCAGCGGCAAGATGATCCGCTGCATCACCAAGCTCAACCTTGCGACCCTGCTCGAACTTCCCGGCGTCAACAGCGCAAAACAGGACCGTGAAGCTGTCGAGATCCGCGCCGTGGAAGCAGAGCCCGTTGTCCGCGAATTGCTTACCCTCGATCCATTGCTCTCCGGGTTAGAAATCACTGCCGCCGGCTTGGAAGAAGCGTTCTTAGCGCTCACTCAAGACCGCGGCCAAAACAACAACCGTGAAATCTGATTTCATATTTCGGGCAATGCGCTAACGACCGCGATAAAACACGACAAAACGATATAGATAAGGGAAAAAACCATGACAACCTCTGCAGTCACTTTCACCTCCGCGGCGAACTCGTTGCCAATCGGACGCACTGCCGGTGAGACCCTCACCATCTACTTAAAAGAGGCCAAGTATGAATTCCTCAAGAACCTCCGGTTGCGTGTCTACGCCTTGTCAGTCATCAGTTTTCCAGTCATGTTCTACGTCTTGTTTGGCCTGGTATTGAATTCCAAGGAGGCGATCGGAGCAACTACCGTTCCGACTTATCTCATCGCAACCTACGGAACCTTCGGCGTGATGGGCGCCTCGTTGTTCGGCACGGCGTCCGGCCTCGCCGCCGATCGCGGCTTGGGATGGTTGCAAGTCAAACGTGCCAGCCCCATGCCACCCTTCGCCTACTTTACGGCCAAGGTAATCCTCAGCATGATCTTCAGCACGGTGGTGGTTTGCCTTTTGCTCATTCTTGGCTTCAGTTTCGGTGGTGTGCGCATGCCGCTGCCGGAGGTCGCCAGGTTGCTCGCAACTCTGGTGGCTGGATCGCTGCCTTTTTCCGCACTGGGCTTGGCAATCGGCTATTTCGTGGGACCGAACTCCGCTCCCGCTGCGATAAATCTGATCTACCTTCCCATGTCATTTTGCAGCGGCCTCTGGGTCCCCTATATGTTTCTGCCGAAGCTGGTGCGGCAAATCGCGCTCGTGCTCCCTCCTTACCACTTATCTCAATTAGCTCTGGGAGTCGTCGGCGCCGGAACCCACGAATCTGCCGCGTCGCACTGGCAAGTCTTGATTGCATTCACTTTGATTTGCCTGGGCGTGGCCCGCATCGGTTTTCAGCGCGATAAGGGAAAGCTTTACGGATGAGCATGTCCGCGTTTGAGTGCTAAGCAAGGAGAGCAACAATCATGAAAGCAAAATCCAACGAAGCTCTTTGTTTCACCGTCACTCTGATTTTGCTCGGGTTGCTCTCGCTCTACGGCGGGGCGCACTGGCTCGGCTACCTGATCCCGTCGGCACTGCTCGTATGGCTGGCCGGTGGCATCCGTTGCCGGGTGCGCAACTCTACTCTTGACGATAGGGTAGAGAATAGGAACTAAGCAGGATCGGCCAGAATAAGCGATGGAGATCAATACGGGCGTGGATGAAACGAAAACTGAGGAGCGGCTCGATACTATCGAAAACTACAAGGCCGCAAACTCGGTGTCCGATGCCGATGCCTTTTCCTTCGAGCGTCATATGAATCTCTCCCTGCGAGAGCGGGCTCATGGATGGGCTGCATATATTTGGCTGGCTTATCTCGGTTTCTTTTTCATCGATCCAGTTTTGGGCCATGCCAACTGGAAAACCTGGCTACTCACTGCCCTCGCCACCGTCGTCTTCCTCTTCCTGTATTTTGGCCTGTTCTGGATGAAGCACGCCCGCCCGCTCTTGCATGTCGCCGGCATGCTGGTTTTGGGCCTGGTGTACGCACCCATTAATCCCGGCGCCGCAACGTTTTTTATTTTTGCCGCAGCCTTTGTTCCGTTCTCCGTGAAAACCGAGCGCCAGGCGATTGCATTTCTAGCGGGCATTGTCGCCCTCGCGACCACAGAGACACAGATTTTCCACCTATCGGGATGGTTCCTCTTCTATGCCGGAGGATTATCAGTGGTGGTCGGCGGCAGCAATATTTACTTTGCCCAACGCAACCGGGCGCTCGCCAGGTTGCGCATGGCCCACGAAGAAATCGAGCATCTCGCCAAAGTGGCCGAACGCGAGCGCATCGCACGCGACTTGCACGATGTGCTTGGGCACACCCTCTCCGTGATCATTCTGAAATCCGAACTCGCGGGGAAATTGATGGACCGTGATCCGCAACGCGCCGGAACTGAAATCCGCGAGGTCGAACAAATTTCACGCCAGGCGCTATCTGAAGTGCGCGATGCCATCCGCGGCTATCGATCGCAGGGCTTAACTGCCGAACTCTCGCAAGCGAAAACCACACTGGAGACTGCGGGCGTCGCCGTCAAGTGTGAAGCTGCCCGAATGGTTCTGCCTCCGTTGCACGAGAGCGTTTTATCCATGGCCGTGCGGGAAGCCGTCACCAATGTCGTTCGCCACGCCCAGGCGCATACCTGCAGTTTGCGGCTGGCGCAACAAAACGGCTCTTGCCGCCTGCAGATCGAAGACGACGGTTGCGGCGGTTTTCAAGAAGAGGGCAACGGACTCCGCGGCATGCGCGAACGCGTCGAAAAGCTCGGCGGCACCCTCAGCCGCCAGACGGATTCTGGAACCCGCCTCACCATCACACTTCCGCTGAAACAGCTAAGGTCCGAGACCGGGGATTGTGCCAATTGAATCCGGCCCAAGCATTATCAGCTCCAGCATATAAAGACGGCCGCAAAAAGATTCGCGTGATTCTCGCCGAAGACCAGGGCATGGTCCTGGGCGCTCTCGCCGCGCTGCTCGAGATCGAAGGCGACATCTCCGTCGTCGCTCAAGTTCGCAATGGCAAAGAAGCGCTCGATGCGGTCCTCACCCACAAACCCGACGTCCTCATTACCGACATCGAAATGCCGCTCATGACCGGACTGGACGCGGCAGCAGAACTCAAGCGCCGTCACACCGCCACTCGCGTCATTATTCTCACTACCTTCGCCCGCGCGGGTTACCTTCGCCGCGCCATGGAGGCCGGAGCGTTGGGCTATCTCTTAAAAGACATGCGAGCCGAAGAGCTAGCCGAAGCCGTGCGCCGCGTCCAGCAAGGATTGCGAGTGATCCATCCCGAGTTGGCAATGGAAGCCTGGGCCGAAACCGATCCTCTTACCGATCGCGAGCGCCAGGTGCTGCGCCTTGCCGGCGAAGGCATGCAAAGCGGCGACATCGCCGCCGAACTCGGCCTCTCCGAAGGCACGGTGCGAAATTATCTCTCCGAAGCCATCAGCAAGATGGGCGCCAGCAACCGGGTCGAAGCCTCAAGAATTGCGCGGACAAAGGGCTGGTTGTAGGAGAGATATTCTATGAACGAGATGCTGTTCTTCAAGATAGTTTAGCAACTGTTCCACGCGTTCAAATAACAAGTCGTGGCCAGCTTTGAGACTGCATCACGGTCGACAGAAGCTGGCAGAATCGATAGGTCAGCGGCCTCACGGCACTCGACAAAAAGTACCTTCGCCATTTCACTTACCTCAGCCACCGCATATTTGCCTGTCCGAACGCGAACCAACAGGGCGCGCTCTGGGCGGGGGAGCGTAACGCGCCCCTCGGAGAGTAACTCCTTGCATTCATAAAGCAGTCTTAGTCCGTGCATAGCCGCTTTTACGTCATATCCGTATTTTTCTTCGAGTTCTGTCCGGTGCCCTTTTTTGCCGCGTCCTTTTTCTCCCGTCATTCTCTTTAGTTGGTCGTCCGCGAACCCAATAAACTGCTTAGCAGAAGAACGAGCCAAGAAAAGGTCCTTGTTCGATAGAACGTCCGCCCAGCTCGAGTGCCTCAAGCTATTCCCGGAGAACAGAAAGTGCAATGCGGCGGGATTGCCTTTGCAAGCCAACGTCATCCACTTTCTTAGCGAATACAGAGTCACGTCGACGCCATCAGGACCGTTGCGCCGTTCATCTCCTGCCGAAGACCATACGAAGTGAGGCAGCGCTTCCAGGCCGAGGAGCATTTCAGGAGGCTCGATGTACACACCATATACATCTAGATCGTCGGTATCATGCACCTTGGCACCATGGAGCTCCGACCCACCCACAAAGAGGTGTATTAATCGGTCGGTGAAGGGAAACTCCGCCGCTCGTATCTGTTTCAGTAAATCGGCCATCCGTTTCTAATACTATAATTCCCATGCCTTCCGCTTACATCCTCGGCATCGAAAGCTCTTGCGACGAAACCGCCGCCGCAGTCGTCCGCTCGGGTGAGCAGCTCATCTCGAATGTAGTCGCTTCCCAGATCGCAACCCATCAACCCTACGGCGGAGTAGTTCCAGAGCTCGCCTCCCGCGAACACATGCGCGCCATCGTTCCCGTAGTTCGCCAGGCGTTGGCCGAGGCCGATCAAACCTACCAATCGGTCGACGCCATTGCCGTTACCCAGGGCCCTGGTCTTGCCGGAGCATTGCTCGTGGGCATCAGCTACGCTAAAGCCCTGGCCTACGCCCTCGATAAGCCCCTCATCGCCGTCAACCATCTCGAAGGCCACATCCACGCGGTATTGCTGGAAGAGCGCCAGAAGGGCAATCACGCATTGCAATTCCCGGTCCTCGCGCTGGTAGTCTCCGGCGGTCACACACACCTCTACCTCGCAGCGCAAAACGCAAATAGCTGGACCTACGAAAACATCGGCCACACCCGCGACGACGCCGCCGGAGAAGCTTTCGACAAAGTTGCGAAGCTGTTAGGACTCGGCTACCCCGGCGGTCCAATCATTGATCGCCTCGCGCCTCACGGTGACCCGCACGCTGTCAAATTTCTGCCCGCGCAAATCAAACACCGCGATCGTCGCGACCATGCCCACAAGCGCGACCATACAGAACGCGAAGACGCAGATGCGGCGGCGAAGCAGGAGAAGCCCGACCCCGAGCATCCACGCTTCGATTTCTCCTTCAGCGGAATCAAGACGGCCGTGCTGCGCTACGTCGAAGTTCACAGCCTGCGCGACTCCATTGAAAAGCGCCGCTCCGCTCTGACAGCCATCGCGAAGCCAAAACTCGAAGACTACCTTGCAAATTGTGATCGCCAGATTTTAGATCTGATCGCGTCATTCCAGCGCGCTGTAATCGATGATCTGGTAGGCAAAACGCTGGCCGCAGCCCGCGCTTACGATGTAGCAACCTTATTCGTCACCGGCGGAGTCGCGGCCAACAGCGAATTGCGGACCACGTTCGAACGGGAAGGCGCGCTGCAAGGAGTGCCCGTTTACTTCCCCTCCCGATCTCTTTCTACCGATAACGCGGCCATGATCGCCGCCGCCGCCTACCCTAAATTTCTCGCAAAGGATTTTGCTTCGATGGATTTCTCAGCCGAGGCAAGCCTGGTTCTGAGATAGATCTGGTTTAGATAGGATGGGTTCTGAGAAAGTTTTTGCGACTACTTGCTCGCGCCTCGCGCCTGGCTCTTTCCCATGACCGCGTCCAGCGCCTTATCCAGCTGGCTCTGAATATCGATATCTTTGTAAATCGCACAGTTCGCGCGCTTCTCTTTTTCGTCGAACCCGCTGGCGCGACCGGCAACAATAATGATCGGAATGCCGGCGGTCTTCGGATTTTTCTTCAAGTAAGTAATCAGTTCGCTGCCCGACATTTTCGGCATTTGCATGTCGGTAACGACTACATCGGGATGAATCCGCTCGAGAATTTGCACAGCCTCGGCGCCATTGGTGGCCGATTCCACGGTAAATCCCCGCTCTTCCAGTGACCGGCACACGGTGTACCGGATCAACATCGAGTCGTCGACTACCAGTGCTACTTTGGGCATGGGGATCGGGGCGCACGAGTGCACGCCAATGGTCTCCAGACTAGCAGGGCTGTTTTCTTGGCAACAATAAGGAAACAGGGTCGACGGTTACCAAGGTGTGCGCTTTTCCAGCTTTAGGAATCCTGCGAATCGGCGTCTGTTTTTTCTTCAATGCTCATGTCGCGCAATTCACTCGCCTCGAAGATTTCCCGGCACTCGAGGCATTCCACAAATTCCGCATCTTCATCCCGGCTAACGATTTGCACACGTGGATGCTTGCAAGCTTGGTTCTTAGGGTCAGGTGGCTGGGAGAACGGCTTGGAGGTCATAAATCCGGAAGCGTCGCCCTCGAAACGCGCATAGGGATCGGTTCGCGGGAATTTGCGGTAATTTTAGTCCTGCCTTGCCCTTTGTCAAGTGCCTCGTGATGAATTTCCTGCCAGAACCTATGTCTCAGGCCACTCAGCGAGCCCTATGCAACGGCCCAAGCCTGTTTTCCACCCGTTCCCCGCTATACCTTGCAACATTCCGTCGTTTGGAAGTAAAATGAAATACGATGAAAAAGGTCGGAGATAATTCCGATCTTTCCGGTCGGATTTCGGTATGCCACTGCTTTGCAGGAAGGTAGTTTCGCCAGATCCAGATGCTTAAGCTCACCAAGAAAGCGGATTACGCCCTCATGGCGATGAAACACCTTGCCGACCACGACCAGCAAGGTCCGGGCAGTGCCAGCGCGAAAGACGTGGCCGATTCGTTCGGGATTCCGCCTGAGGCCTTGGCAAAGATTCTGCAGCGTCTGGCCAAGGCTGGACTGTTGCAATCTCATCACGGAACCAACGGTGGTTACCGTTTGGCTAGGCCCGCGCACACGATTTCCGCCTTCGATGTGATCGAAGCCATCGACGGCCCGCTTTTTATTACATCGTGTGTGACCGTTCGCGGCGAGTGCGATCAGAGCGACCGCTGCAATATCCGCGAACCGTTGCGCAAAGTCAATGACAGCATCGAAGCTGTCTTGCGCCGCATCAAGATTTCACACATGCGGGAAGAGCCAGAACCAGCTCAAAGTGAAACCGCTAAGCGGTCGGAGTTGGTCACGATCATTTAGGCGGAACAAAAGTTTAATTTCAGCATCAAGAAGGTAGGAGACAAGCAACTATGAGCACCGAAGTGAAGATCCCCCAGGACCTCTCGTCCACTCAGCACGCGACTCCGCCGGGAGTGACGTTGCCCATTTACATGGACAACCACGCCACCACTCCGATGGATCCGCGGGTCCTCGAAGAAATGTTGCCGTTTTTTGTGGAAAAATTCGGCAACTCCGCCAGCCGAAATCATTCTTTCGGTTGGGCCGCCGAAGAAGGAGTGGAGACCGCCCGCGAGCGCATCGCGAAGCTCATCGGCGCGACGACCAAAGAAATCATTTTTACTTCCGGCGCAACCGAGAGCGACAATCTTGCCATCAAGGGCGTGGCCGAGATGTACCGCGAAAAGGGCAACCACATTATCACCGCGGTCACCGAGCACAAAGCCGTGCTCGATACCTGTAAGCGCCTCGAGAAAAATGGCTATCGCGTCACCTACCTGCCGGTTCAGAAAGACGGCCTCATCGACATGGATGACCTGAAGCGCGCCATGGACGACAAGACGATCCTGGTGACCATCATGTACGCGAACAACGAGATTGGCGTGCTGCAGCCTGTCGCTGAAATCGGCAAACTCTGTCACGAGCGCGGCGTGATCTTTCATACCGATGCAACGCAAGCCATCGGCAAAGTCACTGTGGACGTAAATAAGCAGAACATCGACGTGCTGTCGATCTCGGCCCACAAGATGTATGGCCCGAAAGGCGTCGGCGCTCTTTATGTTCGCCGCAAGAATCCCCGCGTGCAGATTTCCGCCATCATCGATGGCGGCGGCCACGAACGCGGCATGCGCTCCGGCACACTCAATGTTCCCGGCATCGTCGGCCTGGGCAAGGCGTGTGCCATTGCCTCGGAAGAGATGACTCATGAAGCCGCACGCTTGGGAGCTCTCCGTGATCGTCTTCGCGACCGCATCATGAATCGCCTCGACGAAACCTACATCAATGGCAGCATGGAGCATCGCCTTCCCGGCAACCTCAACATCAGCTTCGCCTATGTCGAAGGCGAATCGCTGCTCATGGGCATCAACGATATTGCGGTCTCGAGCGGTTCGGCCTGCACCTCTGCGACGCTCGAGCCATCTTACGTATTAAAGGCTCTCGGCACCGGAGACGATCTGGCGCATAGTTCGATTCGTTTCGGTATCGGCCGTTTCAATACCGAAGCCGAGGTGGATTATGTAGCGGATCGTCTGGTCGAAACCGTCGAACGGCTCCGCGAACTTTCTCCGCTGTACGAAATGGCGAAGGAAGGCATCAATTTGAAAGACGTGAAGTGGGCGGGAGAAGCTCATTAGACGCTCACTGTAAGCGCGGGAAGGCACGACTTCAGTTGTGCCGAATAAATTAGCTTAAAAGGGGCTTTAGCCCTGAGGCAAATTCGTATTGAGGAGAGCAAATGTCATACAGCGATAAAGTAATCGACCACTACAACAACCCCCGCAACGTCGGCTCCATGGACAAGAACAGCGCCGATGTAGGCACTGGCCTGGTCGGCGCACCAGAGTGCGGCGACGTCATGAAGCTGCAGATCAAGGTCAACCGCGACACCAACGTGATTGAAGAGGCCAAGTTCAAAACCTTTGGTTGCGGCTCTGCCATCGCTTCCTCGTCGCTCGCGACTGAGTGGGTCAAGGGCAAAACGGTCGACGAAGCCCTCGCCATCAAGAACATGGATATCGTGAAGGAACTTTCGCTTCCTCCCGTGAAAATTCATTGTTCCGTGCTGGCCGAAGACGCCATCCGCGCCGCTATCGGTGATTGGAAGAAGAAGCAGGAGAGCGCGAAGCCGGTTAGCACTGCAGTGGCTCAGTAACTTCGCGAAGAAAGGCGATTGAAGAGGTAACGGAAGCACGACTTTTTAGTCGTGCCACACGCTCCTCCTCCGATTAGGCTTTAGCCGCTGAGGGACCGCGTCCGGAAACTAGAAAATAATGATGACTGCAACCGAACAACTCGCGCGACCATCGCAATCCGCACCTGCCAAAGGGATTCAGGTCACCGATAAAGCCCTGGGCAAGGTGAAGAGTGCAATGGCCAACGAAGGCATTTCGCCCGAGCAGGGCGGACTGCGCCTTGGCGTGCAAGGTGGCGGATGTTCCGGCCTGAGCTATAACGTTCGCTTCGACACCCAGCCGCGCGAGCGGGACCGCATCTTCCAGTTCGGCGACGTTCGTGTCTTCGTCGATCCCAAGTCGTTCATCTACCTGAACGGCATGATCCTGGATTATCAGGAAACGCTGATGCAGCAAGGTTTCGTCTTCGTGAACCCGCAAGCCACCAAGTCATGCGGCTGCGGGACTTCATTCTCCGCCTAGGTTTGCCAGTGTGGCGCGGACACTTCTGTCCGCGAACCCTCACCGCGAAGCTGAAGCTGGCATTCACGTTTCTTGCGCGCCCGATTTGTAGAAGTTGCACGAGATTAGATAGTGGCTATGACAAATCTAACCACCATTACCGCAAAACCCTCCCCCCAGGAAACCCAATCCTGCTGGTCCTGTGGTACCATGCGCGCCGCACAGTTCTGCGAATCCTGCGGCAAGGTCCAGCCGCCCATGCCGGTCGACTACTTCACCTTCTTCGGTCTGCCGCGCAAGTTGAAACTGGACGTCCCCGCTTTAGAGAAAGATTTCTATGAGTTGAGCCGTAAACTCCATCCCGATCTCAACGCCCGCGCCGGCAGCCAGGAGCAGGAATGGAGTCTGCAACAAAGTTCGCTGTTGAACGACGCGTACCGGACTTTAAAGGATCCAATCAAACGTACTTATTATCTTCTGCAACTCGAAGGCGTGGAACTGGAAGAGCAATCCAAGTCGGCTACTGAACTTGCCCGCAATAGCGGGCAAGTTAAGAAGCAAATCGTTCCGCCGGATTTGCTCGAAGAAGTATTCGAGCTAAACATGCAGCTCGAAGAGCTTCGCATGCAAAAGAAGATGGGCGAGAACAATCCCGCGCTGACCGAAGAAATCGGACGCCAGAAACTCGAACTGGAAGAGAAGAACGAAGCTCTTCTGGAAGAGTTGCAGACTTATTGGAAAGCTTGGGATGAATTGATCGTTCGCGAACAGACCGGACAACCAGTCTCCGATGACGAACGAAAAAAAGTACGCGACAAAATGGTGGACCTGTTAAATCGCCGAAACTACATCCGCAATCTGGTGAGGGATGCAAGCGAAGTGCTGGAAAGCTGAAGCAAAAATAACATGGCATCTGACCGCATCGTCGGAATCGACCTTGGCACCACGAACTCTCTCGTGGCATTCATGCAAGGGGAGAGCCCTGTCGTAATCCCCGGCGAGGACGGCGTAAATCTCGTGCCCTCCGTCGTAGCTCTCGACGAAAAAAATCAGCCCGTCATCGGCAATGCCGCGCGCAAATATCTTGCCGAGACCCCTGAACGCTCCGTCTACTCCATTAAACGCCTGATGGGTCGCGGGGTTGACGACATCCAGGAAGAATTAAAACTCTTTCCATTTCGCATTGCGGGAGATTTGCAATCCGGAGAAGTCATCCGCATCCAGCTCGGCGAAAAGACTTTCACTCCGCCGGAAATCTCAGCGTTCATTCTGCGTCAGCTCAAGCGCAACGCCGAACGCTTCTTCGGCGCGGCTGTTACCAAAGCGGTGATCACCGTGCCGGCCTATTTCAACGACGCCCAGCGCCAGGCCACAAAAGATGCCGGTCGCATCGCGGGCCTAGAAGTGTTGCGTCTGGTCAACGAGCCCACTGCCGCCTCGCTCGCCTATGGCCTCGACAAAAAACAGAACGGCACCATCGCCGTCTACGACCTCGGCGGCGGCACCTTCGACATTTCCATTCTCAAACTCCGCGACGGCATCTTCGAAGTCATCGCCACTAACGGCGACACCCATCTCGGCGGCGATGATATCGATAACCTTCTCATCACCCTCGCACTCGACGATATTCGCGGCGACCTTGGCCTTGATTTGCGCCGCAACCCCGAAGCCGTGCAAGCCATTCGCAAAGCGTTCATTGAAGCCAAGATCGCACTTTCCTCGCAATCTTCTGTCCAACTCGATATCGAGCTCCCCGGTGGCAAGCATTACCTTCGCGAAATCACCCGCGAGCAGTTCGAACAACTCATTCAGCCGATCATCGGCCGCACCGTCGGACCGTGCAAACAAGCTCTGAAAGACGCCGGTCTCAAACCCGAACAAATCGATGAAGTCGTCCTCGTCGGCGGATCCACTCGCATTCCCAAAGTCCGCGCTCTGGTCAAAGAACTTTTTCATCGTGACCCGCACATCGACCTGAATCCTGACGAAGTCGTCGCCCTGGGCGCGGCTGTCCAAGCCAATATTCTCGGTGGCGGCTCCGAAGCCACCGAAAACATGCTGCTTCTCGACGTCACCCCGCTCTCGCTCGGCATCGAAGTCGCCGGCGGCGTCACCGACAAAATCATTCTTCGCAACTCAACCGTTCCCGCGAGCGCCACCCAGTTCTATACCACGCAAGTCGATGGTCAGGCCAATGTCGGAATCCATGTATTGCAAGGCGAACGCGAGCTCGCGAAAGATTGCCGCTCGCTCGCCCGTTTCGATCTCAAAGGCATCCCCGCCATGGCTGCAGGCATGGCGCGTATCGAAGTCAAATTTCTCATCGACGCCAACGGTATTCTCCACGTCTCGGCTCGTGAACAGCGCAGCGGCAAGGAATCCGAGATCCAGGTACAGCCTAGCTACGGCCTCACCGACGAGCAAGTCGAAAGCATGATCCTCGACTCCTTCGACAGCGCCGAAGAAGACTTCCGCCAGCGCCAGATTATCGAAGCCCGCAATGAAGCGGATACCATCCTCGCCGCGCTCGAAAAAGGCAAGAAGAGCGCCGCTTGGGGCCATCTCACTACGGACGAAAAAAAGAAAATCGCGAAAATGGAAAAAGCTCTCGCCGCGGTCAAAGCCGAAGAGGGCTATCAGGCCATCCGCAAAGCCATCGACGTGCTCAACCAGGGCACCACACGCCTGGCCGAACTCATGATGGATAGCGCGGTCACCACCGCATTAAAAGGCAAGACCATGGACGAAGCCGACATGGGCGAAGGCCCCACAGCTCCGCATCCCATGGCGAAAGCAGAGTTCGAATAGCGCCGCATTCAGCTGGCGAAGATATGAAAATATTTTGAGGAGAGTTATGGCAGAAGATAAAACCCAAGGCGCCGGAACCGTAACAGAAGACGCACCCGGCGAGAATACTGAGAACACGGTGCAAGTCACCTTCCTGCCGGAAGGCAAAACTGTGACGTTCGAACACGGCAAGCTGCCCTACGAAGATCACGGCAAAGAAGAGTCGATCCTCGACGTCGCCCTCAACTACGGCGTCACG
>Ga0116135_1000496_pt1 | contig 21819 bp, 18 predicted proteins | sample June2015DPH_20_1_FD_89738 | JGI IMG/M metagenome (GOLD analysis project Ga0116135, IMG submission 89738) | Peatland microbial communities from SPRUCE experiment site at the Marcell Experimental Forest, Minnesota, USA - June2015DPH_20_10 | ecosystem: Environmental > Terrestrial > Soil > Wetlands... | reverse complement strand
GCGATGTGTTTGGGTTCGAGCTTGGGGCTTTCTTCCATGTCGGCGATGGTGCGGGCTACTTTCAGGATGCGGTCGTGGGCGCGGGCGCTTAGGCCTTGCTGGGTCATGGCGCGTTCCAACAAGCGCTCGCAGTCGGGAGAGAGATCGCAGTGGGTGCGGATGTGGCGGGAGGACATCTGGGCGTTGCAGTAGAGTTTTTCGCGCGACGTCGTGAAGCGTTCTAGTTGATGCTTTCTGGTGCGGACTACTCTCTCTCTTATGTGTGTCGAGCTTTCTGGCTCGGTTGTTGAGCGCATCTCTTTGTAGTTCACGGCGGGAACGTCGATGTGGATATCGATGCGGTCCATTAACGGGCCGGAGATTTTTGAGATGTAGCGCTGGATCATAGGCGTGGTGCATTGGCATTCGCGGGTGCGGTCGTTGCGGAAGCCGCAGGGGCATGGGTTCATGGCGGCGGCCAGCATGAAGCGGGCGGGGAACATCAGCGACATTGAGGCGCGGGAGATGGTTACTGTGCCGTCTTCTAACGGTTGACGCAGGACTTCCAGGACGTTGCGGGGGAACTCGGGGAGTTCGTCTAAAAAGAGCAGGCCGTTGTGAGAGAGTGAGACTTCGCCGGGGCGCGGGATGGCGCCGCCGCCGATCAGGCCTGCGTCGGAGATGGTGTGGTGCGGGGAACGATAGGGGCGCTTGCCTACCAGGCCGCTGCCGGGGTCGAGGACTCCGGCTACGCTGTGGATTTTTGTGGTTTCGAGTGCTTCTTCGAAGGTCAGCGGCGGGAGGATGGTTGGCATGCGTTTGGCGAGCATGGTTTTGCCGGAGCCGGGCGGGCCGATCATTAATATATTGTGGCCGCCGGCGCAGGCGATTTCGATGGCGCGCTTGGCGGTTTGCTGGCCGCGGACGTCTTTGAAGTCGACCAGGAATTCTTGCGATTCGCGGAGGAGCGCGTCGCCGTCAGCTTTCAGCGGGACTATGCCGTTGCCGGAGTTCACGAAGTGGATTACGTCTAGCAGAGAGCGGACAGGGTAGACATCTACTCCGCCTACCATGGCGGCTTCGCGGGCGTTGGATTCGGGGACTACTAGACGGGAGATTTTTCTGCCGCGGGCTTCGAGGGCTATGGGCAGCGTGCCTCGGATGCCACGGACGCCGCCGTCGAGCGAGAGTTCGCCTACGAAGAGGCAGTCGTCGATTTCTTTTTTGGTTAGGCCGCCGTAGGCGCCTACTATGCCTAGCGCCATGGGGAGATCGAACCCGCTTCCTTCTTTTTTTATGTCGGCGGGGGCTAAGTTGATGGTGATGTGGGTGGGCGGAATGTCGTAGCCGCAATTTTTCAGGGCGGCGCGGACGCGGTCGCGGCTTTCGCGGACGGCGGCGTCGGGCAGGCCTACGGTGTGGAAGTGGTCCTGGTCGGTTTTTATGCCGGAGCAGTCGACTTCGACCTGGATGATGTTGGCGTCGATGCCGTAGACGGCGGCGCTTAGGGTTTTGTAGAGCATGGCTTCGTCAACTTCCAGCGCCAGACTCGGCACACGAAGGCCAGAGCGGGAAAGTGGAATCATATTCGGCGGAGGCGGTGAGCGATGTGACGAATGTCACTGGGCAGGGCTGTGGATTTTATCTGAGGAAGGCACGAACTCCAGAATAAAGCGTACTCGTTCCTCCACTGTGGCCCGAGGAATCTCGATCAACCGGTAGCCGTAGTCTGTGTAGGTCGAAACCATGGCGTCATACGTCCGCACTGCTTCGGCAAAGTCCTGCTTGCGCTCGCGATCTGGTTCGAAAATCTCTTCCCAGGGCGGCGCGATGAACACGCTGCGGTTGTATAGAAAAGCTTTAGCGGCCTTGTCCATGTGATCGGGAACCGGCAGCTTGGATAGTCGCAGATAACCCACCACATCCGGAACGCCGCGATCGAAGAAAACAACGCCGCTCGACTCCTGGGCTATGCCGTAGGAGCGCATTTCCCAGGACAGCATCAATTCGGCAAAGGCGAGCGGATCGTGCCACGGCAGGGCGCGGCCGCCGATCGCCACCTGATCTTGAATTACGCCACGCCCGGCTTCGATTGAGCGCGCGTATCCGGCTGCTTGAAGCGCATCGAGCAGCGTGCTCTTGCCCGATCCCGGCCCTCCGGTAATCACGTAAAATCGGTCTGTCATCTCGCTCATGGATCTCACTGATGTTTAGTGTTCGCGCAGCGGCGATCTACAAGTGAAGCCGCACTTGTAGTAACCTCGACATCTGGCAACTGGCCATCGACAACTGGCACTGACTCATGGATCGAATCGCCGCACTCAACGAAATCCTCACACAGAATCCGAGTGACACTTTTGCACGCTACGGCCTGGCAATGGAATACTCGAACCAGGGTGATTTTGACCGCGCTCTGGCTGAGTTCTCAATTCTGCTGAAGGGAACCCCTGATTACACTCCGGGATACTTCATGGCGGCACAAACATTAGTCCGGGCCGATCGCACTGCCGACGCCAAGGCCATGCTCACCGACGGCATTGCCTCCGCGCGCCGCACCGGCAATCTGCACGCGCAATCGGAGATGGAAGCGTTGCTGGCGGAGTTAGGGTAGTTTTGAGGCCGCCCTATTTAATCTTCTCGCGCTTGAAATAGAAAACCGCATCCCTTTTGTTGCCGAACTTGCGGCCTTGCCGCGGGTAGGGCAAAAGGTCGCTAACTGCGACCAATTCCCAGCGCTCCTCCCCAAATCCTTTGAGTGCCTCCGCGAAATCGCTCTCCGTATATGGATCCCCTTGCTGGCTTGTCGTATAGACCATATATTCCCAAGACGCCATACTCACCTCCAGATTTGACGAGACATCTCATCACCAAAGCTACCCTTGTGCAAGGCTGGTTAATGAGGCAGGAAAGATCACTTCGCCATCTTCTCCATCCCCCACTCCACCAAACCCGGAAACAACTGATAAATCTTCTGCGGAACGTACATCGTCCACGGCACAATCACCTCCCGCTTCTGTTTCAAATATCCCTGCAGCGTGGCCCGCGCTACGCGCTCGGCGGTAATTCCGCGCACCGAGTTTGGTCGCACCTTTTTTTGTTCATTCCCTAAAACAACATTCTGACCGAACGCGGTCGCCACATATCCAGGACAAACCGTCAGCACATGAATCCCATCTTTCTTCAACTCCACCCCCGCCGCCTTGCCAATCGCATTCATGGCAAACTTCGTCGCGCTGTAGCCGGCGTGAAACGGCAACGGTATATGCCCGGCCACGCTCGAAATATTAATAATCGTTCCGCCACTGCCCTGCTGCCGCATCACCGCAACAGCGGCCTGCATTCCTGCAACCGCGCCGAAGAAGTTCGTTTCGAACATTTCACGGAACGCCGCCATATCCATTTGTGCCACGGAATCGAGCAATCCATGGCCCGCGTTGTTCACCCAGATATCGATCCGCTGAAAATGATGCAGGGTCAGCCCGATCGCGCGGTCGATCTCCTCTCGGTGCCGCACATCGCAAGCCATCGCTAATGTCCGCTCAGAATGTCCAACGCGTTCGCGTGCCGCTTCCACTCTTGCGGCGTCGCGCGAGAGCATCACCACGCTCGCCCCGCCATCGGCAAAAATCTTCGCGATCGCCTCGCCGATGCCCATGGAAGCGCCCGTAATCACTGCCACTTTTCCTGCAAGCTCCATACGCGCTTGTATTCCAGCGCAACTCTCCAAGTCAAGCGCTGCGATACAATCAGTTCAGACTCGCTCGGAATTACACATTTCGCGCGCTACGGAGACTGCTTGGCCTCGCTCATCCCCCTGTTCCCGCTCGATGTCGTTTTGTTTCCAGGCACGCCCCTGCCGCTGCATATTTTCGAGCCGCGCTATAAAGAGATGATCGGCGAGTGCCTCGCCCAGAACCGCACATTCGGCGTGGTGCGTGCCGTTGAACAGGGACTTGCGGAAGTGGGATGTACCGCGGAGATTGTGACGGTAGTAAAAGAGTACGAAGACGGCCGCCTCGACCTTGTCACGGAAGGCCGCAAGCGTTTCGAACTTCTGCACGTCAACCAGGAGCGGTCGTTCCTCCGTGCCGAGGTTCAGATGATCGAGGACGAACTGGGTAAACCGCCGCAGCAAGATACGGATCGCGCTACGGCTTTGCACTCGGAACTTCTTGCACTTGCCGGAGCACGTCAGGATCTTTCGGCCGCCGACCCCTCGGCGCTTTCGTTTTATTTGGCGGGATCTCTGCCCCTCGATCTCGATTTCAAACAGAAATTGCTCTCCCTTCGATCCGAAAGCGAGCGCCTTTCCCTGCTGATTGCGTACCTCGAACAACTCATTCCCAAAATCCAGCGTGCCGCGCGCGCCAAGGAGAAAGCCGGCGGCAACGGGCACGTCCACTAGAGTGGCAAGAGCGACGCCCGCTCTCCACGTTCCGCGTATAATCCAGAGAAAGTATTTCTCTTCGGGGGTTCGTAATGAGTCTTCCTCGCACGCTCGGCGAATTGCGCCGCAGTAACTTTTCTGAAGCATGTTTGCGCACCCGCCGCGTGAAAGACGAACTCCGGCAAAATTTGATCGCGCGCCTGCGTGAGGGTGACGATTCGATCTTCCCTGGCATCGTCGGATATGACGATACAGTGGTGCCACAAATCGTTAACGCCATCCTGTCGCGCCACAATTTCATTCTGCTCGGCCTGCGCGGCCAGGCCAAGAGCCGCATCCTGCGGGCGCTTACATCGCTGCTCGATCCGCAAATGCCGTATGTGGAAGGTTGCGAAATTCGCGACAATCCCTATGCGCCCATCTGCCACCGCTGCCGCGAAGAGATTGCGCGCCTCGGCGATGGCACGCCTATCGCCTATCTCACGCCCGATGAGCGCTATGTAGAAAAACTGGCTACGCCGGACGTAACAATCGCCGACCTCATTGGCGATATCGATCCGATCAAGGCCGCGCGCGGCGGACACGAGTTAGCAAGCGAGTTCACGGTTCACTACGGACTGCTTCCCCGCGCCAATCGCGGCATCTTCGCGGTGAACGAACTTCCCGATCTCGCGGGAAAAATTCAGGTCGGCCTGTTCAACATCATGCAGGAAGGCGATGTGCAGATTAAGGGCTACCCGATTCGCCTGCCACTCGATCTGGCCATCGTTTTCAGCGCGAATCCGGAAGACTACACCGCCCGCGGAAAAATTATCACGCCACTGAAAGACCGGATCGGCTCGGAGATTCGCACGCACTATCCGGCAACGGTGGATGAAGGTATCGCCATCACCGCGCAGGAAGCCTGGACGAAGCGCAACGCCCACGCCCTGCATCTGCCGAACTATATTCAAGAAGTGATTGAGCGAATTGCTTTCGCGGCGCGCGAAGATAAGAAGATCGACAAGCGCTCCGGCGTGAGCCAGCGCCTACCGATTTCTGCGATGGAGAACGTGATCTCGAATGCGGAACGCCGCGCGCTGCGCAACGAGGAAAAATTGGTCGTGCCGCGCATCAGCGATGTCTATGCAGCGCTGCCAGCGATCACCGGCAAACTGGAACTCGAATACGAAGGGGAGATGAAGGGTGCCGACCACGTTGGCCGTGAACTGATTCGCGCCGCCATCGCGAAGACTTACGATCAGTACTTCACCGGCGCGAACGTGCAGCAAATCGTACAGTGGTTCGATCTGGGCGGCGAGATTCAGTTATCCGATTCGATTTCGGCCGCCGAAGCTTTGCAGAATTTGAAGGAAATTCAAGGGTTGATCGAGAAGATGGGGCCGTTGGGCATCTCGCAAAAGGAAAGTCCCGAGCAACAAGTCTCGGCTGCCGAATTCATTCTCGAAGGCCTGCACGCGCACAAGCGCATCGGCCGTAACGAAGAGCGTATGTTTAAGGCCGGTGAAAAAAAGCCGGAACCTGCGCGCGAGAAGGCGTTCGATCCAGAAGAACGGCCGTACCGGCAGAGAAGGCAATTTAATTAACCCGTCGTTCGTCGTCGGTCGTTGGTCCTTGGCCAAAACCCCAAGCCAACGACCAACGACGAACGGCCAACGACGCAGTCATGAAGAGAATTCGCTACTCCAAATACGTTCCCGATCCCGCCGGCGAAATGAGCATGGAGGATCTGCTCGGCGCGCTCTCCGACTACCTGCTGCAAAGCGGCTTCAACAGTGACATGTGGTATGAGATGCCCGAGGGCGAGCAGAACCTCGACGATCTCAAACGCGCCATCGAACAGGCGCTGCTCGATAGCGATCAGTTCGACGAAGAAATGCGCGAGCGCATGCTCGAACTGGCGATGAACGGCCAGTTGGACGAACTGATCGAAAAACTGATCGAGCGCATGCAGCAGGAAGATTACATTTCAGTCGATCAACCGCACGATCCGGCGCGCCAATCCAGCGTGGGCGGACAAACCGGCGAGAACGCTCCGCAGGCAAAATTCGAGGTCACTGATAAGAGCCTCGACTTCCTTGGCTTCAAAGCGCTACGCAATCTTCTCGGTTCGCTTGGCAAATCCAGCTTCGGACGCCACGACACGCGCGATCTCGCAACCGGCATCGAAGCCAGCGGCGCTTCGAAAACCTACGAGTTCGGTGACACTCTGAACCTTGACATCACAGCCACGCTTTCCAGCGCCATCCAGCGCGAGGGCCTTGGACTGCCGCTGAATATCGAATACTCCGATTTGCAAGTTCACCAGTGCGAATATCAATCGTCCTGCGCGACGGTGTTAATGCTAGACTGCTCGCACTCGATGATTCTCTACGGCGAAGACCGCTTCACCCCGGCGAAGAAAGTCGCGATGGCGCTCTCGCACTTGATCCGCACACAATATCCCGGCGACTCGCTGTCGCTCGTCCTCTTCCACGACTCCGCTGAAGAAATTCCGCTCTCGCAGTTGGCGCGGGTGAAAGTCGGCCCCTACTACACCAACACGCGCGAAGGCCTGCGCATGGCGCAGCGAATTCTGCAGCGCCAGCGCAAAGACATGAAGCAGATCGTTATGATCACCGACGGCAAACCCTCCGCCCTCACTCTCGAAGACGGGCGCATCTACAAGAACGCTTTTGGGCTCGACCCGCTGGTCGTGAGCCAGACGCTGGAGGAAGTTTCCAAGTGCAAGCGCGCCGGCGTGCTCATCAATACCTTTATGCTTGCCTCGGATTATGGTTTAGTGCAGTTCGTCCAGAAGGTCACGGAGATGTGCCGCGGCAAGGCTTATTTCACTACGCCTTATACTCTTGGCCAGTATCTGCTCATGGATTACATGTCGCGGAAGACGAAAACGATTCACTAAGCCCCCGACCGCACTCCGAAGTCACAGAATCCAATCGGTTGCCTAGCCTGCGCGTCGAAGGATGGTTTTTATCTTTTCAAGGGGACTGGCGCTCGGCTTTCGGAAGACGATGTCTCCGGGAACAACGACACTGACCTCGGTTCCGGTCTTGGAACTTGCTACGGTGAGTTTGCCGCCGATGCGGGCGGTCCGCTCACGCATTCCCTGCAGCCCGAAGTGACCGTCTTTGCCTTTTTCTGCAATAGTGGGATCGATGCCAACCCCGTTGTCTTTAATGAGCACCACCAGATCATGACCGTATTTCAACCCAACTTCGAGCCGATTCCCTGTGGAGTGCGCGCATGCATTGCGAATCGCCTCATAGCCGACGCGGTAGATTTCGTCGCGGACTACCGGATGCATATCCTTCGAGGCGCCGGTCATGGAAAAAGATACTTCCATGGGACGCTGCATGCGGCACTCCTCTACGGCTCGCTTGAAGGCTTCCAGCAGATCGTTTCTCTGAGTGGTTGAACTGCGCAGCGAATTCAGAGCAGCCCGCGCTTCGTCGATCGCCCGCTCGAGCCAAACTGATAATTGTTCCATGGTTGTTCGCATTTGGGCGGGATCGGATGAATTATCCAGAGCATGCTTGGCCACCATCTTGCTGCCCTGCAAAGTTTGCAGGAAGGTGTCATGCAGCTCCCGCGCCATACGAGTCCGTTCGGCCAAACGCTCGTCAAAACGGGCGCTCAGGGAGCTGTGAATCTGCCGCACCCGCAGCCGAAAACAAGCCCATATAAATAGACCGCCGCCAACTGTGCACAGAACTAAAAACAACCTGGTCTGGTACCAGGCCGGCGCAATGCTGAAATCCATAGTCGCACCGTCGTCATTCCAAACGCCGTCATTGTTGCTCGCTATCACGCGGAAACGGTACTTTCCCGGACGAAGGTTGCTGTAGAAGGCTTGGCGCCGTGAACCGGGGTCTTGCCACGCCAGATCCAGGCCCTCAAGTTTGTAACGGAAGCGCACCTTTCGCGGAGCAGCAAAACTCAGGGCCGTGTAATCGATCTCGAGATCACGGGTGCGAGGAGGAAGACGAACTCCGGCCACCGAGGAATAGCTTTTGTGATCTGCAATGACCCCTTCCACATGAACCGGTGGCAGCACAGCGTTGCGGCTCAAGTGCGCGGGATCGACCATTTGCAGAACGCTTTCATTGGCGAACCACAAGCGCCCGTCGGGAGATAAGGACGCGCCGGGTTGAAAGGCCGTAGACCAAGGCCGTGCGCCGTCGAAGACGTCGAAGGTATCAACCTTCACAACGGCATTGGCATTGTTCCGCCACTGCTTCAGTTCCGTACCCGCAATCTTGAGAAGGCCGCACTGAGCGTAAAGCCAAAGGGCTTTGTCGTTGTCGAAAACCAGGCCGTATAGGTTGTCACAGGGAAGTCCGTTCTGGCTGGTAAGAGTCCGCAGTATTCCGCTCTGCCACTCAATAAGCCCCGCCGAACTGGCGCCCAGTACCGAACCATCGGAATCGACAACGACCTGGTGGGTCACGGAATCCTTTATGCTTGCGGGATAGGTTGTCAGTTTGCCCTGCTGATAATGGGCTAGACCACCGTCGACAAGTCCCATCCAAATACCATCTTTATGATCGGAGGCTATGGAAAGAGCCGACGCCACTCGCGCGGCAGGGATTTCTTCACGCACCTCGCGATCCTGGATTCGAACCAGTTTTCTGGGATTCCCGATGGCTTCAGCCCAAACCACATTGTCTTGATCTTCCGCTAACGCGACGATCACTCCCAGCGGAGCGCCCGGGGCATGTCTGATTTGGCTAAACTTGCCTTCGTTATAAACGTAGAGTTCGTTGTCAACTCCAACCCATAGATGACCGGCATGATCCTCAAGCAGGGACGTGACTCTTTCCCCGGGCAAACCGTCCCTCGCTTGAATGGAAGAGGTTTCACCTCTGCGAAGAGATTCCAGAGCGCCGTGATTCCCTATCCAAATAGTTCCATCTCGAGCGGCGAGGACCGAATAGACGAAATTGGTAACTAGTCCCTGGCGAGTGGAGAACGTGAGCACCGGAGTATCGCGAAAGCAATCGACACCTTCGGAAGTCGCCACCCAGAGGTTGCCTTCCAGATCCTCGTAGAAACCACTTACGGAGTCGCTGGACAAACCGTCGGCGCCCGAGAACCGATCGACATTGCCTTCGTGTATGCGGTAAATCCCTTGAGTGGTTGTTCCCACCCAGAGGGTGTTTGCGCGATCCACGAACAACGCACTTACTTCGAGATTGCTCCCTTTTAGTGCTGGCGTGACAAAAGGTTTCCAAACACCCTGAAAAAGCCGTTGCAGTCCGGAGCCGGGGCCACGCCGGTCGATTCCGGCCCAAATCGAATTGTCGCCCGTAACGGCCAAGGCCAGAACCCCGCCTAACCCTTCGGCACGTTTCAATGCGGGCAGGGCAATTGTCGTGGAAGAGTCCGCCCTCCAACGCGTAAGAACGTCGGAGTTGCCCATCCAAAGATTTCCTTCCCTGTCGCCGACCAGCGGCCCGGCGTACGGACGAGTGATTCCATCTGCTTTTCCGAAACACCGGAGTTTGGTGTCCAAAACCCGACAGAGAGGCCCGGTCGCATCGCGAACTCGCGACCGCGTCATCCAAACGGTTCCGTCGCGATCTTCGAATATTGCGTTGATGCGTCCCAGGCCCTCCTGATAATTGAGTAACTCTCCATCTTTCAGGCGGGAGAGGTGGGCGCCGGTTCCAATCCACAGACTTCCGTCGCGCCCAGCCAGCAACGAGAAGATGCCTTCGGACACGTGCTTACCATTTGGTGGAACCCAAGGAACGAAGCGAACGCCATCGAAGCGCACCAGTCCACTTTGCGTTCCAATCCAAACGTAGCCATCGCGGGTTTGGACGATTGCATTGGGCGTACCGCTGAAGACGCCGTCCTGGATTCTCCAGGCGGTGTGCGCATATTGAGAGATATATCTGCCCGGATCAACCGCCCATAGCGAAGTCGCAAAACAGAACAGCAGCAAAAGACGTAACGAAATGAACTGCAGACTCCGCACGTTTCGTCCCTGGCCCCGACGCACGCCGACAATTGTACTGGATCATTCGCCTGTGACGGCGGTGCGGAGTGCAACCGCGCATGTGCCGATGGCGTTGGCCGCACGCATCTATGCTTCGTGGCGCTGCGTGCGCCACTCTGAGACTGTTGTGAATGACGTGCTCTAGGCTCTCCCGCCCGCTAAAAACCGAATTACAGACCTCCGGCTAAAGCAATTACCGCAAGGGGCCACTCTCCGGCGGACATGCATATCTGATGTGGCGAAACCGGCGGAGGCTTCGACAAAATGTCGCAAATCTTGTCATGTGTCAAATCAAGTGGCGTATCGGTGACACGCCGCATGCTTACTCTCCATCTCTTGTGGCTTTAACTTTCCTCGCATCAATCGCTTCGGGAGAACGAACATCAGCGCAACCTTGGCATTTCGATTGCCTTAGAAGCTTTGACACGGTTTGACCATCGCACGCAATAGCGGCGTGGAGAATCGTGAATTTACATATTCAGGTGATCGGAGTAGTCAATTATGCGGCGTATCGCGATTATGCTTGCAGGTTTTGTTGCTTTATCGGCTCTTGGCGCAACAGCTCAGGAAGCCCGGTCTGAGATCAGTGTGCAGGGCACCGGCTTTTTCACAAGAGATACCAGCGGTCAGGGTGTCACTCGGACCACAACCGACACCGGCGGGTTCCTCGTGGGATATCGTTACCACTTTAATCGCTGGCTCGCCGGCGAAGCCAACTACGGCTATGACCGGGACACCCTAAAGTATTTCTCGAGCGGATTTTCGCGAGTTCAATCCGACGTCCACACAGCGACCGCCGACGCAGTCGTAAACATTCCCTTCCCTGCCCGCAAGCTCAATCCATACGTTCTGGGCGGCGGCGGAAGCCTGATTTTTGCTCCCACCGGCAACGCGGGCGGTTTCGTGCCCGGCGCTGATACCCAGGCAGCCGGGACATTTCTGTATGGCGGCGGCGTTAATTACATATTGAGCAAACACCTGTTGCTGCGCGCCGAATACCGAGGCTACGTCTACAAAGACGCGGATTTCGGCATCAGGAGCCTCAACACGGATAGCTGGACTCACACTGCGCAGCCATCTGCCGGAATTGCTTTCCGCTTCTGAGTGGATGACGACACGGCAGGTGGGATTTTCCTGCCTGCCGCGGCGACTTGGTGTCCGCGTCCCTAAGAGACAGAGGAGCGCTCATGCTGGAAGGTGCAGTCGAATTACTTATCGGTTTGGTGGTAAGTGCTGTTTGCTTGCTGATGGGTATTTCTCTCGTTGGCTCGACGGTAGCGGCCCTGCGCGCGGTCAGCCGTGGAAGCCACGGCGCGGGTACCAGGCGACGATTAAGATCTTCGCTCGCGTCTCCAGTCATCGCGGATGGGCGCAACGTGAGGGCAGGGGCAAAGCTTTAGGAGTTACTCGAGATGGAGGAAGGAAGGCGTAAGAGCTGGAAAGAGTTATGTCGCGCGGCGTTGGACGCAAAGGATCCCGATGAGTTGCTGCGGATTGCTCAGGATCTGAGCCGAGTCTTAAAGAGTGAAGAAGAGATTCGGCGCGACTTCAGAAATGACGTGAGCATCAAAAGAGTTGCGGAACAGGCTCGAGATCGGCAGCGGTAACAAAGATAAAGCTTCGCCGTTCAAGAGTTTGTTTCTCGCATTCATAGGAGAACGCGGAATGAAATGGCACGTCTTCATGCTGATGCTCTGCCTTTGTGGGTCGCAAATCTCTACCGCCCAGGAACATCTGGTTAGCTTGCCTGACTCGCCGAGGCCCCAGCCCGCAATTATTGTTGGCACGGTGCTCGATGTGGACGACGACACCGTTCCGGGCGCGACCGTTGTCCTTCAAGGTAGCCGCGAAGGTTCACGGACGGTGGCGTCAAACGACAAAGGATTTTTTGAATTCAGCGACCTCGATCCCCAGGTGTATCGCATCACCGTCAATGCCGACGGATTCGCCACCTGGACTTCTCCTGACGTCACAATCCAGCCTGGCCAATATCTCATCCTAACGGTTCCCAAGCTCAGGGTCGCAAAGGCGCTCACTACGGTGAACGTGGGTTATTCGGCAGAAGAAATCGCCACCGAACAAGTCAGGGCAGAGGAGCAGCAACGTATTTTCGGAATCATCCCGAATTTCTACATCGCATACGATCCGAATGCAGTGCCACTCACGACCAAGCTGAAGTTTCAGCTCGCCGCTAAAGTCGCATTCGATCCGGTCACCTTCCTGGGGGTGGGCTTTCTCGCCGCCAGTCAACAAGCGGGAGGCACACCCAACTACCGCGAGGGCGCTATCGGCTATGCCGAGCGCTATGGCGCGGACTACGCGGATGGTATTACCGATATTATGGTCGGCGGCGCGATTCTCCCATCACTTCTGCACCAGGATCCGCGCTACTTCTACAAGGGCACCGGGACTAACAAGTCCCGCGCTATCCATGCGCTCTCCAGCCCATTCGTCTGCAGGGGAGACAACGGGAAGCCGCAGCCGAACTATTCCACCATGGGCGGAGACCTTGCGGCGGCCGCTCTTTCGAACGCCTACTATCCACCGTCGAATCGCGGCCCGGGGTTGTTCTTGACGAACTTCTTTATCGACACCGGCCAGCGCGCAGCCGCCAATCTGGCACAGGAGTTTATTCTGCGCAGGCTAACGCCCAAGGCCAAGGGTAAGAAATAATCCCGAACCCCAAGGCATTAGTCGTGAAAGCGACCGGCACACGTGTACCTTGTGATTGAGATCTCTGATCTTGTTTTCTGATCTTGTTTTCTGATCTTGTTCTCTGATCTTGTTCTCTGATCTTGTTCTCTGATCTTGTTCTCCGATCTTGTTCTCCGATCTTGTCTTTTGACTTCTGCCTGATCTTCTCTCTGATCTTCCCTTCCTTGACATTGGGCATTCAAAGGCATAGGTTGAATGCGCTTCGGCGAAGAAAGTGGAGTCAATGCGGCTTCACATCCGGAGCGAGTTCCCCACCCGGCGACTTACAAGCGGCTTTGTTACTCATGCTCGTATGCCGGCACAGCAACGAAGCAACCTCACAACTACTCGGTGCCGCCGATGATTGCCGTAGCCGCTGTCATGTACGATCTTATTCGCGATCTCACTGACGGTCCCCGGGCGGGCGCGTTGCGGGCTGAGCGTTTTCCGTTTGCGTTTGTCCTCACATATTTGTTTATCTTCGTTTCGCTGTGCCCGGCGCAAACTCCGGCAGAGGCAGACAATCCGGCCTCCCACAAGAACTCTCCGCCTACGACCGCTGCTAAGCCCGCGATTCTTACCGTTGTCACAGTTACAGGCCAGCCTCTGGACGCATCGCTTGCGCCAGCTGCGGTCAGCGTGGTTGACGGCGAGCAGATCGCCAATGCCCACGCTCTTACCTCGGATGACGTAGTGCGAACAATCCCTTTTGTTAATCTCGAACAAAATGGCAGTGCGGGCTCGTTGAGCACTCTCACCATCCGCGGCGGCAAGCCGAATCTCGTCCTGATGCTGATTGATGGCATCCCCGTCAACGATCTCACAAATCTTCTTGGAGGGGCGTTCGATTTCTCTACGCTTCTTACTCACGACGTCGAACGCATTGAGGTAGTTCGCGGGCCGCTCTCGTCCAGTTACGGATCAGAGGCTATGAGCGGCGTGATCAACGTTATCACTAAGCCGGCCCACTATGAATCGAAGTTGACCGCCGGTGTGGAGACAGGTTCATTCGGCACGGCTGGCGTGAATTTCACTGACGAAGGTTCTTACGGGCTATTGGGCTACAAATTGAGCGGGGCGTTTCTGCGGGTGGGAAACCAAGTCGAATCAGACGCCTTCTCGACGAGCACATTTTCTGATACGACCGACTATGCGCATGATACAAACTCGACCATGAGCTGGACGGTCCGTTGGATTCAGTTCCAGGGCTCGAGCTTTCCGCCCAACGGAGGAGGGCCTGAACTTTCGGTGCTTCGCACTCCGGAGACCAGCAACGCGGGAAACATCCTGGCAGGTTTCGTTTTTCAACATCAGGTGAGCAAAGTGTGGAGCACAAGCCTGAATGCCGACGTTTTCACCCGTGGGGAGCACTCCTATACGCCGCCGATTTTGGCCAGTCCGAATCCGTCACCGCTTTCGCAACCCGGCGCTCTAGCGACCACTCGTTTCACTCGACCGCGACTCACGCTGCAGAACGTGTTCAATCTTGCTCCGAAATGGCAGGCGCATTTCAATGCGCAAGGTTCAGACGAAATCGGAAGCAACAACAGTCTTCTTGACGATTCATATAGCTCAAATTTCAGCACGAACAGAGGCATTGCCAGTGGAAGCGGTGACCTTGTCTATTTCACCGATCGTATGACAGGAATGGCTGCTCTCGGCGTCAACAAGACGGCGGGATTTCCAATACAGGTTGCCCCGCGAGCAGGCGGAGCCGTGACTGTAACCAAGAACACAATTGTGAAAGCGAGTTGGGGGCGGGCTTACAGAGTACCCGATTTATATGCGCTGGAGAATCCAAGCGTGGGTAATCCCAATCTTCGGCCGGAAAAGGCAACCGGGATGGATGCGGGGGTGCAGCATCGCTTTGGCAGCATTTTGACGTTATCTGGAACGTATTACTACAACCTGTTTTCGAATTTGATTGACTTCAGTTCGACCGCCTTCCGCCTTGTAAACCTGACACACGTTCGTACCGAGGGAGTAGAAACAGAAGCTTCAGTTTCATTTACTAACAAGTTAGAAGTGCGCGCCTGGGGATCTTCGCTGAACTGGAATATTGAATCGTCAAGCGAACCGCTGCGAGACGAGCCTGACTGGCAGGCTGGATTGAGCGTTGATGCCAAACTGCCAGATCGAATTCGCGTGTCGGCTACAACTCTGTGGATGGGCAGAAGGTACGATTTCCAGCTTCCGGCGCCGAACATCGACTCAGTGGGAGGCTATTCTTCGACCAACCTATTGCTTGAATACGACGGATTCCGTCGCTTTGGGCTGTTCGCTAGAATCGACAATGTATTGAATAGCCGATTTCATGAATATCTGGGATTTCCTAATCCCGGCATTGCTTGTAGGGTGGGTATGACTTATCGTCTTCAGTGACCGTTATCCGTAGGAGTGCGGGCCCGGTCTATAAGTGGAGTCGTTGCCAAATCAAAAGAGGATCGTATGAGCTATCTCAATGCATTAAGACTGCATTTCGCAGGAACCTTTCAGGCCGCACCTTCTACGGTGAACAACGATCCGGTTCACTTCGATAATGCAACATTTCTCCCGCGCTACCAACAATACGGTCCGGGAGCCACTGACGGTTGGTGGAACCCGCGCGGAAACGCTGATTTTCGGCTGATCGGCTGCAAGGTGACCGCGGCCTGGCAGGCTGGGAAGCCGGTGTCGAACGACAACATCCTGCAGTGCCTTATCGCTGATTCCGACACACGCGTCGCGGCAAAGCTGGTGGACCTGGACACTGAGCAGCAAATGGTTTCTGAAATTTGGGGATTGGAGGTGCGCATCTGCACTGCGACAGGAAATACGCTGGCAAAAGGACGCTTTCAGCCGGCCGCATTTGCAGACATCTGGGCGCGATTCCCAACTGGTGGTCCCGACAGCTTCTTCGGGGCCATGTACCAATCGGTGCTGGTGGATTTGGAATGGGCCGACGTGTCCGGATCAGGATTTCTTACGGCTTTGAAAGCCGCGTCGGGCGCACGGCTCTCAATCAAGTTCAATGTCGATGGCTTCGACGACAATGTGAAGTCGCCGACCTTTACTCAGGGCCGGATTGTCGGCACGATCGGGCCGGCCGCAGCCGAGGAGCCGGCGCATCTCGTCCTAGGCCGCCATTTCCTGGCCACTCCGCAGAATCCGCTGAATTGCTGCGTGGCTACGGTAGATGAATCGGCCGGATTTATCTATGCCGACTTAGGCAATGCGCTGCCCACCGTTTCAGCGGGGGGTCCGCTGCAGAATTTGGGAACGCTTACGCTGGCCTGCATCTTCCCGAACGATGCAAACAATAATCCTGTCCCGCCGATTCCATTGGGCACGATCCCGTACATGGACGCCAATTGGTACGCCACGACGGCAGGCGTGGTCAGCCTGCCGGTGACTGGAACCAACTTGCAAAAGGCACAGTCGAATGCGCTGGGTTTATTGTTGACCGCGTCTGGTTCGACAAACGACGGCATTACTGAACCGCTAGGCGGCTTGTATGTTCGCGCCGATCAGTTTGTTTTTCGTCTCGAACCCGGCGAGACTGCGCAGACAAAGCTGTACGCCACGGTTTTCGGCAAGCCGCTGGCCGACGCGACCGTCGTGAGCATCTCCGATCCAAGCCAGTTGCAAGGGCAGGCGGTCAGCAACACCGGCACCGCTCCGCCCGTCGGCACGCCGCCCGGCGCCATAAACTTTCCATGCCGCGTAGTGACTGACGCTCGAGGCATTGCCACGCTGTCGATCGCCACTAGCGATCCCGCCAATCCGCGAGCCTACATCGATGGTCAGGTTTACGGCGTGAGGCCGATGCTGCAAGACACGATGCCTCCGCCGGTCGGCTATCCCTTCAACGCCACAGAGTTCATCAGCATTCTGTTGTGGAACGAATACAAAGCTGCCAATCCACCGACCTGGCAAAGTTTGAAGCTGATCTTCCAGCAGTACGCAAATCTCTATCCGGTGATGGACACGTTCTTGAATCTCGCTGACTATGAATCGGTCTGCCAGCATCGAGAATTGCTGGTGCTTGCCTTCGGTCTACCGGTTTCGGATCCAAACTCAATGCCGGTCACACGCGATCTTTCGCCGGCCAAGCGCGCTGCAATCTTGCAATGGCTGCAACACTTGGGTCCCGGTGACAAGCCACTTTTCGGCGCCGAGATCCCGGCTGCTCGCCCTGCCGCTGCACTGAAGACTGCCGCAGCGGGGCCGCCTTCCGCCGGCATGAAGGGCGGCAAGGGCGCGGCGTTAGCTCGCAGGATGGTTCTCAGGCGCACAACCTAATTTCCGGGGGAAAGTATGATTCTTCTAAGATCGGAAGTCGCTGCGAATCTTGATGGCACTCTGCCCGGCCTGCATTGTGCCCTTCAGCAAGCTATCGAGTTGGAGCACGCGACGCTGCCAACCTATCTGTATGCGCTTTACTCGATAAAGCCGGGCAAGAACCAGAACATTGCTTCTCTGCTGCTGTCGGTGATCATGGAAGAGATGTTGCACATGGCGCTCGCTTGCAACATTCTCAATGCCATCGGCGGGCACCCGAAGATCGATAAATCCAATTTTATTCCGAAGTATCCGGGACCTTTGCCCGGAGGTGTCGAATCCAGCCTGCAAGTGCCGTTAAGCCCTTTCTCGCTGGCTCTGATCGAGAATGTCTTTATGGTGATTGAAGAACCGGAAGATCCATTGCATTTCCCGGTGAAACCGATGCTGGCGGCGGGAGCACAGCCGCCACTTACCATCGGCCAATTCTACGAACGCATCCGGCAGGAGATCGTCGATCTATCGAAGAAGGGAAACATCTTCACCGGCAAAGCGGATTATCAATTAACGAGGGGATTTCCGTCGCCGGAGTTGATCGCGGTTCACGACGTGGGGTCGGCATCCGCGGCCATCGAGACGATTGTGCAGCAAGGGGAAGGCACGCGGAGATCTCCGCTCGATCCGCAGCACAGGCCGGCGCACTATTATCGTTATGCCGAGATCCGCTACGGAAAGACGCTGGTGCAAAACACTACTCCTCCGCCGGACTTCGCCTATGCCGGCGACGCGATTCCGTTCGATCCGGACGGCGTCTTTCCGGTGGTCACAAATCCTGCGGTCGCAGGTTACGCTCCGGGGACGGCGGCTGCGATCAACAACGTTACCTTCAACTACACCTACACAAGCCTGCTCAAAACGCTGCACAGCGTCTTCAACGGCCAACCGGGCCAGTTGAGCGCGGCGATCGGCTTGATGGAATCGCTTAAGGAACTTGCCTTCGCGATGATGTCCGCGATTCCGGCGGGCCCAACGAAACCGGGCGTGAACGCCGGGCCAAGTTTCCAGTACCAGTCGACGAACACATAAAGGAACCGAATCCGCGACAAAATCGAAAATATTTAGGTCGTCGGCACTTCTCCGTTCAGGCTGCAGAGCCTCGTACTTCCCTCGGAATCCGCGTCGCTGAGACCGCATGGCGGGTTCAGCAAACCCACTGCAGCGCCTCATCCTGCTCACGCGCCTTGTCCAAGTGCCCCATTTGGGGTGATATGGGAGAGGCACTGGAATAGCCAACGAGAAGATTAATGTTGCGCTCCCGCCGGAATTGCAGCGACCAAATCCGAGTTTCGGTATCTAAACAGTTGTCCGGAGCGCCCAAGAGTCTGCATTTGTCTTTATCATCTTTCTGCCCGAAGGTTCGAAACGAGATCGAAGAATGCCTAAGCCAATTTTGTTGAGCGTGGATGACGACTCGGATGTCCTGCGGGCGATCGAACGCGATCTGCGTTCGCAGTACGGCGCGGAATACCGGGTGATCGGAAGCGATTCGCCCGAGGGCGCGCTTGATCTTCTCAAGCAGTTGAAGGTGCGGAATGACAGCGTGGCGCTGCTGCTCGCCGACCAACGCATGCCGCGCATGGATGGCGTGGAGTTTTTGCAGCAGGCCATGGGAATCTTCCCCGCTGCGAAGCGGGCATTGCTTACCGCGTACGCGGACACCAACGCTGCAATCAGCGCCATCAATCACGCCAGCATTAATTATTTTTTCCTGAAGCCATGGGACCCTCCCGCGGAGCACTTATATCCGCAGTTGGATGATTTGCTCGATGACTGGCAGGCTTCGTTCCGCCCCACGTTCCAAGGGATCAGGGTGCTGGGCACGCGCTGGTCGCCGCGATCCTACGAGTTGCGCGACTTCCTGGCGCGCAACCACGTTCCCTATCAGTGGATCGATGTCGAGTCTTCCGCGAATGATCCGGAGACTAAGCGACTGCTGGAAGCTTTGGGGCCGGAGGGGGCCAGTCTTCCGGTGGTGCTCTTCCCTGACGGAACGAAACTTCTTGAAGGCGTACCCGCGGATGTGGCGCAGAAGGTCGGTTTGCGAACGCGCGCTCAAACCAGTTTTTACGATCTCGCTATTGTGGGCGGAGGTCCGGCTGGTTTGGCCGCCGCCGTTTATGGCGCCTCGGAAGGTCTGCACACGGTGATGATTGAGCGGGAAGCGCCCGGCGGCCAGGCCGGCATGAGTTCGCGCATCGAGAACTATCTCGGATTTCCTACCGGGCTGAGTGGCGGCGACCTGGCTCGCCGCGCCGTCGTACAAGCGCAGCGTTTTGGAGTAGAGATTCTGTCCCCGCAGGAAGCAGTGAACGCCAGAGTGGAAGGACCTTACCGCATTATCAAGCTGGCGGATGGAAATGAAATCTCCTGCCATGCGTTGATGATCGCGACGGGCGTGCAGTGGAGGCGATTGGATGCCCCGGGGATCGACCGGCTGCAGGGTGCAGGGATTTATTATGGTGGCGGCGCAACCGAGGCGTTGTCTTGCAAGGGTGAGATTGTCTATGTGGTGGGCGGCGCGAACTCGGCGGGCCAGGCGGCGATGAACTTCGCTAGATTTGCCGAGCGCGTTGTTATTCTGGTGCGCGGCGAATCGCTTTCCAGCACGATGTCACAATACCTAATCGACCAAATAAAAGAGACGCCGAACATTCAAATCTGGACACATGCCGGCGTGGCCGAGGCGCACGGCGAAACGCGGCTGGAAGAGATATCCGTGGTGTGTTCCGATACCAATAAGATCGAGCGCGTGCCCGCGAGTTCGATGTTTATTTTCATCGGAGCTTTGCCGAGGACCGATTGGCTGGCGGACATTGTCGAGCGGGACGAGCGCGGCTTCCTGTTGACTGGCCCCGATCTCATTCGCGATGGCCAACACCCCAAGGGATGGAACCTCGACCGCGATCCGTTCTTGCTGGAGACGAATGTTCCCGGTATCTTCTCCGTGGGCGATGTGCGGCATGGTTCCATCAAGCGGGTTGCGTCGGGAGTTGGGGAAGGTTCGGTGGCAGTGCAGTTCATTCATCAATATCTAAGCAAGGTGTAAATGGTCGATAAATCTGAGTTGCTTCGTTTTCCAACGTTCGCCGATTTGCCAGATGATCAGATCGACTGGTTCATCGGCCAATCGCAAGAACTTAATCTCAAGGCAGGCGACGTCTACTCGCGGCAGGGCGATCCCGCCGACGCGATGTTTGTGATTCTTGAAGGGCATCTTCAAGTCAGGGGCGAACTTAATGGCCAAGCCGTCCTCTTCGACCTGGAGCCGGGAGACGTTACTGGAGTGCTGCCGTTTTCGAGGATGAAGCAGTTTACTGTCGGGGGACGAGCTGAGACAGATAGCCGCGCCTTAAAATTTCCAGCCTCACTGTTTCCAGAACTCATACAGAAAATGCCGGTGCTGACCCAGCGGCTAGTGGGGCTGATGTCTGATCGGATTCGTGAGACTACCCGGCTTGAACAACAGCGAGACCGGTTGGCTTCTCTCGGAAAGCTCTCGGCCGGGCTGGCGCACGAACTGAACAATCCCGCTTCCGCCGCCAAACGCGCCGCCAGCCAACTGCGAGAGCTGATCAAGAAAGTCAAGAGCGCGAGTCTGGAACTGGGAAGACGAGATCTTACTGCGGCGCAGAAAGGGGAGATTGAAAAACTGGAAGCATTATTTACGCAAAAAGATGTCGTTCCGCCCGATGCGCTAACAATCAGCGATCTGGAGGACCAGATCGATTCGCTGTTGCGCAGTCACGGGCAGAGCGATCTTTGGCAGTTGGCGGCTGACTTGGCGCGGCGGAATATTCAGCCGGAGATTTTGGAATCGTTGTTCGCGAGCCTGGATGCAGATGCCGCTAGAGCCGCGTTGGTGAGGATTGCGGCGGTGGTGGAAATCGCTGTTCTGGTGCATGAAATCGAGAGCAGCACTTCGCGAATCTCGGACCTAGTGTGCGCGATCAAGGAATACACCTACATGGACCAGGCCAAGGTGCAGAACGTGGATATCGTGAAGAGCCTGGAAACCACGCTTACGATCCTGAATCACAAGCTGAAACAGGGAGTGGCCGTGCAACGGGATTACCAGCCTGTTCCGCTTCTCGTAGATTCGTTTGGCAGCGAACTGAATCAAGTCTGGACTAACATTATCGATAACGCGATTGACGCGATGCATGGAAAAGGCGAGCTTCGCGTCCGCACCTACCGCGACGACGGCTGCGTGGTGGTTGAGATTGGAGACAACGGCCCGGGAATTTCTCCCGAGGTAGAGCCTCACATCTTTGAGCCTTTTTTCACGACCAAAGGAGTGGGAGAGGGCACGGGGCTTGGCCTTGATACCGTGCAGCGAATTGTGAAGAAGCACAGAGGCAATATTCAGGTGAATTCCAAACCCGGCGACACGCGTTTTCAGATCTTCCTGCCGGTGGCGGACGCCACGCGCTAACAT
>Ga0116135_1000495_pt1 | contig 21830 bp, 19 predicted proteins | sample June2015DPH_20_1_FD_89738 | JGI IMG/M metagenome (GOLD analysis project Ga0116135, IMG submission 89738) | Peatland microbial communities from SPRUCE experiment site at the Marcell Experimental Forest, Minnesota, USA - June2015DPH_20_10 | ecosystem: Environmental > Terrestrial > Soil > Wetlands... | reverse complement strand
GGGAATGCTCAATGTCTTTAATATGGGCCGGTACCAGTTGCGGGCATCGCTCGGCGATGAGAGCGCGCTGCCGCAGGCGTTTGAACGATTCGATCGCGCCGCGGAGCAGTTGGAAGCGAACGGCGGCGGGGTGGTCAGCATCTACTACCATCCCACCGAATTCGTCACCACCGCATTCTGGGATCTAAATTTCGCCAAGGGTGCAAATCCGGAGCGTGCCGATTGGAAGAAGCCGCCTCGGCGCACGGCCGAGGAATCGGAGCGCTGCTACCGCATCCTGACGCGTTATGTGGAACACCTCAAATCGCGATCGGGTGTGCGTTTCGTGACGGCGCGCGAATTGCCTTTGCTTTATGAAAGCCAGATCCCGCATGCCGCGGATCGAGCTTCCATCGCGCGCCACCTGAAGGAGCACGAAACGTTTTTGATAACGGATCATGGCGTACTCTCGGCCGCGGAGATGCTTCAAATCCTACTCGGAATGGAGCCTGCGATTGTGGAAGGGCCAAGCGCGCGCGCAACCACCACGTCTCATTTGGAGGAGATCCCGCAGGCTGCTTTTGAGCGCGCCAAGGTGGACGCTGCGGGATTCATTCGGGCGAATCATCGTCTGCCCGCGGAGGTGTGGATTGGATCGGAGAAGCTATCGCTCGCTGATTTCGCCGCTACCCTGGCAGGTGACGACGGTGCCGCGAGCGCAATTGCGGTCCGCAAGGGCAATCTCGAGATAGAGAAATACGTGTCCAACGATGCGTGGGGCAGCTTCGCATGGCCAATCCATCCCGAGGGTTTTAGAGCGCCGGAATTACTGGAAATGGCGCGGCTGCAGGCTTGGACGCTCAAACCCGCCAGACTGAAGTAGGTGCGTTTCCTATACTGAAAGCAGGAGACAAACCATGTATCCGTTGAAAAAGGGCAAGACCACCAGCCAAGCCCATGTCGGACTTCCGGAGGGAACCTACGAGGAAGAACACGGGCGCAAGGGATTCTACGGGAAATCGGCACATCTCTATCACGCGCATCCGCCCACCGGTTGGATCCGTTTTGAAGGCAAGCTGCGTCCGCACTGTTTCGATTTGAACCAACTGAAACCATCGGATGAGAACGATGCGGAAGGCATGCCGCTAGCGTTTCTCGGCAACAACGATATCCGGTTGCTGGTTTCGCGACGATCGGAGGCGATGCCGTTTTATTTCCGGAACGCGGACGGCGACGAGCTGTATTTCGTGCATCGCGGGCACGGAAAAATCGAGACTGATTTTGGTCCACTCGACTATGAAGCGGGCGATTACATAAACATTCCGCGTGCGGTGACTTATCGCGTGATTCCGGAGACAAGGGATAATTTTTTCCTAATCATTGAGTCGAAGCACGAGTTCGAGCAACCCGAGAAAGGCCTGCTGGGGCAGCACGCGCTTTACGATCCGGCGACGGTAGTGACGCCGGAGCCCGCGCCGCTGCTGGACGATCGAGCAGAGTGGGAGATCCGCATCAAAGCCGACGGCGAGATTTCAAAAGTAGTTTATCCTTTCAATCCGATCGATGTAGTGGGTTGGAAGGGCGACCTGACCGTGTGGAAGATCAACATGCGCGACATTCGTCCGGTGATGAGCCATCGCGCCCATCTGCCTCCCAGCGCGCACACTACATTCGTCACCGAAGGCGCCGTGGTGTGTAGCTTCCTGCCGCGGCCGCTGGAGCAGGATGAGGATGCGTTGCGCGTTCCGTTTTTCCATCGCAACACAGATTACGACGAATTCATTTTCTATCACGACGGCGATTTTTTCAGCAAGGACAACATCAAGGCCGGCATGGCCACGCTGCATCCGCGCGGCATCCATCATGGGCCGCATCCTAAGGCGCTCGCGAATCAGAAGAAAAAAACTCACACCGACGAATACGCGGTGATGCTGGACGGTTTGAATCCGATTCACGTGTTGCCGGCGGGCGAGGGCGTGGAGTGGAAAGATTACTGGATGAGCTGGATGGAGAAGAAGCCGGTGGAGACCCGCTGATTGATCATCGATCCGCTCGAAGCCTGTCACCAGAGTGATACCGGTTATCAGAATGTGTACAAGCTTCTGATCGGGGCTGTTGTGCCTCGGCCAATCGCGTTTGTCTCGACGCTCAGCCGCGACGGAATTCGTAACCTTGCGCCATTCAGTTTCTTTACTGCCGTGAGTGCGAATCCGCCGGTGATCTGCTTCTGCCCGATACGGCGCCTTGCTCCCGATCCATATAAAGATACGTTGCGCAATATCCTTGACACGAGGGAGTTCGTGGTGAACATCGTTTCCGAGGAATTCGCGGAAAAGATGAATGTCTCGTCGGCTGATTTCCCGCCTGAAGTGGACGAGTTCGAGGCTTCCGGATTGACGCCGATTCCGAGCGATCTGGTGAAGCCGCCGCGAGTGGCCGAATCGCATGTCCATATGGAGTGCAAGCTGTATCTTGCGATCGAGGTCGGTGAATTGCCGGGGAGCGGAAATCTGGTGTTGGGCGAAGTAGTGCGATTTCACGTGGACGATCAATATTTCGACGATTTCAAGCTGGATCCGGACAAGCTGCGGCCGATCGGGAGGATGGGTGGAGCGACGTACACGCGGACTACGGATCGGTTTGAGATGGTGCGGCCGAAGTTGTGATCAGTTGGTTCGTTCCGTACGGCGATATAAAATCTCGGTGACATTGCGCACGTACTGCTCGTCGCTCAATTGCTCGACGGCTTCCATTGGAAACTCTACCAAGGATCGGAAGTGATCCGCCAGACCGGCGAACAGTTGCAACCTGGCTTGCGGCTCCAGCTCATCGCGCCGGAGCAACGCATCCAGGGCCACCGCGGCGGCTTGTGGAGATGTTCGCTGGCGCAGGCGGGCCGTCAAGTGCCGGTATTCCAAAAGCGAATTGAACTTTCCTCCCAGCAATTGTTCCAGATTCGGTTGGGCAGTTTCCTGATTTCGCACCACGATGGTATTGGCTGCAAGATCTCCCAGGCGCTGGAATCGCCGGCTGAGGACACAGGCAGTTCCGCCAACCAGATATAAGCCGGGCAAGAGATCGACAAAGCGCAGCAGGTTGCGCACTACTATTTGGCTGAAATCGAGTCGCAACGCCTGTGCATCCATCACTCGCAGCTTCAGCACGCGCTTGCCGATTGTTTGCCCGCGCCAGTACCATTCGCACGCGATTCCGTAGCCGATGGAAATGACGAAGTAGGCAATCACGTAAACCGTATCCGCCAAGCCTGCGCTGATGTTCCCGAGCAGACCGATAAATTCGTGCAGCAGACTGGTGGCGGCCACGATGCAAGCGGCATCCACGCCCCAGGCCAGGAATCGGCTCACGGGTCCGGCTAAGGGAAGCGAAAACACGATTCCTTCCGGAGTGCGGAGCAGCAACGTGTTGGTTCGCGCGTATCTCACTTCGTTCTCTTTTCGGCGGCTGCGCCCGATCTCGCGAGAAACAGTGTGAGCGCGACAAGCTCCGTCGCACCGAATGCGATTTTGAGGGCGTACGGGATCACCGGCTGGTGATATTGCGAGAGGAACGATTCCACAATGCCTGCCCATATCAGCAAAATGCCGGCTCCGAAGATGATGGTGGTTAAATCGGGCGCGATCTCGCGCAATCGCTGGCGGCGCGGCTTGCGGCTGCCCCATCCGATAAGCGCGCTGGCCAAAAGGAATCCAGCCTGCCCGCCCAGCAGAATGGCCGGAATCTCGATTGCACCGTGTGGAAGCAGCCATCCCAGCAAGAATCGAGCTTGCCCAGCGTACACGTAATCCACCGCGACTGCTCCCAAGATCACGCCGTTATAAAAAAGCGTGATCATTGTTCCCGCGCCCCAGGTAATGCCGAGCGCCATGGTGAAGATTGCCACTTGCGTGTTGTGCGTCATCAACTGCGCGGCGAAAGTGCTCTTGTGCCCGGCCAGCCGATCTTCCTTCGAAGATTCTTCCCGGCGAACGCGCTCCGATGGATCGTCCCTCAGTCCCGGAAAGGGCATGATTACTTGCTTCGCTTCGGGATCAATGCGAATGGCGACACCGCCGAACACGCAGCCCGCGATGGTGACTGCCAGCGCCAGCCAGAACGGTCCCAGATGCCTGCGAAACGTCTGGGGAAACCTCTCCACGAACCAGCGCCATGGATTCAGCCGCGTCTGTTTCTCGCGTGTCTCGTGAATTTCGCTATAGGCGCGCGCGACTAATCCTTCAAGATACCGCCGGATTTCGGGCTCACTGGCGAACGTCTCGATCTTGGCCAGGTCGGCCGAGGCTCGCTCATACAGCTCATGAAACTTCAGCAGCTCCGTGAGCTGCATGCGCTGATCGGGATTTCGATCGATGCGGTCGAGCGTGGCTTCAAGCTCCGTCCAGTGCTTGCGCTCCTCGGCGAGAAATCGGGTGAGGTCGAGGATCATAGAAGCTGCCGCTGCTTGAATTCGATGTAGAGCGATGCGAGTTGAGGGCCGAGGGTATCGGCATCCAGCAGTGAGAATCGAACGCCTTGGCTGGATAGCACGCGGCCCAGCTTCCGCAATTTGTTCCACTGCAGGTGGCCGGCCAGCTCGCGATACACGTCGTCGAGACCGGCAACTTCAGGGCCTTCGAAGAGGGCTTGCGCGCCCATGGGCTTCGCCATGCCGACCAAAATGAGATGCTGCCGCAGCAGAGGCACGTTGCGCATGAAAGCTTCAGCCACGATAGGATCGTCCAGCTCCGTGAGAAAAATTAGCAACGCGCGCCGTCTCAGCCGCAGACGCAGCAAGCTGACCAATTCGTCAAAATCCGGCGCGACCAGGCGCGGCTGCAGCGTGTACAAAGCATCCCGGCATGCGCCGTAGTGGGCCTTTCCATTTCTCGCGCGGACGAATCCGTGGACGCGGTCGCTGAATGTGATCAGCCCGAACAGATCGCCTTGTTTTTCGGCCGCTAGCGCCAATAGGAGTGACGCCGTGATGTTGCGTTCCAGAATGGTTGCATCGGGATGGTCCGCGATGGGGCGCGCGCTGAGGCGTGACGCATCCAGGATGATGTAGACTTCCTGCGTTCTCTCAATTTGGAAAACTCGCGTGATGGGGCGGCCGTGGCGCGCCGTGGCTTTCCAATCGATCTCATCGAAACCATCGCCGGCGGCATATTCCCGCAGCTTTTCGAACTCCCGCCCTTTCCCGATCTGGCGCTGGCCATGGACGCCCAGGCGGCCGCGCTTGAAGAACGCCGGCGATTTCTTTCGCTCCGCGGCCAGGTTCGGATAGACGCGGATTTCCAATTGAAGCGACAATGTTTTTCTAGCCGCCCACAGGCCCAGTGTGGACGCGCGCTCCACGGTGCAGCGATCCATGCGGTATTGGCCGCGCTTGTGAGGCGTGCACTTCCAAGTGAGGCGGGAGAATTCCGTCCCTGCCGGCAGCACCGCTGATAGCTCTTCATCTGGCGCTGCGATTTCGGCAGGAAGCGGCAGGCCGATTCGTAGCTGGATTTGCTTTTTGGCGGGGTTGCGAAGAGTCAGTTCGACCTGGCCCTCGCGATCCTTCCACAGACGAACGATGCCCGTGGTGCGGCCTTCTATTCCAGCTAATCGGCGAGGCGCTGCCGCGGCGTCCAAGACTGCGATGAATACGAGCGCGGCGATGGTCCCGTAGCCAAGCGCGGCGAATCCGGGCTGGATGACGAGCAAGGCCGCCGGAGCCGCGATGGCGCCTAACAGGACGAGAAGTCTGTTGCTGGGTGTCACCACATTATCTATCTCGGGACGGGGACTTCTCCCAGGATTTTGTTGACTACTTCACGTTCGTCCAAGCCTTCGATCTCGAACTCCGGGCGCACAATCAGGCGATGCTCCAGGACGGGCGGCGCCATGGCACGAATATCGTCGGGCGTCACGAAATCGCGGCCTTCAATGGCCGCGTGGGCGCGGCTGGCCAACAACAGGGCTTGCGTAGCGCGTGGACCGGCGCCCACCAAAACACTTTCATGCGTGCGCGTTTTACGGACCAGATCTACCAGGTACGCGATCAGTTCCTCACGGACCAGCACATCGTTCAGGCACTGCTTCAATTCATCCAGTTCCTCATTTCGAACACATGCTTCTACTGTGGGCAGGGTCTGTTCCGGTGAATCGGTGCCGAGCATTCTTCCGGCAAGGGTCAGTTCGTCGGCGCGCTCCGGCGATCGCATGACGATCTTGAACATGAAGCGGTCCTTCTGCGCTTCGGGCAGCGGATATGTTCCTTCATATTCGATGGGATTCTGCGTGGCGAACACGGTGAAATTGGGCGGGAGCGGATAAGTCTGGCGGTCGATGGTGACCACACGTTCCTGCATGGCTTGCAACAGCGCCGATTGCGTTTTCGCAGGAGCGCGATTGATTTCATCCGCCAGCAGAAAGCTGGTGAACACGGGACCCTTCACCAGCGTGAATTCGTTTCGCTGGAGATTGAAGACGTTGGTTCCGGTGATGTCGGCCGGCATGAGATCCGGAGTAAACTGGATGCGCGCGAATTCGCATCCCAGCACGCGTGCCAGCGTTCGTGCCAATAACGTTTTGGCGATGCCGGGCACGCCTTCAATGAGCGCGTGGTGCCCTGTGAAGATCACGATCAGCGCTTGATCCACTACGTCGTTCTGGCCGATGATAACTTTGTGAACTTCGCGCCGGACGCGCTCCATCACGGGCATCAATTTTTCCAGGTTCGCGTTCATCGATCGCTCCGCTCTGCTAAGATCCGCGATACTTTGCGGTAGGTCTCGACGGCATCATTCTCACGGCGAGCTAAGTTGCGAATTCGCTCGATTTTCACCTCGGAAACGAACTTGGCGCCGTGTCGCGAACCCTCCCACTCGTCGAGACAGGTTTTCATCAGCACCTTGGTGGGAACATTTCGCCGCAACAGATTTGCGAGGCCGGAATTAACGTCCTTCGCCGCTACGCTATCGTCTTCGGCGCTCGATTCCAGACGCGGAGGAAGAAGGCTGGTAGAGTTTTTCCAAATGAAGAGCGCGAGCATAGTCAAGAGAACCACGGCGAATGGTTCCAAATGATATTTGCGCGCCAGAGTGACAATGCCCCCGCTTTCAGTCAAGCCCAGATGATGCTCATCAAAAATAATTCGGTGATTCGAGCCCAGCGCCCAAGCGATCGCGGTTGTGTCGCGCTCGCCGGCCAGCGCTTCGTTGCTCCACGGATAACAACTGGCCAGCAACACGATGGTCCCCGTTCCGAACGGCCGTTCCAGGCGATGCACAACCTTGCCTCCGTCTCGGAAGTAAAGCGCAGTCAGCTTGAGAGCATCGCCGGTTTCATCTTCTGCCTGCTGAGCCGGCCGCGTGATGTAGCCGAATTGTACACCCCAACGTTTTTCGATGGCCGGGGCATCGTGCGGTTTCTTATCGGCGGGTTCTTCCCGCACCCGGCCAACCGGCCGCATCGCGATGACCACGCGCGCGCCGCCGCGAGCCAACGCCTCATACTCTTTGAGCTGGTCTTCGGGCGTAACTTCAAACCGGAACGGATTCTCTCCCAGAAACAGAATCGTGGCTTTTCGTTTTGGAACGTTCTCGAGATCAACGTAGCTGCGGGTGGGAACAATGTCCGGAACCCGCTGTAGGCTTTCGTAGAGGGCTTTCGTTCCGAGCGGATCGGCACGTAACGACGAATACTGGGGATAGATATCGCCTGCGGTGAAGCGCAGCTCATAGAGCTTCCAGAGGCCGAACAGGAAAGCACCGGCGAGGACGGCCATCAAGATTCGAAGGCCTCTATTGGAGCGCACAAGTCCTCATCTTCGCCAGGTTGCTTTCGAATTGTTCCAGTATGCTGCGATCCACTTGGTACTGGCCATACCAGGTTCGCTCAAACACGCCCATGTTTTGTGCGAACACTTCCATCAGCTCCGGCGTGGCGCGAGTTTTGCGGCGAAGCTCGCGGGCGTAATCCTGGTTGGACTTGCCTCGTTGGATGGAAATCAGCGAGCGCTCCGCGAGGTGGGCAAGCGAAGCCAGATAAAATGCGCGCAGGGCCAGGCGGAAATCCTGCCGCGCCATCAAATCGCGCGCAAGTTGCAGCCACTGATCCAAGGGTTGCTGGTCGGCTTGAAGATCCGTATCATTCAATTCAACGGCAGGAGCAGTTACTGGTATGGCTGCGGCACCGCGCGCCTGTTTTCTGGATCGCAGCGTTCGCCAGAGCAGCCAGCCGAGCAGCATAGCGGCCGCGACCAGAAGCGTGTACAGCAGTGCGCGCAATTTGCCCGTATCCGGTCCCGGCTTGTTCCCGCCCAAGCCCGGCAACATCGACTTCAACTTTTCGCCGAGCCAGTTGATGAATTGATCCGCCCAGCGGCCCACTTGTCGCGCGCCGCGGGCGGTTGCATCCAGGAAAGATTGGGTCGCTCGGATAAACCAGTTGGGATTGTTCTCTGGAGGACGAAGCGGCCGGGGGAGGCGCCAGGTGAATTCCGGCTGATGAATTACATCGTCGATGGCGTGATTCAGTTGGTCGACCGAGACTGCCGTGGGAAGCGCCGGAGCGAGTTGCGCGGCGAGTAAAATTGGCAACACCATCAAAAGCATCGCAGGCAGGAATGCCTGAGCTACGCGCAAGTCTTCGCCGGTCTTAATGGATTCAGAGTAGAAATAGCGGAGCAGGTACACTGCTTTGGCCAGTGGATTTGTTACCAGATACGTAAGACTGGCCGCGACGGCGAAAAACGTCGTATTCATGGTGGCCACGCCACTATGTGTGAACACATTTTCTACTCCGAGCAGCAATTTCGCCAGATAAGGCGCGATCAAGATGGCTGCTCCGATGTTTATAAAAACCACCACCTCAAGCATCGCGAGAATCGCGAGCAGGGTCCAGTTTTGCGTTTGCCAGACCAGCGCCTGTTTCCGGGCGGCGCTGACTTTTCCATCGCGCACGGCCATCAAATTCTGATAGAACGCATACGTGGAGGCGAACGGCAGCAGCGTTAACAGCGCCACCGGCAACGCCAGGAATTTGGTCGGCTGCATTGCGATCTGTAGCAATCCGAGGCGGAGTGACTCTTTCGACCACGCGCGCGGCGGGGAAACACCCGAAAGTTCGGCATGCAGGCGGCGGACAAACAGCGCCTGCCAATACATCATCCAGGATAAAAGCAGCGAGAGGCCAAGCGCGGCAGGCGCGCAATGATCGTAGGCGAACGCGCTGTGGCTCATATCCGCCCAGAAAAACAGGAAACCGAGGATGAAGGGCAGCGAGCCTGCGTAGTACGCCGCCAACGCGGACGTGGGCGCGCGGCGCAGCAGGTAAACGGCCTCCTCGTATAGATCGATCGCGCCTTTGGACGGCCGCTTCATCGCTCCCTCCAGATTGTGCCGTCATGCACGGATGAAGGAATCAGCAGCAGCGTACGTCCGAGAGCATAGAAAAACAGCCAAGCCATCAGAACGCCTGCCACGGGGAGCAAGCCGCGCAGCAGGCGTCGAAAGGCGCTGGTTCGGACGGTCTCGCTCGCAATGAGCTTCTTCAGGCAATCCGCGCAAAGGACACGATCGTCGTGTTCGGTGACGCATTCGCGGCAGAAATAGCGCAGGCAGATGGGACAGCGCGAGGCAGCTTCCCGAAAGTCATGATGGAAACAACGCTCGTGGATCATTCGCCGTTTCCAAGCTCGATCGGCGGTGGAGTGCGGACGGTGCGCTGATGACGCCACATGAGGATGAGGCCGGTGCACCCGAGTAACAGAAAGCCGATCAGGTCCACCAGCCCGTATGCCTTCAACGCCGGATCCTCCATGATCATCGCCTGACTCGTCGCTCTCGGTCCCAAGTGCGCGGCTATATAAATGCTAACTGCGAAGCTTGTCAGCCCGCTCGCAATGTAGAAGGCCAAGGTAACGTAGACTAGGCGGCGAACACCCAACGCAAGGTCGCTGTTGCGTTGTTGAATGGCAGCTAAAATTAACAGCAGCAGAATTGTAGTGCCGACAACGGCGGCGACAATGCCCAGGGGAATGGATGCGACGCTCTTTAGAGAGATGGCGCTGAGAGCTCCGCGGACCAACATCAGAGAGAACGCGATCCAGTGGACTTGGCCGGTACAGTGGCGTAGCGCTGGCTTTGGCGTGGACGGGCGGCCAGCGCGCGTATCGGTCGGAGACGCTTCCAATACCTCGGCGCTCACGCTGCCTTGGGTCCTCTCAATTTCGGTCTTTAGTTGCGTCACGGCTTCCGCGGCATCCGCCTGACGCCGTAAGGAGGGGAGCGTCTCGCTGCTGATCGACGTTTGCAGATAGCAGGCGCAATTGGCGCTTCGCCATCCCAAGAAGAATGATAGGAGTGACAGAAGCGCGCAAAAAATTCCCCACGCCGGATGCCCAGTGTACAGCAGAGCCACGGCCGTAACCATCACCAAGACGGCTGCGGTGTAGCCAGAGAACGCCAAAAGATCCGGAAGTTCGGTAACGACGATAGCCTGGATATCAGCGAAATAAAATCGCCGATAGCTCTCAGAAAACGGATTCCGGCGGACGCTCAACAAATGGTCCGCACCCATCCACAAGGAATGGCGCACGAAAATTCCTGAGCGCCCTGGCAACTTCCGATACTGGGGTTGAGTTGTCATCGCTGCCGGTAAATCAGAAATAACACCAACCATATCCAGGCGCCAATCTCAATTGTCGCGAGGAATGCTGCGATGTAGAAACGAATCTTGGTGCGCAGCAGGATGCTGGAAGGCGCGCGCCAGTAGCGAATCACAACGTACCAGGTGACGGGCGCCGTAATAATTGTCGGCCAGATGAGCAATGCGGGAAAAGTCGCGAGGATCAGCGCCAGGTTGTCGTAGAGTTTGCGGCTGGGGTCCAATTGAGCGAGTTGCCCTTTTTCACTGCTGGCCTGGATGCAGCGCGGGCACCAGTTCTGGCCCAGAAATTCCACCTGGCATAACGCGCACAGGAATCGGCCGCATCGATCGCAGGGAACCACGGCTCGTTTGAGCGGATGATAGAAGCAACTGGATTCGCCGGCTTCGAGCACTGGCGTTCCGGTGGATGCGGCCGCGGGCTTCGCAAAGAATGCCGGGAAGACGAACGCCTGCAGCGGAGCGCGGCAGGAGGCGCAAAAGGCATGCTCGCGATTCCAGTCCGCCGGCGGGATGGGCGTATGGCAGCGGGAGCATGCGAGATGTTCCGGCGCGAGCGGCATGGAAGGTTATTTTTTGATCACGCGTGTATCGCAAATGCGATCGTGCAGTGCGCGTTTCTCGTCGTCAAACCCCGCCATGATGTATCCGATGAACATCATGAACCCGCTCAGAAGTTTTGCGAAGTGACGGCCCAGGGAGCGGCCATAAGTCACTTGGCCGCCGTCACTCATCACTACGCGCAGGCCGCACGCCATTTTCCCAAGCGTCGCGGCATAGCGGCCAATCATCAACGTTTCGTATACCCCCTCAAATACCAGCGCGACGAGCCAGACCACACCCTCGATCTCCAACAACTGCAGCAGGCCCGCCGGCGAACGTTGCAGGTTGGCCCAATCCACCGGAAACAGCATCAGCAGGATGGCGAAGAGTATCACGATCAGAACGGAAAAGATCAAGCTATCCACCAGGACGGCGAGATAGCGAATCCAAAATCCACCGTAGTGTGCAGCTCCGGCCGGCCGAATTCCTTCACGCAGCTTCTGGGTGAACAGCGGTTTGCACTCGGCGCAAACCAGAGAGTTCCCGAACGCCACCAGATCATCCGGCGCGTAGGGGCGTCCGCATTCGGAGCAGAATTTCGCGTCACCCGCGGCGCCTTCCAAGGCAGGTGGCTGCGCTGCGGGCCGAATGGTCCTGTAGGGCTGCCAGTTCGGCATTCCGGAGCGCCAGACCAGCGTCTCGTCGTGGATGATCCCCGCTGTCACCAAGCCTTCAAAGGAACCGTCGTCGATCGGGCCGATTTGTTTGCCGGAGTCACCGTAATACCAATCCATAAGCCCCGTTTCTCGTTTCTCGTTTCTCGTTCATGGTTTCTGGTTCGTGATCCATTGGGTGGCTGCGTCCAGGGCTGGGTCTTTGCCAGACAATAATGCCTCGCGCGTGATTGGCGCTTCGACATCCGGCGTTACGCCCAAGCCTTCCAGCGGTTTTCCGCCTTCGGAAATATAGTTGGCGATGGCATACTGGAAACCGTCGCCATTCGGCAACATTTCTAAGACCGACGGCAAGGCCGCGGCGGCGGTACGGGTGCCGAAAATGCGCGCACGTCCCAGATCCTTCAGGCCACCCGCGAGGATTTCCGATGTGGATGCCGAAGCGCCGTCCACCAGAATCGCAAGCGGGCCTGGAAAGGTGTACACGCGAGGATTCACCACGAACTTCAGCGTGGTATCGCGCATATACAGGGTGCCCAGCCGCTGATCTGGTTGATCGATGAACCAACCCGCCATCCCCATGGCCATGGCTCCGATACCGCCCGGATTGCCGCGCAGGTCGATGATGAAGCCCCGGCATGTTTTGCATCCTTCGACGGCTTCGCCGAACCGATCCATCACATGGGCGGGGTCGAGAAACATGTTGAATTTCACATAGCCGATGCTGCCGTTCGCAAGTTTTGAAGAATCGAACCAGACGTGCATCGGATACAAATATCCGAATTGAGACAACGCGCCCTTGGGCTTTCCCTGGATGAGCGATTTGGTTACGCGCTGATTGCGACCATCCAGAAATTCCACGGTAATTGATTCGCCGGCGGCCCCATCCAACCGCGAGAGAATGGCCCGGCATAGCACCAGTTCGCGCAAAGTAGATTGAGCGTAGGTTTCGTTGAGCTTCTCTACAACGGGGGCGAGTTCCATGGGGCCAATCTTCAGGATTTCCCAACCCGGCTGAACGCCTTGTTGCGCTGCCGACGATCCGGCCTCTACTGAGGTCACCAGCACCTGAGACCCTGCCACGCGCACGTCCATGCCGGTGGTGATTTCACCCTTTCCGCTGGAGCCATTGAGATCGGAATAAAGATCGCTGGGTATGATGGCGAAGTGCGTCTCATGCAAGCGGCCCAGCATGTCGTTCAAAATCGCGCGGGTGGCGTCCATGGTGGTAGCCTTCTCGATGGCGGGGCGCAGTTCGTCGTGCACCGTTTGCCAGTCAAGACCGCCCGGCTTGGCTTGCCAATGCTTGTCGCGAACGGCGGCGAAGACGTACTCGAAGGAATCGATATTGAGCTTGCGCTGATTGGCGCTAAGCTGGCCGGGAGCCACGGAGGCTGCGATCTGCGCAAATGCAAGTGAAACTGCTCCGAGAATCGCCGTCGCGAGCCAGCCTACCCGGATCATTCCTTCGCGAGGACCTTTGCGCCCAGCGCGCCGCCCAACACCGGTAGCGCCGTGAGAATAACGAACAGCATGAGGACCGAGAACGCCAGACCGCCGGCTAAGGTTGCTGGATTGTTGAGGGCTTGTGTTAACTGCTCGGTGCGGGCGTCGTTGGGTGGCAGTTGGCTGCGGAAGAATTTCACCAATCCACCTTCGTTCGAAATCGCCACCATCGCCACCGTAAAAAGAATGGTTACGAACATGAATGAGAAGATGCCCGTAATCCAACCCATGCGCGCGCCGCTGCGGATGCTGAGCATCTGGCCGGTGCGCCGCGAATAAGCGAAAACGGCAAGAAATCCGGCGGCGATGAAAGCCAGCAGAAGGCGCACAAATGGAAAAGGCAGCGGGAACATGAACAGCAGCACGGCCGTCAACGCAGCCAGAAAACCGATGCGCACGGCAATCCTGTTGTGGAAGCTAATTTCGAGCGGCGTCTGAGCTTGAACGGGCTGCGCGGGTAGAGGAGGAGGTACTTCCGCGGGAGTTTCTTCGGCGAAACCCGGATAATCGTACTGCGGCTTTCCGCACTTGTGGCAGAACCGGGCATCGGGCGGCAACTGCGCGCCGCAGGTACAAAAATCAGGCACGACTCTAGTTTGACATACGTAAAAACCATTGACTAATCCAGAGGGCGGTTCTATACTAAGATTACTGAGTAAGACAACTGATTATGGCTCGCCAAGATTCGTTGCAGGGTTCGCTTCCGGTGCTGGTGCTGAAGATCCTGTCGCGGCGGGGGCCGCTGCACGGCTACGGCATCACGGCACAGATCGAGGGCATCTCAGACGAAATCCTGCGCGTGGAAGAAGGCTCGCTCTATCCGGCGCTGCATCGGATGGAGGAAGCCGGCTGGATCAAGGCCAAATGGCTGACCACGGAGAATAAGCGCCGCGCGCGCGTGTATGAAATCACGGCGGCTGGGCGCAAACAACTGGAAGAACAGGAGTCGCGCTGGCGCGAGGTAACCGCCGCTGTCGCGCACGTTCTAGGGAGAGCATAATGTCCTGGATTTCACGTTTGACGAACGTATTTCGAAGCGGTCGGCTGGACCGCGATCTGGAAGCCGAGCTGGAATTTCACATTGAAGCGCGGACTGATGAACTAATTGCGAAGGGTCTGACGCCAGAGGATGCGGCGCGCGAAGCCCGGCGTCATTTTGGCAATCGGCTGCTGCTGCGAGAGTCGAGCCGTGAGGTGAAGCTGATTTCGTGGTTGGAATCCGTGTTTCAAGACGTACGCTTCGGGCTGCGGATACTGCTCAAGAATCGCGCCGTCACTGCGGCGGCGGTGTTGTCTTTATCTCTCGCGATTGGTGCATGCACGGGGGCGTTTTCGTTGATCGATGCCCTGATCTTGAGGCCCTTACCTGTGCCGGATCCAGGGCAACTGATTTACTGCTCTTCTCCCACGTTTGGCCCGTCGCTGATCGTAAGCACCTATACCAGCGCTGCGCTTTTTGACCGTTTTGTTCAATCGTCAGGCCAGAAGGTGGAACTCTTCGGAATCAGCTATCCTGGACCACTTCAGCCGATTACACTCGACGGCTCCAACGGAGAGGAAGAGAGCGTTCGATCGCAGAGGATCTCCGGCGACGGGTTCCGGATTCTCGGCGTCCAGCCTTCGATCGGCCGCGTGCTGACTGCCTCCGATGACGGCCGCAGCGTCGCGGTGCTGAACTACAGTTTCTGGGTCCGGCGCTTCGGATCCAGTCCGGCAGTTCTGGGTCGCTGGTTCGGTTTCCAAGGCAAGCAGTTCCAGATCGTCGGCGTTGTTCGGAACGGATTTGACGGCCTGATTCCAGGTTATCGAATGGACGTCTGGTTTCCGAAAATAAACGCAACGGCATCTCAAGATCCCTCTTCGGATTGGGATCAGGTTTGGGGACGTTTGAAACCGGGGGTTCGATCCGAGCAGGCCAGGCAAGCCCTTCAGGTCGTATTTACGAATTATCGCCGCGACCACACCGATGAATTCCTTCGGTCAGGCGGACCGCCGGATCAATTGCCGAAGTACAAGAACGCGCAGCTCATCCTGAGTGCTGGAGCGAGTGGCGGTCGCTCTATGGTTCGTATGGATTTCGAACGGCCATTGTGGATACTGGCAACGGTGGTTGCGCTGGTTCTGCTAATCGCCTGTTCCAACGTCGCAAATTTGCTGGTGGCTCGCGCTGCCGCACGGGAACGCGAGATGGCCATGCGGATCTCGATTGGGGCAGGACGCGGGAGACTGATGCAGCAACTGCTTATAGAGAGCGGTCTGATGGCGAGCGTATCTTGCATTCTGGGATTGGCCATTGCCGCTGCGACGGCGCCCTCCATTGTCAACCTGCTTTCGCCCTCCGACTTTCCTGCCTACCTCGACGTTCAGATCGGGTGGCGCATGCTCGGGTTCGTCGCCTTCATCGGCATCGCGACTACGCTTCTGTTCGGGCTGGCTCCCGCGCTGCGCGGTTCGGTCGTTTCTCCACATGAGGCGTTGAAGGCAGGCGGTGCAAAACAGTCCAGCAAGATCAGCTTGCTGCGGCCTCTGTTGGCCTCGCAAGTCGGCTTCAGTTTCGTCGTTCTGTTCCTCGGCGGTCTGCTCCTGATCTCTTTCCAAAAACTCACGAGCGTGGATCTAGGGTTCTCAAAGGACCGTGTTGCGCTCTTTGACATTCGGATGAAGAACCCAGCCAGGAATGATCAGGCGTACCTTGCTGCTTTACAACTACTCGACAGCGTGCGCCGGATTCCCACGGTGCAAGCCGCGGGCATGTCTCTGGAGGGCCTGATGGGAGGGAATTACGCTTGGGTGATGGAGCCTGGAATTCGATTTCCAGGCCACCAACTGGAATCCGTTAAGCCCCGCTATCTACCGGTCTCGACGGGGTTCTTAGAGACCATGCAAATCCGCCTGATGGACGGTCGCGATCTCGCCGCGCGGGATATGGCGCCGGGATCAACTGCGGTAGTGGTCAACCAGGCGTTCGTGCGCCAGTATCTTGCGGGAGAGAATCCGTTAGGCGTGCGGTTCGAAAGGTTCGGTGACGATCCACGTCCAGCCCCGCAAGAAATCGTTGGAGTTGTCCAGGATGCGAAGTACAATAATCTCCGCGAAGCGACCTCTCCAACCGTCTACGAACCGTGGGGCCAACCGGACGGAGTCATGGAAGTGCGCACGGCAGGCAATCCCATGGCTGTCGCACCTGCAATACGGCAAGCGATCAATCAATCTAATGCCGGACTGCACGTCAACAGCGTGACGTTGCAATCCACTCGGATCAACAACACGCTGTTGCGCGAGCGACTACTAGCGCTTCTGGCCGGATTCTTTGCGATCGTCGCAGTGGTGCTGGCTGCGATCGGATTGTATGGCGTGCTCAGCTACTCTGTTGTCCGGCGGACCAAGGAAATCGGTATTCGCGTGGCGCTTGGCGCGCGGCAGTTGGGAGTCGTACGGTTGGTTGTATCGGATGTGATGCTAGTGATCGCCGTTGGGTTGGGACTTGGGATTGCTGGCGGATTTGCGCTCGGCAGGTTTGTTGCATCGCTTCTGTTCGAAGTGAAGCCGTCCGATTTCTGGAGCTTAGCGCTGCCGCTTGCGTGCTTTCTCGCGGTCTCCGCGCTGGCTGCGCTGCCGCCCGCATTCCGCGCCGCGCACGTGGATCCCATCGTCGCGTTGCGGGAGGAATAGTATTTACCCCAGCATCGGAATCAGTTTTTTGCGGCCCGACATCGCGGCCACATCGAGCGGTGTGCGGCCCTGCCTGTCGCGGCGATTCAAATCGCCACCCGCATCGAGAACGGCACGGAGCATCCGCTCGTTGCCTCGGGAGGCCGCTTGATGGACCGCCGTCCATCCCTCATCATCGGGAACATTGGGGCTGGCGCCTTGCGCGAGCAGCCACAGCATCGGCTGGATCTGCCCCCAGCGGATCAAATCATTCAACAATGGCTTTCCATTACTGAGCGCTCCATCCGCGATGGCGCCGTGAGCCAGGGCCAGCTCCGCGAAATCCAGCCGCGCGTTCCACAGACCGGGCACCAGGGCTTCGGTGGGATCAGCGCCGCGATCGAGCAGCAGCTCGAAGATGTCTTTGTTCTTGGCGGACGCTGCGAAGTATACCGCGTCCATTTCATGGTTCCAGGATTTGGTTCGGGCGCGTAGATCTGCTCCCGCATCCAGAAGCAAACGGGCGATCTCAAAAAGCTTTGCGCCCGGATATCGCGAGCCGGCTGCGCATTGCAGCGCCGTCAGCCCGCCGGAATCGCGAGTGTTGGCGAAATCCGGGTGCGTCGCTAGCGTTTTCTCCACCAGCTTGCGATCGCCCAGTGCGGCGCCTGCGAATCCATCCACGTTGGCGCCCGCTTTTTGGAGCCGCTTCACGTACTCAGGCTCTCCGACGAAGGCCGCGATGATTATGGCGCGCGCCGGCGGCCAGGCGCCGAGTTGCTCGGGATCAGCGCCGTGATCGAGCAGCCAGTCGAGACACTTGAGCCTTTCGCGTGTTGGCTTGCCCGCTGCGGCGTGCGGATCTTCTTGAAGCAGAGCGTGGAGGGGGCGATAGCCGCGCCAGATTCCGTTCAGGTCGGCGCCGTTTTTCTGGAGTAGAGCCAGGGCTTTTGTGAAGGCCAGACGGGATGCTTCGACTACCGCGCGGTTTGACAAGCCGGAGGATTGTCCTACGGCTGATCGAACTGCTACTAATTTCCCGGAGCGGATAGCTTCTACTAGCAGGTCGGCCACTACATCTATGTTACGAAGCGGTAGCCTAGCCCGTGAATCGTCAGCAGGTGGCGCGGTGCGTTGGGACTTGCCTCCAGCTTCTGGCGTAACCTCACCACGTGCGCATCCACAGTGCGCGTGTTGGGATAAGCTTCAAATCCCCACACCGAATTCAGGATCATATCGCGCGTCAATGGCCGGTCTACGTTGTGAAGGAAGAAAGTCAGAAGCTCATATTCCAGACGCGTGGCCTTCACTTCCTGTCCCTGCCGCTGTATAGTGCGCCGCTCCAGATCCACTTCCACATCGCCGAAGCGAACTAACTTTTCAAGACGCGCGGAGGAGCGGCGCAAGAGCGCGCGAATTCGCGCCAGCAGTTCGCGCGTGCTGAATGGTTTCACCATGTAGTCGTCAGCGCCGATTTCGAGCAGCAGGATTTTCTCCACTTCGTCGGCAATTCCACTGAGCACAATGATAGGTGTGTCGATACTGGACGCACGCAGTTGCTTGCAAAGGTCCGCGCCGTTCATGCCGGGCAGCCGGAGATCTACCAGTAACAGCTCCGGCTTCAGCGACAGCGCTTTTTGGAAACCGGTCTCGGCATCACCGGCCAGGATGGGAGTAAACTGCTCGCGCTCCAGCATCAGGCCGATAGCATCGCTCAAGTTTTCGTCGTCGTCAATGAGAAGGATCTTGCTCATGTTTTTTACGCTCCAGGATTCAGCCTTGTTATTTCCTTCATAGACGATGTTGCTCTGCTCAAGGAGTGTACACGTTGGATGGAATCAAGGTCCCCGGCTAACACTTTCATTGCAGGCAGCTTTGTTAAACTTATTCCTACCTCCCATGGGCAAGGACTCACGCATCGTTCGCTTTGGGGTGTTCGAGGCGGACCTTGATGCCGGCGAATTGCGCAAACATGGATTGAAAATCCGTCTGCCCGAACAAGCTTTTCAGGTTTTGGCGATGCTGGCGGAGCGTCCGGGCGAGATTGTCACGCGCGCCGAGCTGCGGGAGCGGCTGTGGCCTGGCCGCGCCTATGTGGATTTTGAGCGCGGGCTAAACAAAGCCGTGAATCGGCTGCGTAGCGCGTTGGGAGATTCGGGAACGAATCCACGCTTTGTTGGGACTGCGACGCGCCGCGGTTATCGCTTGCTGGCGCCGATTGCAACGGAATCGGTGCAGGCGCCATCCGCAGCGCGCCAACGCATCCGGCTAGCGGTGCTTCCATTCGAGAACGTGGGCGGGGATCCCGAACAGGAATTTTTCAGCGACGGCCTGACCGAAGAGATGATCTCCGAACTCGGACGGCTCAGCCCCGGCCGCCTGGGGATTATCGCGCGCACTTCCGCCATGCAGTACAAGCACAGCGGAAAACGGATCGATGAGATCGGTAAAGAGCTTGCTGTGGATTACATTCTGGAAGGAAGCGTGCGGCGCGTGGGAAACCGATCACGGATCACTACGCAGCTGATCCATGTTGGCGACCAGACCCATTTATGGGCGCAAAGCTACGACCGGGAGCTGGCCGACATTTTCCAGATGCAGCGCGAAGTTGCGCAGCGTGTGGCCGACTCCTTGGCTTTTGAGCTGCTGCCGGAAGCGCACACGCGCGGCAGGTTCGTGGTGCCGGAAGCGTACGAGGCTTATCTGCGCGGGCGCTATTTTTGGAACCAGGGAACGGACACCGGCGCATGGAAGGCCATCGAGTGGTATGAGCGGGCGTTGCAGCATGATCCGCGATACGCGCTGGCATACTCCGGGATTGCGGATTGTCACGGGCGCCTTGTGTGGTTCAGTGCAACGCCTCCCCTCGACGGCGGCGCGAAAGCCAAGTCGGCTGCGGCGCGCGGCCTGGAGTTCGACCAGGATTTGAGCGAGGCGCATGCGTCCATGGCGCTGGTCCACTTTTGGTTCGAATGGGATTGGGCGGCGGCCGAACGCGAATTTCGCCGCGCTACCCAACTGCGGCCGAACTACGCCGACGCGCACAATTGGTATGCGGCATTCCTCAACGCCTCAGGGCGTTCGAACGAAGCTGTGGCGGAGCAAAAGCTGGCCGAGGAGTTGGACCCGCTTTCGCTCACCATTGCGATGAACGCCGCCGATCCTTACTACTTCACGCGCCGGTTCGATCCGGCCATCGAACATTTGGAGCGCGTGCTGCGGCGAGAACCGCGTTTTTTCCCGGCGCATTACAACCTGGGCCGCGCGTACGCGCTGAAAAGCATGTATCCGGAAGCGCTGGCGGCCTTTGAAACAGCGGCGCGGTTGTCGGGGAATCGGCAGGCCGGTGCGGCGCTGGCTTACGCATTTTCGCGTGCTGGACGTCCGGCTGAGGCCAGAAAGATCCTGGACGAGTTGGAACAAGCGGCCGCGGCGCGTTATCTCGCGTCGCCGCAGTTGGCGCTAATCCATCTGGGGCTGGGCGAAATCGATCAGGCGCTGGACCAGTTGGAGCGGGGATTGGAAGAGCGATCGTACTTCATGATTTATTTGGGTGCCGATCCGATTTATGATGAGCTGCGATCGCATCCGCGATTTATGCAGTTGCTGGAAAGGATCGGATTTCCGGTAAGTGGGGCAGGATGTCATCCTGCGCGCGGTTGTTAACCGCGCAGCTTGCGCCGATTGCCAATCGGCGGCAGGTTATCAAACCTGCCTTACACCGCGTCTGAAATGCTCGCGAAATTGAAATCAGTCGCTAGAATGGCCGGAGCCAGCGATGATCCAGCTTCCGCGCCTTGGGTTCGCACTGGAGCAGCCAACATCTTGGTGTTCTGCATCACGCGAACCGGGCTTTCATTCCAGCGGAAGTTCATAACCGGATCCGTGACCTTGCCATTTTCGACCAGGAAAACGCCGTCGCGCGTCAGTCCGGTCACCTGCATCGTCTGCGGCTGCAGAACGCGCATGTACCAGAGGCGCGTTACTAGCAGAGCCTTATCGGCTGACTTGATGAGCTCGTCCAAGGTGTGATTCTGGCCATCCAGGATGAGGTTCGATGGGAACGGCGTGGGTTTCTTGCCGGCTTTTTCTGCCCAGAAGCGGTCGTAGAAAAGGTTCTTCACGACACCGTTTTCAATCCACGCGATTTTTTCGTTGGGAAGCAACGATCCACTCCAGGGAGAAGAAGCCAGCTTGGGATTGAACGGATCGTTGCGCAAAGTAATGTGTTCAGGAAACAGTTTTTCGCCGAGCAGCGTCTGGCCGGGTTTGTCGGCTTTCTTGCTGAGGAAGGATTGCCCTTGCTCAGCTTCGCGCGCACCGAAGCTGAAGCCCAGGTAGCCGATGAGATCGCTGACGGCGGCGGGTTCCAGAATCACGGCGTACTTCCCGGGCTCCAGGCGCTTCTTGCCATCGCCTCGGACGCATTTCTCAACGGAGATTCGCGCCGCATCTTGGCCGTTGAGATCGTTGATGGACGTGGAGATCTGAGTAGCCCAGCCGGAGCTGGTGCCGCCCGCATTGCGCATGGTGTTGGTGAGATTGGAATCGGTGTACTGGTGATATCCGAAGAGGCCGGCTTTGTTGGCGACTGCGATCCAGTTGGCGGAACGCTGCACGAATCCAGCCGTGGTGAGCTTCGCGCCGCGCGCGCCGTCGATTACGGCTTTGACATGGCCGATGAGAGCATCGCCGCGCGAATTTCCAGTGGCCGTATCGAAATTCGGGAGTTCGGGATATTGTTGGGGTCCGAGTGCCGGCATGTATTCGGGATCAGGCTGCGAAATCCGAGCCAGGCGCTCGGCTAGTTCCACGCCGTTGCGCAGC